>CAAGKR010278246.1_pt1 | contig 15651 bp, 16 predicted proteins | sample 2556971 | NCBI WGS metagenome assembly CAAGKR01 (sample SAMEA5207829, study PRJEB30636) | soil metagenome | biome: forest; feature: boreal; material: soil | place: USA | collected 2011-09 | depth 1 m | reverse complement strand
GTGGCGATGCTGTCCGGCGTTCTACGGAGCAAGACGGCGGTCGCCGTCAACATCGCGATCATGCGGGCATTCGTCGAGCTGCGACGCGCCGCTGCCAGACTGCTGCTTGGAGCGTGATTGTAGGAGCAGAGTCGCCCCGTTGCTTGCTGCTCCTCCGGACGAAAAGGAAGAGAAGGAAGCGTGAGCGCGATCGAGGCCGTAGGCTCGGTCTTCGTCGAGGCTGTCGCGACAACGGCAGAGAAGTGCGCGGAGCTGACCGAGGCGCACTTCTCCGGGGGCGCCGCGGGATCACCCGCGAGCCAGCCCCAGCGCGCGGCGCAACTCGTTCAGCGCCAGCCCCTCGACGCGCACGACCTTCTCGCGTGAGCGCTCGCCACGTACCACGCTGACCCGTCCGCGAGCGATACCGGCGCGCTTTGCGATCAGCTTGCAAAGCGCCGCGTTCGCCTGGCCCTCGACAGGCGCCGCCGTAACGTGTACGCGCAGAACGCCATCACGCTCATCCACAATCGCGTTGCGCTTCGCACGCGGTTGCAGACGGATCATGAGATCTGCGTCAGGCACCAGGTGGAGTATGCGCCAGACGCCCCGTATCCCCGCTCGCCTCAGACCCCTCACCCCGGCTCGCAGTCGGGGTCGGGTCCGTGGCCGAGACGGCCCCGACCCATTCGCTACCGGTCCAAGGCACTCAAAACCCTGCCCAAGGCGGCGACCCTTGCAGTCACCCCAAAGAAGGCCCGCCAGGTCGATGCAACCAAACGCACCTCGGGAGCTTCGGCAAGCACCCCAACCAGAAGCACCCGATTGACATCAGCGGTGAAGCTCGCAATGCGATCGCGGTCAAGCATGGGCCCATCCCCCCTCCGACCGAGGAGAAGAAACGGGACGGCGTTTGGATCGGGAAATGGACACGTTCCCAAGCAGAAAGCAAGCCCCCACCATCAAAGGAACACACAAAGGGTTCCAAATCAGGAAGCGAAAGACCAAACACGGGGAAGGGGCCGAGGCCGACTCGAAGATGACGATGGACGTCTCAGCCGCCGGCGCCGTGATCCCAGACTTCCAGATATGGCAGCGGGTCGATCGGATGGCCGGTTGCGGCCCGCCAGCCGCCGACCCAGATCTCGAAGTGAAGGTGGGGGCCGGTGGCGTCGCCGGTTTGGCCGATATGACAGATCGGCTGGCCGGCGCTCACGGCCTGTCCGGTGCTGACGACGAGCGAGCCGGCCTGGCAGTGGGCGAAGAAGAAGTCGAGCCCATCGACCGTGTGCTCGGCCGCATACCAGCCGGCGCCACCGGCCTGGTAGCCAGTGGTGACGATCGTGCCCGCCAGTGGCGCGAGCACCGAGATGCCTTCGCTTGCGAGCACGTCCTGGCCTTCATGCATGTGGCCCGAGCGACCCGCGCCAAAGCGGTTGGCGGCGTCGCCGAAGCTGTGCGGCCCGAGCACCGGGAACACGGCGCCTTCGCCCGCCGTCTGCGCAGGGCTCGGGACGCCGGCTTCCGTCGTGGGTGGCGGCGGCGGTACAACGGGGGGCGGCGTCGTTATCTTGGGCTTCCGCGGCTTGGCCTTAGGCTTGGAAGTCACGCGTGGACGGCGCGGCGCGTGAGCGGGCTTGCGACGCGTCGCCTTGCGCGCTGCCTTGGGCTTGGACGCAGGCACGCCGTATTCGCTGCCGCCGGTCCCTTTCCCCGACGGCGCGGAGGAGCCACCCGACCCACCCATATCTGCAGCGGGGCTAGAGGAGACCGCGGTACCCCCCGACCGTGCGGTGCCAGACGGACTTGCGCTCGGCGCAGGCGCGGATGTGCCCCCGGACGAGCTGGTAGCGCGGGCAGCGGCAACCGGCGACGCGCAGAGCGTCGCGCAGAGCAACACGGCCAGCTTGGCCTGTGTGGCTGCCTTCCTGGCATGCCTCATGCTCCGATCTTCGACCGGACAGCGGCGTTCTCAAACCGCTGGGCGTCAGCTTGCGGCTTGGAATTCCTCCACAAGCGCTGTATATGTGCGCTGGAGGCCCTCTTCGATCGGCACCGTCGCGCGCCAACCGAGATCACGCTCGGCACGGCTCGAGTCAAGACAGCTGCGCCGTAGCTCCCCGGGGCGCAGCTCTGCCAATTGCGGCTCGACATCCGAGCCGGCGACCACCCGGAGCACGTTCCAGAGCGTGAGCACGTCGGTCTCCACACCGGTGGCGACGTTGAATGTGCCGGCGGTCCCGTTCGCGGCGATCAGCGCCGCGACCACGTCGCCGACGTAGACGTAGTCGCGCGTGGGCTTGCCGTGGCCAAACATCTTCGGTGCCCTGCCCGTGTGGAGATGGTCGGAGAAGATCGCCACCACGCCGGCCTCGCCGTGAGGGCTTTGACGCGGTCCGTACACGTTGCCGAGGCGACAGATCGCGTGGGGCACGCCAGAGGACAGCGACCAGGTGTTGACATACGCCTCGGCCGCCCACTTCGACGCGCCGTAGGGAGCGAGAGGAGCGGGGATGCGCTCCTCGGAGGTCGGCAACGGCGCCCCATCCCCGTAGAGAGCGCCACCAGTTGAGGTAAACGATACGGTCGCGCCGAGCTTGGTGGCGGCATCGACCACATTGAGGGTGCCCTGCACGTTGACGGCGCAGTCGCGGCCGGGGTGGGCGACGGACGCCGTGACCGACGCCTGCGCCGCAAGGTGGTAGACCGCGCTCGGGGAGACCTCCTCGAAGACTCCGTCGAGCGCCGCACGGTCGACGATGTCAAGCTCGCACAGCCGAGCGCCCGCCGGCACCTTGGCGGCGCTGCCGGAGGAGAGATCGTCCACGACCGTGACCTCCTCGCCCGCGGCCAACAGGGCGTCGACGAGGTGCGAGCCGATGAAGCCGGCCCCGCCGGTGACGATCGAGCGTGCGGGCATCCGCCGGAAGCCTATCCACGTGCGGGCGGCGACGCGCGGCGAGGCCTCACAAACCTCCTCCCATACGGGCGTGGAGGCGTCACCTGAACCTGGCCTCCCACGCGCGCGTGGGGCAGCCTTTGTGCAAGTGCTCCTACCCGCGTACTACCCGCGAGCCAGCATGTAGCGGTTCATCGTTGCCATCACGCGCCGGGTAATAGAGACGGCGCGATACTCAGTGTCGAGGTCGATCTCGCCGCCCTCGCGCAGCTCCTCGATGCGATGCATCGCGGGCGCAAGCACCTCGTCCTTGAGCGTCTCCGGGGCGATGCCGTCCTCGATCGCCTGAGCGATGGCCTCCTCGGCGAGCTCGGCGTCGCCGAGGCGCATCGCGTCGGTGTAGATCTCAAGGGCGCCCGCGAGCAGCGAGCTTGGGTCCGAGCGCTCGCGCGTACGCGCGTCGGTGCCTGAGGAGTCGAGGACCTCCATGAACTTGTAGAGCAGCGTCGGGTCGAAGTGACGGTCGGCCTGGTCGAGCATCATCTCGACGGCCTTCTCGACCGAGAACGCCTTGCGGTAGACGCGATGACTGGTAAGAGCGTCGAACACATCGGCGATCGCGACGATGCGCCCCTCGATCGGGATGTCCTCGGCCGCCAGCCCACGCGGGTAGCCGTCGCCGTCCCAGCGCTCGTGGTGGCTGAGAGCGATCGTGGCTCCCATGTCGAGGATCGAGGAGGAGGATCCACGCAGCAGGCGGTGGCCCTCCTCAGCGTGGGTCTGCACGATCGTACGCTCCTCGGGCGTGAGCGATCCGGGCTTCAGCAGGATCGCGTCGGGGATCGCCACCTTGCCGACGTCGTGAAGCGGGGCGGCGTGGCCGATGCGCCGGCAGAACTCAGGGCTCATGCCGGCCGCTTCGGCCAGCAGCATCGAGAAGCGTCCGATGCGCTCGATGTGCGCACCCGTGTCCTCGTCCCTGAACTCGACGGCCATCGACAGGCGCCGGACCGTCTCGGCCTGAGCGATCTCAAGCTCGGACAGCGCGCGGCGGAGGTCGTCGTTGCGTTCGTCCACCTCGCTCTGGAGCGCCTTGCGGCTGTCGTCGCCGAGCAGCCAGCCGGCCGCGACCGCGGCGATCGCGAGCGCGAGCACCCCAAGCACGACGAGCGCCAGCCCACCCTCAATCGCCGCGGCTACGCCCGCAAGCGCCGCAAGCGCCAGGAACGCCGCCCCCCGACGCCGCGGACCGGGCCGGCGACGTTGACGTTCCGAGGCAGCGCCGCCGCCGGGGCCGTCCTGGCCCGAGGGCTCACCCGTGGAGCCGCCGAGCAGCGCTCGCAGCTTATGCGACTGAGCGCCATCCTCGACCGTGGTCACGTGTGAGGAATCCTTTGTTGTGAGGCCGTGCGCCAATGGCGCCCCATGTGGGGCGGGTCGCTGCAAGCCAACCTTTGTGACTCCACGCACGAAACGCACTCCATTCTTCCGCTCCACGTCTATTCGGCTGCTATCGCGCTTCGCTTGAGCCAAGCGAAGCCGAGTCACGCGAATCGGCGCATATTTCGGGTTTCCCCAAAATGGGGTTTCCCTACACACCCAGCGCTACGTACTTCGTCTCCAGATACTCGCCGATGCCCTCGAAACCGCCCTCGCGTCCGAAGCCCGACTGCTTGACGCCTCCGAAAGGCGCGGCGGGATTTGAGACGACGCCCTGGTTGACGCCCACCATCCCGGCCTCGATCGCCTCGGCGAGGCGGAATGCGCGGGCAAGGTCTTGCGTGTAGAGGTAGGCCACCAGACCGTACTCGGTCGCGTTGGCGGCAAGGAGCGCCTGCTGCTCGGTCGAGAATGTGCTGAGGGGGGCGACAGGGCCGAATATCTCCTCGCGCAAGAGGCGCGCGGTGGGTGGCACGTCGGCGAGCACCGTGGGCGCATAGAAGTAGCCGGGATAGGCGGCCCCCGACAGCGGCTCGCCCCCGAGGAGCAGCTTGGCTCCGCCATCGGTCGCGTCCTTCACGAGCTCTTCGACGATCCCACGCTGGCGCTCGTCGATCAGGGGCCCTATGTCGACGCCCGGCTCGGTGCCGCGACCCACCTTCAGGGCGGCCATGCGCTCGGCCATACGCTCGGCGAACTCCTCGGCGAGGGACTCATGCACGTGGAAGCGGTTGGCGGCCGTACAGGCCTCGCCGACGTTGCGCAGCTTCGCGGTCAGGGCGCCCTCCACGGCGGCGTCGAGGTCCGCGTCCTCGAACACGATGAATGGCGCGTTGCCACCAAGCTCCATCGACACGCGCAGGATCTGGTGGGCAGACTGTTCGATCAAGCTTCGACCCACCTCGGTCGAGCCTGTGAAGGAGAGCTTGCGCGTACGCGGGTCCTTCAGCAGCGGCTCGATCACGGCACCCGAATGCTTTGCGGTGATCACGTTGAGGACTCCCGCCGGCAGACCCGCCTCCTCCAGGATTCCAGCGAGCGCAAGCATCGACAGTGGAGTCTGTTGGGCGGGCTTGACCACCATCGTGCACCCTGCGGCGATGGCCGGGGCGATCTTGCGCGTTCCCATCGCGGTCGGGAAGTTCCACGGCGTGACGAACACGCACGGCCCCACGGGCTGGCGCATCGTGAGGATACGTCCCGTACCGGTGGTGTTGGTCATGTAGCGGCCGTGGATGCGCACCGCCTCCTCGGAAAACCAGCGCAGGAACTCGGCCGCATAGTGAAGCTCGGCGCGCGACTCGCCGAGCGCCTTGCCCATCTCGAGCGTCATCACGAGCGCGAGCTCGTCGGTGCGCGCGAGCAGGATCTCATAGGAGCGGCGCAGGATCTCGCCGCGCTCGCGCGGCGCTGTGGCCGCCCACTCGGACTGCGCGGCGGCCGCGGCGGCGAGCGCGGCGAGCGCGTCCTGGGGCGTCGCGTCCGCGACCTCGGCGATCGGCTTGCCGGTGGAGGGGTCCTCGACGGCGAGCGTGCCGGCGCCGCTCGCCGGCCGCCACTCGCCGCCGATGTAGAGGCCCGTGGGGACACGGTCGAGTGCCGCCCGCTCCTCTGCGTGCGTCAAGCCGGCGCCCTCGGACGTGTCGTGTGAAGTGGCCATCTTCGTTGCCGATCAGCTTGCGAAGCTCAAGCGCAGCCGGGATTCGTCCGAATCGATGTGCATGCAATTCCTCGTGCTAGTTGCTCATTGCGAGATCGTAAGCAGCCGAACGGGCACGTAACTCGAGCACGGATGCTCCTCACCAGATCAACCTACCACCGCTTCCATGCCCTCCTCGGGCGTACGTCAATCTTGGCGTGGGCGCTCGGCCTGCTGGCGAGTGCACCCCTGTGGGCAAGTGCAAGCGTGGCCCATGCCTCCGTACTCGTGATAGACGGGGCCGGCGACGGCCATGGCGTGGGTATGAGCCAGGACGGCGCGCTCGGCTATGCCGAACATGGCTGGTCCTATACGTCGATCCTTAGCCACTATTACACCGGCACGGCCATCGGCCAGGTCCCACCGAGCACCGTCGTGAAGGTGCTCATGCATGGCAAGGTGAAACGCGTCGCGCTTGAAACCTACGTGCGCGGCGTGGTGGCCGGCGAGGTCTCCTCCAGCTGGGCGATGGCGGCACTGGAGGCGCAGGCTGTGGCCAGTCGCACCTACGCGATCACCGCCCACGCAGGCGGCGCGAAGTTCGACGTGTATCCGGACACCCGCTCGCAGGTGTACCTCGGCAAGGCGGCTGAAACGACGCGCACGAACGCAGCGGTGGCGGCGACTGCCGGTCAGGTCGTCACCTATGGCGGGCAGCCCGCGATCACCTACTTCTTCGCCGGTTCGGGCGGTCACACCGAGAGCGTTCAGAACGCGTTCCCGGGCGCCTCGCCGCAGCCGTGGCTGGTCGGGGTGGCCGATCCATACGACACGGGCCCGCTTCACCGCTGGAGCAAGACGATCGGCTTCGGCTCAGCGGCCATGCTCTTGAAAGGATTCCTGAAGGGGTCGCTCGAGGGCATCGAGGTCATCAAGCGGGGAGACTCGCCGCGGATCGTGGAGGCTTACGTGCTCGGGTCGAAGGGCCGAACTCCGATCGGTGGACCGGAGTTGGCGGGGCGATTTGGCTTGTATGACACCTGGGCTTACTTCAGCGTGGAAGACTCGCACGGTCTGCGCCCCGAGCCGGACACGAGTGGCCCCGCGAGCGCAACCTTGCCGCCGGCGGCGCAGCCGGCGAGCGTGAGCGACTCAGGCGGTTCAGGCGCCACACCGCCACCGACGACCCAGCCGACGAGCGTGAGTGGCGCGGGCGGCTCTGCCGCCGCGCCGGCATTCGCCCCGACGGCCCAACCCGCCAGCGTGAACGGGCAGGGCGGCGTCTCCGCGGGGTAGACGACTCGGCCGGTGCGGAACGCCCGTTGGACCAGCGACGACGATGGAGCGCGTCGGACACCGTACGCTTGCCGGGTGGACGCGCCACTGTTGATCGCCGACGTGCCGTGGCTGCTCTACCGCGCCTACTTCGCACTGCCCAAATCGATCAAGGGGGCAGATGGACGGCCGGTGAACGCCTTGCTAGGCACGGTGAATGCGCTGCTCTCGGCAATCGAAGCGCAGCCCCCGCGCGCTGTCGTGGCCTGCTTCGGATCGGAGGAGGCTCGCTATCGCGTCGAGTTGTACCCGCCCTACCACGCCCATCGCGATCCGATGCCCGAGGAGCTACGCGAGCAGTGGACGCAAGCCCCGGCTCTGCTCTCGAGCTTCGGCTGGACACTCGCCGACGCCAAGGAACTGGAGGCCGACGACGCGATGGGATCCCTCGCCCGGGTGGAGGCGCAGGCGGGCGGGCAGGCGTTGCTGCTCACCGCGGATCGCGACCTGTACCAAGCCGTCGACGAGAGCACATCGGTTTTGGCCCTCGAAAAGGGTGGGGCATTCTCTGTGCTGGGACCGGTCCAGGTGCGGGAGCGCTACGGCATAGCGTCGGCACAGGTGCCCGATTTCATCGCTCTGCGCGGCGACCCCTCCGACGGGCTTCCCGGGGCGCCGGGGATCGGCGCGAAGACCGCGGCCGAGTTGTTGCGCACGTTCGGCACGCTCGAGGCCCTGCTCGAGAAAGCCGAGAGCGCGAACGCCGACGGGCTGCGACCGCGCGTGGCGGCAACCTTGCGTGAGAACGACGAGCTACTGCGCACGTTCAAGCGGGTGGCGACGCTCGTCGAGATCGACGTGGAGCGCCCGGCCGACTCGCCAACCGACTTCGCCTCCGGCGCGGCGGCAGCGAATGAGATCGGACTGAAGCGCCTCGCCGAGCGCCTCGCCTCCCGAGCCTAGCGGCCCGATGGCCAAGCCAGACAAGATCGAAGGTGCCCACCCGCCCCGCGAAATGTGCTCTGCACATGAGCGACCGAGAACGGCGCCTGGCGCCGTGCCAGCGGGCCGCTAGGGCGTGAACTTGACGGTGATTATGTCTCCGTCGCGCATAGCGTAGTCGCGGCCCTCCAGGCGCAGGGTGCCGCGCTCGCGCGCGCCGGCGTAGCCGCCGGCGTCGACCAGCTCGCGCCAGCCGACGACCTCGGCGCGCACGAAGCCCCGTTGGATATCTGTGTGGATCTGGCCGGCCGCGTGCCATGCGCTCAGACCTTCGCGCAGGTGCCACGATTGCGCCGGCTTGGCCTCGCCTGCCGTGAAGAACGCGATCAGGTGCAGCAATGAGAAGGCGCCGCGCACAATCCGCTGCAAGCTGGATTCGCTGACACCGAGCTCGGCTCGCATGAGGGCGGCTTCCTCATCCTCGAGCTCGGACAGCTCCGACTCGATCCGCGATGACACCGCCACGGCTCCGGCGCCCTGCGCGGCGGCATGCTCGGCGATCGCGGCGGGAATCTCCTCGGAGCCCTCGTCCACATTCGCCACGAACAGGACCGGCTTGGCGGTCAGCGAGCCCAGGTCGCGCAGTGCGTTTGGCGCGTCCTCAGGCGCGGGCACGCCGCGCGCGGGCCGGCCCGCCTGTAGCTCGCCGATCGTCTCGCGCAGCCACGCCTCCTCGGCGATCGCGACGCGGTCGCCGCTCTTTGCCTGCTTGGCGACGCGATCGACTCGGCGTTCGGCCTGCTCCAGGTCGGCGAGCACCAACTCGGTCTCGATCGTTTCGATGTCCGCCAGGGGGTTCACCCGGCCGTCGGGGTGTATGACGTTCTCGTCTGTGTGGGCTCGGACGACATGCACGATCGCGTCGGTCTCGCGGATGTTTGCCAGAAAGCGGTTGCCAAGTCCTTCGCCTTTGTGGGCGCCCGCGACGAGCCCGGCGATGTCGTGGAAGTCGATCGTGTCCCATACGATCTCCGAGGCGCCCACCGTGGAGGACACCTCCACGAGTCGCTCGTCGAGGACAGGCACCACCGCCACGTTGGGCTCGATTGTGGTGAAGGGATAGTTGGCGGCCTCGACGCCCGCCTTGGTGAGCGCATTAAAGAGCGAGGACTTGCCGGCGTTTGGCAGTCCCACGATGCCGATGCGGGTGCTCACGATGCCGCCGCCGCGATTGCCGTGCCAAGCAGCGCGCCCGCGAGCACGTCGGAGGGGTAGTGCACGCCCAGATACAGGCGCGACAGCGCGAGGCCCTTGGCCAGGACGTACAGCGGCAAGGCGGGCAGCCCGGCGCGGGTATAGGCGAGCGCCGCCGCGAACGACGTCGAGGAGTGCGCACTCGGAAAGCTGTAACGGGTGGGCGTGCTCGTCAGCGGCGGCAGATCCGCCAGTTCGGGGCGCACGCGTCGCACGAGCAGCTTGAGTGCGGTGTTGGCTGCATAAGTGCCCGCCACGACCGCTGTAGCGCGACGCCAGCGCGCCCGCCGCTCCCCGGTCGAGAACCCGGACTCGAGTGCCCCCAGCACGAGCCACACCCCCGCGTGCTCGCCGAGCATCGAGAAGCGCGCCACGGCCCGCTCAGCCGCAGGCGTATGCCCACAGGTGCGCGCCACCCGCAACAGCCGCTCGTCGACGGACATCGAGCTACGCCGAAAAACCTACGCGCGGGTCCGTATCCTCCACGCGGACATATACGACCTGGCCGAGGTACAGTCGCACCGGCCCATCGTCGGTCTCGAACTCGTGCCAGCCCCCGTCGCCGAGCGCCTTGTAGAGCTTGTCGAGTTGCTCGTCGGTGACGCGCAGCGAGAGCACCTGGCCTCCCTGGAAGCCGACGCTCACGCGCCTGTATTGATGGGCCATCAGCGATCCTCCACAGGTTGAACGAGCTCGGTGAGCACCCGGCCTGTGCCCTTCGGCTCCAGGAACGCCACGAGCGCACCCCGGAGCCCCACTCGCGGCCACTCGCCGCTCAGCGAAAGGCCTGTTGCCTCCAGGGTCGCGAGCGTCGTCTCGAGGTCTGACACCTGATAGGCCACGTGATGCAACCCGGGGCCCCGCTTGGCGATGAACCTGCCCACCGGCGTATCGGGCCCGAGCGGCGCGAGCAGCTCCACATGGTTCTCGCCCACGTCGAGCAGCACGGCCTCGACGCCTTGATCCTCGACGATCTCGCGGTGAGCCACCGACATCTTGAACGCGTCTCTGTAGAGCGCGAGCGAGTCCTCGATGTCCACGACAGCCACGCCGATATGGTCGATCCGGTTGAACACTCCCGGCAGTCTAGGGACTCTTCGAGGCTGCCGGGATTCACCCCTCAGGAACGCTCCGGCGAGGTGACCTGAGCCTCGGCGGGCACGCCGGCGGAGGTCGCGGGCGCGGACGACGACGGGCCGGGCACGGCGGCCGCGACCCGCAGCCCGACGCCGGGCCTGCGTTCGAGACGCGGCACGCCCGCCATCACGCGATCGATCGCCTCACGGTCGAGCACCTCCTTCTCGAGCAGCTCCGCCGCGAGCGCGTCGAGGTGCGAGCGATGACTCACGATCATCCGGCGCGCCGCCCTGCGCGCCTCCTCGATCAGCTCCCTGCGCTCCTCGTCGCGCAAGCGCAGCGTCGTCTCGGACAAGCGCACGTCCCCGTCGGGAGTGCGGCCCACCCCGGCGCTGCCCATCGCGTAGTCGTGGACCATCGACTGCGAGATCTCAGCCACGCGCTTGAGGTCGTCGGAGGCGCCCGTCGTGATCGCACCGAACACGATCTGCTCCGCGACCCGACCCCCGAGCAAGACTGTCATGTAGTCGAGCAACTCCTCGCGCGTCTTCAGATAACGATCCTCGGCCGGCAGGTTCAGCGTGTAGCCGAGCGCGCGCCCGCGCGGCACGATCGAGATGCGGTGCACGCGGTCTACGGATGGCAACAGCTCGCCGCAGAGGGCGTGCCCCGCCTCGTGGAAGGCCACGACGCGCTTCTCGTGATCGTTTAGAACCCGATGGGACTGCACCCCGGCGATCACGCGCTCCAAAGCGTGGTCGAAGTCGATGCCGGTAATGCTCTTGCCGCCGCGCCGTGCGGCGAAGATCGCCGCCTCGTTGCAGATGTTGGCGAGGTCGGCGCCGGTTAGACCGCTCGTCTGCGCCGCCACGAGGCCGAGATCCACATTCCCCAGTGGCTTTTCGCGTGTGTGTACCCCAAGAATGCCCATCCGACCCTTCACATCTGGAGGGCTGACAAAGATCTGCCTATCGAAGCGCCCCGGGCGCAGGAGCGCCGGGTCGAGCTTGTCGAGCAGATTGGACGCGGCGATCACGACGAGGCGCCCGCTGGTCGCAAACCCGTCCATCTCGACGAGCAGCTGGTTGAGCGTCTGGTCCTTCTCGCCCGAGAAGTCCGCGCCGCGGCGACCGCCGACGGCGTCGAGCTCGTCGATGAAGATGATCGCCGGCTCCTGCTTGCGGGCGATCGCGAACAGGCGCCTGATGCGGGCGGCTCCGAGGCCTGCGAACATCTCGACGAAGGCGGCCGCCGACTGCGCGAAGAACTGCGCTCCCGACTCGTGCGCCACGGCCTTGGCGAGCAACGTCTTGCCCGTGCCGGGCGGCCCGTGCAGCAGGATCCCCTTCGGCACCTTCGCCCCGAGCGCCGCGAACTGCTTGGGGTCGCGCAGGAACTCGACGATCTCCTGTAGCTCGGCCTTCGCCTCGTCGGCGCCGGCGATGTCCTCCCACGCTACTGACTGATTGGAGGAAGGCTTGATCTGCTGCGGCTTGACGCGCGGCATCACCTTCAAGGTGCGCCACATCAGATAGAGGAGCGCCCCGAAAAACAGGATCATCACGACGCTGGACCACTGAAGGGACCATTCCTGGATGTCCTGCACGAACGAGGTCCCCAGAACCATCACGGCTCACACCGTCCGCGGGAGACCGTCGGATAACTCGCTATTACTGCTCGCATCGCACCTTCCGTGGCTTGCTTGCACACCAAGTATGGCCGAGGGCCACTGAATCAACGCATCTAGGCGAGCAGTCCTACCGCGAGATCTCGATAAAATTCGGTAGCCCACGCCAGGTCGCGCGCGTCGATGCGCTCGTCGGGGGCGTGGATCAGAGCCTGCGTCTGGAGCAGCGACTGGTGGCGTTGCGGGAAGAAGCCATACGCAACGCATTCGGGGAAGGCCGCGCGGAAGTGGCGCGAGTCGGTGAATCCGGGCAGGATCGTCGGCACGATCTTGGCGCCCGGGTCGCGCTCGCCTATCCACCGATCGATTGTGTCCATCAGCGAAGACTCCATCGGCGAGCGATTGCCGATGACGCGCTCGGTGAACTCGATCCGCAGCGCATCGCTGGAGCGCGATCCGCCGGAGGCGCCGAGCAGCGCCTCCTCGAACTCGAGCGCCAGCCCCTCGACCCCGCCGAGCACCTGCTCGATCGCGTGCCTCGCCTCCTGCTCGCCGAGCCCCGGCGGCACGCGGCAGTCCACGCGAAGCTCGGCTTTTGAGGGGATCACGTTGATCTTCTCCGACGCCGAGATCTTCGTCGGGGCGAATGTGACCCCGAACATCGGCTCGAGCATCTGTAGCAGGCGCGGGTCTGCCTTCTCCAGGCGCGCGAGCGCGCCGTGGGGATCGCGCTCGTCCTCGCCCACGCCGCGCAGAAACGCGAGCGGCTCGGCCGTTGGCTGTAGCGCCGGCTGGCGCTCGGCGAACCGCTCCAGCACCGGGGCCATCTTGAGCAGCGCGTTCTCACCGAGCTTCGGCATCGAAGCGTGCCCGGCCGCCCCGTCTGTGGTGAGGGTAAAGCGGAACACGCCCTTCTCGGCGCAACACACCCCATAGAAGCGCTGACCATCGATCTCGAAGGAGGGCCCACCGCCCTCGTTGAGCAGCATGTCGCAGCGCACCTTCTCGGGGTGGGTCTCGCACAGCCACTTGGCTCCGAGCTCGCCGCCGGTCTCCTCGTCGGCGACCGCCACCACGAGCAGCTGTCCGCGAGCGGGGCGCCATCCTTCGCGCGCCAGTCGCGCGACCGCCGCAACCTCGGCCGCGACCTGCGACTTCATGTCAAGCGAACCGCGCCCCCACACGCAACCGTCGACGACGTCGCCCGACCAGGGGTCGCGCGTCCACTCGCTCGCGTCCGCCAGCACCGTGTCGACGTGGCCGAGGTAGCAAAGGGTAGGCCCATCCCGCTCGGGGTGGGTGGGATCGGGGCGGGTCGGATCTCCAGTCAAGCGCGCGACGAGATTTGGGCGCTCCGGCACCGCGCCGAGCAATTCGCACTCAAAGCCCGCGTCCGCGAGGATCGCGTGCAGGTGCTCGATCGCCGCGCGCTCATTGCCGGGCGGGTTGACGGTGTCAAGGCGAATCAGGCTCTGAAGGAGCCCGGTCGCGTCTGCCGCGAGGCCGGCGTCGCCGGAGACTCCTCGTTCGTCGGTTGCGAAGCCTCCCTCCGAGGCGAGCCGTCCTGCTCCCGCGAGGTCTCCTTGTCCGCCCACCTGTCCGATCGTACGCCACCGGGCAAGCGCGGGCACGCGGCAAGCAGTTCCCGCGTATAGGGATGCGTGGGCCGCTCCAGCAACTCGCGCGCCTCGCCCAGCTCGACGACCTTGCCCTGGTACATGACCGCGATCCGGTCGGCCACCGCTTCGACGGTGGTGAAGTCGTGCGAGACGAGCACATAGCTGCACCCAAGCTGCTCCTGAAGCTCGGCCAGCAGTTCGATCGCTCCGCGCCGGATCGAGGCATCCAGCGAGGACACCGGCTCGTCGAGCAGCACCAGCCGCGGCTCGCCCGCAAGGGCGCGCGCGATCCCGACGCGCTGGCGCTCGCCGCCGGAGAGCTCGTGCGGGAATCGCGCGGCGTATGCGGACTTCAGGCCGACCCGCTCCAGCAGCGGCCCCGCCCCGGCCTGAGCCTCGGCGCGCGTCTGCCCGCGCGCACGCAGCGCCCGCTCCAGCGTCCCGCCGACCCGCCTGCGCGGGTTCAGCGACGCCTGCGGGTCCTGGAACACCATCCCGAGATCCCTGCGCAGCGACGCCAGCTCGCGCCGCGGCGCGCGCGCGAGGTCCTGGCCCTGGAGGCGGATCGCGCCGGTCCTCGGCTCGAGGAGGCGCGCAATCGAGCGCAACAGGGTCGTCTTGCCGCAACCGGACTCCCCCACGATCGCAAGCGTCTCCCCCGCATCGACCGTCAGCGACACGCCGGCGAGCGCATCGATCCGCGCGGTGCGCCTGCCGCGCCCGGGGTAGCTGACCGTGAGGTCCTCGACTTCCAAAAGCGGCGCCCCACGCGCGTGCGGGGGACAAGCCGCGGAGGGAGGCGACTCCTCGCCGGGGGGGCCGACAGCAGTGGGCAAAAGCGCCGGCCCTCGCGCGCGCGTGGGGCGTGCCTTTTTCGCAAAGGGTCGCAGCGCCTCCAGCAGGCCGCGCGTGTAGGCGTGCTTGGGGTCCTCGAATATCTCGCGTGCGCTCCCCTGCTCGACGATCCGCCCGGCCCGCATCACCGCGATGCGGTCGGCGATGTCGGCCACCACGCCGAAGTCGTGGGTGATCAACACGATGCTCAGCTGCTCCTGCTCACGCAGTTCCTTCAGTAGCTCCAGGATGCGCGCCTGTACGGTCACGTCGAGCGCGGTCGTCGGCTCGTCGGCGAGCAGCACCTTGGCGCCGAGCGAGAGCGCCATCGCGATCGTCACGCGCTGGCGCATCCCGCCGGAGAGCTCGTGCGGATAGGCGCGCACACGTCCACGATTATTAAGGCCCACCCGCCCCATGCCCACCCGCTCCATCAGCGCGGCGGCGCGCTCGAGCGCGTGCGCCTTGGACACGAAGGGTTCGTGCGCGCGGATCTGCTCGGCGATCTGATCGCCCACGCGGTGCACGGGGTTCAGCGAGGACTGCGGGTCCTGAAAGACCATCGCGAGTCTCGCCCCCCTGATGCGCCGCAGCTGCGCCTCGGGTGCGCCGATCAACTCCTGGCCCTCAAGCAGTGCGCTGCCGAGGATCGTCGTGTTCGGCCCCCTCGTGAGCCCCATCAAGGTCATCGCGCACACCGACTTGCCCGAGCCGGACTCGCCGACGATCGCGAGCACCTCCCCGCGCTCGAGCCCAAACGACACGCCGTCCACGGCCTGCACGGGCCCGCCGTTCGTCTCAAACGACACGCTCAGATCGCTCACCTCCAGCAGCGGGGTCAAGAGAGCCTGACCCGCGGGTCGAGCGCGGCGTAGGCTATGTCGACGACCGCACTCAGCACCACAACTGCGACCGCGACCAGCATTGTGATCACCATCACCGGCGGCACGTCCAGGCGGCCGATCGACTGCGCCGCGTACTGGCCGACGCCACCGAGGTTGAAGACCGACTCCACGAGGATCGCCCCGCCGCCGATCACCCACGCGAAGTCGAGGCCCCACAGCGT
>CAAGKR010097436.1_pt1 | contig 15658 bp, 12 predicted proteins | sample 2556971 | NCBI WGS metagenome assembly CAAGKR01 (sample SAMEA5207829, study PRJEB30636) | soil metagenome | biome: forest; feature: boreal; material: soil | place: USA | collected 2011-09 | depth 1 m | reverse complement strand
CGGAGACAACTTCTTCGCTCATGCGCATGCAGTCGTCCGCGAGGGCTGCCGCCTGGGAAACAGCCTCCTGTTACAAAATGGAGCCATTGTTGGCGCGGATGGTTTTGGATTTGCGAAAGACGATTCGGGCCATTGGCACAAAATCCTGCAACCGATGCCAGCCGTTATCGGTGACGATGTCGAAATACAAGCCAATTCGTGCATTGACCGCGCCAGCGTCAGTGAGACGCGAATCGGGAGCGGCACTAAGATCGATAATCTCGTGCAAGTGGGACACGGCAGTCATATCGGAGAGCATTCATTGCTCGCGTCGCAGGTGGGCCTCGCGGGATCCACCGAAGTCGGAAATAACGTTATTCTCACCGGGCAAGTCGGGGTGGTGGGCCATTGCAAGATTGGGGACGGCGCCATCGTTACGCCGCAAAGCGGAGTCGCCAATGATGTCGCGGCAGGTGCGATTGTGAGCGGCGCCCCTGCGGTGGATCACAACCTGTGGCTGAAATACTCGGCGATCCTGAGCAAATTGCCGGAGATGGCACGGAGTATCCGGTTGTTAAAAGCCGAGACCACAAAGGACACAAACAAAAAGTAAGTATCTCCCTGCGAAGCATCGGCTTATTCGTCTCTTCAAACTGCTTTTTCCGCTCGCGCTTGTGACGCGTTTTCCTGTAACTCAGGCGAAAGCCCACTGTCAATTGCCTTCCGCACTTTCTGCATCAGGCATTCGCGACTGCCGAAATCCTTCGGTTCGATCGCATCATGAAAAATCACCGTTGCGGTGCCAGGTTTAATCGCGAAGCGTTGCTTTGGCATTAGGAAATGTGTTCCGACGATTGTGACCGGCACTACGGGAACACCGCACTCTTCAGCCAAATAAAATGGCCCCTTCTTGAACGGCAGCAATCTTCCATCGAACGAACGCTTGCCTTCGACGAAAATAGTCATGTTGATGCCCTCGCGAATGACCTGGGACGCATACCGCACGGCAGCGATGCCAGATTCTCGATTTCCGCGATCGACCGGTACCAGTGATCCGAACCGCATCGTCCTGCCCAACAGTGGATAGCTAAATAACTCCTTCTTTGCCATCACCGAAGTTCGGCGCGGAATAAGCGGCAACAGCAACGGCGGATCGATGTTGGAAACATGGTTGGACATGAAAATGAAAGTGCGCGCCGGATCAAGCTCTTCCAATCCGATTGTTTGTACATCGATGCCAGCGATACGGACGCCGGTCCATGCACCCCACATGCCCATGCGATAGAGAAAATTGACATTCCCCGTCATCAGTGTCCAGGGAAAACCCAGTAGAGCGGCAACTGGAAGGAGCGCTGCCCAAAACCCGAGCATTAGAAGTGTGCGGATCACGGGTGTGTCTGTCCGATTGGCTTGGATTTATATTTCAGCCAAACCGTGCGGGTTGCTTCTGCTATGGGAGCGTCAATTTGACCGGGCGCTTTATCTCTGGCTAAACCTGGCATAGTCTTATTATGAACATCAGGAGAAAGCATAATGGTTGGAAGACTAGGGCGTACAGCAGTTTTCGCGTTGCTGATGCTTTTCAATTCCCTGCTCTGTGCGGCTCAAGACATTAATGTGGCCGCGGCGGCCGACCTGCAATTCGCCATGCAGGATATCTCGTCGCGATTTCAAAAAGAAACTGGAAAGAGCATGCATCTTACCTACGGCTCATCCGGACACTTCTTTCAGCAGCTTCAGAATGGCGCGCCCTTCGACATGTTTTTCTCCGCGAATCTCGACTATCCCAAGAAGCTGGAGGCTGCCGGACTGACCGATTTGACCAGTTACTACCAGTACGCAAGCGGCAAGATTGTGATTTGGGTTCCGAACGAGTCAAAACTCGACCTCCGGTCTGGCGTGCAAGTCTTATTAGATCCCTCCATCGGGAAGATTGCCGTTGCCAATCCACTGCATGCTCCCTACGGACAGGACGCTGTCGCGGCGATGCAGAAGGAAAATGTCTATGAAAAAGTAAAAGACAAATTTGTGCTCGGCGAAGACATTTCGCAGACGGCATCCTTCCTCATGTCGGGTTCGGCGGATGTGGGCATAGTGGCTTTATCGCTCGCCCTGTCTCCGAACATGAAAGACAAGGGACGGTATGCTGAAATTCCCGCCGCAGATTATCCGCCCATCGAACAGGCGTGCGTCATCCTAGCATCGTCTCAGCATAAGGAAGCTGCGAGGCAATTCCTGTCCTTCATCAAGACGGCTGCCGTGGCAGATGTGCTGAGGCGCTACGGTTTCGATGTTCCAAGCAGCCCGGCGCGATGATTTCCAACAATGCCTGTCTCAAGACTGAAAGGAATCGCATGACTTTAGTTAAGACCACAGATTCCGCCAAGCTTCCCACTTCTGCCGAGCCGCTTGCACAACAAGAACTGCGCAAAATGAACGCTTATTGGCGCGCGGCGAACTACCTGTCCGTCGGACAGATTTACCTATATGCGAATCCTTTGCTGCGGGAACCGCTAAAGCTCGAAAACGTTAAGCCGCGCCTTCTAGGACATTTTGGCACGACCCCTGGACTGAATTTTGTTTATGTTCATTTCAATCGGGTCATCAACAAGCGTGACCTGAATGTGATCTACATCTGCGGTCCCGGACACGGAGGACCGGGGATGGTGGCCAATACCTACCTCGAAGGAACTTACACCGAACTTTATCCGCAAATTCAGCAAAACGAAGAAGGCATGAGGAAGCTGTTCAAGCAGTTCTCTTTTCCCGGAGGGGTACCGAGCCACGCTGCTCCTGAGACTCCCGGCTCGATTCATGAAGGCGGGGAGCTGGGATATTCCATGGTGCACGCGTTTGGGGCAGTTTTTGACAATCCTGACCTGCTGGCCTGCTGCGTGGTCGGCGACGGCGAGGCCGAGACCGGTCCACTAGCTACGAGTTGGCATTCCAACAAGTTTTTGAATCCGGCACGGGACGGAGCTGTGCTTCCGATCCTTCATCTGAACGGCTACAAGATCGCGAATCCGACAATTCTCGGCCGCCTTACTGATGAAGAGTTGACGCATCTTTTCAATGGTTATGGCTACAAGCCTCACTTTGTGGAAGGGCACGAGCCGGAAGCGATGCATCAACTCATGGCGGCAACTCTGGACTCGGTGCTCGAAGAAATCCGCGCCATCCAGGAAGAGGCGCGTACAGGAAAATCCAACGCGCTTCCCGTATGGCCGATGATTATCCTCCGAAGCCCGAAGGGCTGGACCGGACCGAAATTTGTGGATGGCAAGCCAGTTGAGGGGACGTGGCGCGCCCACCAGGTACCCGTCGATGACCTGGCGAAACCGGGGCACCTGAAAATTTTGGAAGACTGGATGAGAAGCTATCGCCCAGACGAGTTATTCGATCACGATGGAAAACTTATGCCTGAACTCGCGGAACTAGCGCCCAAAGGCAATCGGCGAATGGGTTCTAATCCGCATGCCAACGGCGGCCTTCTGAGGAAAGATCTATTAATGCCTGACTTCCGGAAATATGCGGTTGCGGCGGCAAAGCCGGGAAAGGAAACTGCGGAATCCACTAGGGTGCTTGGTACTTTTTTGCGCGACGTGATGGAACTGAACAAAAAGTCGCGGAACTTCCGGGTGTTTGGGCCGGATGAAACCGCATCCAACCGGCTCGATGCGCTATATCAGGCCACCCCCAAGGAATGGATGGAGCCGGTGCTGCCTACCGATGAAAACTTGTCGCCAGACGGGCGGGTAATGGAGGTCTTGAGTGAGCACATGTGCCAGGGCTGGCTCGAAGGTTATCTGCTCACCGGCCGCCATGGCTTTTTCTCCTGCTACGAAGCCTTCATTCACATCATTGACTCCATGTTCAATCAGCATGCGAAATGGCTGGAGGCTACGCATCACATTGCCTGGCGGCGACCGATTTCGTCACTAAATTATCTGCTAACCTCCCACGTTTGGCGCCAAGATCACAATGGCTTCACCCATCAGGACCCCGGCTTTATTGATTTCGTCATAAATAAGAAGGCAGGTCTGGTTCGCGTATACCTGCCGCCGGATGCGAACTGTTTGCTCTCCGTCGCCGATCATTGTTTGCGCAGCCGCAACTATGTGAACGTGATCGTGGCCGGCAAGCAGCCGGAACTGCAGTGGCTGGGCATGGAAGCGGCAGTCGAGCACTGCACCAATGGAATTGGCATTTGGTCGTGGGCCAGCACTGACCAGGACAAGGAGCCGGATGTGGTAATGGCATGTGCGGGAGATGTTCCCACGCTGGAAATCCTGGCTGCCGTCGACCTGCTGCGCCAACACTTTCCAGACATCAAAATTCGAGTCGTCAACGTGGTAGACCTGATGACTCTTCAGTCTGCCACCGAGCACCCCCACGGCCTCTCGGACCACGAATTCGATTCCATGTTCGGCACCGATACGCCCGTAATCTTTGCGTACCACGGCTATCCGTGGCTGATCCATCGGTTGACCTATCGTCGTGCCGGCCACGGCCAATTCCACGTTCGTGGATTCAAGGAAGAGGGCACAACCACGACTCCGTTCGACATGACCGTGCTGAACGATCTTGATCGCTTTCATCTTGCCGGCGACGTTGTGGATCGCGTGCCCAGATTGCGGGATGTGGGCGCCCACTTCCAACAGTTCTTGCGTAACAAACTGGCGGAGCACAAGCACTATATACGCGAGCACGGTGACGATATGCCGGAAGTGAAGAACTGGAGTTGGCCCTACTGACGAATGAAAATTCTCGTGCTCAATTCCGGATCCAGCAGCCAAAAAGCCTGCCTCTACGATCTTGGCGAGACTCTTCCAAACGATCCTCCGGGTTGTTTGTGGGAGGGCAAAATCGAGTGGGAGGGCGAACTCGCCGCGACCGTTATCAAGCACTCGGGCCGCGTCGTGCAAAACGGACAGGTCAAGTTCTCATCGCGCGCGGAGGCCGTCGAACACTTGCTGCACAATCTATGGAATGGTGGCGCGAAAGTACTATCTTCGCCTTCCGAGATCGACTCTGTAGGTCATCGAGTCGTCCACGGTGGACCGCACTACGAAGAACCAGTCCTGATCACGCCGGAAGTGAAATCCGGAATCGCGAGCGCATCCGCATTCGCACCTCTGCATAATCGCTCGGAACTGGAAGGAATGGAAATCATTGAGAGGCTGCTGGGCTCCGTTCCGCAAGTGGCCGTTTTCGACACAGGATTTCATCGCAAGATGCCGCTGCCGGCAGTCGTATATCCCGGCCCGTACGAATGGTTTACATCAGGTATTCGCCGTTACGGGTTCCACGGCATCAATCATCAGTATTGCGCCGGGCGTGCGGCCCAGCTTCTGGGTAGAGACCTGAACTCGCTCAAATTGGTGACCTGTCATCTCGGCAATGGTTGTTCCCTGGCTGCGATCCGCGAAGGTCACAGCATTGATACCACCATGGGATTCACTCCTCTCGAAGGCCTGATGATGGGTACTCGCTCTGGCTCCGTCGATCCCGGCATTCTCACTTACCTGATGCGCCGCGACGGCCTTAAAGCCCAGCAGATCGATGACGTGCTGAATCAGAAGTCGGGACTGGTTGGGATCTCGGGAATTTCCGGCGATATGCGGCAAGTTCTGTCAGCGATGAAACAAAACCACGCGCGAGCCAAGCTGGCGTTTGACATCTACGTGCATCGCCTGAAGGCAGGAATCGGAGCCATGGTTGCAGTGTTGGGAGGAATTGATGCGCTGGTGTTCACCGCGGGAGTTGGGGAGAATTCTCCTGAGGTGCGTCACGCGACTTGCAGCAAATTAGGATTTCTCGGTCTTAAGCTGAGTGAAGTAAGCAACGCGCAGCCTTCTCTCGATCAGGACATCTCCGCATCGGACTCTTCGGTTCGCATCCTGGTGATTCGCGCACAGGAGGATTGGGCAATCGCACAAGAATGTTGGAAGCTCACGCGCGTAGAGACCAGTAGCAAACGCAGCTCCTGAGACTCGCGAAGGTCAGGACGCTTCGATTGGCCGCCCGGGTTGACTGGCGAGGATTTCCTGCACTTGCCGCCAGATCGAGGGGTCCACGGGCACACCCTTTTCCAAATTTTCCTGGCGGACGCGGAGCACTTGCTGGCCGGGATAGCGTACCGATTCTCCCGCCGACGTAGTCTTCGACTGCAAGTCGCCGATTACCTGGTCGGCGATCTGGGATCCGATTGCCCCAGATTCGCTTGTCGAAGAACCGAGAGAAGCCGGATCGAATGCGATGAAGATCTGCGAAATTCCGATTTCGCGCTCCGGTTTAGGTTCGATCTGATGGGAAGTTCGCCCCCCCGACAAAATACCTGCAAGAAGATCGAGCATGAGCGCCAGTCCCGAACCTTTCCAGTAGCCGATGGGCAAGGGCCGCTGGGAGCGCTCAATTTCTGCGGGCACGCGAGTCAGCCGTCCTTCAGCATCGAAGCCGCCTTCGACCGGGAGCAGTTCACCACGGCTCCGATAGGAGGCCAGAGCGCCATAGGAAAATTGCGACATAGCCATATCGAGGACTACGTGACCCTCCGGCCTCGGCACGGCAATCACCAGGGGGTTATTGCCAAGAACGGCAACGCTCGCGCCCCACGGAGGAAGATTCGGCAGAGTGTTGGTCCAGCAGATTCCGATCACGCCAGCATCGGCCGCCTGCCATCCGTAGCTGCCGCCGCGCATCCAGTGATTCGTGTTGGCCAGCGCCACGCATCCCATGCCATATTCGCGAGAGAGTGCAATAGCGCGCTCCATGCAGTGCCACGCATTGAGATTGCCGGGACCAAGTTTTCCGTCCCATCGCTCCAATGGCCCGGAACCTGCCAGCAGAACCGGTGTTGCATGGATGTCGATGGCCCCGCTATGGACCATTGAGACAAATAGGGGAAAGCGATTGAGGCCGTGCGACTGGACTCCGTCGCGGCTCGACTCAGCGAACAATTGCGCAGATCGAAGGGCTCGCTCTCTCTCAAATCCAAGATTCAGAAGTGAGCGCGAAAGGACGTCGAAGAGCTCGCCATACGGAACTCTAAACATGAGATTGATCTCTTGAGGAGGCTGGTTCACTCGACAGCCGAAGGGTGCCCGATCTTTTAACGTTCCCATACACGCCGAAGAAAGAATGACGCATTAGAAACAGCTCACGCGACTGGAACGAAGCCTTCGGGGCGCACCTCTCCGGCCTCGATCTTGTCAACGTAGCACCACACCCAGTCTTCGCCAGGCTCGATGGAGCGCATGAGCGGATGCTTGCTTTTATGAAAATGCTTGGTGGCATGCTTGTTTTTCGATGAGTCGCAACAGCCAACGATTCCGCATTCCAGGCAGAGCCGCAGGTGCACCCAACTGTCGCCTGTTTTGACGCATTCTTCGCACACGTTCTTGTCTGTGCTGGTAATCCTTATCTGGTTAACATGCGTACATGCAGCAGCCATCGGGATCTCCTTTAATTCGCCGGTTCAAACAAAGTTTATCTTTCGAGCGCGTTGCGGTCCCATTTGCCGAGGCTCGCGCCGGCTTCGTATGTGGATTGGCAAAAACCGAGCAATGAAGCGCTGGGCGACGAGGCGCTTCGCACATCCTCGTACATCAGGATGAATTCGCCGATTTTCTTGTCGTAAAAAGCGGCTTCCGGCCGCACCGTCGCTTCTTTGAATCCCTGCGGCTCGGGAGACGTGTAGGAATAGAACGCGGCGCCGTCGATATCGCCGCTCCCGGGCCAGAAGCCAACACTGCTTACTTCGTGGGAATAGGCTTCCCGCGTCACGGCGTCGGCGCCAGGCCGTTCCGGCGCTGGCCGTCCTGAAAATCGGGAGACGGCAAGATCAAAGCTTCCCCAAAAGAAATGCACCGGGCTGCACTTGCCAATGAATCCCGATCTGAATTGGTTGAAGACGGAATCCACCGAAAGCAGAATTCGCCAAAAGTTCTGCACGCTCTCCGGATCGTAGGACGAATGAGTCCGATCCTGGTCGAACGGAATTGGATTGGGAATTTCGACCGGCATTTTCCAGATTCTAACTTCTATACCCGCTGACCGCAGCATGTCCATGCATTCATGATAAAAATCGGCGACCGGGCGAGCCGTCAGCGCAAGCGTCTTGACGATACCGTCGCTCTTCTCAAGCACAAGCTGGTGCAGTAGGAAATCAAACCTCAGTTCAAACGCCCACTCGCTATATGGGATTCGAGACGTGGTAAGACCGCGAGAAGTGACGTATAGCGGTACATTCCACCAATGGTTGATCAGAGGCGTCAGCGCCAAGCGAACCTTTCCCACAATCTGGGTCCACATGTGGAGCGTCGCGTAGGTTTCTTTCCAGGAATCGAGCGGCAGTGCGGGCCAGCAAGCTGGATTATCGGCTTGAATTATCGCCATTTTCGGAATCACAGGAAAGTCCTAGCATCACCGCCCTAATGGGGCGAGTAAAAGAATACCGTTAAAGATAGTGATCGGCTCGATTCATTGCAAGGCAGACCGGGCTGGCTGCGTGACCGGCTTTGACTTAGACTCTTTCTTCACTCATTTCTGGAGGCTTACTTGGCAGCTGGTCCGAAAATCTCTTCCAACCTTAAAAAACGCGCCGCGCAAATCAAACTGCTGCTCATGGACGTGGACGGCACGATGACGGACGGCAGCGTCACCCTGCTTTCTCAAACCGACGGCACGGCCCTCGAAATCAAGACCTTTGACGCGCACGATGGCCAGGGCCTAACTCTCGCCAGGGCCGCCGGACTTCGCACGGGTTGCATTACCGGCCGTGAAAGTGCAGCCCTGCTCCGCCGCGCTCATGAGGTGAATATGGATTTTATTTACATGAAGCGGGCGGTGAAAATGCCGGCGTATGAAGAAATCCTTCAGAAAGCGCGCGTTCCCGATTCCGCGGTCGCCTATATCGGCGACGATCTACCGGATATTCCCTTGATGCGCCGTGCCGGCCTCGCCGTTGCCGTGGGCGATGCCGTCCCCGAAGTGAAACAGGCCGCGCACTACACTACGAAAGCTCTGGCCGGGCACGGCGCGATCCGCGAAGCCGTGGAACTCATTCTGAAATCCAAAGGCATCTGGAAAGAGATGATCGACAAAGCGCGTGCATAACACGGGTCGATTTACTCGCGCTCACGCACATCGCACTGCGGTCGGGGTACCAGTAGTGTTATAGGCCTTCGATCTTCAACATATAACCAGTAGTGGCCCACAAGCGTCGAAGGCAATGGGTGAAATGACTCTTCTGAAGAAGTTTCTAGCATGCGGGCCGGTACACAATACCCATCAAAACTTGCTACTCTGTGTGCATGCCTTTACCCCTAACGGAACGCCTTAAAGAATTGCGAAGAGAAATAGCCGAGATCACCAAACAGAGCAGCGAATTCTTGCGAACGGGCAGAAAAGACGCGTTCGGGCTGGGTGAGCAGGAGAGGCGTATACAAAGATTGCAGGAAATCAAAGACGAGTTGATGTCTCTAACTGCCTGGAAAAAGGTGTGAGATCGAGCATTTGCTGGAGAGAGCAGTTCGTCATCCGCACTCGTCGCTCTTTTTGGATTCAGATTGATTCGCCCATCAATCCGAGGCGGTGCCCTTCCTCTCAAGGCCAAACTTATTTAATCTTTAATTGGTGGACAACAAGTCTATTGCCGGCATTCTCTACGAAACTGCCGATCTACTCGAAATCGACGGTCAGGATTCTTTCCGCATTCGTTCTTATCGAAATGCCGCCGAGGCGGTCGAGGCCCTTCCCCAACAAGTTTCTGAGCTGATGGATGATGAGAAACGGATTCTCGCCATCCCCGGCATCGGTCGAGGCATGCTCGCCAACCTAAAGCAGATGTTCAAGGAAGGGCGTCTTTCACTTCATTCGGAGCTACTTACAAAATATCGGCCTTCGATGCTGGACCTTCTTAAGATTCAGGGCCTGGGACCTAAAACCATTGCGTTGATCTGGAGCGCTTATCAGGTCTGCGATATCGAAGGAGTAGAGAAACTCGCGCGTGAAGGAAAAATCCGTACCCTTCCCCGCATGGGAGAAAAGCACGAGCAAAAGCTGCTCAAGTCAATCGAGGACTATCGGCGAATCGCCGGACGCTTTCTGCTGGATACGGCGGAGACTCAGGCGGGCAAGATAGTCGAACATCTGCGCGGTTATCCGGGAGTTGATAAAGTTACGCCCGCCGGTTCGCTTCGCCGTGGGCGCGAAACTGTGGGTGATCTCGACATCCTGGTGACCGGCCCAGCGTGCTGCGATGACAGCGAACGCGAAAAGCTGATTGAACACGTCATCAAACTTCCAGGACTTATGGAAATCATCGCCCGCGGTGAGAACAAAGTAAGTTTCCGGCTGCGCGGCGGAATGCAGGTGGATACTCGCCTACTGCCGCCGGATTCTTTCGGAGCGGCCATGCAGTATTTCACCGGATCCAAAGCGCATAACGTCGCATTGCGCCAGCGCGCTTTACGGATGGGGTACACGCTCAGTGAGTACAGCCTCACGCGCCTCGACGACGAAACGGTTGTTGCCGGCAAAACTGAAGAAGAAATCTATGCGGCGCTGAAGCTCGATTTCATTCCTCCCGAGCTTCGTGAAAACTGCGGCGAAATTGACGCCTCGGAGCAGCATAGCCTGCCACCGCTAATCACAGAGCAGGATTTACAGGGCGATGTGCACATGCATACCGTGGAAACCGACGGCCGTAACACGATCGAAGAAATGGCTGAGGCGGCCATGGCACATGGGTACAAGTACATGGCTATCACTGACCATTCCAAGAATCTGGCGTTCGCAAATGGCCTCGACGATCAGCGCGCCGAGACTCACATAAAACGCATTCATGCCGTGGACGAACAGTGCGATGGAATCAAGATCTTCGCGGGAATTGAAGTGGACATCCTGGGAGACGGTTCGCTCGATCTTTCCGATTCCGTGCTGGAACAAATGGATGTCGTCACTGCCAGCGTGCACTCGCATTTCGGCCAATCTTCCGCCGAGATGACCGATCGCCTGCTGAGGGCAATTGCGAATCCAAATACGTCGATCATTGGACATCCCACTGGACGGCTGTTACTTCGACGCGACGCCTATCAATTCGATATCGATGCAGTTCTGAAGGCCGCCGCGAAACGCAAGGTGGCAATGGAACTCAACTCATATCCCGACCGCCTGGATTTATGTGACCGGCATTTGCGCCTCGCCAAACAGTATGGGGTAAAGATCGTGATCAATACTGATTCCCATCACACTTCGCATCTCGATAAGATTCGCTTCGGCATACTGCAAGCCCGCCGTGCGTGGCTGACAAAAGATGACGTGCTCAATACGCTTCCGATGGACAAATTCGCTAAAGCGATGAAGCATGAATGGCCTTAGGCGAGGTTTAATTTTCGACGCCACTCCTTGCTTATTGGATTAGAATCAGCGCGAGGTTAGCCATGCCTGAAGACCCACTTCCTTCCGCACCGTCTTCCCAAGCCCCTCAGACCCCGGCGCCGGAATCTTTGTCTCCAAATTCTCAAACCTCTTTCAACATAGGCGAAGAATATGGCACGGCAAAAAAGAGCTTGCCTCCGATCAAAATTGTTCTTTCGGCTCTCGCGGTTGTTGCAGTAATTGCTGCGATCTTCGTGCTGACTCAGCGACCACATTCGGAGGCTACCGGATCTCTGGGGGAGATGACGTCAGTCGATATTCCCGGCCAAAACACGGTGATGGTTGCTTTAAATGTCTCCATCCAAAATGGCGGGGAAAAATACTACTGGATTAAGTCAATGCAGGCAGCGCTCGAAACCGACAGTGGACGGTTTACCGATGAGGCCGCTCCCGCCTCCGATTTCGAGAGATATTTCCAGGCTTTCCCGGCCCTGAAGGAACATTCCCTGTCGCCATTAACATCAGAAGCCAAGATCGCAGCAGGCTCAGATGCTTCCGGGACGATGATTGTCAGCTTTCCGGTTACCGCGGACGCATTTGCAAAGCGAAAGTCGCTAACGGTGACTATCCAGCCTTATGACCAAGCGATTCCGCTCGTGCTGAAGAAATAAATTTTGAATCTCTTAGTGTTTCTGAAGGAATTTCCGGCGAGCCAGATGATTGTTAGCGTCGGGCTTTATTTCATCGTACTTCAGGCAACTGATCGACCCATCGACTTCAAGCACCGCCAACGCGACGTCGTGGTAACTGGAAATGCCGTGCTCTCGCAATGCGCGTTCCAGTTCGTCCATACTGACATGCTCCTTCGCCATGTGCGCGGAAATGATTTGGCCGTCATGGATGAGCAAGCTGGGCTGTCCCTCGACTAACTTGCGGAAGCGACGGTTGCCTCCGGAAAGTTCTGCGACGAAGTAATTGATGATGAGAAGCGTTGCGGCTGCCACTACGCCTCCCAATAGCGACGTATCTGGCCCGGTCATTGCGTTTTGCACGGCGTTACTGATCAGCAGCAGCAGGGTGAGATCGAAGGGGGTCATCTGACCCACCTCGCGCTTGCCGCTTAACCGCACGCCAAGGAGCACAACAACGTAGATAGCGGCAGTTCTAAGTGCAATCTCAATAAGAACGTGCGCACCGGGAAACATTGTGGTTAAAGTCCCGCAGTGATGGGAACAGGGGCGTTCTTAGGCGTACTGAGATAGCCTGTCGCTTTCTTTTTGTCGATCGACCACACCACAAGCTCATAAAGCAAGCGATCGCGCCCACTATAAAACTGGATCGGTTCACTCACGTTGCGATCTTTCTTTTCGATAGTTTTATCGTCGGCCGTGACATCAAGCGTGTACTTGCCCCTCTTCGGGTCGGTTTTCTTCAGCGCCAGGCTCACGGTCGCCACGGGCTGAGACTTGGCACCCCTGATTAGAGTGAATTCGTAATAGTTCCGATCTCCACGGTGCTTGAGGACATCGAGATCGTCCCGCGTTTTCGCGATCAGACCGCTCTGCAAGCCGAGGTCGCCGATGGTGCTCTCTAACTTGGCTCGAGTCGCTTCAAGGTCGCTCTTGGTGGACGCGACGTCGGTTTTAACGCCTCCAACGTCGGTCTTCATGCTGGCTACTTCGCCGCTGACCTGACCAATTTGTTGCTTCTGTTCCTCGGAAAGCCGGCTCTCCGCCTCACGCTGCTGGCGTTGCAGTTCGGTGGCACGCGCGACGAGATCTTTCTTCGTTAAGCCAATTTGTCGTGCCAGGGTCTCGTTTTGAGCGTCAGCGGATTGAATTCGTTTGCTCAGGTCCGCAATCTGCGCCTTGCTGGCATCCTGATCGCTGCCAAGGGCGGTTATCCGGCTGCGCAAGTCAAAAAGAAAATAAAGTGACCCGGCAATATAGATCACCGCCAGGAGCAGCAGTACCCACTTCCCTGCGTTACTCGAGGACTCATCGTGGATCACAGACGAATTTCCTGATTCATCGGTCATTCTTCTCCTCCAACCCTTTGCGGACGGATGGCTGAACCCATTGTTCTGTAGCGAACGCACGCTGTCAATTGGCTGCCTGGGATACGAGACCCGAAAGGCCATTGCCAGCATGTCCGGAAAACCGGACCTTTCTTGCTTCGGAGGGCATGATTGAAAACGCCTATAGCTGCATAGCCCTCAGGCGCAGCGAGTTTGTAATCACTGAAACCGAACTCAAGCTCATGGCCGCTGCCGCCAACACTGGACTTAGCAGCAATCCGAAAAACGGATACAGTACTCCGGCCGCAATCGGAACTCCCAGGGAATTGTAGAGGAAAGCGAAGAAAAGATTCTGCCGGATATTTCTCATCGTCGCCTGGCTCAGTTTGCGCGCGCGAAGAATGCCTGCGAGATCGCCCTTTACCAGAATCACTCCTCCACTCTCCATGGCCACATCGGTTCCGGTCCCCATTGCGATCCCAACATTGGCCTGCGCCAGCGCAGGGGCGTCGTTGATGCCGTCGCCCGCCATGGCGACCGTACGGCCTTCAGATTGTAATCGCCGAACCACCTCTGCCTTTTTGTCGGGAAGTACTTCGGCTTCAAATTCTTCGATTCCAAGCCGGCGGGCGATGGCCTCGGCAGTGGCATGATTGTCCCCGGTCACCATGAGAATCCGGACTCCATGTTCCTTCAATTCTCTCAGCGCCGGCGGTGTCGATTGCTTGATGGGATCCGCAATGCCGACAATGCCCAAGACATGCCCATCAGCGGCTCCGAACACGACCGTCTGACCGAGTCGCCGTAATTGTTCTGCTCTTTCGGCTAGACCGCCGGCAGCTACTCCCAAGTCGCTTAAGTATTTTTCCGATCCAACGGCGATCCGTTTGCCGTCCACCATTCCGCTTACGCCGCCTCCGGTCCTGGATTCAAAACTTTCGGCCTTGTCGAGCGCGATCCCGCGCGACTTCGACGCATCAATAATCGCCGTTGCGAGAGAGTGCTCGCTTCCCTGCTCCAGACTCGCCATCGATTTTAATACCGCAGATTCATCCTGACCGTCAGCCGCAACGATCGAGACTACCTTTGGCTTGCCTTCGGTCAGCGTCCCTGTCTTGTCTATTACCAGCGTGTCCACTTTTTCGAGAATCTCGAGCGCCTCGGCGTTCCGGATCAGCACTCCCAAACCCGCTCCTTTTCCGGTTCCAACCATGATTGCCATTGGCGTCGCCAAACCAAGAGCGCAAGGACACGCAATGATGAGCACCGCGACAGCATTGACCAGGGCATGCGCAAAACGCGGTTGAGGGCCAAGAAACCCCCACGCCACAAAAGTTAAGACCGCAATGCCGATTACGGCTGGAACAAACCATTCTGCAACACGGTCGGCTAATTTCTGGATCGGCGCGCGGCTGCGTTGCGCCTGCCCCACCATTTGAACGATCCGCGCGAGCAACGTTTCGCTGCCGACCCTCTCGGCACGCATCACGAATGAACCATTGCCATTGATCGTGGCCCCCACCACGCGGCTCTGCGGAGACTGTTCGACGGGCATGGCTTCCCCGGTAATCATCGATTCATCAATTGAGCTGTTTCCCTCGATGATGACTCCGTCAACCGGCACCTTTTCACCGGGACGCACCCTCAGCTGGTCGCCGACTTTGACCTGATCCAGAGGAATGTCTTCTTCCCGCCCGTCCCGCAAAATGCGAGCTGTCTTCGGAGACAGATCAAGCAGCGCGCGGATCGCCTGGCCTGTCCGGCTGCGAGCTCTCAATTCGAGCACTTGCCCAAGCAGGACCAAAGTGGTGATCGCCGCCGCAGCCTCGAAGTAAACGGGAACGGTTCCATTCATGCGAAACGATGCCGGAAAGATTCCGGGGAATAACACCGCCGCGACGCTAAAGGCATAAGCCGCGCCCGTCCCCATGGCGATCAAGGTGAACATATTGGTGGAACGATTCACAATGGATGTCCATCCCCGCTGGAAGAAAGGCAAACCGCCCCAAACGACAACGGGAGTCGCCAATACGAATTCGATCCACGGCAGCCATTCCATTGGCAACAGCTGCTGAAGAGGCGAACCGGAAAACATGTCAGACATTGCCATGACAAACAGGGGAACTGTAAGCACCAGGCTTAACCAGAAGCGGCGTGTCATTTCGCGCAATTCTGGATTGTCGTCGTTGGCCGTGACGGTGCGCGGTTCGAGCGCCATGCCGCATATTGGGCACGCTCCCGGCCCGGGTCGCACGATTTGCGGATGCATGGGGCATGTAT
>CAAGKR010121220.1_pt1 | contig 15675 bp, 12 predicted proteins | sample 2556971 | NCBI WGS metagenome assembly CAAGKR01 (sample SAMEA5207829, study PRJEB30636) | soil metagenome | biome: forest; feature: boreal; material: soil | place: USA | collected 2011-09 | depth 1 m | reverse complement strand
GTTTGGGATAATCGGCTGGTCGGTGGCCGTGCCCACGCTTCTTGGCGCACTGCTTGGCGCCTGGTTGGATAAGCACCATGCGGGTCCGCCTTCCTGGACACTGGCACTACTTGCCGCGGGCCTCATCATCGGCTGTGCCAACGCCTGGTATTGGGTCGCCCAGCAAAATGCCGCCATCAATCACGGCCCCCGACCGGAAAATGACGATTAGCACACTGATATTGGCGCTCGCTCTCTTAAGCGGAGTCCTCCTCGGGGTTATCTTCTTTGGCGGTCTTTGGTGGACGGTTCGCCACGGGCTCCTCTTGCCCGTCCCCGCTCTGTGGTTTTCGGCCAGCTCGTTGATTCGCACCGCGGTGGCGCTGGGGGGATTTTATTTGGTGTCGCACGGTGAGTGGCGACGATTACTGGCTTGTCTGTTTGGCTTTTTCCTGGCGCGTATCGTCGTCATGCATGCCAGCCGTAAGCTCGCTGCGCTCGCGGCACCCCCTATGATCAAGGCGTCGTCGTGAATTTGAGCTCTGATCAGCAGGTATTGTGGCACCGCGGCTTCGCAGAACTCAACGTTACAGTCGTGACCACTTGGGTATTGATGATGGCGATGGCGCTTGGCTCCAAACTAATCACTCGAAGCCTTAAAAGCGAAGGTGTCATCTCACGCTGGCAGGGCGCGCTTGAGATCATAGTCACCTCGATAGAGCAGCAAGTCAAAGAGGTTGGCCTAAATCGCGCTCAGGAATATCTACCTTTTCTTGGCACGTTGTTTCTCTTCGTCGCTGTCTCGAGCCTTTGTACCGTGATTCCAGGATTTGCACCGCCCACGGGCTCACTATCGACCACGGCAGCCCTCGCGCTGTGCGTTTTTTTCGCGGTCCCGTTTTTTGGTATCAAGGAGCAGGGTTTGGTCGGATATCTTAAGACCTATACCGAACCGACTTTGCTCATGTTGCCCTTTAATATCATTAGCGAGCTATCGCGCACGCTAGCCCTCGCCGTGCGCCTATTCGGCAATATGATGAGTGGCACGATGATCGTCGCCATACTGCTGACCATCACGCCCCTGTTGTTTCCTCTAGTGATGACGGCACTGGGTCTTCTCACCGGCATGGTCCAGGCATACATCTTCAGCATTCTGGCCGCGGTTTACATCGCGGCCGCCACAACTATCGGAACAAGAGAGAGTACTCATGGATAGCAGCATATGGATCGCCACCGCGTCGATCATCACCGCAGGCGTCACGATCGGCATCGGCTGTATGGGCCCCGCCTTGGGCCAAGGAAGAGCGGTCGCCGTCGCCCTCTCATCGATTGCGCAGCAACCCGATGCCTCGGCCACCATCACCCGAACGCTGTTTGTGGGCTTGGCGATGATCGAGTCGCTGGCGATTTATTGTTTCGTTGTGGCGATGATTCTGATTTTTGCCAATCCCTTTTGGACCCATGTCATCGCAACCGTCCCGGCGAAGTAGCCTATGTTGATCGATTGGTTTACCGTTGGTGCGCAAGTACTTAACTTCATCGTTTTGGTGTGGTTGCTGAAGCGTTTCCTCTATAAACCCGTGTTGAACGCCATTGATGCGCGCGAGAAACGCGTTGCCGCCGAGTTGGCCAATGCCGATCTGCAAATGACTGACATCAAAAAGTCTCGCGATGAATTGCAAGCCAAGGGCAGCGCGTTCGATGAAGAGCGTGGCGCACTGCTTGCCAAAGCGATTCTCGGCGCGAAGATGGAAGCCGAGCGGCTGTTGGATAATGCCCGACAAGCGGCCGACGCCTTGACATTGCAGCGAAATGTGGCACTGCACAGCGAGGCGGCGAGGTTGAGTGACGAATTGTCGCGATTAGCGGCGGCTGAGAGCATCAACATCGCGCGCGCGGCGCTTAAAGATCTTGCGGGGGCCGACTTGGAGGCGCGCATATGCGAGGTCTTTGTGCGCCGTCTGCGAGAGATTGATTCCCCGACAAAAGAGGCCCTCGGCATTTTGCTCAAAAGCCCGAGCGGCAAGCCGGTGGTGACGAGTTCTTTTGAATTGTCATCTCGCGATGAGCTTGCCATTCAAACTGCACTCAATGAAACGTTTTCCGCGGACATTCATCTACGCTTCGAGAGGTCGTCTAACGCGATGGGCGGCATCGAGCTTAGCGCCGGTGGCGAACGACTGTCTTGGACCATTGCCGATTACTTGAAAACGCTTGAGGAAAAAGTGGCCGCTCTGCTAAGCACTGAAAGTGTCTTTGGCGGCATGCCGGCCAAAACGACGCCCGTTAGCTCCTCCACTCTCGCGATTGCCCAGCCGGTGTTGCCGGTGAGCGATCCAAACCAAGACACACCTGCGGCAGCGGCATGACCGCGGTCTCCTCGACTCTCAAGCGCGGACTGGATCAGGCATTCGCGAGCCTCGCCCTCGCTAGAGAAGGCTTTGTGCCGCAGCTTAAGCTTCGAGAAGTGGGCGTGATCACCAGTATCTCCACTGGAATTGCCACTATCTCGGGGCTCCCAGGGGTCGGATTCGAGGAGTTGGTGACCTTTTCGAACAACCTTTTGGGAATAGCGTTCAATGTGGACAAAGACCAAGTCGGCGTGATCTTGCTTGGCGACTATCAGGGACTTCACGCCGGCGATGAGGTGACTCGCACCGGACGGGTGATGGACGTATTGGTGGGTGAGGAGCTGCTGGGTCGGGTCATTGATCCTCTAGGTATGCCGCTTGATGGCGGCGGCGCCATCGCCGGTGCTACGCGCCGGCCCATCGAATGCCCGGCTCCCGCCATCATGGAACGTGCGCCCGTGGTGGTGCCCCTGCAGACTGGATGGAAGGTAATTGATGCGATGATCCCCATCGGGCGGGGGCAGCGCGAATTGATCCTCGGCGACCGCCAGACTGGGAAAACGGCTATTGCCGTCGACGCCATCATAAACCAGCGCGGTCAGAACGTGCTTTGCGTGTACTGCGCAATTGGCCAACGGGCATCCGCTGTGGCCAAGGTCATCGCGAAGCTGCGCGACCACGGTGCGATGGAATACTGCGTGGTCGTGGTAGCAGAGGGTAATGATGCTCCCGGTCTCGCCTATATCGCCCCCTACGCTGCCACGAGCATCGCGGAATTTTTCATGGAATCGGGCCGTGACGTGCTGATCGTTTACGATGATCTGACCCATCATGCTCGAAGCTATCGGGAACTGTCGCTGCTCTTGCGCCGGCCGCCAGGCCGTGAAGCGTTCCCGGGTGACATCTTTTATATTCATTCGCGTCTCCTTGAGCGCGCGACGCATCTAACGCCAAAGCGCGGCGGCGGGTCACTGACTGCCCTGCCGATCATCGAAACCGACGCGCAAGATATCTCTGCTTATATCCCGACCAATCTCATTTCGATCACCGATGGCCAGATTTATCTTTCGCCCACGCTATTCGAACTCGGAATTCTTCCCGCCGTGGATGTGGGGCAATCGGTATCCCGAGTGGGCGGCGCGGCACAGCGCGCGGCTTACCGCGCCGTCGCCGGCGATTTGAAGCTCGCCTATTCGCAGTTCGAGGAATTAGAATCCTTTGCCCGATTCGGCACGCGACTTGATGACTCGACGCGCAAAGTCATCGAGCACGGGCGTCGAATCCGTGAATGTTTGAAACAGCCAGAGTCGCATCCCGTGCCGCTGCCTGAGCAATTGGCGGTACTCATTGCCCTTGCCGCAGGTTTGTTTGATCGCATACCGCTCAAGAAAGTAGCGGAGGCCGAAAATGCATTACGTGGCGCTGCTGGCGGCATCCCGGCAGATATCGTCGCCCGATTCACCTCGGCTGACAAATTAACCGCCGCGGATCGAAAAAATACCCTCGACGTCGCCGCAAAGGCCCTGGGTCCGTTTCAGCCCGCCGAGGCGGCCAAACCCATAAAGCCTGTCGCGGCGTGAGCGGTGCATCGGAAAGTTTGGGCCGGCGGATTGCAGGTGCAAAGGATCTTTCTTCTGTAGTCCGATCGATGAAGGCACTCGCGGCCTCCAGCATCGCGCAGTATGACCGTGCGGTGGAATCGCTGCACGAATATACTCGCACAGTCGAATTAGCACTCTCGGTATGTCTGCGCGAGTCAGGCTCGATTGAGCGCCTCGCATCGAGATCGCGACCCTGCGCTTTACGCGGCGCCGTGATCTTAGGTTCCGATCAAGGTCTGGTCGGCCGATTCAACGAGTCGCTCACGGAATTCGCGGTTAGTGCATTGCTTGCGCTGCCAGGCAAAACCACTCACGTATGGGTCGTAGGTGAACGTATGCGGGAACTCGTCGCGAATTCGAAGCTGCCCCCACCCACTACGTTGCCCGTGCCTCATTCAGTCGATGCCATTTCGCCTCTCGTGAGTCAAATTGTCATCGATCTGGCAAAAGCCGGCGTGCACGGCGAGATGGGCGAGGTCTATTTGTTTAACAACCAGCCAACCACGGACACGGGCTATGAACCGCACCTGAAACGCCTGCTGCCGCTCGACGCCCTTTGGCAAGGAGATCTTCTAGGACTTTCGTGGCCGAGCAAAATGCTCCCGCAAGTACTGGGATCTTCCGCCTCCGCACTCAAGTCGCTCATCGGAGAGCATCTTTTTATATTGATGTTTCAAGCATGCGCACAATCACTAGCCAGTGAAAATGCCAGCCGTTTGGCGGCGATGCAACGAGCGGAAGATAACATCGCGAAAATCCTGGAGGATCTGAACCGTACCTATCATCGGTTACGGCAGCAATCAATCGACGAGGAACTCTTTGATGTCGTTTCTGGCTACGAATCCCTGACGCAGAGCCCGCGATAGTAGAGCCTCCGCCTTCTTGGTAGAGCGGCCGCTTGCGCAGTGTACGGCAGCGCACCGACGCTGGGTTGGTGCGCGCGTAGCATCAGCGGTCACACCTGCCGGCCCCAGGGGGTGCGTGCGCGGTTGGCACTGGTTGGACGCGCCCAATGGCAAGGAGCAGGCGATGTCGAGCGAGGGTGAGAACGCAGCACTTCCGGCGGCTCCGATTGTCGACCCTCCTCCCGCTACCCCAACCCGGCCTTTCTTCGAGCGGTACAAGATATTCCTCACCGTCGGGCTTGTGATTTTGATTGCGATTGGGGCGGGGTTTGCGCTCGGCCGGCTCGGAAGAACCTCTGACAAGAACGAGACCCGACTGGCCCTGTACGGAAACGTTGATCTGCGCCAAGTCGATCTCGCCTTCAATAACAGCGAACGCATCGCGGAGGTGCTGGTTCAGGAAGGGGACAAAATTACGCGCGGACAGATCTTGGCCCGCCTCGACACGAGTCGACTCAAGCCCCAAGTGGCGACGGCAGAAGCAATGGTCGAGGCGCAGCAGGCAGTTGTCGCGAGACTCCATCGCGGCAGCCGGCCAGAGGAAATCGCGCAAGCGCGGGCCAATGCCGCGTCAGCAAAAGCGGACCAAATCAATGCTCAACAGCAATGGACGCGGCTGTCGGCATTAACAACTCTCACTACCGGTAGAGCGATCAGCGAGCAGGATCTCGAAAGCGCGAAAGCCGCCATGGATTCAGCACAGGCGCACCTAACAATGGCCGAGAAGAACTTCGATCTTTCTAGAATTGGCCCGAGGAAGGAGGACATCGCCCAAGGCGAAGCGCAGCTGCGTATGAATCTGTCTCAGCTTGAGCTTCTGAACCGGCAACTCGGCGACGCCGAACTCGCTGCCCCGTGTGATGCAGTCGTACGTTCGAGGCTCATGGAGCCCGGTGAGATGGCCAATCCTCAAAGGGCTGTTTTAAGTTTGGCGATTACGGACCCCAAGTGGGTGAGGGCCTATGCGTCCGAATCCGACCTGGGAAAGATCCATACTGGAATGGGCGCGTCAATCAGTACGGACAGCTTTCCTGGCCGAGCATTCGCAGGCTGGGTGGGTTTCATTGCTTCGGTTGCTGAATTCACACCGAAAGCCGTCCAGACCGTGGAGTTGCGCTCGAGTCTCGTCTATGAAATTCGCGTATTCGTAAAAGACCCGCGGGACGAGATGCGTCTCGGAATGCCGGCGACCGTTCTTCTAGATTTAGATGCGCGCGCGCGCGGCAAGCTCTGAGCGCGGTGCCTGCGTATGTCGCTCACAGCCATCCTCGGAAGAATCGCGATACTCGGCGTAGCTGGTGTCTGTGGCTGCATCGTCGGTCCGGACTATCACCCCACTCCTGTAAACGCGCCACCTGCGTGGATCTCGCCAGTCGGGACAGGACTGGTAAGTAGTACAACCGCACCCGTGTCCTGGTGGGTCACGTTTAATGATGTCGAACTCGACTCGCTGATCCAGCGTGCCGCGCAATCGAATCTCGACTTGCGCGTAGCGGAAGCTCGGCTGCGCCAAGCACGCGCCGCGCGGGGCGCAAGCGCCGCCGATTTCTGGCCTGCGATGAGTGCCACCGGATCTGCGGCGCGTGCAAGGCAGAGCCAAAACCAGCCCTTCTTCGGAGCGCTGCCGCTGCCGCCCAACTTCCCCTTTGAATACAGCGTCTATCAAGTCGGGTTCGATGCCTCGTGGGAGATTGATCTGTTTGGCGGCAAGCGCCGCGCGCTCGAAGCAGTCACGGCGGATTGGCAAGGAGCGATCGAGGCTCGCAACGATGCGATGGTCAGCTTGCTTGCTGAGGTCGCCAAAAACTACGTCGAATTGCGAGGTTCGCAACAGCGCTTGGAAATTGCGCGTCGCGATTTGAATCTTCAGGAAGAGGCGTTAAACCTCGCTCGCGCACGCCTGCAAGTCGGCGTTAGCACTGAACTAGATGTCACGAGGTCGGCGGCGCTGCTAGCAGGGGTACAAGCGGCAATTCCACCGCTCGAAACCGCCGAGCGGGCAGCCATGTACGCGCTCGCGGTCCTGCTCGGTAAGCAACCCGGCGAACTCGTCGCTGAACTTTCTTCGCCCGGCGCGTTGCCGTCGACGCCGCCCGACGTTCCCGTCGGGCTGCCCTCCGATCTGCTGCGCCGTCGGCCCGATGTACGCCGGGCCGAGCGGCAACTGGCGGCCGAAACTGCCCGTATCGGGGTGGCAAAATCGGACTGGTTTCCCAAAGTTTCGCTCACCGGTGACGCCGGTGCCGAAAGCGTCAGCGTCAGCAAATGGTTCGAGCCCGCCAGCCGATTCTGGTCAATAGGCCCGAGTCTGCAGTGGAATGCGCTCGATTTTGGCCGAGTGCGTGCGCAAGTGCGCGCGCAAACCGCCGTGCAAGAGGCGGCGCTGGCAACGTACGAAGAAGCCGTGCTGATTTCCTTACAGGAGGCTGAGAACGCCCTCGTGACCTATGCGCAGGAGCAGAATCGACACCGGGCACTCGCCGATGCGGTCGCCGAGAACCGCCGTTCGCTGGAATTGGCCGACAGCCTCTACAAAAACGGGCGCATAAACTTTCTTGATGTCCTGGATGCTCGTCGATCGCTGTACCAAAGCGCCGACCAACTAGCCTTGAGCGATCAGACGGTCTCCCTTGATCTCATCGCACTCTACAAAGCATTGGGTGGAGGGTGGGAGACTCTGCCGCAGGCATCGACGCTGGCAACCGCCTCATCGCCATGACGACACCCGCTTTAACTCCTGCGTTGCGGCTTGACCACGTTCGAAAATCCTTTCGCCGCGATACCGGCGAATCGGTGCTTGCGCTCGATGACATCTCTTTCTCTTTGCGCCAAGGCGGACTCGCGGCTCTGGTCGGCCCCGATGGAGCGGGCAAGACAACTCTCATGCGCCTGCTGGCCGGGCTCATGAAGGCGGACGCCGGCATTGTCAGTGTGCTGGGAATCGATGCTGCGAAAGATCCACAATCGATTCAGTCGCGGATCTCCTACATGCCGCAGCTATTTGGTCTCTATGAGGATCTGACGGTTCGTGAAAATCTAGATCTCTACTCGGATATGCATGGTGTGGTGCAGAAAGACAGACAAGCGCAATACACGCGCTTGATGGCCATGACTGGCTTAGGCCCATTCAAAAAGCGGCTGGCCGGACAGCTATCCGGTGGAATGAAGCAGAAACTTGGGCTCGCTTGCACACTGGTCCGTTTCCCCGAATTGCTGCTCCTGGATGAGCCGACCGTCGGAGTCGATCCGCTCTCCCGTCGCGAGCTGTGGGAGATCATTCGCCAACTCATCAAGGAAGGTCTGACGGTTCTGCTCAGCAGCAGCGATCCTGATGAGGCCGAGACCTGCGACAGCGTTCTGGTGCTGAACGGGGGTAAGAAACTCATGGACGCGCCGCCGGCAGAAGTCAGCCGCTTGGCGCTCGGCCGCACGTTCTTCGCGCAGCCACCAGAGGGTACAAAGCCGCGGGACTTCCAGGCACGACTTCTCGCGGAGCCCAATGTCATCGATGCGGTGCCGGAGTGTGGACTCATCCGACTTATTGCTCAGGCCAAAGCCACCGGCAGCGCGGTCAGTCAATTAGCCGGCGTGACCGCCCAGCCGACGTCACCTCGATTCGAGGACGGCTTCATGGTGCTTCTGCATCAAGCGGGAGGCGCCCGAGCAGCGGACAAGCAGGCGCCCGCGCCGCAAGAACCCGTGATTGACGGCGCTTCAGGAGACACCGCGGTCGAGGTCCATGATCTCGTGCGGCGCTTCGGAAAATTTGTCGCCGTAGATGGAGTGAGTTTCTTCGTCAAACGCGGGGAGATCTTTGGTCTGCTCGGTCCGAACGGTGCTGGCAAAACAACCACATTTCGCATGCTCTGCGGACTCCTACCGGCCTCGGCTGGGACCTTGAAAGTCGCCGGAATCGATGTTCGCCAAGCCCGAGCCTCTGCGCGGCAGCACTTGGGCTACGTCGCACAGAGATTTTCTCTCTATGGACAATTGACGGTCGCTGAGAACCTGAATTTCTTTGCTCGGGCCTATGGCCTTGAGCGAGACGAAAAACGTGAGCGCATCACCTGGGCCCTGGCCCAGTTCAAACTTGAACCTTTCGTTCGTTTGCCAAGCGCGCAATTGCCTGGAGGGTTTAAACAGCGCCTGGCCATGGCCGCAGCGCTTCTGCATCGGCCGGAGATTCTGTTCTTGGATGAACCGACCAGCGGCGCCGATCCCTTCGCACGCCGCGAGTTTTGGCAACGCATCACGGCGCTGGCTAGCAACGGGGTGACGGTTATTGTGACCACCCACTTTTTGTCGGAGGCCGAATATTGCGATCGAGTCCTAATTTTGGATAACGGCAAGGTGCTCGCGCAAGGCACCCCGGCAGAACTCCGCGCTCTCGCGCCAGCGCAGACGGGTCGAGTGGCGACGATGGAGGACGCCTTCATCGCCATTGTTGAGAAGTCTCGCAGCACGCTTGCCCGGAAGTCCGCCTAAGGGATCTCATGAAGGATTGGCTATCAAAATGGCGGCGGATCTTGGCGCTGACGCGCAAGGAAACACAACAGATCCTTCGCGATCCGAGCAGCATCGCCATCGGCATCGTCTTCCCGCTGATCCTGATTCTCCTGTTTGGCTATGGGCTCTCGCTCGATGTCACCAAGGTTTCCGTCGCTGTGCTCGACAACGACGTCTCCTCGGACAGCGCGGCCCTTATTGCGGCATTCCGGCTTTCACCCTATTTCGTGGTGACGACCGTTCATTCAATGAAGGAAGCGACAACGCGCGTGTTGGACCGCAAAGCGGACGGCATATTGCAGATCCCATCTGACTTCAGCCGTCGCTGGCGTGCAGGCGAGGCCGACGTGCAGATTGTCGTGAACGGCACGGACGCGAACCAGGCGCGCATCATGCAAGCCTATGCCGGTGGGCCGATCGCCGAATGGAGTGCGTTGCAACCATCGTCCACTGCCTCGGTCTCAGCTGGACCGGTGGTCGTTGTGAATCGGATGTGGTTCAACGCGGCCAACGACAGCCATTTCTTCCTAGTCCCGGGCCTGATTGTGTTGGTCATGACGATTATCGGCGCGTTTCTGACTGCGATGGTAGTTGCTCGAGAATGGGAACGCGGTACGCTCGAGGCACTCTTCGTCACGCCGATGCGACCCGGGGAGTTCCTCGTGAGCAAGATTCTCCCCTACTTTGCGTTGGGCATGATCGGCTTCGTACTTTGTATCCTTGCCGGCCAGTTTCTCTTCCATGTTCCACTTCGGGGCTCGCTGTTCCTGCTCTTCCTCTCCTCGATGGTCTACCTTTTGGTTGCCCTAGGAGTTGGGTTACTCGTGTCCACGCTGGTCAAGAGCCAATTTCTCGCCAGTCAATTGGCCATGACGCTGACGTTTCTGCCGGCGATGATGCTGTCGGGTTTTCTGTACGACCTTCGCAGCATGCCGGCTTTCATTCGAGGAATTACCTATGGTCTTCCCGCCCGTTACGCGGTAACGCTTTTGCAAACCCTGTATCTCGCCGGCGACGTAGGCAGCGTGATCTGGTGGAACTTGGGAGTCTTGGCGATAATGGCCACGGCTTTCATGGTCGCGACGCGGATGGCCACTCGTAAGCAACTCTCCTAAGGGCATTCCAATGCGCGCCTCTTTCCTTCGAATCTTGGCGCTGATCGGCAAGGAATTCCTAGCGGTACTGAAGGATCCACGCAGCCGCTTCATTATTTTTCTGCCGCCGCTTCTGCAGTGTTTGATCTTTGGTTACGCAGCCAGCCTCGACCTCAACACTGCCGCGTACGCGGCACTTGACCAGGATCACAGCGCCGCCTCGGCCGCGTTGCTCTCCCGCTTGGATGGATCCGGAGTCTTTCAGCGTCGAGCAGACCTTGGGCGCGCCAAAGACATTTCCACATGGATCGACAGTGGCCGCGCGCTGCTTGTTATCCAAATCGATCGGGGTTTTGAGCGGCACCTACTGTCAGGCGAGGCTACGCCGATTCAGGTGATCGCCGACGGTCGCAATTCCAATACCGCCGGCACCGCCCTGGGATATATCAATACCGTCGTTCAAGACTTCAACACGGAATGGCGAAACAGGCATGGTCAGCGCAGCTCAATCGTTCGGATCCTCACACGCGCATGGTACAACCCAAACCTCGACTCGCGCTGGAGCATGATTCCAAGCTTGATCGGCACTTTGACTCTGATGGGCACGATGATGCTGACGGCATTGTCGGTCGCCCGCGAGCGTGAACAGGGAACTTTCGACCAGCTGTTAGTCACTCCATTTCGACCATCCGAAATCATGGCAGGAAAGGCCATTCCTAATGTAGTTATCGGCCTGGGCCAATCGACCACGATCCTACTAATTGCGCAGTTGTGGTTTCACATTCCCTTCGTCGGATCCTTTATCGTTCTGTACACCGGGCTCGGGCTATTCCTCATGGCTGCGGTCGGTCTCGGTCTTTTCGTGTCATCCTTCTCCAAGACTATGCAACAAGCCATGCTCTATGCGTTCCTTCTCGTCATGCCGTTCGCGCTTCTTTCTGGTTTCACGACACCCTTCAGCAGCATGCCGGACGTACTCCAATCGATCATGGTCATAAATCCCCTGCGCTACGCTTTAGACATCACGAAACGGGTTTATTTGGAGGGCGCGGGCTTCGGCACCTTGGTCCCCGATTTTGTCCCGCTTGTCATTATCGGCGTGGCAACTCTTTCCGGTGCTGCGTGGCTGTTCAGGCGACGGTTGACCTAGATCGTCAATAATTCTACGCCGCTACCCGGACCAGCGGCGTACGCTGTCATTTGCCTTTCGCACCAGAGCCACAGCTCCTTGCTGCTTGGCAATCTTGATGGCAGTGCGGAACGACGCTTCGGCCTTGCGCTTATCGCCGTGCGGCGGACGAGCCAATAGCTCGCCCTGCAAGCGATGGAGTTCCGCGCTGTAGAAGCGCTCTCCGGTGGCTTCGGCTGTCGCGAGTCCGTACACCACGGTTTTCATCGCCTCGGTGTGGTGCCCGGCCTTGAGGTACATGTCCGCCAGCAACCCAAGCAGATAGGCCAAGAAATGCCGCGATTTGATCGCCTGCATGGTGGCGATCGCTTGCGTCGCCAGCGCTAGCCCGCGGTCAAGATCGCCTTTTTCGGCAAGGCACCAACCCGAAACGCCCATGCTCCATGCCTTTGGCTGCACAAGATCGTGCTCCGTCGCCATCTGCACGCTCAGCTCGGAATTCGCCGTGGCCAGCGCGACGTCGCCAAGAATCTGAGCGGCCGCCGATGCGAAATAGTGGGTCAGCGCCATTGTGAACGGATCATCGAGGGTCCCGGCTGCGGCGAGCGAGTCGTCGATCATTGCGCGTGCACGGTCGCCATGGCCGGCGAGGGCCAGCGACATCGCGCTGAAATTACGAGCGCAACAGGCAGCATCGTGATTGCCGTAGCTTGACGCCAACGACTGATGAATCCTGGCATCGAAGAGAGCAAGGCCGGACTGCGCATGCGCGTGCGCCTTCGCCAATTCGCCGCAAACGAACGACGTCGACCACATGGCGTGATGAGCCTGAACCTTCAGGCCCGTATCGTGGAATTTCTCGGCCAAGCCAAGCAGCCTTCCACATAGCCGCTGGGAAGCATCGGTCTCGCTGCGGCCGGTACGGAACATCCACTGCCCCCAGATTGCCGGAAAAAGATCCACGCGTTCGCCCAGATGATCGCAAAGCGCCTCGGCCCTGGTATAGGCCTCCAGAACCTCCGGCGCACCGAACCCGCCGGTCGCGATGTAGGCGGCCCCAATTCCGACGCGCAACTCGATTTCGACCTTGGTGCGCTCGTCTTCAGACGCGATGGCTTCAAGTGAATCAAGCGCCCGCCGCAGGTGGCCGACAGCCTCCTCGTTGGCGCCGCGGCGCAAAGCCTTGGCGGCGGCGCGCTGATGGTACGGGATCGCGCGCGCGAGTTCGTTGCCGCGCTCGAAATGCTCGGCCAGTTCCGGCGCGATTGCGTCAAGCCTGCCGCTCCACGCGGCTTCGAGCCGACGGCCGACACGTGCGTGGCTTAGCATGCGACGCCCGGCTGGCAGGCGCTCATACATTAGCTCGCGATAAAGATCGTGCCGGAATGAATAAAGTTCCGTGCGCGTGCCATCCGGCCAAGTGGTTGATCCCGAACTAACGATGAACACGCATTGCCGCGCGAGGCGCCCGCAGGAGGTCTCAACCTCGTCGAGCGAGCTCTCGAGCGCGGCGGCAACGGCGGCGATCGCGAATTCGCGTCGGATGACGCTCGCGGCGGTCAGCAGGTTGCGGTCGCTCTCGTTAAGCTCGTCGATCTGCCGATCGATGAAGCGTCTGACGTCATGCGAGATCGACATGATTGCACCGGGCACCCGCTCGGGCGCTTCATGTTGCGCAAGCTGGCCGACGATGCTGGTCATGAAGAGCGGATTGCCGCCAGTCCGCTCGAGCAGCAACTGCGCCATCTCCCGCAAATACACCGCGCGATCGCCAACTGCTAGCCGAACTTGCAAATAAGCTTCAATCGCTTCAAGACGGAGAGGACTGAGAACGATTTCCTGGCACCACCCGTGCAACGCAAGCTCCGTTACCAGGCCGCCGACGCCCGCTCTGGCGGCGCTCGCTTGGGCGGGTCGGAAGGTTGCAAGCACCATGAGGCGTGCAAGCTCTGGTCGGCGTGCCAGGTGGGCAAGCCAGTCGAGTGTGGACGCGTCGCTCCAATGAATGTCCTCAATCTTGAGCAGCAGCGGCACATCTGAGGCGAGCGCTTCGACAGCAAGCGTCAATTCGCGCATCATCCGCTCCCGCGTCGTGTGGCCGCGCGCTTCCAATACGCTGCCTTTCGATCGAGTCCATAGCGAAGGCATCTGCGCGAGCCAGCTCGGCGCGTGAGCTGAAAGTATCTCCTTCACGACCGCTGCGTCGCGACCGGTGGCCAAGCGTGTCATCGCCTCGATCAAGGGAAGATAGGGCTCGCCGACGCCGTGATGGTCGAGGCATTGCCCTGAGGCGATCCTCACCGCGTGAGCGGTCCCCAGCTGCTCGAGAAAAGTGTCGACCAGCGCGCTCTTGCCGATCCCGGGCTCGCCGGTCACGAATACGATCTGACGGCCGCCCGCTTGTGCTGCATCGAAAGTGCACACAAGCTTCGAGAGCTCGGCGTCCCGCCCAAACAGCCGCGACGATTCGGGCGCAGAAGGCGGCGCCGCGACGCGGTCTAGATTGGCGATTGTGGTGGCGGGCACCATGAGGCGGTAGCCGCGCCGGTGTCGGGTCTCAATGATGTGCGGATGCCGGGCATCGTCGCCGAGCGCGCTCCGCAATTCCTGAACGCAGGAGGTGAGCGCGTCGTCGCTTACCGTCGTACCACCCCACACGCGATCGAAGAGTTCCTGCTTGGTGACAAGTTCCTGCGCCCGCTCGGTCAGGAGGTGTAGCACGCTGGCCGCCCGAGGTGCGAGCTTCACCTCGGTGGCGTCGCGCCAAAGGCGCCCTGTTCGGGCGTCGAAACAAAACGAGCCGAACGCTATTTTCCGATCCGACGCGATATGCAAGCTCTCCTCCAAACTTCGCGGAATTTTCCCGGAACTTCCCCAGTACTTTCCGGGCTGCCTCCCCCTAAGATGCGTCGCATGCCGTCGCAGGGACCGTTTTCAGCAGAGAGAGCCCGTATGAATGCCCATCATCGCAACGCTTTGGTCGGCATCTCTCTGCTCGCCCTGGCGCACCCCGCATTCGCCGATGTCATCTCCGATTGGAACGACAAAGCCGTGACATTCGGTGTCAGCCGCAATATGGCGCCGCCGCCCGCCGAGCGGGCCATCGCTATGACGCAGCTCGCCATGTTCGATGCCGTGAACTCTATCGAGCGCAAGTATCGACCCTACCTTGTGCAGCTGTCGGCAGCAACCGCCTCCAAGGAGGCCGCGGCAGCAGCGGCGGCGGGAACCGTGCTCGCCGGCGTCGATCCGCGCGCGCAGGCCGAAATGAAAGCGGTGCTCGCGGCCTATCTCGCCGCCATTCCCGATAGCGCCGCCAAGTCCGCAGGCATTCAGCTAGGCGAGGCGGTTGGTTCCAAGATCTTGGAAGCACGTGCGAACGATGGTGCTAGCGAACCAGACACTTACCGGCCACGAACCGCGCCGGGAGTTTATGTGCCAACGGCGCCTACCGCGGTGTCGCAATGGCCGGGCGTTAAGCCATTCGCATTGACTAGCGCGTCGCAGTTCCGGCCCGAGGCACCGGTCGCCCTCGACACGGCGGAGTGGGCGGCCAACTACAACGAGGTCAAAGAGCTCGGCGGACGGACCAGCGCCAAGCGCTCCGCACGGCAGACCGAGAACGCGCGCTTCTGGCTTGCAACTGACGGCAGAGTCTTTTATCCCGTCGTCCGCACGCTCGCTGCAAAGAAGGAACTCAGCCTCATCGACAGCGCCCGCTTGTTCGCGCTGACGGCGGTCGCGCGAGCCGATTCACTGATCGCCGTGTTCGATGCCAAGTATCACTATGAATTCTGGCGTCCGGTCACGGCCATCCGCAACGGCGACATCGACAACAATCCGGCCACCGAGCGCGACGCTGGCTGGCAGCCGATCGACGTAACGCCCATGCATCCGGAATATCCGTGTGCGCATTGCATCGAAAGCGCCAGCCTCGCCGGCGTCGTGGAGGCGGTGTTCGGCACGGCGGAGATTCCGGAAGTTTCGATGGCGAGTCCAACCGCGCCTGGCGTTATCCACCATTGGACGAACGTGCGCGCTTTTTCCGACGAAGTTTCCGAAGCGCGCATCTGGGCCGGGTTCCACTACCGCTTCTCGACCAAGGTCGGC
>CAAGKR010305307.1_pt1 | contig 15693 bp, 9 predicted proteins | sample 2556971 | NCBI WGS metagenome assembly CAAGKR01 (sample SAMEA5207829, study PRJEB30636) | soil metagenome | biome: forest; feature: boreal; material: soil | place: USA | collected 2011-09 | depth 1 m | reverse complement strand
TCCGTGATCCGCGCTTCCATCTGGGTCGCGGGCACGCGCACGGGGCAATTGATCAGGCAGCTTGCAGGCCATTTTGCCGCCCCCGGAAGCCGTTCCCTGGAATGGAAGGGAATGAGCACGTTTGACGGCAAGACCGTGCGGGCCGACGACCCGCGCCTCGCGGCCGTCTACCGGAACTTCGAGTCAAACCTGAGGGACATTGTTGGCCTAGCGGCGCACTCGGGCGTAAAGACCGTGCTTTCGACCGTGGTCGCCAACCTGAAGGACAGCCCGCCCTTCGCATCCCTCCACAGGAAAGGGATGACGGATGTAGAATTGAAGGAATGGAATTCAAGGTATGCCGACGGACTGAGATCGTGGGAGCTCGACCGCTCGGACGACGCCCAGCGGGAGCTGGCAAGCGCCCTGAAAATCGACCCGGAGTATGCCGAAACCCACTATGTCATGGGCCGGGTCCTCGGAGACAAGGGCGATAGGGAAGGCTCGCGCGCCGAATTCCTTCAGGCCCTGCACTGGGACGGTCTCCGGTTCAGGCCCGATCCCAAGATCAATGAAATCGTGCGCAAGGTCGCCTCGGATTCGAAGGAAAGCGTTCTCCTTGTCGATGCGTCTCGCGAGCTGGGCGGCGACAGCGCATCCACCGTCCCGCCTAGCGGTCGGGACATCCTGCTTGAGCACGTGCATTTCAACTGGATCGGCAACGGGCGCATGGCGCTCATGCTTGCCGAAGCGTCCGGCACGGCGCTGTTCAGCGCCGCGCCCCCCGCGGCCGCCTGGCTCGACGAACGGGGCTGCGCTGAGGCGGTGGGATTCACCGGCATCGGGGAACTCCGGATGCTGACGGAGATGGAGGCGATAAGGGGAAAGCCGCCCTTCACCGGCCAATTGACGTTCGGTGAGGATCAGTTTCGGTACCAGCGCGAGATCGGCGTTGCCTCCAAGCTAGCGACATCAAAGGAGGCATTGGAAGGCGCGGAGACTCAGCTCGAAGCCGCGGCCAGACTCTCACCTGAGGACCCGAACCTCGAACTCCAGCTTGCCGACGTGGAGGCGCAGTCCGGCCGCCACGAAAAGGAACTGGATTGCATCGACCGGGTCCTGGGGCTCACGCCGCGCTCACCGGAACTCCTGGTCAAGCGCGCGCGTGCACTGGATTCCCTAGGGCGTGGCACCGAGGCCGAGGACGCCGTCCTGGAGGCTCTCCGGATCGATCCCTACAACCTGCCTTCCTACACCGCTTTCGTCGAAGCCTTGAGAAAGACAGGCGACTTCAACCGGGGCCGCGACGTGTTTAAAACGGCCCTTGCCGGGAACCCAACAAGCGGATTCATCCGGCTGAGCTACGCCGACCTCCTTTTCTTCCACGGCGACAGGGACGCCGCCGTCAATGAATGCCGTTCCGTGCTTGCGAGCGAGCCGGGTGATGCTGACGCCCTGCGCCGGCTGGTGTCGCTCTCCACGGCCGAGGGCAGGAAGCAGGAGGTGTTCGACCTCATGTCTTCGGCCCGGGCGACGCAGCCCCTGAACTTTGAGAATGATCTGGCACTGGCGAGCCTCTACGATGAGCGCGGGGACGAGGAGAATGCCGCCGCCTGTCTTACCGATGCGGCCAAGGCAGGTCCGGCAACGGCGCAGCTCCATCTCTACCTCGCTCGCTTTTTGAACAAGCAGGGGCGCCCCAAGGACGCGCTGATCGAGCTCGCCCGCGCAAGGCGCGTCGCCGTCCTAGCCGGGGACCTGGAAATGGCTCGGCAGGTCACGGCCACGATGACTGCGATGGGCCCGGAATAGAAATCCCTCCCGCCTCAGGGAGCCAGCGCGACCACCACCGTCCGGTCGCGGGAATGGACGTGAAGGACGTGAGTGGACGAATCCCACTCCATTGAGGCGCCGGCCACACGAACCGGCCTTCCGGCACCCAATTTGAACATCTCTTCGGACGCTCCATCGAACTTCTCATACCGGATCTCCTCCCGGCCATAGGTGATCGAGCGGATAACGGACGAAGTGCGAAGCAGGTGGTTCTGGCCGTCAGGCGCCAGTTCGGGATCCGAGGCCATCGCCCGGAGGTAATGGCGCACGAAATCCCCGTAACCGTCCGTGAGCCATATGTCGTCCCTAGGGTATTGGTTCATCCCATCGAAGTTCACCCAATAGGATGCCCACGCCAGTCGCCGCAGGGCCGGATCCTTGTCCGTCCAATCCCCCGTCTTTTCCGCATAGAGTAGCTCAACTGAGGCGTGCCGCGAGGTGTGGCTGTTTCCAGGAACCGGAAACTGCGTCTGCTCGTTGATGACCACGACGCCCCACTTGTCGGCCTCGTGGTTCGCAAATGTCCGGTAGGACCAGTCCAGGATGCCCCGCGCCTCGGATTTCCACTGGGGATCCCAATCCGGGTTCTCGAGGATGTAGAAGGCCAGCGTGTCGGCGTTAATCTCGGTGTCGGAGTAGTCCTTGGTGCTCACGTCCTCGAAGAATGGCCCCCACCGGTTGTTTCTGAGCGGATAGGCCTTGAGCCAGTCCGTCACGCGCGCGGCCGCACGCCGGTAGGACTCCGCCTGGCCCTCGTTCAGCGCCGTAAGGTCGCAAAAAAGCCTCAACGCACCGGTCCAGTTGGTGGTGTAACAGGCGCTATAGAAAAGGTGGTCGTGGTCATTCTGCTCCCGCGGGATTTCCCCGGTTTGGGCATTCACCCGGAAGGGCCACGGGGAGTGGGCCTCGTCCCCGGGCTTCATGTTGCGTACCAGGCGGTCGGCGATCCGGACGGCCCGGTTGAGGTATCGCCGCTCCCCAGTGGCCTTGTATAGCATGACGAGCTCCGCTCCAAAACTCGCGGCCTTGTCGGGCTGCAGGAAGCCGCGACCCGCCCGCATGTCGCCTTCGTAGTTGCCTGACTCCATGCCGAGATTGTAGGGATAGGGAAGTCCTCCCCAGAGCTGGTCCTCCGGAGCCAATCCATGGTCCATCCAGTAGTCGGCGATGAGCCGCATGTTGGAGCGCACCGCAGGGTCGCCGAGGTACCCGTACAGAAGATTCCACGAAGAGAGGGCCATGTTGATTTGGTCGCCTCCAAGGCCCCGGGGATCGTCCTTGTCCGGTTTCCATACCTGGTGCTGCAGGTAATACGGCACCCCGTTGGGTCCGTTTCGCATTGTGACCCAGAAATTCCAGACAACCCGGACCACATGGTCGTAGGCCTGCTTCGGATCATCGCCGTACCACGGGATGATTTTCCCCGACAGATCCGTCCTCACTTCGTGATAACCAATTCGTTCCGAAGCATGGCCGGGGACGGTCCCAAAGAGCGCAAAAAGGCAAAGGCGTGCTCCTGCGAATATGCCGCGAAAAGTTATATCTGGAATCGTGCGCGTCCGCATGGTGGCAACTGCCCCTCCATTATCGGCGGAATCTGCGCCAATCCAACATCCAATCGCTGCGCGAACGAAACCGCCGTACAGATCACCGCGCACTCCAACAGCCTAATTGATAATCACTGCGAAAGCATTGCCCGTATACTCCTTCATGATTGCCGATCGCTGGGTGTTCTCGCTGCGGGATAACTTTAGGATCTTGAGCTGCGCCGGCGTCAGTATTGTTGCCGCACTAGCGAAGAACTGCTGGTCCAAGGGACTTTGCCACGTGGCGGGGTCAGCATCCTTGTAGCCGGGAGAACTGGCATCCGGATTCTTGTCCGGGTTCGACAGGTCATGAAGGCTTTGCGCCAGGGCCTGCGATTGTTCCGCCGAAAGCGACACTCCGGCATCCGCCATGTCCACCGCGTAATCGTCAATGCCGTTCTGGCTGCCAAAATTCCCCGTGCCTTCGAGGGCGTGGAGCTTCTCGTTCGCGTCGCTTCCAATCAGCGATTTGATGGCCTGATCCGAGTCCTTCGTGGCCTCAGAAACCGCCTTCCTCGCTTCTGCAGAATTCGGATCGAGGCCAGACTGGCTCACTGCATCCTCGGCGTCGTACGAAGTCATCCCGCTCTCGACAAGCAACTCCTTGAGCTGAATCGCTTTGTCGGGCGGGAGGCTCAAGGCGGCGATTGCGCGGGAATACTCCCGAACCACATTGCGCCGCAGATCTTTCCGCAGCAGGGCCGCATATTCCGGGTGATCGCGTATGACATCTTTCATGTGTATCACCTTCACGCCGGGCGGCGGATTGTTTGCGGACATGTTTCCGCCCCCGGATTGCTGAGTTGATAGCTGCGTTTTAACTCTCGCGAGAGCCGCCTCATCTGCGGCGAGCCTGCCCGCGAGCTCATTCGCACGTCTGCCGCTCGCCGCGGATTCGTTAAACGCCGAAGTTCTTTCTGCCTGCAGCGCCGTAATTTGCCGATGTTGCACAACCCCCATGATCGACGCTCCCACCAACACGACTGCCATTGCCGCGCCCAATTGAGTCTTAGTGATGCTCATAAGTAATAGAAGGGCCCCGCCACCCGAATGCGCTCCCGCCAGGGCAGCCGTCGTCACCGAGGTCGCGAGACTGGCCGGCACCGCGGCCGCAGCCTGGCTTCCCAGGACAATCGTCAACGCCGTTGTGGTCGAAGTTATGCCGTATCGCCCCAAAGAAAGGCGCAATTTCACAAGCGCGCGCTCAACGCGCATACGCGCCCCGCTCTCGGACAGGCGAAGCTTGGCACCCAGATCCCCGAAGGTCCTCTTATCAAAAAAATATAGGAGGATCGCCTCACGGTCCCTTCGGCCAAGTGAATGGATGGCCTCATCAAGAACAGGTCGAATTCCGTCCCAATCGGGCTCGCGGGCCGGATGATCGTCCAACTCGGTCATATGCCGGGCCTTCTGCCAAACGGTTCGCCGCTGGTGCTCGCGCCGGACCTTCTTTGCCGCGCAGAAGCGGGCTGCGATGAATAGCCATCCCACCACGCTCTCCCTACCGGCCACCGAAGCGGCCTTGCGCGCCAGGTCCGCAAAGACCTCCTGGGTGACGTCATCCGCGAGATGCGCATCACCTCCAACCCGGCGGAGTGCCACCGCATAGACCGGCCCGATATGCCGACTAACCAATTCAGCGAACGCCTCATCTGAGTTGCCGCTTGAGTAGTGGCGGAGCAATTCGGAGTCATCTTGCATGGGTGTGCCCACCTTCTAGCACCGGGCCGCCGGAAAAACCGCACAAATTAGTTTGCGGGTGCCGACCCTAAATAAAGGAAACGGGCTCCTTCACAGCCAATTCAGCCGTGGGAATCGTCATCCCGACGATCCTAAATACCCTCGGCGACCAAAATTGGCCCCTCCCCCCCCTGCTTCCGGCGGATTCGGTGACCGACGATTTCAGCTAAGCGTGCGATGCACGATTTTCGAACGGGTAGGTCTTCACGATCTGACCCGAGCGCGTTAGGCAAAAAAAGTACCTGCCGTCCCATGCATCCACGAATTCCAAGACTTCGTCGCCCGGAAGAGACAGTTTCTTCATTTCTCCAAATGCATCGTCACTGATGGTTGGACTAGGGACCAATACAACCGGGGTGCTTGTCGGCTTATTCGTGGGACTGGAAACGTTAACGTCAGCGGCCTTCCCCTCAATATCCCGGGCAAATTCCACAAAGGCCCATTTTTGGACCAGTCGCGCAGAAGCGGAAGGGGCTCGGTTTTCAGCAAGGCTTAACGTCGAGCAAGCCGATGTAAAAGCCGCGACCACGGCCATGAAGACCAACGCGAGACTAGGGTAAGATTTCACAGGCAATTGAAAATCCTGCCGAATGAGATTCGGGGGTCAAAGGGTAGAACTACGCATTGCCCTATCCGGAGAGCTCGAAGGCGCAAAATAAGGTGCAAATAACTTTCGAATGGGTTTCCGGTTGGAATTCCGTTCGCCTTGTGTGCCTTTCAGCTCGATTGCGCTGTATATAGTGGAAAGAAACACTCCCTCGATTGCCGATAATATCTGCTGCACCAAGACCCTTTTGACTGAATTGCGCCAATGTCGAACCACAACTCAGCATTCAAGCGCGGCAACATCGGGGCCGAGGATCAATGTTGTATACAGGCTGGTGCTTCGGATAATCGCCGCTTCACTTCAGACAGGGCCATGTCTCCAGATTCATCATTGAGCGAGTCTCCGTCCCCGCCCCAGCCGGGGGTGTTCCCGGCAACGCAGTGGTCGATGGTTATAAACGCAGGCGAGGGATCGGAGAGCCAGGCTCGCTCGGCGCTTGAATCCCTTTGCCACCAGTATTGGTACCCTCTTTACACGTTTCTTCGCCGACAGGGAAAGACGCATCACGACGCAGAGGATTGTACCCAAGAATTTCTGGCGCGGTTGCTCGCCCAAAATGTGGTCTCAAAGGCCAAGCCCGAGCGCGGGCGCTTCCGTACATTTCTGCTGACGTCGCTGCGCAATTTCATGACGAACGAATGGCAGCGCGGACAGGCTGCCAAGCGGGGAGGAGGCCAAGTTCCCCTTCCGCTCGAATTCGAGACGGCCGGCGAACGGTTTGCCCGCGAACCCGTTGATCCGGGCCTCACGCCCGAGCAGGTCTTCGACCGCAACTATGCGATCGATGCGATCAACCGTTCCGTCGAAACACTGCGCGCTGACTACGAGAAAAGCGGCCGGGGTGATATATTCACGGCACTCCGGCCTTTCCTGTGGGGCGACGGCAGCCCCGGGTCACTCGCCCAGCGGGCCGAGTGCCTTGGGATGAACGCCCATGCCCTTTCGGTGGCCCTTCAGCGTTTGCGCAGGCGGCTTGGAGAATGTCTTCGGGCGGAAGTTGGCCAAACTGTGGCCACCGAGGCTGACCTGGACGCCGAACTTCGGCATCTGATCATTGCGGCGGGGGGCTCGTCTTCCGCCGGTTAGTTTTTGCCCGCGAGCTCGTAGGTCATTTCGTGGGCCCTTCGCCCTGACAGGGCCAAACCTGGCCAGTGCGACTCAATGGGCTCCTTCGGGACCCTTGATAATTCATCTGCATTGGGCGCATGTCGGAACAGGACCGGTGAGCGTCGCGTGCCCCCGGGGAAACAGGCTGTTTGGGAGAACCTACAGACCATGCGGCGCCAGAAATGCCGGAGTGTGTCCTAGGGCGACGGTCATCAAGTAACCGCGGGTGGAGAAACTTTCGAGAAAATCGCCTGGGCCCTGTGATATCACACAGGAAAGGCGGTAGTAAGCAGCAACGGCAGCGGTTTTGGCCAACCTTCGTAGGATACGGAGCGAGGCGAATGACCGAGCCGCTCACACAAAAACGCTTAGCTCCCACCACAATGAATGCACGCACCGTCTCAGCCCTTATATTAGTCGCAGGTCTCAGTCTCGCCGCGTCAGCCCCGCTGTTCGCCGCTTCCCCAAACGAAGTCCCTACCGCCTTCACGGTCCGCACCCTCATCGCCACGTCCAATGGCGATATGAAGATCCAGCGCGGAATGGACAGAGGGGACGTCTCCTATGCCATGAAGTACAAGGTTCGGCAGGAACTCTCGCACGACGTCTGGGCCTACGCCGGCTACCACACCGACCTTCCCCTGGCCGATGCGCGGGACTGCAGGACCGTTGTCATCACCTTTGTGAACGATCAAGTCGCTGACCTGCAGCTCGTTAATAAGCCCGCGGTCGCTGTCATCGCCATGAATCTGAAGGCTTCCTCGCCCTCGAGGAATCTCGCCAGCAAATAACAGCGATTCCCAAGCCTGGCGGGGCCCTCCAATTCCGCCAGAAGGGAGCCACAGCCGGAAGGCTGTGGCTCCCTATCTTGATTGGTTAATTGAACCTTGTTCACCCTCTATGTTTCCGCTAATTCAAGCCGCCCTCGCGTCAACCTGTGACTTCATATAGCCCAGATGATCCGTTGATCGCGCGATTGCTCGCCCTTCCGCCTGCCGAGCGAATGCCTGCCTTGGAGCGTGCTTGCGCCGAGGAATCCGCATTTCGAGACCGGCTTCCGGAACTTAAGGCTGCCCTAGCTGCCGCAGAGAACCTCCTTCAGACAGCGTCGGTCGAGAGCGTGGCGGATGATTCCATGGTGCAGGCCTTCAACCTGGCTCTGGAGGCCGCGCCGACTGAAATCTCGGGAACGCGCATCGGGCCTTACAAATTGCTGCAGGAAATTGGCCGAGGCGGATTCGGCGTGGTGTGGATGGCGGAGCAGGAAGGGCCGATCAGACGGCTCGTGGCATTGAAGATCATCAAGGACGGAATGGACACGAAGGAGGTGATCGCGCGATTTGAGGCCGAGCGTCAGGCGCTGGCGCTCATGGATCACCCCAATATCGCGCGCGTGTTCGATGCCGGTGCCACGGATGCAGGTCGGCCCTATTTTGTCATGGAACTCGTCCGCGGCGTGGAGATCACACGCTACTGCGACGAGAACCGGCTGACCGTCGAAGGCCGGCTAAGACTGTTCATGACCGTATGCCAGGCCGTGCAGCACGCGCATCAGAAGGGCGTGATCCACCGGGACCTCAAACCATCGAACATTCTCGTCACTCACCACGACGGCGTGCCGGTGCCCAAGGTCATCGATTTCGGCATTGCGAAGGCGACGATGTCCCAGCTGACAGAAAAAACGCTTTTCACGCAATTCCACGCGTTTATCGGCACCCCAGCCTACACAAGCCCGGAACAGATGGAGATGAGCGGGCTCGACGTCGATACACGCAGCGACATCTACAGCCTGGGCGTCCTGCTCTACGAACTCCTCACGGGCCGGCCGCCCTTTGACGCAAATGAACTGGTCAAGTCGGGTCTGGAGGCGATGCGGCGCACGATCCGTGAAATCGATCCGCCGCGCCCTTCGCACCGCCTGACCACACTGGGAAAAGACGCTCGCAACACCGTTGCCCGCCAGCGGCGGACCGAATCAGCAAAGCTTTCGACGCTGGTTGGCGGCGATCTCGATTGGGTGGTGATGCGCTGCCTGGAGAAGGACCGCACGCGGCGCTACGAGACGGCGAACGGATTGGCCCGGGATATAGAGCGGCACCTCGAAAATGAGCCGGTAAGGGCACGGCCCCCGAGCACGGCCTATGTCCTCACGAAGCTCATTCGGCGGCATAAGTTCGCATTCATCGCGGGCGGGACTATCGCCATCGTACTGGTTTTGGGTCTCATAGGCACCACGTGGGAGGCCGTTAGGGCTACGCGAGCTGAGCGGGCCGCCACCCGCGACCGCACCCGTGCAGAAGATCTTCTCACGTTCATGCTAGGCGACTTTCACGCGCAGGTGGCGAAGCTCGGCAAGCTCGATGTGCTCGAATCGGTCATGGTGAAAGCCGATGCTTATTTTGCTTCGCAGGATCCCGACGTTAGCGATACCGATCTCCTGCGCCGCGCGAAGGCCCTGACGCAGAAGGGTCAGATCAAGGAAGACCAAGCACGCTATCCGGAGGCCGAAGCGGCTTACTCGGATGCCCACCGCCTAGACGTCACGCTCACGGGTCGACACCCGAAGGACGGGGATATGCTCTATGAGCGGGGCGAAGCCGAATTCTACAACGGCAACCTGCACCTGAGGCTCGGCGAGCTTTCCGCCGCCGGTGAATGGTTCACCCGCTATCATGACACGTTCGCCACCCTCTTGGCGATTGATCCCACGCGTCCCGCTTGGCTGAGCGAATTCGCCTACAGCCAGCACGACCTAGCGACGGTCCACCAGGAACAGGGGAAATTTGACCAAGCGCGCGCAGGATACCTCACAGAACTCACGACGTTGGAGGAGCTTCTCACGCAAAACCCAAATGACATGGCCACACTCGAAGGGGTCGAGAATGCCCATTCGTTTCTTGGAAGCCTCGCGGAGCACCAAGGCGACTTTACCGAGGCACTGAAACAGTTTTCGATCCAGATAGCCGACCTCGAACAGATAGTATCCAGGGAGCCGGGCAATCCCCTATGGAGGGGAGAGTTGGCGGATAGCGCCCTTGGGCACGCGGCAATCGTCGACCTCATAACGGCCCATATCGAGACCGCCGATGAGCTCCTGAGAAAAGCGCACGGGATGCTCGATGAGCTCGTGGCCCATGATCCCTCCAACCGTCGCTGGCTGGGCCTTTCACTCCGATCGAAACTCACGGAGGCCCAACTGCTGCGGCGGAAAGACGGTCCGACCGCCGCCGCCCGTTTACTGGAGGAGATTCGACCGCAGCTCGAGGGCCTTTGGCATGCGGCTCCCAATGACCGCAGATTCATGCTGTGGCTGGCAATGGCGTGGCGACTCGAAGCCCAGCTGCGCTCTTCCACCGATCTTGCGGCTGCCGCAACGGCAGCGGCGAACGCCTTGGAACTCGACAAAAGGCTCATCAGCGAAGGCCGCGCTAACGACGAGGTTATTGGAGAATGCGCCACTGCCTACGACGTGGAAGGCGAAATTGCCGCAAAGGCGGGTTCAAGCGCGGCAGCACAGGATGACTGGAAGCACGCCATGGATACACTCGCGCCGCATTTGAACAAAAGCCGTGACTGGCAACTGCTCGATCCTGACGCTCGGGTTACCGCTTGGCTCGGCCGAACCGAACAGGCCCGCGCCACGATCTCTGAACTCACGCAGCTGGGCTATGTGCCCCTCGATCCCTGGCCCGAAATCAAGGCGGTCGCTAGCTCACACGATTTGAACCCCGGTCCACAACAACAATAAAACAAAGCAAATGACTAAGCCAATCCCATCACCGAAGACAGCGGCGCCCACCCAAGCACAACAGGCAAGAATTCGGGCCCTAGACCTGCAGGAACTCATCGACAATATGTTGCACGGCTCGTTGGAGAAGGCGCGCCGCAAGGATAATGTCGAAATTACCATAACGCGGTTCCAAGATGTTCTAGCGACCGACAAAGAGCTCGACGGGAATAAGCCAGCGCGACTCTGCGATCATTTGATCTCGCTCAATGGGCGTAAACCGGTGTCTCCAAAAAATAAATTGCTCGGCAAACTGTTCAAGAAGAGCACGCCAAAGACCATCAAAATAACCGTCGTCGACGGTGAAACTCCAAAGAATCAACCGAAGCATATATACTACCCCATTGGAATCGCGTTTAGGAGCGCTTCCAATAAGAAAGAGAAAGATAAAAGGTCGGAAGTACACAAAGAGGATTTCGAGAACGGGAGAGTCTATCTGTTTGGAGAAACCATGTTTTTGACGATCAACAGGGAATTCGATTTCGAGCACCTGAAGGAATATGCGGTGATTGTCCAACGCGACGACACACGGATTGGCGTGATTGATCCTCCCGTCATCAACTACCTGTAGTTCGGACATTTGATAGCGAATCTGCAGTCAACGAAGCACAGTCGTACAATTAACATTCAGATATCGACCCAAAAAACGTTACTTTATAGAGTGCGCATCGATCTCGGTTTTTGTACCCGGCATTATGGAGCAACGCGTTTTCAACCGAAGGCCGCAACGCCCACCAGCACGACGCTTACTCAGTCGCCCTCTGGATGCAACAGGCCGACACCGCAGGAACTCTGTCCGCGTATTTTGAGCCGCGTCTGCAGCCTAACGATCGAGCCGCGACCCAAGTCGAAGGCTGGATCCTCGGCCTCGCCTAGAGCGTCAAGGCCCTATTCGGCTGGGCCCATGTTCCCATCGCCTGTCCCACACCAGTTGCGACGATACGCATCTTTCGTTGCACCCGACGCGAGAGCCTCCGGCGCGACATTTCATCCTTCCGAAAAGAATCTTCGCGGCCACGCTTGATCACCCGTTCCGGACCAATCCAAACGTTCATGACTAATTCAATGACTTTCACGAGGGCCATGGCCCTGGCCACAGTCCTTGGCTGCCTTAGCTCCACAGTCCTCGCGCAGAACGACCTTCGCTACCAGCTTCCGCCAAAGGGGATCGTGGACCTTATAGACGTCCAACCGACACCCCGCATCGATGTATCCCCCCAGGGTTCCACCAGCAACAGGTGGGTGCTTCTAAAGCACATGCACGGGCTACCGCCCATTTCCGACCTGGCCCAGCCCGAAATGAGGCTAGCTGGCCTTCGCTTCAACCCGAGGACCAACGGCCCGAGCCGCATGAGGTATTCCACCGCGCTTGGACTCCAGGCCCTGTCAGCCGGCAAGGAAATACCCGTCACAGGCCTTCCCGAAAATCCGAGGATCCTGTACGCTTCCTGGTCGCCGGATGCCCGGCATGTGGCATTCGTCAACATCAGCGACGCCGCAGGCGATGCAGGCCTGAGCCTCTGGGTGGTCGACGTGGCGACAGCGCGGGCCCAGCGGATTCCCGGGGTCCTCCTGAACGGGCTCTTCGGCGCACCCTACGAGTGGATGCCCGACAGCCAAGGGCTGCAGTGTAAGGCGATCCCCGCCTCGCGCACCGAGCCCCCGACACGGGACGGAGTGCCCATTGGGCCCGTGATTCAGGAAAACCTCGGCAAGGTGACCCCGGGCGCGACCTACGAGGATCTCCTCAAGAACCCGGTCGACGAGCAGACATTTGATTATTACGCGACGTCGCAGGTGGAGCGGGTCGGCCTTGACGGCGGAATAACAAGGATCGGGGCGGCAGGGGTCATCACAGACGCCTCGCCCTCCCCGAACGGCGCCTACGCCCTGATCGACGAACGCCATCATCCCTACACATACCTGCTGCCGTACATGATGTTCCCCGAGAAGGTTTCTGTCGTCAACCTGGCCACCGGCGCCACGCGCGGACTTGTCGATAAGCCCCTTGAGGACACGATTCCCCATGTCCATGACGCCGTGGCGACCGGGCCCCGCGATTTTGAATGGCGAAGTGACGTCGCGGCGACGGTGTCCTGGGCGGAGGCTGGCGACGGAGGAGATCCGCGAAAGGACACGCCGATTCACGATTCCGTATTCCTGCTTGCCGCTCCTTTCGATGGGGCGGCGTCCAAGCTAATGGACCTTCCCATGCGCCTCTCAAGTGTCCGTTGGTCAAGCGACCGCCTGGCGCTCATCGAGGAACTCCGATGGAGCGACCGGAAGCGAATCATCCTGGCGGCCCAGCCCAACGGCGCCTCGGCGCCGGTCACAATCTTCGAAGGCTCCTTCGAGGACATCTACCACGACCCCGGGACGCCGTTCACTGTTTCCAACGCGTGCGGCAAGAGCGTCCTGCTTTCGACCCCTGATGGTTCCTCGGTCTATTTCTTCGGCGAGGGCGCTTCGGCTGAGGGCGACCGTCCGTTCGTCTCAACCATGAACGTTCTGACCGGGGAGTCACACCGGATCTGGCAATCAGCGCCTCCGAATTTCGAATGGGCCGCAGCCGTGCTCAATGCCTCGGGCCCCGCCCTTCTGATTAGTCGCGAGTCGCCCCAACTCAGCCCCAACTACCACGTCCTTGACGTCCCCAGCAGTCATTGGAGCCAGGTCACATTCTTCCCCAGTCGCTACGGAAGCGCACCGATACCGAAGAAGCAGGTTCTCAAGTACAAGCGCGCGGACGGCGTGGAGCTGAGCGCCAACCTCTACCTTCCCGACGGCTATAAGGCGGCCGACGGTCCGCTGCCGACCCTGATCGAGGCCTACCCAACCGAATTCAAGACCCGGGATGCGGCGGGCCAGATCAAGGGCTCGCCCTTTGAGTTTCCGGCCATCTACTCGGGTTCGCCGATTCCGTTCGTAACCCAGGGCTACGCTGTACTCGAGAACGCGACCATTCCGATCGTCGGCGAGGGCAAGTCCGAGCCCAACGACACCTATGTCGAGCAATTGGTCGCGAGCGCGAAAGCGGCGATCGACGAGGGCGTTCGTGTCGGAGCCGTTGACCGCAACCGTGTTGCCGTCATGGGCCACTCCTACGGGGCCTTCATGACGGTAAACCTCCTCGCCCACAGCACGCTGTTCAAGGCCGGCATCGCCCGAAGCGGAGCCTACAACCGCACGCTGACGCCCTTTGGCTTCCAGAACGAGGAGCGCTCGTACTGGGAGGCGCCCCAGGTGTATTACAACATGTCTCCGTTCTCCTACGCCGACAGGATCAAGACCCCGCTGCTGCTGATCCACGGCGAGGCCGACAACAATTCAGGCACATTCCCGATCCAGAGCGAACGCCTCTACAGTGCGATCAAGGGCCATGGGGGAACCGTCCGGTTCGTCCTTCTTCCCCTCGAGTCGCATGGATACGCTGCCCGCGAATCCGTGCTCCACATGTTTTGGGAGATGAACACCTGGATGGATACGTACGTTAAGAAAGCTCCGGCGGCGTCCCCGCAGCCCTAACGCGGAAGGCGCCAACTTTCGAAGGACGAAGCGTCCTCCTCCTCCATTATTGAGAATCCTCCCCTCCCCAGAAACGACCCGGGCCCGCATCGCGTTCACCCACTGAACGGCATGGTCGGAGGACTCATCTCTTTTGGGATGATGATCCCTTTGGGGATAGCCCCTGGCCCCGGCCGGTGTGGCGAGATATGTAAAACGCCAGACCGGGGCGGGAAAGGTACCTTTGGGGCGGAACGGGCGCTTGGAAATACCGCATCCCGAGCCTGCGCCGTCCGCTCCCGATCGCAATGTGGTGCGGCGATTGCGTGACACGTCACGGGCGGTCGACATCAACTTTCTCGATCATGTGATCATCGGTCGCGCTGGAGCGTTGCCAGACGGCAAAGGGGGTCATCACGCATCCGCGGCGAACAGGAAAGCGCGCTTATCGGTGGGCTGTCCTGTAACGTGGGCCGGGCAACTGGTGCGGGAGCTTAGGCCATGCTGAGCGTCAGTCCGACGACCCGGGTGTACCTGGGGCCGGGACCGACCGATCTTCGCGGCTGTTTTGAGAGGCTCTTTCAGATGGCGCGGACGTGTTTTGGTCTAAATCCGCTCGAGGGCGACCAGGTGTTCGCCTTCTGCAACAAGCGCCGGACGCGTTTGAAGATGATCTTTCATGAAGGGCCGGCCGCAAGGCAGCATCATTTGCACCTGACCCCTTGCTGGTTCCTCTACTCCAGAAAGTGGCCGAAGTACGACATGATCGCCAAGGCCACCATGTAGAGCCCCAGGAGCGACTGCGCCCCCGCCACGACCCGCACCCAACCGGTCGCCTTCAGCTCGAATTCCTCCGGCTGCATGCGCTTGATCCACGTCGAGACGTTGAGCTCCTCCCAGCCGATGTTGAAGGCCGACACCAGGCTGAAATACAAGGCCCACCCCCACCGCTTGGGCCCGCGCGCCGTCAGCCGCACATCCGGCTCCTCGGCCCGCGATTTGGGTCGATGGTCGTCCGGCCAGGTCTTCCAGATGCCGGCCGGCCGGCCGGAGTCTCGCAGCGCGAAATAGTACGGCACGAAAAAGACGAGGATCGCGACCACGAGGATGATCAAGGGCCGCCCCGGCTTTAGGCCGTAGGCGCAGGGCCATTCGACCGCCAACAGCCCGACCTTTTCCGGGAATGAGTGAGAGTGCAGGCGCTGGTTGTGCAGCTTGGCGAAGTTCACGTTGTATGCCGCCTCGGTCATGCCCGCCTCCCGAAACGCGTTGCGCAATTCCAAAAGCGCGCCGGGATCGTCGTTGAACGTCAGATCGATCAGGCCGTCGGCCAGGCCGAAAACGCGCAGATTGGGCAGACTGTCCTTCCCCAATTGGAAAAAGGCGCCGCTGACGACGGCATGGTAGAGGCTCGCATCCTTCAGGCTGGTATCGGTCAGGTTGGCGCCCGTCAGGTCGGCCCCATCCAAATTGGCCCCGGCCAGGTTGGCCCCCCCAAGATCGGTCCACGGCCGCAGACTTTGGCCGAACTTCTGGCCGAGGCGCGCGAG
>CAAGKR010237886.1_pt1 | contig 15706 bp, 13 predicted proteins | sample 2556971 | NCBI WGS metagenome assembly CAAGKR01 (sample SAMEA5207829, study PRJEB30636) | soil metagenome | biome: forest; feature: boreal; material: soil | place: USA | collected 2011-09 | depth 1 m | reverse complement strand
TCGTGCACCCACAGCTCGTCGATCAGCTGATCGGTCGCGACGGCGTGATTCGCCCTGGCCAGGAGCAGCGCGAGGAGCCCCCTGCTCTTGGGCCGCGCGATCGGCACGTCGCGTCCCTCTCGCCTGACCCGAAGCGGCCCCAGGACTGAGAACTCGAGCACGGGCCTGCCCTTCTTGGTCTGGGCGAGGGCCGGGAGGATACCAATCAGGTACGCGCAACGCCCGTTTTGCGGATCGTTTGCGGCCGTCGGCTTCGCTTCGTAGCGAAGTCGTGCCGTGCCGATTGCTCATGGAGGTTCGCGATGGGACCCGCGCTGACCGCTGTCCAGCAGGCGCAGTTGAAGTTCTCGGATCCGGCAGTCCGGCTCCAGATACGCGGCTGGCACGAAGAAGGCGTGTCGCTCCTCGACATGGTCGATCGAATCGGCCTCTCCAGCGAGTTCACCGGCCCGTTGCGCGAGGCCATTGCCGGGCTCGGCGCCGACGAGGTGGCGATCATTCGCAAGGCGATGATCGCCGAGATCGATCGTGCCGGCGCGTCCGACGTCGCACCGATGCCGGTCGACTGCACATTGGACAGAGTGAGCGGGCCGGTCGCGGTCACCGCAGCAGCGGTCGACGGCCGACCCTTCGCCAAGGTCACGAACGGGAAGGCCACGGCGTAGCGGAGCCCTCGCCCTCTAGGGAAGCGGGCGGAACCAGGCGTTCCACGCCGGGTGAACGTCGAGCCCGCGCTCGACGCCGTCGGGGTCGGCACGAAGTGCTCGGTGGGACTCGTCGAACGCGATCGTCGGCCAGGACGCCGGAAAGCAGGAGCCGGAGCGAGCAGGAGCCGCGTTTGCCTCTGCGTCGGATGCCGATCGCCTGCAGGTTCACCTCGGAATGGCCCGGGCGTTGTCATCGGCCATCACCTCCCGGCGCTTGAGCCGGCGGGCCGATGACCGCCGCAGGGGGTGTCGAGGCTCGTGGGTACGATCCGGCGGTGCCGACGCCCGATCGCCTTCTCGCCCTCGACGGCGGTGCCCCGGTGCGCACGGAGCCTCTCGATTTCGCGAAGGGCGCCGCGCTCCTCGGCCACGAGGAGGCCGACGCCGTCGCCGCGGTCGTCGCCAGTCGCGCGTTGTTCCGCTACAAGGGTGAGCACGCAAACGGCGCGGTGGCCGACTTCGAGCGCGCCGCGTGCCGCGCGCTCGGCTGCGGCTACGCCGTCGCGGTTGCCAACGGCACGGCCGCGTTGCGGTGCGCGTTGGCCGCGCTCGGGGTCGGCTGCGGTGACGAGGTCGTCGTCCCCGCGTTCACGTTCGTTGCCACGGTCAATGCGGTCGTGGCCGCGGGGGCCGTCCCCGTATTCGCGGAGGTCGACGACGGCCTCGGCATCGATCCCCGCGACCTCGAGGTGCACATCACCGACCGCACGGCGGCAATCGTCGCGGTCCACCTCGAGAACGTGGCCTGTGACCTCGACGCGATACGCGAGGTCGCGGCCCGCCACCGCGTGCCCGTGATCGAGGATGCCGCCCAGGCGTTCGGCGCGACCTACCACGGCCGTCACGTCGGCACGCTCGGCGCGCTCGGCGCCTTCTCGCTCCAGCAGGAGAAGAACATCACCGCCGGCGAAGGTGGGCTCGTCGTCACCGACGACGAGCGGCTCTACCTCCGCGCGGCCCGGTACCAGGACCAGGGCGGCCAGTTCGTCACGAGCTACGCGAGCACCCGGGGCGAGGAGCTGACCGAGCCGTTCGCGGGCGAGAACCTGCGCATGGGCGAGCTGACGGGAGCGGTGGCGGGCGTCCAGCTCGGAAGGCTGCCGGGAATTCTCTCGACGCTCCGCGCCGGCAAGGCGCGAATCCTCGACGGCATCGGCGACGTTCCCGGGCTCGTGCGCCGCCGAAGGCCCGATCCCGACGGTGACGGCGCATCGAGCATCACCTGGTTCCTGCCCGATCGCGCGGGCGCGAAGCGGTTCGCGGCCGCGATGCGCGCCGAAGGCGTGCCCTGCGCGCAGATGTACCACGGACGGCCCGTGTACCTGAACGCCGCGGTGCTCGCGCGCCGCACCGCGTCGGGGAAAGGCGGACCGTGGGCGTGCGCCGAGCATCCGACCGACCGAACGTACGGCGAAGGTCTGTGCCCGCGCACCGAGGCGCTCGTCGCCCGATCGATCATCGTGCCGATCGGCGTCGGCTACCGCGAGCGCGACTGCGACGACGTGGCGACGGCGGTCGGCAAGGTCGCGCGCGAGTTGCTGGCGTGACCGTCCGGTTCGCGGTCGTCGGCTGCGGCAACGCGGCCCTGCACATCCACCTCCCCGCCCTCCGCGCTTCGGGAGCCGCGGTCTCGGTGTTCGCCAGCCGGTCGCGCGCGTCGGCCGAAGCGGCCCGTGACCAGTGGGGTTCGGGTGCCGTCGCCGACCGCTGGCAGGACGCGGTCACCCGCGACGACGTGGATGCCGTCGTCGTCGCGACGCCGAACGCCGTCCACCGCGACGTCGCGGTGGCGGCCGCGGCAGCAGGCAAGCACGTGCTCGTCGACAAACCGATGGCGTGCACGACGGCCCACGCCGACGAGATGATCGCGGCCGCCGACGCGAGCGGCGTCGTGCTCGTGCCGTTTCACAACACGCGCTTCGCGGCCCCGTTCACGGCCGCGCACGATGTCGTGGGGGAAGGGCTGCTGGGAGAGGTGACCGGCTTCCGCGCGGCATTCGGGCATGCCGGCCCGCACACGTGGGCACCCGACGCGACCTGGTTCTTCGACCGCCGCGCGGCCGGCGGTGGCTGTCTCATCGATCTCGGCGTGCACATCATCGACGTGGTGCGCAACGTGTGCGGCGACGACATCGTGGCCGTCGCCGCCCTCGTCAACGGCCGGGTCGATGACGTCGAAGGTGACGTCGAGACTGATGCGCAGCTGCTCGTGCGACTCGGTCGCGGCGCCATCGGTACCCTGCACGCGAGCTGGTCGTCGCGTCCCGGCCCCGACCAGCAGCTCACCGTCGTCGGCACGCGCGGAACGCTCCACCTCGACACGCGGACGCCGCTCACGTTCTTTCCCCTCGAAGGCGACCGCGAACGGATCGCGCTGCCCGAGACCTCCGGCTCGCCGCTCACCGAGCTGCTCGCCGCGATCAGCGGTGAGCGCGCGCCGGAGATCACGGCCGCCGACGGCCGCGCCGCGGTCGCGGTGGTGGAAGCGGCGTACCGCTCGGCCGCCGCCGGATGCACGATGGTCAGCGTCGCGTGAGGTCGCCGATGCGCACCGGCACGGTCCGCGGACCGCGCACCTGGCCTGCCGACCACGTCACCTTCGCGGGGTCGGCGAGCTCGAAGTCGGGGTAGCGCTTCATCCACTCCTCGAGGGCGACCCGCAGCTCCATCCGGGCCAGGTTCGAGCCGAGGCAGCGGTGGATGCCGAGCCCGAAGGCGGCGTGACGGTTCTCGGCCCGGTCGAGGACGACCTGGTCGGCGAGCGGGAAGACCTCGGGGTCGCGGTTCGCCGCGGGGAAGGGCAGCAGCAACCAGTCGCCCTCCTTCATCGGGCAACCGTGGAAGTCGAAGTCCTTGGCGACGAGGCGGGCCATCGTCACCGGCGCGTACGCCCGCAGGAACTCCTCGACGGCGGTGCCCATGAGGTCGGGCTCGGTGGCGAGCCGCTTCCGGTCGCCCGGATGCTGGGCCAGGTGCCACAACGACGCGCTGATGGCCGACCAGGTCGTGTCGATGCCGGCGATCATCAGCAGGACCATCGTGCCCCGCACGTGGTCGGGTTGCAGCTTGTTGCCGTCGATCTCGGCCTCGAGCAGGAACGAGGTCAGGTCGTCCTGTGGATGCGCGAGGTGCTCTTCGATGCGCGCGTCGATGTACGCGTCGAGCTCGCCGGCGTCGATGTTCGCCTGGCGTTCCTCCGCGGGGCTATCGACGTCCTCGACGACCATGCGGATGAAGCGGCGGAAAACGTCCGCGTCTGCTTCGGGGAAACCGAGCATCTTGGCGATGACCCGCAACGGGATGTCCTGCGCGTAGTCGACTGCCGCGTCGATCTCCTCGGTTCCCGTGGTGGCGTCGAGGAGCTCGTTGCACAACGCGCGGGTGTACGGCTCGTAGGCGTCGATCGGTCGCGGCGCGAACGCCGGAAGCAGGAGGCGGCGCGCCATCGCGTGGAACGGCGGGTCGGAGGTGATCGGCGGCGCGATGCCGATCGGCGCGGGAAGATCGAACTCGCCGGGGCGGATCTCGCTCACGATGACCGACCGCGACGTGAAGTGCTCGGTGTCGTAGGCAACCGCGGCCACATCCGCGTGCCGCACCGGCAGCCACGTGCCGCCGTAGCGATCGCTGTGGGCGACCGGGCACGCGCCGCGCAGCTCGTCCCAGATCGGGAAGGGATCGCTCACCCACTGGGTGTCGGTGTGGTCGAAATCGGAAGCCCAGTCGGTCACCGGTGGACGATGCGTAGTCATGGCGTCTCCGTGATCGAGATCGCGAACTCGGGGCAGTTGGCGGCGGCAGTGCGCGCCTGATCTTCCAGGTTCTCGGGCACGACGCCCTCGTTCAGCTCGAACGCGAAGCCCAGGTCGTCGACGTCGAAGAGCTCGGGTGCGAGGGCGTAGCAGCGGTTGTGCCCCTGGCACTTCTCGGAATCGACGTGCACGTGCAACGCACCATCTCCGGTCGTCGTCATCCCCACGTTGGCTTCCAACGTAGCGGACGTCAGGTCGGGAGCCGCCGCCTGTCCGTCGCTAGAGTCGACTCGATGGCGAGGGAGACGGTGACGGGGTACTGCTGGCCGCAATCGGTCGAGCCGGGCGGAACGGTCGGGCTCCATCTGTCGTCAGCGGGCGGACGCCGGGTCGCGGTCGAGGTGGCGCGCATCGGCAGCGCGCGCACCCCGGTGTTCGCCAACCCCGGAGTCGAGGCGGGCGACCATGCGACGCCGGCCGACGCGTCCACCAACGGGTGCGATTGGCCGGTGGCCCTCACCATCGACACCGACCGCGCCTGGCGTTCCGGCTACTACGAGGTCGTCCTCGAGATCGACGTCGACGGGAAGCCCCGGCGCGACCACGCCTTCTTCGTCGTGCGCCCGAAGGTCGGCGCTCCGACCGCGCCGATCCTGCTCGTGCTGGCGACCAACACGTGGCACGCGTACAACGACTTCGGCGGGAGCAACCTCTATACGGGCGCGACGGCCGTCTCGCTGCAGCGGCCGATGGCGCGTGGTTACCTCGACAAGCCACCCGGCGCGGGCCGCAGGGTGACGACGACGCACCCGCCGGATCCGCAGATGGCGACGCACGTCGGCTACTTGCGGCTCAACCACCTCTCCCCGTGGGCCGGGTCGGCGGGCTGGCCCGACTGGGAGCTGCCCTTCGTCGCGTGGGCCGAGCGCGAGGGCTACGCGCTCGACGTGGCCACCAACGCCGACCTCGACCACCACCCCGACCTGCTGTCGGGCGACGCGCGGTCGGGCGCCGGGCGGTACCGGCTCATGTTGTCGGTGGGTCACGACGAGTACTGGTCGGGGCCGATGCGCGACACCGTCGAAGGGTTCATCGCCCGCGGCGGCAACGTCGCGTTCTTCTCGGGCAACACGTCGTTGTGGCAGGTGCGACTCGAGGATCCATCACCCGTTGGCCCGGCGAAGACGATGGTGGGTTTCAAGGGTCGCTTGAAGGACGACCCGTGCTACGAGACCGCGCGCAGCTCCGAGCTCACGACCATCTGGTCGGACTACCTGCTCGACCGGCCCGAGAACCTCATGACCGGTGTGAGCTTCACCCGCGGGGGTTATCACCGCATCGGCAAGCGAGTGACCAACGGCGCGGGCGCGTACACCGTCCACCGGCCCGATCACTGGCTGTTCGACGGCACCGGGATCGGCTACGGAGACCTGCTCGGTGCGGGCTCGACCATCGTCGGGTACGAGTGCGACGGCTGCGACTTCACCTACCGCGACGGGCTTCCCTACCCCACCGGCGCCGACCGAACGCCGGAGGGCTTCGAGATCCTGGGCACGGCGCCGGCCGCCCACTTCACCCGCGAGACCGCGACGCGGCCGCCGAAGCCGGATGAACCGTCGGAGATCGAGTTCCTCGCATCGCGGTTGTTCGCCAGCCGCGACGCCGCGGCGATCGAGAAGATCGCCCACGGTCACGCCATCCTCGGTACCTACACGTCGGAGGGCGGCGGCACGGTCGTCACGTCCGGCTCCACCGATTGGGCCCACGGGCTCGCGGCACGAGACCCGCAGGTCGAACAGATCACCCGCAACGTTCTCGACCGTCTGACGCGCTGAAGATCCCGGTCGCCGCGGCGTCGCGGCGCGTCAGCCGTCGAGGCCGTGACTGCGCAGCACCAGCACCGGGCACGGGGCGCGGTGCACGACCGACATCGTCACGCTTCCCGTGGTCACGCGCGCGAGGCCGGTGCGTCCATGGGTCGTCATCGCGAGCAGCGGCGACGGGCGAGTCGCGGCGAACTCGACGATCGACGACGCGGGATCGTGCCCGTGGAGCGTCTCCCAGTTCACGCCCACGCCCGTGCTCTTCAGGCCACGCGCCACGTGCTGGAGCGGAGCGGATTCGGGGGAGTCGATGTCGATCGCGGCGCCCGCTTCGACCCGCCATTCGGGATCGACGACGCCGACGAGCCACACCGCGAGCTCGAGGTCGCGGGCAAATGCCGACGCGACCGGGAGGATCGCGGCCGCCGTGCGCGAGCCGTCGAGACACACGACCAGCTCTTCGAAGCTCCGCTCGCCGCCATCGCTCACGGCGGGCCCGACGAGCACGAGCGGAACGTCGACCCGCCGGAGCACCTCCTCGGCGATGCTGCCGAAGAGGGCGTGGCCGGGGCCGCTTCGGCCGTGCGTCGTCATGCAGATCACCGCGTCCGGCTCGGTGCCGGCGAGCATCGGGATCGCGCTCGCGGCGAGCCGATCCTCGATCACCACGGTTCGTACGGGCCCGATCCCTGCCGTGGCGGCCGCCGATTGCAGGGAGCGCTCCGGTTCGGTATCGCCGCCGAGTCGTGCCATCACCAGCACCAGCGCGGCGCCCGACTGTCGGGCCAGCGTGTGAGCCGGCGCCAGTGCGCGCTCCGCGAACTGGGAACCGTCGAGCGGCACGATGATGGTCTTCGGCATGTGGCGTATCTCCTCGCGGCGCGCGGCCTTCAGCATGGAGGGACACCGGCCGCGGCCGTAAGAGCCGAAAGTCCCGGGGTCGGTGTGCGATCTGCTCTGGACCGGAGGCCCGTCAGGACCGACGCTGACAGCAGGCACACTCCGAGCTCCGGGGGGTGGATCCGGTGACGATGATCGACGAGCGAACCGGCGACGCGGTGGCGGTGAGCGTGATCGAGCTCCCGACCTCCGAACCCGACCGGAAACGCTGCGAGGTATGCGGCTTCGTCAGCGCGGCCGCGCCCGGGCAGGATTCGGTCGCGACGATCCTGGCGCTCCCCGGTCGGTTCCGCGCGCTGTTCACGGCCTGCGGGAGGCCCGAACGGATCGACGATCTGGTGCACGCAAGGTGTCCGGCGACCGGCTGGTCGGCGATCGAGTACGCGGCGCACGTCGCGGAGGTGCTTCACGAGACCTCACTGCGCCTGATGCTCGTCTTCGATCGAGTCGGCCGCGTGCTGCCACCACCGCACGTCGAGGCCGCGAGCGCGTTGGCTCGGACCGCGAGCCCCGTGGCAGTCCTCGCGTCGCTCGGCGCGGCCGCCGCGAACCTTGCCCGTGTCGTCGGCCGCGCGGAGCCGGGCGCATGGGAGCTCTCCGCGAGGCGAGGCGACACGCTCGTCACCGCGCGCGCGTTGCTCGGCGAGGCGCTCCACGAGGCTCACCATCATCTCTACGACGCCGAGACCGCGCTGCGAGCGGCGAGTGACACGAACCCCATTGCCGGGTAACGGGTGGGCATCGCGGCTGGGTGTCCGGGTGACCTTCGACCCTGGCCGCTCCGGCCCCTGCCCTGCACACTCGGATTCGTGCGGTATACGCCGATCGTCAAAGCGCGTCGGGGCTGGCCGGTCGCGCCGAATCTGACCGATTACGAGGCGGCGCGCCGGGAGTTCTCGTGGACCGCGGCGCGTCGCGACCTCGACGGGCTCGCCGACGGCGGGCTCAACATCGCGTACGAGTGTGTCGACCGGCACGCGCTCGGCGTGCGCCGGGACCAACGGGCGATCCGCTGGCTCGGGCGGCACGGCGAGACCCGCGACTTCACGTACGCGGAACTGCGCGTCTTGACCAACCGGTTCGCGAACATGCTGGATCGTCTCGGCGTGCGTCGCGGCGATCGCGTGTTCGTGCTCACCGATCGGATCCCTGAGCTGTACGTCTCGGTGCTCGGCACACTCAAGCACGGGAACGTGGCCTGCACGCTGTTCTCGGCATTCGGTCCCGAACCGATTCGCCAGCGCCTGGCCATCGGCGAAGGACGGGTGCTCGTGACGACCGAGCGTCTCTACCGGAAGAAGGTTGCTCCGATACGCGCCGAGCTGACCGCGCTCGAGCACGTGCTGCTCGTGGGCAGCAAGGGCGAACCGACGGAGGTTCCGGGCACGCTCGACTACTTAACGCTCCTGGAGGGCGCCGGCGACGAGTTCGCGGTCGCCGCGACGAAGCCGGACGACATGGCGTTGTTGCATTTCACCAGCGGGACGACCGGCACGCCGAAAGGAGCGGTGCACGCGCACGAGGCGGTGCTGGCGCACCTGGAGACGGGACGGTTGGCGCTCGATCTGCATGACGACGACGTGTTCTGGTGTACCGCGGATCCGGGATGGGTGACCGGCACGTCATACGGGATCGTGTCGCCACTCGCGAACGGTGTCGTGAGCATCGTCGACGAGGGCGACTTCGACGCCGAACGGTGGTACGGGATCCTCGAGGACGAGCACGTGAGCGTTTGGTACACGGCCCCGACCGCCGTTCGGATGATGATGAAGGTAGGTGCCGACGTCGCCCGCGAGCATCGGCTCCCGCGGTTGCGGTTCATCGCCAGCGTGGGCGAGGCGCTCAACCCGGAGGCCGTCCGTTGGGGCCAGGAAGCATTCGGTCTGCCGATCCACGACAACTGGTGGCAGACCGAGACGGGCGGGATCATGATCGCCAACTTCGCGGCGATGGACATCCGCCCGGGATCGATGGGGCGTCCGGTTCCCGGGATCGACGCCGCGATCCTGCGCCGCGACGAGCACGGCCACGTCGTCGTGCGCGACGGCGTGGCCGAGGTCGTCGATGAGCCGATGGTCGAAGGCGAGTTGGCGATCCGCCGGGGCTGGCCCTCGATGTTCCGCGACTACCTCGGTGAGCCCGACCGCTACGCGAGGTGCTTCCTCGACGGCTGGTATCTGAGCGGCGACCTGGCGATGCGTGACGAAGACGGCTACTTCTGGTTCGTCGGTCGCGCCGACGACGTCATCAAGTCGGCCGGTCATCTCATCGGGCCGTTCGAGGTCGAGAGCGCGCTCATGGAGCATCCGGCGGTCGCCGAGGCCGGAGTGATCGGCAAACCCGATCCGGTCGCGGGCGAGGTGGTCAAGGCGTTCGTCGTCTTGCGTCCGGGTCATGACCCGACCGAGCCGCTGCGGCTCGAGCTGATCGGATTCGGGCGTTCCCGCCTCGGCGCGGCCATCGCACCCAAGGAGCTCGAGTTCCGAGCCGACCTCCCGAAGACCCGGAGCGGCAAGATCATGCGGCGGCTGCTGCGCGCCCGCGAGCTCGGTCTTCCCGAAGGCGACCTCTCGACCCTGGAGGCGGGACAGTGACGGCCGCGCTCGCCCAGGAGCACGCCCGCCACCTGCACCGCGAGATGCTGCGGATCCGCCGCTTCGAGGAGCGCTGCGTCGAGCTCTACAGCGCGGCGAAGATCCGCGGGTTCCTGCACCTCTACATCGGGGAAGAGGCAGTCGCCGTCGGGGTCATGCAGGCCCTCACCCGCGACGATGCCGTCGTCGCGACGTACCGCGAGCACGGCCACGCGCTCGCGCGGGGCGTGGCCATGGACTCGATCGTGGCCGAGATGTTCGGCGTGGTCGAGGGTTGCAGTCGCGGCCGCGGGGGCTCCATGCACCTCTTCGACGCGTCGACCCGCTTCTATGGTGGCAACGCGATCGTCGGCGGTGGCCTCCCCCTCGCGGTCGGGCTCGCGCTCGCCGACAAGATGCAGGGGAAGGAACGCGTGACGGCGTGCTTCTTCGGTGAGGGCGCCGTCGCCGAAGGAGAGTTCCACGAGACGATGAACCTCGCGGCGCTCTGGAACCTCCCCGTGCTCTTCTGCTGTGAGAACAACCTGTACGCGATGGGTACCGCGCTCGAGCGTTCCGAATCCGAGACCGCACTCACGCTCAAGGCCGCGAGCTACGAGATGCCCGCGTGGTCGGTCGACGGCATGGACGTACTCGCGGTCGAGAAGTCGGCTCACCGAGCGGCCGAGGCGATGCGAGCCGGCGGCGGCCCGCACTTCCTGGAGCTGCGCACGTACCGGTTCCGCGCGCACTCGATGTACGACCCCGAGCTCTACCGCGAGAAGGCGGAAGTCGAAGCCTGGAAGGAACGCGATCCGCTCGTGCTCTGGGAGCAGCAGCAGCGCCGGCTCGGCTTCATCGACGATGCCGCCCTCGCCGCCGCCGAAGCCGAGGTCACCGCCGAGATCGATGCGGCGGTGGCGTTCGCGGAGGCCGGCACGCTGGAGCCGGTCGAGGACCTCACGCGCTTCGTCTACCACGAGGCCACCCCATGACCACCGCCGCGCCTGCGAAACGGACGACGTACCGCGAAGCGATGCGCACCGCGATCCGCGAGGCCCTCGAACGCGACCCGAGAGTCTTCGTGATGGGTGAGGACGTCGGCCGCTACGGCGGCTGCTTCGCGGTCACCAAAGGCCTGCTCGACGAGTTCGGCCCGGAGCGCATCCGCGATACGCCGCTATCGGAGTCGGCGTTCGTCGGCGCCGGCATCGGAGCCGCGCTCGGCGGCATGCGTCCCATCGTCGAGATCATGACCGTGAACTTCAGCTTGCTGGCCCTCGATCAGATCCTCAACAACGCGGCGACGCTCCAATACATGTCGGGCGGTCAGTTCAACGTGCCGCTCGTGATCCGCATGACGACCGGCGCCGGTCGCCAACTCGCGGCCCAGCACTCCCACTCGCTCGAAGGGTGGTACGCGCACATCCCCGGCATCAAGATCCTCACCCCCGCCACCCTCGACGACGCGTACGGCATGCTGCAGCCCGCGCTCGACGACCCCGACCCGGTGCTCATCTTCGAGCACGGCACGCTCTACAACACCGAAGGCGAGCTCCCCGCCGACGCCGGCCCGGTCGACATCGACCACGCCGTGATCCGCCGCCCGGGTCGCGACGTCTCGATCATCACCTACGGCGGCACCCTGCCACCCGTCCTCACCGCAGCCGACGATCTCGCCCGCGACGGAATCGACGCCGAGGTGGTCGACCTGCGGGTGCTGCGACCACTCGACACCGCCACGATCCTCGCGAGCGCGCGGCGCACGCGGCGCGTGGTCGTCGTCGACGAGGCATGGCGCAGCGGGAGCATCTCCGCGGAGGTGAGCGCGCGAATCACCGAGCAGGCGTTCTTCGAGCTCGACGCGCCCGTCGTGCGGCTCTGCGGCGCCGAGGTGCCGATGCCCTACGCCAAACATCTCGAGGCCGCCGCCCTGCCCCAGGTCGACGGGATCGTCGCGGCCGCGCAGGGGGTGATCCGCGCCGGTGGGTGAGTTCCTCATGCCGTCACTCGGCGCCGACATGGACGCCGGCACGATCACGGAATGGCTCGTCAAACCCGGCGACCGTGTGCACCGCGGCGACATCGTCGCGGTCGTCGACACCGACAAGGCCGAGGTCGACGTCGAGATCTTCGAAGCCGGCGTGATCGAGCGGATCCTGGTGCCCGCGGGCGAGAAGGTACCGGTCGGCACGCCGCTCGCCACCCTTGGCCCGGCGCCCGACATCGCCACGGGACGCCCGCCGGCACCGGCACCTGCCACGGAGCGCCCGCGGGCACCGGAACCCGTGGACACTGCAGACACGGGCGCGCCGCTGCACTCCCCGGTGCTGCGCCGCCTCGCCCGGCACCTGGACGTCGACCTCGGAACCGTCGTCGGCAGCGGGCCCGGCGGTTCCATCACCCGCGCCGACATCGAAGCCGCGGCGAGCGCCGCGCCTCGCACCCCGAGCGGGCCCGAACGCCAACCCGTCGAACCCGTCGAACCCGTGGACCACGATCGCAAGCAGGAGCGGGAGCTCGCGATGCGCGATGCGATCGCGCGCCTGATGGCGCGATCGAAGCGCGAGATCCCCCACTACTACCTCGGCACCGAAGTCGACTTCTCGCGGACACGGGCATGGCTCGACCAGGCGAACGCCGAACGCCCGGTGGCCGAGCGGCTCCTCCCGGCGGCACTCCTCGTCAAGGCCGTCGCGCTCGCGACCCGCGACGTCCCGGCGATGAACGGGTTCTGGCTCGACGATCGATACCAGGCCTCCGACGCCGTCCACACCGGCGTCGCGATCTCCCTGCGCGGCGGCGGTCTCATCGCACCCGCCATCCACGACGCCGACCAGAAGAGCCTCGACGAGGTGATGCGCGACCTGCGCGACCTCGTCGCTCGCACGCGAAGCGGTCGGCTGCGCAGCTCCGAGATGTCCGAGCCCACGATCACGGTCACCAACCTCGGTGAACAGGGAATCGAGACGGTGTACGGCGTGATCTACCCACCCCAGGTCGCGCTCGTCGGTTTCGGCAAGATCACCGACCGCCCACGGGCCGAGCACGGGATGCTCGGGATCCGGCCGGTCGTCTCGATGACGCTCGCCGCCGACCATCGGGCCAGCGACGGGCACACCGGCGCCCGATTCCTCGCTCAGATCGACCGCCTGCTCCAAGCCCCGGAGACACTATGAACGACAACGAGCTCGACCAGATCGTGCGTGCCGTCCTCGCGCAGATCGCCCCCGAAGCCGACGTCGGGACACTCGGGGCCGACGTCGACCTCCACGAGGAGCTCGACATCGACTCGATGGACTTCCTCAACTTCGTGATCGGCCTCCACGACGCGACCGGCGTCGACATTCCCGAGCGCGACTATTCGCGCCTCGCGACGCTCGACGGATGCGTCGAGTACCTCCGAGCCCACGCCGCGGCTCGCTGAGCCGCGCACGAGATGAGCAGCGAGCGCGAGTCGTCGCCCGCGGCGATCGCGATCGAGGCCGCGGCCGGGACCGACGCGCCGAGCGGTCTCACTGCCGCCGAGGCCTCGGCGCGCCTCGCGATCGACGGCCCGAACCTGCTCCCCGTACCGCCCCCCTCGCCGGCGTGGAGGCTCCTCGCGGCCGAGATGGTCCACTTCTTCGCGTGGCTGTTCTGGGTGGCGGGGGCACTGGCGTTCGTCGCGGGTCTGCCCCAGCTCGGTGTCGCGGTCTTCGTCGTGGTCGTGCTCAACGGGCTCTTCGCCTTCGTCCAGGAACGGCGGGCCGAGCATGCCGCCGAGCGGCTGCGCGACCTCCTCCCGCGCCGCGCCACGGTGGTGCGTGACGGCAGGCCCGTCGAGATCAACGCCGACGAGCTCGTGGCGGGCGACGCCGTGGTGCTCCGCGAGGGTGACCGGGTCTCGGCCGACCTCCGCCTCGACGCCGTCCACGCGCTCGCCGTGGATACGTCGAACCTGACCGGGGAAAGCGTGCCGGCCCATCCCGAAACGGGTGACGCCGTGCACGCGGGCAGCTTCGTGGTCGAGGGCGAGGCGAGCGCGACGGTCGTGGCGACGGGTGCTCGAACCCGGCTCGCGGGGATCGCGGTCCTCACGCGCGCGCAGCGGCCGGCGCCGACTCCCCTGCACCACGAGCTCGCCCGGGTTTCGCGGTTCATCGCGGCGGTCGCGATCGCCGTGGGTGGCGGCTTCTTCGGCCTCGCGTTGCTCGTCGGCACGTCGCCTTCCGACGGATTCCTCTTCGCGGTCGGCGTGACGGTCGCAGTGGTGCCGTGCGGGCTCCTGCCAACCGTGACGCTCTCGCTCGCGATCGGCGCGCAGCGCATGGCGAACCGTCGGGCACTGGTGCGTCATCTCGAGGCGGTCGAGACACTCGGTTCGACGACGTTCATCTGCACGGACAAGACGGGAACCCTCACGCGCAACGAGATGAGCGTCGTCGAGGTGTGGATGCCGACGGGCCGCGCGCTGATCCGGGGCAGCGGCTACGAGCCGGTCGCCGATGTTCAATGCGACCGGCCCGGCGCGCCAGTCGCGCTGCGGGAGGTCGCCCGCGTCGGCGCTCGGTGCTCCTCGGGTCGCGTCGTCGAGGAGGACGGCCGATGGGTCCCGCACGGCGATCCGATGGAGGCGGCGCTCGACGCACTCGCTCGGCGAATAGCGATCGACCGGACGCACGACGAACGGGTCGCACCCGAGACGCGCCGGTTCCCGTTCGACCCCCGCCGGCGGCGCATGTCGGTGGTGGCCGGCGACCAGGTGCTGGTCAAGGGCGCGCCCGATGCGATCTTCCCGCAGTGCTCGCTGCCCGAAGGCGGGGCCGATGCGCTCCATTCGCTCGCGAGCCGCGGCTTGCGCGTGTTGGCCGTGGCAAGCCGAGCGGTCGACGCCGGGGGCCCACCGGCATCGGCGGATGAGGCCGAGCAGAGTCTGACGCTCTTGGGATTGCTCGCGCTCGAGGATCCGCCACGTCTCCATGCGGCAGCCACGATCGCCGCGTGCCGCCGCGCGGGGATCCGCGTCGCCATGGTGACGGGAGATCACCCGGCGACGGCGCGCGCGATCGCGCGCGAGGTCGGGCTCCTCGGGGCCGATGAGCTCGTCGTCGTCGGAGACGACCTGCCCGCCGACGAGGCCCTGCTCGGCGCGCTCGTAGACCGCGACGGCGTGGTGATCGCGCGCGTGTCGCCGGAGGACAAGCTGCGGATCGCGCAGGTCTTGAGAGCGCGTGGCCAGGTCGTCGCGATGACCGGCGACGGGGTGAACGACGCACCCGCGCTCCGGGAAGCCGCGATCGGCGTTGCCATGGGGAAGTCGGGAACCGACGTCGCGCGCGAGGCCGCCGACCTCGTGCTCCTCGACGACGATCTGGCCACCGTCGTCGCCGCGATCGAGCAGGGACGGTCGACATTCTCGAACATCCGACGATTCCTCACCTACCACCTCACCGACAATGTCGCCGAGCTCGCGCCGTTCGTCGTGTGGGCGCTCTCGGGCAACCGCATCCCACTCGCGATCGGCGTGCTCCAGGTGCTGGCGCTCGACATCGGCACCGACATCCTGCCCGCGCTCGCGCTCGGCGCCGAGCCGCCCGGCGCGCACGTGCTCGAAGAGCCACCGATCCGCCGGCACCTGCTCGATCGGCGACTCTTCCTGCGCGCGTTCGGCGTGCTCGGCCCGGTCGAGGCGCTCGTCGAGCTGACGGCGTTCCTGACGGTGTTCGTCGCGGCCGGCTGGCGACCGGGCGACCCGTTCCCCCACGGAGCGACGCTGCTCACCGCGTCGGGAGCCGCGTTCAGCGCCGTCGTGCTCGGCCAGGTCGCGAACGCGTTCGCGTGTCGCAGCACCGTCCGGCCCGTGTGGAGGATCGGCTGGACCGCCAACCGGCTCCTGCTCGGGGCGATCGTCGCCGAGCTCGGGATGCTCGCGGCGTTCCTCTACGTCTCGCCGCTCGCCGACCTCCTCG
>CAAGKR010141813.1_pt1 | contig 15713 bp, 4 predicted proteins | sample 2556971 | NCBI WGS metagenome assembly CAAGKR01 (sample SAMEA5207829, study PRJEB30636) | soil metagenome | biome: forest; feature: boreal; material: soil | place: USA | collected 2011-09 | depth 1 m | reverse complement strand
GGCGGCGCCGGCGATCCGCTCCAGATCGTCCAGCGCGCCCCCGGGCATCGGCTCTTCCTTGAGAGCGCGCCCGAGCGCGTCCAGCGCGCGTTGGGGGCTGGCGAGCTGATCGGCGGCAACCTCGGCGATCTTCCGCAGCCAGTGTGCGCGCTCGGCCCGGTCATCGCGCAGCTCGATCCGCCGCTCGTAAAGCGCGATCAGCTGCAGGTAGTCGCCGCGCGTCTCCGCCAGAGGTTCGAGCACGTCCAGGGCACCCTCCCGCGTCTCGCCGCGATCGAGGAGCGCCCCGAGCGCCGCCAGGGCCTGCACTTGCGCCGGGTTGCGCTCGATGGCGTCCCGATAGGCGGCCAGCGCTCCCTCGGCATCTTCGAGCCCACCGAGGCGCACGTCACCGAGCGCCGCCAGAAAGTCGGCCTGCTCCGCGGGATCGCTCGCGACCTCGGCCTGTCGCGCGAGGATCTCCGCGAGCTCCCCGCTGTCACCCAGTTTGCGAACGACCCGAGCGAGCGCGGCCAACACCGGCGCCTCGTCACCGGGGAGCGACTGAGCCTTGCGCAAGAAGTCGGCGGCGCGGCCCAGATCTCCCAGCTCGCTGTCGTACAGTGTCGCCAGCCGCAGCGCGAGCGACCGTTGCAAAGAGGCGTCGAATGTCGCCTCCATCCGCTCGAAATAGACCTCGGCGAGCCGGGTCCAGTTGCCGGTTGCCGCGGCCAACCGCTCGAGGGCCTGCCGGGGCGCCGCTTCGGTCGCTTCCTCGGTCAGGGCGCGCGCCCAGGCTCCAAACGCCTTCTCGGTGTCGCGCCGTTCGACCTCCTCTATGCGCGCGATCTCGGCCAGCAGCTCGAGGCGCCGGGGAGCGGCGTCCTCGACAGCCAGTCGTAGCTCGCAGAGCTCGACCACGTCGTTCCAGGCCTTGGCGGCGCGGAGAATCGGCTCCAGCACGGTGATGGCCGGCAAGCGGTAGTCGTCGCCACGCGCGATGGCGAACAAGGCCTGACGCGCGCCCTCGTGGAAGGTCGCTCCGGCGGCAATCCGCTGATAGCGCCCGATAGCGCCTTCCACGTCGCTGAGCTCGGTCTCGACGATGCGTGCGGCCCGAAAGGCGATCTCGTTCGAGGCTGCCGCATTTTGCTCGCCCGCCGCGCGCGCATCGAGCACATCCACCAGATCGGCCTGCCGCCCCTCGCGCGTGAAGATCCGATCCAGATCCGCGAGGGCTTCGCCGTCGCCGGGTGTCTCCGCGAGGAGCGAGCGGAGCTGCTCGATCGCCAAGTCCGGCTCGTTCAGGTTCTCTTCGTAGATTTGCGCGCTCTGCTTGAACAGCATCCGCCGTTCGTCCGCGCGCTCGGTGAGCTCGATCTTCCGCGCGTAAACCTCCGCCAGCTTCCGGAACTCGCCGGACGCCAGGTGCAGCTGCGCCAGCGCATCCAGCGCTTCACTGTCGTTCGGGTCAATCTCGAGCACCGTCTCCCAGGCGCGCACGGCCTGGTCGCGCAGCTTGAGCGAGTCCTCGTAAAGGGTGGCAATCCGTTTGGCGATGACCTTTCGCTCGTCGAAGTCGCCCGCGACCTCCAAGTGCCGCTCCAGGATCTCGACCAGCTCGCTCGGGCGGGCCGCGACCGACAGCAACCGCTCGAGCGCAAAGAAGGCATCCAGCCCTTCCGGCATCTTCTCGAGCGCCGATCGCCAGGCCTCGATGGCGTCGCCATGGCGGCCGAGGGGAGTCTCCAGAAGCTCGGCCGAAGTTGACCACAGACGCGCCTGCAGATCGGGATCGACCGCTTCGACGGCACCCTTCTGCAAGGCGGCGACCAGAGGCGCGTGAAGCCCGGCCGACGTGGCCAGCGACTCCATTTCGGCGAGCGTCTCCATCGACTCGACGTCGGTGAGCCAGGCGCGGCTGCGGCACTCGAAGGCGAGATCGAGCCGCCCCAGGCGTTGATGGATGTCGGCCATTTCGCGCAGGACCCGGATCCGCTCGGTCCGATCGTCGGCCGTGTCGAGCTGCGCCGCGAGGGAGCTGACCAGCTTGCCGAGGTCACCGGCGCGCCGGTACACGGGTTCGAGAATGACGGCGACGCGATACCGCTGATCGGCGTCGAGGGCGAGCGCCTCCAGCGCGGCGATGGCGGCCTCCGTGTCGCGTGGGGCGGACGGGCGCGTGAGAATCTCGGCGTAGCGATCGACCGCGGCGCCTGCGTCACCGATCTTGTCGGCGAGAATTCCCGCCAACCGCAGCGTGGCAGCGTCCCGCGTGGGACCCGGGGCGATTCGATCGAGGCCGGCCGTCAGATGATCGGCGAGATCGTGCCACTGTCCCTCCTCGGCGAGCAGGCGTTCGAGCTCCGCGCTGGTGGTCGGATCGGTGGGGTCGACCTGCAGGGCCTCGCGCAGGGTGCCGATGGAGCGGTTGCGATCGTGGAGTCGTTCTTCATCCAGCCTGGCGCTGCGGCGCAGAAGCACGAGCCGGGCGGCCGGATCGACGGCGCGTCCGGCTTGCTCGTCGACGAGCTCCCGCAGATCGAGCCAGGCGGCCCAGCGCTCGAGCGCGGCCTCGAAGAGCTGCGCCACCGTCCGATCGTCTGGCCGCGCATCGAACAGACGCCGGTAGTACTTCTGCGCGTCGGCACGCCGACCGAGGCGCAGGTCGAAAATCTCGGCGGTGCGGCGAACGATGTCCAGCACGGCCGGCTCTTCACCGATCTCTCCATCCAGATAGTTGGCGAGCAGGCCGGCCGCGTCTTGCCAGCGGTCCAGGGTGTCGGCCAGGCGCAGGAGCGCCTCGGTGCTGTGACGCTCCGTCGGGGCTTCCTGGAAGACCTTTCCGTACCAGCGCATCGCGCTGTCGTAGTCCTCCAGCTGCTCCTCGTAGAGACGGGCTATCCGCTTCGTCAAGGCGAGGCGCTCGGCTGGCTCCTCGACTTGCAGCAGGCGAATCTCGCCGATCTTGATCAGCGACGGCCAATCCTGGCGGCCCGCGTAGACCGGCTCGAGCAACGCCGCCGCCGCGCCCTGCACCGCGATGTCGTCGAGCATCCCCTCGAGCATTGCGATCGCACCGGGATGGTCGGGATCGCCGCGCAAGACCTGGCGCAGGTGCTCGAGCGCCACCTCGCGATCGCCACGGCGATCGTGCTCGATCTGCGCCAGCCGAAAGCGAAGATCGACCAGCTCCCGCTCGGGCAGCATGCCCCGCTGCAGCAGATCTTGGAGCCGGACGGTCAGATCGCTCCAGCGCTCTGCTTTGGTGTAGAGGCGATCGAGCGCCTGCGCCGCCGTGGGGTCGGCCGGCGCGATCTCGATGACGCGCTCGAAGGCGGCGATGGCGTCGTCGACCCGGCCGAGGGCGGTCTCGGCGAGCGCCCCCAGGGCTAGCCGCAGCGATCGTTCGGTCCCTGGGTCCTTCGCCAGCTCGGCGCGCCGGATGAGCACCTCGTAGAGCGCCTGGTTGTCGCCCGCGGCGGCGTAGATCTTCTCCAGGGCCGCCAGCGCGCCGTGGTCGTCGGGGACGCGATCGAGAATGCGGCGGTGGTACTCGGCCGCCAGCGTGACGTCTCCCTGCGCGGCCGCGGCCGCCGCGATGGTGCGATCGAGCCGGAGCTTGAGCGTTTCGTCGAAGACGTCGGGGCCGATGTCGCGGTAAAGGGTGGTCACCTCGGCCAGGCGGTTCGGGCCGGCCAGCCGCTCGTACGCGTCGAGCAGCGCCGGCAGCTCCGGCTCGGTGAACGCGTCGCGAATGGCGAGCGCGGTCGTGTGGAGCGCGGCTTCCAGGTCCCCGAGGCGCATCTCCTCGATTGTCGCCAGGCGCACCAACTCTGCGAGACGCGCCCGCGAATCCGACTGGGTCTCCACGTAGATTCGGATGATCCCGGCCAGCTCGGCGAAACGGCCGACGCGTTCGTAGATCGGCTCCAGCGCCTGGGCAGCCGCAAGGCGCAGGTCGACGGCGTTGCTTGGCGCGACGAAACGTTCGAGCGCCGCCAGGGCGGCCGGGTCGGCCGGCGCGCTCTCGAGCACCTCCCGCCAGCGCTCGAGCGCGCCGGCCGGATCGCCGAGTGGTCCCTCGAAGGTCGCCGCGATCTCGCGCAGAAGCGCGACGCGCTCCGGCGCGCGGGGAGCTAGGAGAGCCAGTCGGCGATCCAGGATTTCGAGACGGTCGCGGTGTCGTCCCTGCCGTTCGTAGAGCCGCGCCAGAGTCTCCAGCGCTTGGTCGTCCTCGGGGTTCTCGTCGAGGATGCTGGCGCAGGCCGCGATCGCCTGGTCGACGTCGCCCACATCGTGCTCGAGCAGGCCGGCCACCCGGCGCCACAACTCCTGCCGCGAGGCCGGATCCCCCGCCATCTCGATCCGCTTGCGCAAGATCTCGACCCGTTGCCGGTGGTTGGCGCCCGCCTCGAAGATCCGATCCAGCGCATCGATCGCGGTGCGCTCCTGCGGATCGATCTCCAGGATCGCGCGCAGGGTGGCCACGGCCGCTTGCGTGTCGCCGAGCGACTTTTCTTCGAGGCCGGCAATGCGGAACAGGATCCGCTTGCGCGCTGCCGAATCGTCGGCCCAGCGGCGCTGAAGCTGCAGGATCTTGACCAGGTTGGCCGTGTCGTCGGTCTCGGCGTAGAGCGATTCGAGCGCAGCTGCTGCCGGCGCGGCGGTCTCCAAATTGTTCGGGTCGAGGTTGAGGACCAGCTTCCAGGCGTCGATGGCGGCGCGCCGGTTGTTGAGGCGCTCCGTGTACAGCTTGGCCGCCCGCGAAAGCAGATCCGCCCGACCCCCGATATCCGAGGCATCGCGCCGGAACGCAAGCTCCTGATAAACGTCCACCAGCTCGGAAAAACGTTCCAGGGAGGTCGCGAGCCGCTCGATTTCAGCGAGTAGATTGGGGTACCCTGGATCGACGGCCAGCACCTGGCGCCAGGTCGCCAGCGCCGAGGCCCGGGCTGCAAGGCGATTCTCCTGGAGCCCGGCGACCCGCACCAACAACGCCGCCGCCGCCCGTCCGTCATGCGCCTCGCGCTCGACCTCGAGAATCGCCGCCAGGCGCGCCCAGGCGCCGCTCGATTCGTAGACGGGCTCGAGGATTTTGGCTACGCGCTGGCGCTGGGCGGGGACCGCCAGCAGCTTCTCGAGCAGGCGACGCGCGCCCTCGTGGCCGGGGGCCGTCTTGACGATGCCTTCCAGAAGATCGAGCGCGCCGTCGACGTCCCGGAGATGCCCCGCGCGCAGGTCGGCACGCCGGAACTCCAGCTCCGGCACCTCGGACCCCGACGCGAAGCCGACGCGCGCGCCGAGCAGCGTCTCGAGATCGCTCCACCGCTCGCGGGCGGCGTAATGGCGCTCGAGCGCGCGGTGGGCGCGCAGGTCGGCCGGATCCAGCTCGAGCATCTTCTCGGTGGTGCCAAGGGCGTGATCCGAATCGCTCAGAACCGACTCGTCGAGCTCGGCGATCTGGGCCAGCAGGTCGAGCCGTTCACGCACGTCAAGCGCGGCGAGCTGGCGCGTGTCGAGCAGCACCCGCAGTTCGATCCACTGCTGCCCGTCGCGGTAGAGCCGCGCGAGGGCGCGGAAGGCCACCTCGTGCAGGGGCTCGGCCTGCAGGATCTGCGCGTAGACGTTCTCCGCCTGGGGCGCGCGCCCGGGCCGCTTTTCTTCCAGCTCGGCGACAACCAGCAGCAGGTCGCGTCGGAGATGCCGATCGGTGGTCGCCTCCGATGTCGCGCGAAGCTTGTCGCCGAGCTCTGCGAGCGCCTCGGCCTTCTCGGCGAAGCCGATCAGCGCCGCCCGGTTCGTCGCATCCGCGGCGTCGATGCCGAACAGCGCCAGGCTCACGCGGTACGCGCCCGCCGGATCGCCGAGCGGACCGCCATAAAGAGCGCGCAGCTGCTCGAGCCGCTCGACCTGCTCGCCACGGGTGTCTGCCGCCGCCAGCAACACCTCGTTGGCGGCCGCCAACTTGGCCGCGTTTTCGTTCCGCTCGTAGAACGGCAGCGTCAGCCGTGCGACGGCCGCTTGATCCGGGTGCCCGGCCGCCACCAACCGATCGAGGCCTGCCACGGCCGGGGCCGAATATGGATTGCCCTGCACCACCTCGCGATAGGAGGCGAACGTCCCGTCGCGATCGGCTAGCCGCGTCTCCTGGAGGTTCCCGATCCGAAGCAGGATCTCCTCGCGGGCCTTGGTGTCATCCGGCGCCAGCGCGGCGAGATCGCGGCGCAGCGCTTCGATCACGCCAGCCCAATCCTGACGTGCCTCCGAGACACGCGCCAGCGCCCGCCGCGCCCGCTCGTTGCTGGGCTCAGCGTCGACGATAGCCGTCCACGTCGCGGCTGCCGCGGCCAGATCGGGCACCCGCTCCTCTTCGATCTGAGCGATCCGGAGCAACAGCTTCACGCGTTCCGCAATGTCGGGAGCGCGGTTCGCGCGCGCGTGCAACAGCTTGGCGAGGTCGGACCAAGCTTTGGCTTGAGTCAGAACCTGCTCGAGCGCACCGTCGGCTTCCTCGTCGTAGCCGACCTCGGCCAGGATGAGCTCGGCAACGCGGCGGGTGTCCTGCGGACGGAACAGGCGCGTCGCGGAAATGCGCAACACCCGGCGGAGCAGCCAGAGTCGCTCCTCGGGGTCGGTCGAGACCGCGAAGCGCGTTTCGTAGAGGGCGGCCAGCGCGCCCCACTCGTCGGCCTCGCTGGCCAGGCGCTCGAGATCGGTTCGGACCTCGGGATTCTTGGGTGCCACCTCGAACGCGCGGGCGCACCACTGAAAAGCAAGCGACTTCGAGCCGAGGCGCTGCTCGCAGATGCGCCGCGCCTCCGCGTGGAGCTCGAGGCGCTCGGCCATTCCAACGCCGTCGTTGGCCGCCGCGGGGCCGAGCAGGACTTCATACGTAGCGAGCAGGCGCGGCCACTTCTGCGCCGTTCGATAGAGCGGCACGAGCGCGAGCGCCGCTTTGCGATTGCGGGAATCGGTGGCCAAAATCCGCTCGTACGCCTTGAGCGCACGTTCGGGTTGATTGAGCTTCTCCTGCGCCAGCGCCGCCACGCGCTCGAGGAGGCGCGTCCGGGCCGCCATGTCGGCCGTCCGATCGGCCAGCGACGTCAGCTGATCGCACAGATCGCCGTAGGCGCCCTGCTCCGCGTAGAGCGCTTCGAGCGCGCTGTAGTCGCCCGCATGCGCGTAGATCTCGCGGAGCGCTCGGGTGGCGCGCGCGTTCTTGGGGTCGAGGTTCTGGATGCGGCGGAAGACCTCGATCGCCGCAGACGTCGCGCCGAGCCGCTCGTAGAGCAGCGTGCCGCGCCGCTCGAGCAGCGCCAGCTCTGCCGCCACGTTCCCCTCGGCGTTCAGGCGCTGCCGGTCGAGGATCTCGACCAGCGCCGGCCAGCGCCGTTCGCGTTCGTACAGGGTCGCCAGGCCCGCCAGGGCAGCGACCTCGCGCCCGTCGATCGCCAGCACCTGATTGTAAAGCGCGATCGCCTCGCGCGTGTCGTTGAGCCGTTCACCGGCGATCCGAGCCATCTCCATCAGGCGGGCGCGGCGACCGGCCGCATCGAGGTGCGGCAGCTCCCGACGGATGACTTCGATGAGCGGCCGCCAGGACCGGCTCTTGGCGTAGAGATCCTTGAGCCGCGCGGCTGTCTCGGCGTCGGTCGGATCGGCCTCGAAGATCTTCTCGAAGCTCACGACGGCGTTCTGGTGCTTGCCGAGCTTGTCGGCCCACAGCGCCGCGATCCGGCGGTGCAACGCCACCCGCGCGGCCGGATCGCTCGCCATTTCCGCCTGGCGGGTCAGGATCTGCACCAGGTCGGCGTAGCGCCCCTGCGTCTCGTAGCGAGCGGCCAGCGCCGCCAGCGCGGCGGCGTGGTCGGGCTTGAGCGCCAGGATGTTGAGATAGGTGTTCACCACCATCACGTCGAGACTCAAGCGATCTCGATAGATGGCGACGATCTCGAGCTGGCGATTGATCTTTTCGTCGACGTCCTCCGCGGAAACGGCCTCGATGTCGTCCTTGAGGAGCTCCAGCAGCGCGTTCCATTTCTCGGTCGCCGCGTAAAGCCGCCGGAGCGCCGCGACGGCCTCCGGGAGGTGCGGCCGAAGACGCAGGAGCCCTTTCCAGATCTCGATTGCCTTCTCGGCGTGCTGCGGCCGTTGCTCGGCGGCGCGCGCCATCTCGATCCCCATCGCCAGTCGCCGGTCGGCATCGGGTTCGGTCTTCTGGGCCTGGGCCAGGATCGCCAGCAACTGCGGCTGTTCGTTCCGCGCGCCGTGGTACTCGCGATAGAATTCGACCATCGTGCGGTTCGCAGGGTCGAGCTTGCGGACCCTGCGAAAGAACGACTCGGCCATTTCCGGTTGGCCGAGCCGCTTCCAAATGAGCGTCGCCAGGTCGGCCAGCAGCGCGGCGTCCAGCTCGCCCCGCTTGGTGCGCGCGGCCGCTTCCAGCACCTTGCCAAGCTCCGCCCAGGCTTCGGCGGTGGTGAGGGCGGCGCGGACAGCGTGCAACGCGCGCGGCTCGTTGGGGTTCGCTTCGAGCGCTCTGCGGAAGTGCCCGAACGCGTCGGCCGGACGATTGAGCCGCTCGCACAGCTCGCCGGCCGCCACGGAAGCGGCCGTGCGCTCCTCGCGGCTCTGGACGCGCTCCGCCCGCTGCGCGTAAAGCGCCAGCTGCTCCTCGTGCCGCCCGGCTTGCCGCAGGATGCGTTCGAGGTGCGCGCTCGACCGCCGGTTGGCCGGATCCAGCTCGAGACTCTTGCGGAGGTGCGCCTCGCCGTCGGATCCGTCGGGCCGATATTTGAGATAAAACTCGGCGACAGATCCATAGAGGCTGGACGCCAGCGCCGCGTCCTTGGCCCCCTCGGCCTGCTGCAGGTAACGGCGCGAGATCGGTTCCCAGTTCGCGCGCAGGAGCGTCATCTGCGCGAGCGACTCGGACGAAGCCTTGTGATCCGCTACGGCTTCCAGGGCCTCGCGCACGGCCGCCTGGCCCGCTTCGTCGCGCAGCAGCTCGTCCGAAAGCAAGCGCCCCTTTTCGTGCAGGAGGTCGGCCCTGCGCTCGGGGCTGGTGGTCCAGCCGAGCTCCAGATCGATGAGCTGAAGACAAAGCTCGAAGTCGGCGTGCTCGCGGTGCCAGCGGCGCGCATCGGAGAGGGCCGTCGAGAGCGCCTCGGCCGAGACGCCGGCGCCATTTCCGGGCTTGATTTCCTGTAGCGCCTTCAGCGCGTGGGGATCATCCGGGCGGAGTTGCAGGGTGGCAAGCGCGGTTGAAACGGTGGTGGTCATCGGGATCTGGGAGCGGCGGAGCGGCGGCGAGGACTGTCGAATATAGATCCGGCTTCCGAAGGGGTTCAATCGGGAAGATTTGGTCCGAATCGTGAATACTTAGCCCTTGCCACGCGCAGAAGATTCGTTGTCGATTCGCAGGCGCCTGCAGCCCGAGCTGGGCGGGATCCTGCTGGGTGTCGTTTGCTTGGCCGCGACCAACGCGCTGGCCCTCTGCATCCCGTGGCTCATCAAGGGCGCGATCGACGCGATCCGCGCCGCGGACGGCGAACACGCGGCGGTCGTTCACGCGCTGGTGTTGCGAAGCGCGATCCTCATCGCGGGTTGCGCGGTGGTGCAGGCACTCATCCGGACCTGGTCGCGGATCCTGATCTTCAACGCCGGACGTAACATCGAGTATCGGCTGCGCGGCGACGTCTTCCGCCACCTCCTGCGGCAAGACGCGGGGTTTTTCCGGGCCCATCCGACCGGCGACGTGATGTCGCGCCTCACGAACGATCTCGGCGCGGTCCGGATGCTGTTCGGACCCGGGCTGCTGAACCTCTTCAATACGGCGCTGGTCTATCTGACGACGCTGTGGCTGCTCGTCCACTTGTCGCCGCGGCTGACCCTCTGGGCGCTCTGCCCCACCCCGGCTCTGCTGGCGTGCGCGCGGCTGTTCTCACGCAAGATGTACAAGGCCAGCCGCTCGATTGCCGAGCAGCTCGGCACCCTGTCGACCTCGATCCAGGAGGACCTAGCCGGCATCGCGGTCATCAAGCATTACACGCTGGAGCCGGAACGCGAGGCCAAGTTCCGCGGCCTCAACGGCGAGTACCTGGCGCGATCGCTGGCTCTGGTCCGAGCGCGCGGGACCCTGACGCCGCTATTCGCCGTGCTGGGGGGCGCCGGCACGCTGATTGTCCTGTGGGCCGGCGGACGCGAGGTGATCGCGGGGCGTCTGACGGTCGGCGGGCTGGTCGCCTTCAACGCCTACCTGGTGCTTCTATCGTGGCCGACCATCGCTCTCGGCTGGATCATCGGGATCTGGCAGCGGGGCCTCGCCGCCTGGGTCCGCGTGCGGGAGCTGCTTTCGACCGCGCCGCGGATCTGCGATCCGGCCGATGCCGCGGGAGTCGGTGCTGCCAAGATCGGGTCCCCGTCGATAGAGGTTTGTGACCTCTCCGTTGTCGTCGATGGGCGGCGGCTCCTCGATCGCGTCTCGTTCTCGGTGCCGGCCGGGGCGACGCTGGCCGTGGTCGGTCCCACCGGCGCCGGAAAGACCACGCTGGTCGACGCGATCGTGCGCGTGCAGGAGATCGCGTCCGGGGCCATCGTCGTCGGCGGTCTCGACGTGACGCAGATTCCGCTGGCGACGCTGCGCAGCCAGGTGGGCTACGCGCCGCAGGATGCGTTCCTCTTCTCCGCCACGGTGGCCGAGAACATCGGCTTCGGGATTCGCGATTTCCCGCCAGACGCCGCGGCGCGCATCCGGCGCGCGGCGGAAGCGGCGGGCCTCGCGCCGGATATCGCGATCCTGCCCGACGGTTACGACACGATGGTCGGCGAGCGCGGCATCACTCTCTCGGGCGGCCAGCGGCAGCGGGTCGCGCTCGCGCGCGCTCTCTGCGCGGCGCCGCAGATTCTGATCCTGGATGACTCCCTCTCCTCGGTCGACGCGCAGACCGAGCGGGAGATCCTGACCCGTCTCGGTCCAATCGTCGCCGGGCGCACCTCGATCCTGATCTCCCATAGGGTTGCGGCGGTCAAGAACGCCGACCAGATCTTGGTGCTCGACCGCGGTCGGGTCGCGGAGCAGGGAACGCACACCGAGCTCCTAGCCAGACGGGGGGTCTATTCGTCGCTGTACCGCGAACAGCTCGCCGCCGAGACGCTCGGGACCGAGAGCGTGCCGTGAGCACACCGGCCACACCAGCCGCGCTGGCACCGCCCACGCCCGCCAACCCGCGCCGCTGCGTGGCGTCCGAGGATCTCCTGGGCTCGGCGCTCGATCGCACGCTGCTCAAACGGATCTTCAGCTACGTCTGGCCGTACTGGAAGCCGCTGACGCTCGCCGCGGTTCTGTTGCCGGTGGTTTCGCTCTGCGAGATCGCGCAACCCTATCTCCTCAAGCGCGCCATCGACGAGCACATCGCCATCAAGCGTCTCGCCGGGCTCGACCACATCGGGCTCCTCTATCTCGGCGCGCTGATCGGACAGTACGGGGCCGCGTTTGGACAGATCTATCTCACGCAGGTTGTCGGCCAGTGCGGGATGAACGATCTGCGGGTTCGCGTTCACCGGCACGTGCTCTCGCTCGCGGCCGCGTTCTTCGATCGGACACCGGTAGGCCGTCTCATGACGCGTCTGACGAGCGACATCGAGGCCCTGAACGAGATGTTCGCCTCAGGGATCGTGAGCCTGCTCGGCGATGTCGTTCGTCTTGCCTTCATTCTCGTCGCGATCGTCGGCATCGACTGGCGTCTCGCCCTGTTCTCGATGGGCTCGGCGCCGGTCCTGTTTGCGATCGCCGCCTATTTCCGCCGCTGGGTGCGGGACGCGTTTCGCGAGATCCGTCTCAAGCTGGCGCGCATGAACTCCTTCCTGCAAGAACATCTCTCTGGCATCAAGGTTGTCCAGGTGTTTGCGCGGGAAGATCGGGTTTACGCCGAGTTCGACGCGATCAACGTCGACTACCGGCGGGCGAACGCCCGCGTCATCACCGCCGACGCGGGTCTCTATTCGATTGTAGAGGCGGTCGGGGCGATCGCGGTCGCCGGCCTGCTCTGGCACGGCGGCGGCCGGATCGCCGGCGGCACGTTGACGATCGGTGTCCTGGTCGCGTTCATCGAATATCTCGGAAAGTTCTTCGCTCCCATTCGAGACCTGTCTACGAAGTACACCGTCATGCAGCAGGCGATGGCGGCCGCCGAGCGGGTTTTCACGTTGCTCGACACAACAGAATTGGATGCGGAGGTCCGGGTTGCGGCCGCGGGCGCCGTGGCGCCAAGCCCGGTTTCCGCGCTCGTCGAGCTCGACCACGTCACGTTCGGCTACCGACCGGGCCGTCCGGTGCTCAGCGACGTCTCGCTCTCGATAGGCGCCGGCGAGACCGTGGCCGTGGTCGGCGCCACCGGCGCGGGCAAGTCGACCATCATCAAGCTCCTCCCCCGCCTCTACGACGTCCAGCACGGGACCATTCGAGTCGGCGGCGCCGACGTCCGGACGATCAATCCCCGCGTGTTGCGCCGGCGGATCGTCGTGGTGAGTCAGGACGTTTTCATGTTCTCCGGGACGCTGCGTTCCAACATCGCGCTCGATGACGCGGCGCGGACCGACGAGCAGATCTGGGCCGCCGCCCGACGCGTTGGCGCTGACCGGGTCATCTCTTCACGACCGGGGGGGCTGGACGCCCGGGTGATCGAGCGCGGCGCAAACTTTTCAGCCGGCGAGCGCCAGCTCGTCGCCTTCGCCCGGGCGCTGGCGCACGATCCGGAAATCCTTATCCTCGACGAGGCCACCGCCAGCGTCGATCCGGAGACCGAGCGGGTGATCGAACGAGGGATCGGCGAGCTCCAGCGCGGGCGGACGTCAATCGTGATCGCCCATCGCCTGACCACCGTGAGGCGAGCGTCGCGCATCGTCGTCATCCACCACGGCCGGATCGCCGAGGAAGGCGTTCATGAGGCGCTGCTCGCCCGAGGCGGAATCTACGCGCGCCTCACCCGTCTCCAGCTGGTCGCGCACGCGGGCCCGCCACGGACCGCGCCGGGCCTCGACGCGGCCGAATAGGCACAGCGGCGGTTTCCCCCGTATCATTCACGATTCCTGCCGTATGCCGCCCAATTTTCGTGAAGACCGCGCCGCCCGCCTCGCCGACGAGGTAGGCACGATCCACAAGCAAGCTGGCCTTGCCTTCGCGCTCTGCTACCCAAGCCCGTACGCGGTGGGTATGTCGTCCCTCGGGTTCCAGACCATCTACCGCGGCCTGAACGCGCTCCCGGACGTCAGCGCCGAGCGTGCCTTTCTCCCCGACGCCGCGCGCGCCGCGCGGACCGCTGGCGAGCCCCTCCGCACGTACGAGTCGGCGCGCCCGGTCGGCGATTTTCCGGTGGTCGCCTTTTCGCTCGCCTACGAGCTGGAGCTCGCCGGCCTCGCCGACTGTCTGGACCTGGCGGGCATTCCGCTCTTTGCCGAAGAGCGCGCCGCGCGTTCCGATCGGTTCCCGCTGATCGTCATCGGCGGGCCGCTCACCTTTTCGAACCCGGTCCCCGCGGCGCCCTACGCCGACGTCATCCTGCTGGGTGAGGCGGAGGAGACTATCATCGCGCTGGTGCAAGCGATCCGCGCCGAGCCCGATCGCCGCGCGCTCATCGAAGGCCTGGCCGCACGCCCGGGATTCTATGTTCCTTCGGTACACGGCGCTCACCCGCCCGGCGTGGCGGCCGCCGCCGACGCGCTGCTCCCCGCCTATTCGCAGATCCTGACCCCGCACACCGAGCTTTCGAACATGTTCCTCATCGAGCCCGAGCGCGGGTGCCACCGCGGCTGCACGTACTGTGTGATGCGGCGTTCGACCAACGGGGGCATGCGTCTGGTCGATCCCGCCCGCGTCAAGGCGCTGATCCCGCAGGGGGCCCGCCGGGTCGGCCTGGTGGGCGCCGCCGTGACCGACCACCCGCGGCTGCCCGAGATCTTGCGCGACCTCGTCGACGGCGGGCGGGAGGTCGGGATCTCCAGCCTACGCGCCGACCGGCTCAACGACGAGATCGTTGGACTGCTCAAGCGGGGCGGCTACCGGACGCTCACCACAGCGGCCGACGGCGCCTCGGAGCGACTCCGGGACGACATCGGGCGCAAGACCAAGGAGCGCCACCTGCTGCGCGCCGCCGAGCTCTGTCGCGCCCATGGGATGACACAGTTCAAGCTTTACATGATGTTGGGCCTGCCGGACGAGACGGCCGACGACATCGACGAGCTGGGGCGCTTCAGCCTGGAGCTGGCGCGGGTGGCGCCGCGCGTGATCCTGGGTATCGCGCCCTTCGTCGCCAAGCGGAAAACGCCGCTCGATGGTGCCCCGTTCGAGGCGATCGAGGTGATCGACGAGCGACTCGCGCGCCTGCGCGCGGCCGTTCATGGACGGGTCGTGCTACGCCCGACTTCGCCAAAATGGGCCTGGGTCGAATACCGCTTGGCACAAGGGGGATTCGCGGCTGGACGTGCCGCCGCGGTCGCGGCAAGAGCCGGTGGCCGCTTCGCCGACTGGAAGGCCGCGCTCGCCGACGTGCCGCTGCCGCCGGTCAGCCCCCGCCGAGCCGGTCAGCCGTCGACGATCGCGATGGCTTCGATCTCGACCAGAGCGCCCCTCGGTAGCCCGGCCGCCTGAATTGTCGCCCGGGCTGGCGGGTTGTCTGGGAAGTAGCGCGCGTAGACCTCGTTGACCGCGCCGAAGTCCCCGAGGTCGGTCAGGTAGATCGTCGTCTTGACCACCGATCCGAACGCAACACCGCCCGCGGCCAATACCCCGCCCAGGTTCTCGAGCACGCGCTCGGTCTGGGCGCGGACGTCGCCCGCGCCGACCATTTCTCCGGTGACGGGATCGAGCGGGATCTGGCCCGAACAAAAGAGAAGTCGGCCAGCGTGGGTCGCGACAGCCTGAGAGTACGGCCCGATTGCTCTTGGCGCGCCGGTCGTCGAGATGGTGTGCCGCGACATTCGCCGGATGATAGCTCACGACGACAGCGCACGGTGGCAGCTCACGCTTTGGCGTTGCGATCTGAGCGAACCGGCCCGTATGATCGAGGCGTGCGAACGGATGGGCGGCGTCAGGGATCGCGGACGCGCGCGCGCGAGTTCACGCTCCTGCGCAGCGAGATCTTGGGTCGTATGACCGCCGAGCTCGTGCCCGGCGCGGTGACGGAGATCCGCACCCGCGTCGGATCCCTCGTCTGACCCGCGTTTGAGTTGCCGCTCGACTATTTCTTACAGTCGTCGCTGCCGACGGAGATGAAGTCCTTGCCCATCTTCATCTCGCCCATCCACCCAAAGGCCTTGTCGCCCTTTTTGGTGTACGTCTCGCGGAAGCTGACCTTCTGGCCCATCATCGCGCCCTCCCCGGAAAATACCATCTTGTCGCCTTCCCAACCGCCCGAGATCTCGCTGATCCAGCCGCCGGTGTTGTCGACGCCGATGGTGACGAACTTTTTCGACACCGCGTCGTAGCCGACGAATCCCTTGGCCTTGATCGGCATGGGGTGCACCTTCGACTTCTTCTGCTCGTACTCGAGCGCGACCCAGAAATTCTCCACGTCCTTCTTCATCTTGAACACGGACTTGTAAGGGTGCTCCGGACCGAACGGACCGGCCGGCTGCTTCCCGTCGCACTTCCAGCTTCCTTCAAAATACTTCAGCTGATCGAGCTCGGCGGCTGGCTTCGGCGCCGCGGGGGGCGGAGCGGCCACGGCCGCGGC
>CAAGKR010365104.1_pt1 | contig 15722 bp, 12 predicted proteins | sample 2556971 | NCBI WGS metagenome assembly CAAGKR01 (sample SAMEA5207829, study PRJEB30636) | soil metagenome | biome: forest; feature: boreal; material: soil | place: USA | collected 2011-09 | depth 1 m | reverse complement strand
GGCGTCTTGAACATCGATTGGAAGATGTTCTCGTGCATCTTGCAATGCTCGCCCACCATGACGTTGTCGACCGCAGTCACAAAGGCGAACAGGCGAATGTTCTGGAAGGTGCGCGTAATGCCGAGCTTGGCGATGCGATGTGGCGGCAGACCGACGATGCTCTTCCCGTTGAAAAGAATGGCGCCACCGGTGGGCTGATAGAGCCCGGTGACCAGGTTGAACGCGGTCGTCTTGCCGGCTCCGTTCGGGCCGATCATGGACACGATCTCTCCAGGCGCGACGGCAAACGAGACACCGTTGACGGCGAGCAGGCCGCCGAAGCGCTTGCTCACCTGATCGAGTTGCAGGATCGGAGGACGTGCCGCTTCGACGGGTTCGATGGGCGAGACCGGCGTCGTGACCGTCATGAGCGACCCTGCAGCACCGCCAGCCCCTCGATCTCGCCGCCTGCCTGCAGCTCGCTCTTGCGCGCTTTACTGGGCAGGAGTCCGGCCGGCCTGAGCAGCATGATGCCGACGAGGATGGCGCCGTAGACGATGTAGACCCACCGGCTGTAGTCGATATTACCGAGCGCGGGAATACCGAACTTGAGCCCGAATGTGCCCATCCACTCCTGCAGGTGATCCAGCATCCAGAAGATGATGAAGCTGACGAGGATCCCCCCGGCCGCGACGCCGGTGTTGTTGCCAAGACCGCCAAGAACAACTGTGGAGAGAACCGTGACCGACACGGCGAACTGGAACGAGTCCGGGGTGACCGAGCCGAGTTCGGCTCCGAAGAAGGCCCCGGCCAAGCCGCTGACGGAGGCGCCGATCGAGAATGCGAGCAGCTTGGTCGTGACGGGGTTGATGCCGGTCGCGGCGGCGGCCACCTCGTCCTCTCTGATCGCGGCCCAGGCACGTCCCAGTCGTGATCGTTGAATGTTGCGCAGCAGCACCAGGACAACCCCGATGATCACGAGCAGGGACCAGAAGTAGAACCGCGCGTCGATGCCGAAATTGAAGCCGAAGATGCTGGGGTGGTCGATCCCGGTGATCCCTTCCGGTCCGCCGGTCGCGTTGAAGAGGTTGTTGTTCGCGGCGTCGGGGATGATTTCGCCGAAACCGAGCGTGACGATCGCCAGATAGTCGCCGCGCAGACGGAGCGTCGGGGCGCCCAGGACGGCACCGAAGAGCGCCGCCACCGCGAGCCCGATGAACATCACGATCCAGAACGGGAAGTGCAGGTTGTGCACCGGCGACGCGAGTGACCCACACGTGTACGCCCCGATTGCGAAGAAGGCTGCGTACCCGAGGTCGAGCAGTCCGGCAAATCCGACCACGACGTTGAGCCCGAGTGCCAGGAGGGTGTAGATCGCGGCGGCGCTTGCGCCCCACTCGATGAAACTCGGCGACTGGTTGAAGATGAACGGAAGGAGCGCGCCGACCATGAAGGCAACGCCGCCGAAGGCGACCTCACCATGGGTGACCACCCACGGGCGGAAGCCGTACACCAGCGCGAGCACCACGAAGCCGGTCAGCGTCATCCAGACCGCGTTGTCGGTGGCAGCAAACGACGAGATGTTCCCGAAGAGCGGCTCCTCGCGCAGCACCCCGATGAGGAGCCACACGATCAGCGTCCCGACCGCTCCGAGAATCGCGAGAGCGGTGCGACCGCGCCACCAGCCCAACGGCCGCCAGCGATGCGTGATGCCGCTGAGGAGGTCGTAGAGCACGCAGCCGACCAGCCCCAGCATCGCCACCCCGATCAGGTAGACGACGAAGGTTCCGATCCCGGTAGGAGGCGAGCTCACCGCGTCCTCGGCGCTGAACCCGATGCCGTTGCTGGTCTGTTCGACGAACCAGGGAAGCAGCCAGCCGACAACGATGAACGTGAGGCCTGCGATCACCAGGGCGGTGAAGCCGCCGGAGGACTCCTCCTGCGCGGCCTCGGCGGCGGTGGCGGGCAGTGTGTCCGGCGCGGCTCCATCATCCTCGGGCTCGCTCGCGAGCCCCGTGGCAGCCTCGGTGATGCGAGGCCCGCCTTCGTCTGGTTCAGGCACGGTCCGCCACCTTCATGCCGAGCAGTCCGACCGGTCGTACGACGAGGACGACGATCAGCATCGCGAAGATGATTGCGTTGTCCCATGCCGAGCCGATGAGCTGACCGCCGAAGACCTGGATGAGTCCGATCAGGAATGCACCCACGCCGGCGCCGACGATGTTACCGATACCGCCGAGTACGGCACACGTGAACGCGATGATGCCGAAGCGGAAGCCAAGGTTCCAGACGATCAGGTCGTCCTTGACGCTGTAGATGATCCCCCCGGCCGCGGCAAGGGCTGAGCCGATGAAAAACGTGGCAGATATCGTCCGATTGATGTTGACCCCATTGAGCAGCGCGGCATCGCGGTCTTGCGCGGTGGCGCGCATCGCCTTCCCCAGCCGCGTGAGTCGGACGAATGCCTGCAGCAGGAACATCAACACGAGAGCCGAGACGAAGACGAAGACGTCGCGCCAGCTCACGACGACGCCACCGACGGTGAATGCGTTGCCCGGAAGCCAGCCCGCCTTGCCGGTGCGCACATTCGTCGAGCCCTGCGTTGCGAACAGGGCTCCCTCGATGATGAAGGACACGCCGACGGCCGTGATCAAAGGGGCCAGGCGGGGAGCAGAACGCAGGCGGCGGTATGCAACCCGTTCGATCAGCATGCCCGTGAGACCGGCCGCGATCATCGTCAGGGGCATGAGGATGGCGAGCGCAGCGAAGAATCCCAGCGTGCCGCTCGTGGCCAGGGTATTGAGGTTGAAGCCGAAGGGCTGAAACTCGGCGATGAAGATGGCGTAGAAGGCGCTCAACGTGAACACATCGCCGTGGGCGAAGTTGATGAGTTCGATGATCCCGTAGACCATCGTGTAGCCCACCGCGATCAGGGCATAGACCGCGCCGATGGTGAGCCCTTCGCGCACCTCAGCGGCTGCGGTCGTGCCACCGCTTTCGGCGGCAACGAGGCCGATCATCACGATGAGCGCGCCAACGATGATGACCGGGAACGCTCGGTTGGCCAGGCGTCCCACCTCGCGAACCCGAGCCACGAAGGTTCGGCCGGGGCCGCTCGGGACGGCGGCCGCTGCCGCCTCAGCGCTCGACGCCACGCTCGCTTCCACGTCGACGCGCGTTCGTCACTGCGTTTGGTCTTCCTCTCTCATGAGGCAAAAAAACGGGGGAGCGTGGATCCCACGCTCCCCCGATGCAACATCTAGGCGCTCAGCGTTGTCTTGCCGACCCACGCCCCATCCTGTGGGACGTAAATGGAGAACGAGTGGTTCAACGTGTCTCCGAGCGAGTCGAACTGCGTGTGACCGATTGTCCCGTCGTAGTCGGTTGCCGCCACCGCAGTGACCACGTCCGCGCGGAACGTCGCCGAACTGGCAGGAATCTTGCCGCCATTCTGCAGCAGAACCGACTTGATCGCCTTCAGCAGGATGTTCATGCAGTCATAGCCGTAGGTCGAGTACGCAACGACCGGCTCGTTGTATGCGGCTTTGTACGCTGCGAGGAAAGCCTGTGCGCTGGCCAGCGTGGTGGTATCCGGAGCGCTGGACGCATAGGTGTTCGGCGCGTTGTCGGCCGCCGCGCCGGTGTCCTTGAAGAACTGGGGGTCGACGGTGCCGTCACCGCTCAGGTACGTGGCCTTGAGTCCCACTGTCTGCATCGCGGACCACAGGACACCCGAGCCGTTCGAGGCGACGCCGCCGTAGAACACCGCATCGGGCTTCAGGCTGGCCACGCCGGTCAGCAGCGTCTGAAACTTCTCCGGGCTGTAGTCGGTCGTGTCATCGCGCTTGACGATCGTGCCACCAAGCTGCTTGACGTCCTGGTCGAAGTAGTTCGAGAGGTCCTTGCCGTACGTTTCGTTGTCACTGATGTCGTAGAAGGTCTTCAGGCCGAGAGTCTGGATGGCGTAAGTGGATATGACCTTCGCCTGCACTGTGTCGTTGGAGATCACCCGGAAATAGGTGTTCTTGCCATCCGGGTTCTTGTGCAGCGATGCTGTGTCGATCGCAGGGTCACTGCCCGCAATGGTCAAGCCCGGGTCGGTGTTCGACGGGCTGATCTGGACCAGGCCTGCGGCACTGCTGATCGGCATCTCCGCCACGGCGACGCCGGAGTTGAACGGCCCGACCACACCCACCACGGCAGGGTTGGCCGCAAGCTCGGTCATGTTCTGCGCTCCCTGAGCCGGATCGTGCTTGCCCAACGCGACCGATGCGTCGTTCTTCGGGATGTACGTGATCGTGCAGCCGCCGAACAGGTCAGCCGCCTGTGCCTGCGTCACCGCCAGATGGACACCCTGCTCCGTACCACCGCCGATCGCAGCATCACCCCCGCTCGTCGGCAGGTCGCTCGCCACGGTGATCGAGCCCTGGCACCCGGCGAGGCTGCCGCCTCCGGTGCCGGAGGTCGGCGTTGTGGTGCTCGTCCCGCAGGCAGTGGCACCGACCATGGCCAGCAAAGCCGCGGTCGAAAGCAGGTAAAAGGGTCTCCGCATGTGTATCTCCCGCGCTTGTGCAGCCAAAAATAACCACTGAGTGGTCGTGGGGACCTGTAGTACACACTCCACAAGAGGTTTGTCAATCACCCTGATGGGGGATTGCGCCGGCTCGGCGGCCTTGTGCGGCCGCGTGCCGAGCTTGAACTGTTGGCTCGTTTCAGGTCATCATCCGCAGTGAATGAGCCAGATCGCCGTCCAATCCGAGCCGGGAGGCGGCACGGTGGCAGCGCCTCCGCCTGTCCTGGAATTGCGCGACGTGGATGTCTTCTACGGGCGAGTGCAGGCGTTGCATCACGTCTCTCTCGAGGTGGGCGAGGGCGAGATCGTCGCCCTGATCGGCAGCAACGGCGCCGGCAAGACGACGACGCTGCGCACGATCAGTGGCTTGGTGCGCCCGGCGCGAGGCGAGGTCCTGCTTCGGGGCAAGCCGATTCATCAGCTCGGCGCTGAGCGAATTGCCCGCCTGGGCATCGGCCATGCACCTGAGGGACGGCGGCTGTTCTCGCGTATGACAGTGCGCGAGAACCTGGAGATGGGCGCCTATTCGCGCCGCGACCGCGCCGGCATCCGAGCGGACTTCGAACGCGTCTACACGCTGTTTCCGCGCATGCGTGAGCGGGAGTCGCAGCTGGCCGGCAGCCTGAGCGGCGGCGAGCAGCAGATGGTGGCCATTGGCCGCGCTCTCATGAGCGATCCGACCGTGCTGCTTCTGGATGAGCCCTCGTTGGGCCTGGCCCCCATCCTGGTGGACGCGATCTTCGAGGTTGTTCGCGAAATCAACTCCCGGGGGAGGACGATCCTCCTGATCGAGCAGAATGCACTGCTGGCGCTCAAGACGGCGTCGCGAGGCTACGTCCTGGAAACAGGGAACGTCGTGCTCTCCGGCCCCGCCGAAATGCTGCTCACCTCGGCGGACGTGCAGCGCGCCTACCTGGGCATGTAACCAAGGCGTCGCCGCAGAGGGCTCGGCGCCTGGCAGCTGCGCAGCGGTCCGACAAAGCACGCAACTCCAAGGACCCTCTCAACCCCGCTAGGATCACCGGTCATGGTCTTCGCTGCCATTGCGAGTGGACTGAGTGCAGCGTTTGCTGTGGTCGTGTTCCTGAGGTTCGTTCGTTCCAGGCGACCCGCCTTCGCGGCGTGGACGCTCGGCCTCCTCATCTTTGCCGGCGCGGCAGCGTTCCAGGCGGCCGGAGAGACGGGCGGATGGTCGCCCGCCGTGTTCCGGGGCTTCTACCTGCTCGGCGGCGTACTCGGCGTGATCTACCTCGCGCTGGGGACCGTCTTCCTGATGGCGCCTCGCCGGGTCGCGTGGGCGTGCGCGATCGTCCTTGGGGTGATCACGATCGTCCTGGCCGTCGACGCGGCTGTGATCCCGGTCGACGCGGCCAAGCTGACCACCGCCAAGGGCGTGCTCGGCGACGCCATCCAGCAGGGGTCGCTGCTCTTCATCGGCGTGGTGTTCCTCAATATCATCGGCACCCTGGTGCTGGTCGGCGGGTCGGCATGGTCCGCATATCGGTTCGTGCGCGACCGCGCGGGGATCGACCGCGTCATCTGCAATGTGCTGCTCACCGGCGGCGCGCTGATCATCGCGGTCGGGTTCTCCGCCGCCAAGACGGTCGGTATCGGCAACCTCGACGTTCTCGGCGCCTACGAGGCTGCGGGGATCGCGATCATGTTTGCGGGCTTCCTTGCTCTCGGCAGGGTTGGGGTACGCCACACGGCGTCGTCCCCGTCAGGGCCCGCGGCGGCCACGACCGGGTCGTGACCGGCCTGCTGGCGGCCGCGGATGCGGCGACATGGCGTGAGCGCGACTCCGAGCTGATCTCGCCGGCGTACCACCGGTACTCGGACCTTGTCGTCGAGAGTGCCGAGGGTGCGCACCTGCATACCGTCGACGGACGCGACGTGCTCGACTTCGGGTGCGGCATCGGCGTCACCAACCTCGGTCACCGTCACCCCGCGGTCGTCGCAGCGGTGCACGAGCAGGTCGATCGCCTGTGGCACACGTCGGTCACCGCCTACCACCCGCAGATGATCGAGGCCGCCGCGGCGCTGGTGTCGATCACGCCACCGAGCATCGACCAGGTGTTCCTGACCAACAGCGGCGCGGAGGCGGTCGAGGGTGCGATGAAGCTCGCGCGGCGGTCGACCGGTCGCAGCGAGATCATCGCGTTCGTCGGCGCCTTTCACGGACGGACCTACGGGGCGCTGTCGCTGACCGCGAGCAAGGCGACCTACCGGCGCGGCATGGGGCCGCTGCTGCCCGGCATTCACCACATTCGCTATCCGTACTGCTTCCGCTACTGCTCGCACCCCAAAGGTGCCGCCTGCGACCTCGTCGAGCGCGAACTCGACCTGCTGTTCAAGACGACGGTCGCTCCCGACACGGTCGCGGCGATCATCGTCGAACCGGTGCAGGGCGAGGGTGGCTACGTGGTCCCGCCCGCGTCGTTCATGCCGATGCTGCGCACGGTGTGCGACGAGCACGGCATCCTCCTCGTCGCGGACGAGGTGCAGAGCGGGTTCGGTCGCACGGGCAGGATGTTCGCCGTCGATCACACCGGCGTGGAGCCGGACATCATGTGTCTCGCAAAGGCACTCGGCAACGGGATGCCGATCGCGGCGATGGTCGCGAAACACCGGGTGATGCGCGCGTTTCACGAGGGAGAGCACGGCACGACCTACGGCGGCAACGCCGTTGCCTGCGCCGCAGCGATCGCCGTCATCCAGACCCTCACGCGCGAACACATTCCGGAGCGCGCCGAGCGGCTCGGCCGCAAGGTCATGGAGCGCGCACGCGCGTGGCAGGCGGACGTCCCCGCGCTGGCGGACGTGCGCGGCCTCGGCCTCATGATCGGCCTCGAATTCATGCAGGACGGCGCCCCCGCACCCAGGCTCGTCGACCGGATCACGACCAACGCGCTTGCCCGCGGTGTGCTGCTGCTGTCCTGTGGCGTCGACGGCAACGTCATCCGCCTGATCCCGCCGTTGACGATTCCCGAGTCGGAGCTCGACGCGGGACTCGACATCCTCGAAGCCGCGATGCGTGAGGAGGCGGCGCGATGACCGTGGTGAGCGACGCCGTCGAAGCCGGCAACCTGATCGGCGGCGCGTTCCGCCCCGCAACGGCAGGGCGCACCTTCGAGTCGCGCAACCCGGCGCACAGCGGCGATGTCGTCGGCGTGTTTCCTCGCAGCGACGCGGCCGATGTCGCAACCGCGGTGGCGGTTGCGCGCGAGGCGTTCGACGGCTGGCTTCGCACGCCGTGGCCGGCGCGCGCGGCGATCATCCTTCGCGCGGCGGAGCTGCTCGAGGAGCGCAAGGAAGACCTCGCGCGCCTGATGACTCGCGAGATGGGCAAGGTGCTCACCGAGGCGCGCGGCGATGTGCAGGAAGCGATCGACATGGGCAAGTTCATTGCCGGCGAAGGACGCCGCGCATACGGCGAGACAGTGCCGAGCGAGCTGCGTGACAAGTGGGCGATGACCATGCGCCAGCCGTTCGGCGTGATCGGGTGCATCACCCCGTGGAATTTCCCGATCGCGATTCCGTCCTGGAAGATCTTCCCGGCGGTGATGGCCGGCAACGCCGTCGTGATCAAGCCCGCGGAGGACACGCCGCTCTGCGCTTTGCGGTTCGTCGAAGCGCTCGAGGACGCCGGTCTTCCCGTGGGCGTGGTCAACGTGGTCTTCGGCTTCGGCGAGGAAGCCGGTGCCGCACTCGTCGAGCATCCGGACGTCGCCGCGATCTACTTCACGGGGAGCGTCGACACCGGCAGGATCGTGTCCGAGACGTGCGGCCGGCTCCTCAAGAAGTGTTCGCTCGAGCTCGGCGGCAAGAACGCGATCGTGGTTCTCGACGACGCCGACATCGAGCTCGCGGTTGACGGCGCGCTCTGGGGCGCGTTCGGGACCTCGGGTCAGCGCTGCACCGCGTCGTCGCGGCTCATCGTTGAGCACGGCGCCCTCGACGGCTTCACGTCGCGACTCGTCGAGCGCGCGTCGGCGCTCCGCCTCGGCGACGGTCTCGACTCGAAGGTCGACGTCGGTCCGGTGATCAACGAGACCCAACTCCAGCGCATCCACTCGTACACCGGAATCGGCCGGGGTGAAGGCGCGTCGCTGCTCCTGGGCGGAGAGATCGCGACCGAGGGAGATCTCGCCAACGGCTGGTTCTACCGACCCACGGTGTTCGCCGACGTGAAGTCGACGATGCGCATCGCGCAGGAGGAGATCTTCGGTCCGACGACCGTGATCATGCCGGTTGCATCCGTCGAGGAGGCGATCGCGGCTGCGAACTCCACGCAGTACGGGTTGAGCCTGAGCGTGTACACCAATGATCTGCGCACTGCGTTCCACGCCATCCACGAGCTCCACTCGGGGATCGTCTATGTCAACGCGCCGACAATCGGCGCGGAGATTCAACTTCCGTTCGGCGGGACTCGCAACACCGGCAACGGCCATCGCGAGGCGGGCGGACACGTGCTTGACGAGTTCAGCGAGTGGAAGTCCATCTACATCGATTACAGCGGACGCCTCCAGCGCGCTCAGATCGACACCGAGTGAGCTGAACCGTGAACGGACTCGAGGAGCGGTTCACGAAGCACGAAGGCAGGCCGCTGCGCTATCTCACCGGAGGAACCGGTCCTCCTCTGGTGCTGTGCCACGGATTCATCGGATCGGCAGAGAACTTCAACGACTGGTTCGAGGTCCTGCTGTCGCGCAGGACGATCATCGCGCCCGATCTCCCCGGTTTCGGCCGCTCCGCGCCGCTCGCCGGCGGCCACACAGCGCCGGCCCTGGCGAGAGCCGCGCTGGCTGCGGCGACGGATGTGGGCGTCGACCATTTCGATATCGCCGGGCTCTGCCTCGGCACCCCGGTCGCCCTTGCGCTGCAACGAGCGCGTCCTGCGGCCACCGGGCGGCTGATCCTGCATACGCCACTTGTCTCGCCGTCGCTGATCAGGCGCATGTTCCACCTGCAGGTCGGCTTCATGATCTCGCCCGTCGTGTACCCGGGGATCGTGTGGCTCGGCCATCAGCGAACCATGAGCGACATCTACAAGCGCTTCATGGTCGAGGGCAAGGACGTCGATCCCGAGGCCGCGAAAGCCAACTTCGAGAATCAGCTGCGGGCGAACCCGCGTGCGGCGCGCGAGTGGCTGCGCGACGTGCTGCGTCGTGATGACCTCGCCCAGATCCGCGGCTCCGGGCATCCGACGCTGATCCTCGTGGCCGAGCACGATCGCATCGTCAACGTGCCGCGCCTGGCGACCGCCGTCGCCGGGATCCGGGACATCTCGTTCGACGTCATCCGGCAGGCCGGGCACGCGTGGAGCCCGGAACTGTCGCGCCGGCAGCGGGCCCTGATCGCGGCGTTCCTCGACGATCTCCCGCTCCCGGCATCGACGGACGCCGCCGTCGCCGCCGCGTAGTCCGAGGCATTGCGGATGTCCGAAACCACCGAGCCGGTGGTGGATCTCGACGCTGATGGGTGAGCCCGACGCCTGATCCATCCCCGATCAACGAGCGCCGCTGGCCTCCGCCGGCGCTCCGGATACGGCCTTTCCGCTGGTACTGGGCGGCGCAGTGGCCGACGTTGCTCGGCACCTGGATGCAGATCGTCGCGCTCGGGTACCTCGTGTATCAGCAGACCGGGAGCACGACCGCGGTCGCTGCGGTGGCGGCCGCCGACGGCATTCCGTCGGTGATCCTCTCGCTGGCCGGCGGTGTCCTCGCCGACCGGCTGCCGCGCCGGCGGATCCTGCTCGTCACCCAGTCGGTGCTCGGCCTCAGCGCGGGGTCGCTCGCGATCCTCGTCGCCACGCACCACGCGACGTTCGTCGCGATCATCATCGTCGCGATCATCTTCGGCGCGACCGACGCCGCCGATCTCCCCACTCGCCAGGCGCTCGTGGCCGATCTGGTCGAACGCCATCTCGTCGTCAACGCGGTCGCACTCGGCGCCGCCGCGATGAGCGCCACGCGCATCATCGGCCCGTCGATCGCCGGGCTGCTGATCGGGCTTGCCGGTCCGGCGGTGTGCTTTGGCTTTCTCGCTCTCGCATACCTCGCGCCCATCGCGGTCCTGCTGATGGTGATCCCGGACATCGCGCCACTCCCGCGTCAGGCCGGCGCCACGGCCTGGAGCGAGTTGATCGGTGGCCTCCGCGTCGCATTCGCCGATCCGCTCGTCCGCGGTGTCGTCATCGTCGCGTCCGTGCTGGCGTTCTGCGGCGTGTCGTACATGCCCTTTTTGCCGGTGCTGGCGAGAACGCAACTGCATGTCGGGCCTGAGGCGCTCGGCGTCATGTACAGCGTCGGCGGCGTGGGTGGGCTGGTGGGCGGGCTCGCGATCGCCTCGATGGGACGCGGGGCGGGACGGCTCCAGCTGATGCTGATCGGAGGGGTCGTCTACGCGGCCAGCCTCTTCGTGGTCGCCCACGGCCTGGTGCTCGGGGTCACGCTCCCGGCGCTGGTGGGCATCAGCTTCGCCTTTGTCGCGGTGAGCACATCGATGACGACGCTCCTGCAAACCGACACCGACCCGCGCCTGCGTGGCCGGCTGCTCGGCATCTACGCGACGATCTTCGCGGGGCTGCAACCGCTGGGCACGGTCGCCTACGGGCTTCTCGCCAATTCCGTCGGACTGTTCACGGCGATCGGCATCGGAGCGCTGCTGGTCGGGGCAACCACGGTGATCGTGGTCGTCACTCCAACCTTCAGGGCGCGCGTGGCCGGCCTGGCCGTCGCCGCGGCTGTCCCCGTGACAGCCCCCGATACACTGGCTTGAGGATGTTCCATGGATGGCGGGGGGTGGTTGCAGCCGCGTGCCTGCTCCTGGTGACCGCATGCAGTTCGAGCCAGGGCACGGCGACGCCCAAGCCGTCGCCGGTGATCGCAGTGGTGAACGGTGACGCGATCACGCTGGCGCAGTTCAACATCCGATACAACAGCGCGCTCGTGAGCATCGAGCAGGGCGGTGGCCCGGCGAACAACGCGACGCAGACCACCGAGCTGCGCGAGACGATCCTGCGCTCACTGATCATCGACACGGTCATCAAGCAAGAGGCCACCAAGCTCGGCCTCGAGGCAACCCCGGCGCAGGTGCAGGCGCAGGTGGCGTCGGACGCGGCAGGCGACGGTGGGATGAGCCAGCTCGAGACGGACCTCGCGGGCGCCGGCGGCTCGATCGCTCAGCTCGAGGACGAGATCAGCTCCGACCTCAACGAGCAGCGCCTCGAGGACAACTTCGCGAACATGCGCGCGACGACGATCGAGCAGACGCTTGCCGGCGGCGCCAACTTCATTGCGACTGCAAAGGAATTCTCCGACGACACGGGGACGAGCGCATCGGGTGGCGACCTCGGCGTGCTCAGTGCGGCAGCGCTCAAGACCTACGACCCGGCGTTCGCGGCTGCAGTCGAGGCGCTCGCCGTCGGCGCGTACACGAAGACCCCGGTGCATGACGCCGGCGGCTACGACATCGTGGAGCTGTACTCGAAGTCGGCGAAGGGATATGGCGTGCGCCACATCCTTGTCTATGCGGGCAACCCGTACAACGTCATGGATCGACCCGAGTGGTTCGCCCTATCGCTGTTCAGCGACATCAAGACACTCTGCTCGCAGGAGGCGATCGAGGTCACGCTGCCCAACTCCGGCGGGAATCCGTGCACCGCCCCGAGCCCGTCGCCGTCGAGTCCGACTCCCAAGCCGACCGCAACTCCGAAAGGGTGAGGTGCTTCCTCGCCCTGCCGCTCGCTGATCCGGCGCTCGTCGCGGCGGCGCGGTTCCAGGCGGCGCTGCGGAATCGAGTCGTCGACGTTCGCTGGGCTCGACCGGAGACCCTGCACGTCACCGTGCATTTCTTCGGCGAGATCGACGACGACCGCATCGCCGCCGCGGTTGAGTCCGTGCTCCCCGTCGCCGCGCGCACCGCGGCGTTTGCGATGACACTCGACACCCTCGGCTCGTTCCCACCAGGCGGGACGCCCCGCGTGCTCTGGCTCGGACAATCCGGCGAGAGCCCGGTCTTGACCGCGCTCGCGACCGAATGTCATACGGCGTTGCGTGAGGCGGGCTTCACAGTCGAGACGCGCACGTACCGGCCGCACTGCACGCTGGGCAGGCCGCGCCGGCAGTGGGCGCCATCGGCGGGCGCTGCATGGTCCGCGTCGCTCACGGAGCCGCCGTCAGCGATGCGCTGGACCGCAACGCGAATGGTCCTCTACGAGTCGCGCTCCGAACCCGGCGGCGCGGTGTACACCGAGCACGCGGTGCTCCCGTTCGCCGCGCGCTGAGGAACCGGTTCAGCGCGAGCGCGGATCGCCGACCTCGGTGTCGATCCCGTAGTGCTCGAGCGCCGCGGCGACCACATGACGGGGGAGCCGGTCCTGCTGCGCAAGCCCGTCGAGGACTGCGACCGCGATCGATCCGGCATCGACCTCGAAATGGCGCCGCAACGCGACACGGGTGTCGCTGCGTCCGTATCCGTCGGTGCCGAGCGGGATGAACGGACCAGGGACGAATCGCCCGATCTGGTCCGGGACCGCCTTCATGTAATCGGTGACCGCGACGATCGGCCCGTCAGCTCCTCCCAGTTGCTCGTCGACGTACGACACGCGCGGCTCGGCGTCGGGATGCAAGCGGTTCCAGCGTTCAACCTCGAGCGCGTCGGTGCGCAGGAGCTGGAAGCTCGGCGCACTCCAGACCTCCGCGGCAACATCGTGCTGCTCGAGGAGCACCGCCTGCGCCTCGAGCGCCGCCTGCATCGCGCTGCCGCTTGCGACGATGCGCGCTCGGTGCGTGCGCTCGCCGTCCGGAAGCCGGTAGAGATACAGCCCCCGAAGAATGCCATCCTCGCTGCCCTCGGGCATCGGCGGCATCGGGTAGTTCTCGTTGTACAGGGTGATGTAGTAGAAGATGTCCTCACCGTCGACGTACATGCGACGCATGCCGTCGCGGATGACGGTCGCCAGCTCGTACGCGAACGCCGGATCGTAGATGCGCACGTTGGGGATCGCGCTGAAGAGCAGCGGTGAATGTCCATCCTCGTGCTGCAGGCCCTCGCCGTTCAGCGTGGTGCGTCCCGCTGTGCCGCCGAGCATGAAGCCCCGGCCGCGCGAGTCGCCGAACGCCCAGATGAGGTCGCCGACTCGCTGGTACCCGAACATCGAGTAGTAGATGTAGAAGGGGATCACCGCCTGACCGTGGGTCGCGTACGCCGTTCCCGCGGCGGTGAAGCTGCCCATCGACCCGGCTTCGGTGATGCCTTCCTCGAGGATCTGACCGTCCACCGCCTCGCGATAGGACAGCACCATTCCCGCGTCGACGGGCTCGTAGCGCTGGCCGAACGGCGCGTAGATCTTGACCTCGCTGAAGAGCGCGTCCATGCCGAATGTGCGCGCCTCGTCGGGAATGATCGGGACGATCCGGTTGCCGATGCCGGGGTCACGCAGCAGGTTGCGCAGCAGACCCGCGAACACCATCGTCGTGGACGCTGCGCGCGTCCCGCTGCCGGTGATGAACTCCGAGTACAGCGCGTCGCCGGGAAGCTCGAGCGGTCTGGAGCGCACCACGCGGCGCGGCAGCATGCCGCCCAGCGCGCGCCGGCGCATGAGCAGGTACTCGACCTCGTCGGAATCGGCGCCGGGATGGTAGTAGGGTGGCTTCGCCTCCGCGAGGCGCTTGTCGCTGATCGGCAGCTCCAGCAGGTCGCGGAACGCGCGCAACTCCGCCTCGCCGATCTTCTTGATCTGATGCGTCGAGTTGCGTCCTTCGAACCCAACGCCGAGGGTCCAGCCCTTGACGGTGTGCGCGAGAATGACCGTCGGCGCACCGTGCTGCTCGAGGGCGAGCTTGTACGCGGAATACACCTTGCGATAGTCGTGACCACCGCGGCGGAGATGGCGGAGATCGTCGTCCGAAAGATGCTCAACCATCCTCCGCAGGCGGGGATCCGGCCCGAAGAAGTGCTCGCGAATGTAGGCGCCGCTCTCCGTCGTGTACTTCTGAAACTCCCCATCGGGCACGCGATTCATCTGGTCGACGAGCACCCCTGACACGTCGCGCGCGAGCAACTCGTCCCACTCGCGTGCCCAGATGACCTTGATCACGTTCCAGCCGGCGCCGCGGAAGATTCCCTCGAGCTCCTGGATGACCTTGCCGTTGCCGCGCACCGGGCCGTCGAGACGTTGCAGGTTGCAGTTGACGACGAACGTCAGGTTGTCGAGCTGCTCGCGCGCCGCGAGCGACAGCGCTCCGAGCGTCTCCGGCTCGTCGCACTCGCCGTCGCCGAGGAAGCACCAGACCCTGCTCTCACTGGTGTCCGCGATATGGCGGTTGTAGAGATACCGATTGAAACGAGCCTGGTAGATGGCGTTGAGCGGACCGAGCCCCATCGACACAGTCGGGAACTCCCAGAAGTCGGGCATCAGGCGCGGATGCGGGTATGAGCTCAACCCGTTGCCGCCCGTCTCCTGACGGAAGTTGTCCAGTTGCGCCTCGGTGATCCGTCCTTCGAGAAAGGCGTGCGAGTACATCCCTGGCGCCGCGTGCCCCTGGTAGTAGATCTGGTCGCCCGAGGTCCCGTCGTCCTTGCCCTTGAAAAAGTGATTGAACCCCACCTCGTACAGCGACGCTGCCGAGGCGTACGTCGAGAGGTGACCGCCGATGCCGTCGCTTCGCTTGTTCGCCCTCGTCACCATTGCCGCCGCGTTCCAGCGGACGATGCGGCGGATGCGTCGCTCCATCTCCTCGTCGCCGGGGAACCAGGGCTCCTCGTCGGGGGGGATGGTGTTGATGTAGGGAGTCGAGACCAGTGACGGCACCGGCACCTGCAGGCGCCGCGCGCGCTCGAGCAGTTTTCCGATCACGAACCGGGCCCTCACCGTTCCCTCGGCCGCGACGAGCGCATCGAGCGACTCGAGCCATTCGGCGGTCTCCGAGGCATCGGCGTCCGGAAGCTGGTGGAGGAAGGCGTCAAAGGTCATGCGGAACGAGGATATACGCCAGCGACCTCTGCGACGGGCCGTTTCCGGCGTCGTGAGCACCAACCTGTGGTACTGTCTTGACAAGTGCTCGCGCATCTGCGAGCCATGCCTCTTGGTGAACCCTCTCTCCGCCGGTCATCGGCGGGTCTCAAGAATCCGGCACACGACAGTCCAGCGAGGGGATTCTGGGAT
>CAAGKR010338943.1_pt1 | contig 15733 bp, 17 predicted proteins | sample 2556971 | NCBI WGS metagenome assembly CAAGKR01 (sample SAMEA5207829, study PRJEB30636) | soil metagenome | biome: forest; feature: boreal; material: soil | place: USA | collected 2011-09 | depth 1 m | reverse complement strand
GGCCCGCAAAAACTCAACGACCCTCATGCAGCGCGGGCCAAGAGATTGTACTCGTGGTGAAGTCCGTTGAATACAGGACGCGCTACAACTCGGCTTGATCGGTCGAAACGATGCCTCTGACGTTGCACATGCACGGGGAGATTTAGGGGTGGATGGGGCAGGCCGGGGCCCAAAGAAGAGTGAGGTCGGCCTCGATTGTAATGCGCCAGCCAGGAGCGCAGGGTTTTTCGAAGATGCTCCTCGGTCAAGGGGATAATCCAATCCAGACATTCACGCCGGAGGGTCCCGATGAGCCTTTCGCAGAGCGAATTCGCCTTTGGGCTCCGAACAGGTGTTTCGATGACTGCAAGGCCCAGGCGCGCTAGCGAAGCATCGCAGCCGTATCAGCGAGCGATTGGTGGACGAAAGGCCGGCGTCAATGCACAAGCGAATCGCATGCAGGAAATTGCTCTTCCCAGTGTTGTTTTCACCAATCAGGCAAGTGGTTCCGGCGGACAGCGGCACATCCAAATACTCGAATGAACGAAAATTCCTGATGACGACCCGGCTTATCCGCATATCATTTCCCCAAAAGCATGTTTTCGCGTCGGCCCTCGGCTGCGCACCATGTACTTCGCGACGGTCACTTGGCTGACCTCGATGCCGAGCTTGAGCAGCTCGCCGTGGATCCGGGGCGATCCCCGGAGCGGGTTGGCGCTGCTCATCTGACGAATCAGATCGCGAATATCGCGCTCTACTGAGGCCGCCCGGGTCTCGAGCGCCAACGCCAAAACAGGCGGAATCCCCGACGGTGCCATTGGATTACCGTTGCCAGCTTGACCAACACCATCACCTCCAAACAACGCGGCCAGAGTCGGTAGAGCCAGACCCAGAGCAAGCGGTCGATCGCGAACAGACGCAGCCGACTCGGCCGCTGGCTGCGAAGAACGTGCAGCTGATGACGAAGGGCGAGGTTCTCTAGTTCCCCAGCCGCCCGACTACGGAATCGGCATACAAGCCAAGAAACGATCGATCGCTCGATCATGCCGGCGATATTGCGTCGATGAATCTAAAAACTCCAGACCTTTCGGCGCATTTGGTATTTTTTGTAGCCACAGGCGCTACGCGGACGCCGAGCGGCTCTACGAGCGAGCACTCGCAATCCAGGAGAAAGGCGCTTGGACCCGAGCATCCCCCCGATGTCGCCGCCATCGCGGACTGCTACGCGCCTTTATTTCCTGGTTAACTCCACAATCAACGATGCTTGCTGCGGATACCTTTTGACCAAATCATCGCGCTGGCCAATCATGTAGTCCTTTGGATCAAATCCCGGGGCCATGGTAACACCCATTAAGGAATAGCTACCACCCGTGTTAACCTAGATCCAAGCCATGTCCCACCGGGTATAATTTTCATCGGCCGGCCTCCGGCGGCGACAGTCATTGCTGAAAATGCAAACCTCATAGCGGTTTGCATAGCTCTCCGGATAAAGAAGAAGCATTTCAACAGGATCGCCAGCGTAGAAATTATAAATCATATCACCCGTTACCCTATGCATGACAGAACAGGTATTAGGGTCCAAAAGGTAATAAATTGCACTGCAGAGAGAGCGTTCCTGATCCTCCGCCGATCCGGTATTTGCCCGTGGGAATTTTAACGCTGACTCATAAGTTCCTATAAAATAGCCGCCTTCAACGCTATTTGACTGTAGTTTCAAACAATCAATGATTTGTCTCGCAGTCAACATATATTTCCTTCCTATTGCTCTTCCTTCTTTGCAATGTCCACCACCCAAAGGATAACTGGCTCAATGGTCGTATTTTCCCAATAATAGGAGATTCCATTATTAGCAACGGAATATTCCCCTGTCCGTCTAATCGAACTTGCCTCGTCACTTCTATTTTCCCATACGTCACCCTTTATCACATAAGTGATGGTGGGATCTCCTGTGCCGTTGCCCAGCTTTGTCTTTTGCTTTGGAAGAATGGTCAACCTCCTGCTTCTCAGCACGTAATCCTTGGCTTCAGCAATTTCAGGAAATTGTTTGGCCAAGTCGAGACTTCCCGTATCGTCTGTTTTGATATTGTCTGGATTGGAAGGAGGTTGCAGCGGCTCAGTTCGCGGATTGCCTTGCGGCCTGGAAATACTACTCCCATTACCTACCCAGATATCTACGGCCATTATTTTGACCATTTCTCTGGATTCATTTTTCCACCAATGTGTAATCCCAACCGTTGAAAGCTCTGTTTCATTTGCAGCAACGGATTTTACGACCACCTTGCCATCTTCGCCCTTCTTTGTCTCTGTAGCCGTCCCTTGCAAAACATACTCGATGCAAGGCCGATTTGCATGACTATGCTGATTTATCATTCCGTCGGGCGCCATTGTCGAGTAGTGCATACGAAAGAGACGACCATTCAGATTGATCTCCTTGCTGAGATCCAATTGCAATATTGTTTCGTTATAGTCGTCCAAGCTTTGAGTCGGCCCTGGAAAATCTCCAGGCTTATATTGATCCTGAGCGCTGGCTGAAGAACCAGCCTCGAAACTCAAGAATAACAATGTTCCGACAATATAGGCGGTTATCGTTGGCAGAACAGATTTCATTTTGACTGCTCCAATTGGCGTCGATTTAAGTGACGTTAGTTGCTACTACGAATGGGATCCCAGATTGTTTTCAGGAAAAGCACGAGGGTCACGATCCCAGTCACATCGCTTTATCGACCATCTCGTGAAACGGGTTTGTCTCGACAGGCCGCTTCCTCTTTAATACTGGCTCGCGAAATCTCCTTCACTTTCATATGAGGCGGCACGCCTCCCATTCGTTTCCACTCGAAGTAATTTCGTAGACCAGCCGTGAGTTGGAGAGAATAGTCGAGAGAGTTGTCCCCGGCCGTGAATGATTCGCTGCCTTTGATATTTCTAAACCACTGCATCCAGGCGGGGTCGATCTCGGCCAGAGGCCGTCCCAACTTGTCCGTAGGTACGAGAGATGCGTCGACCGGATACTCCGAGGTCGAGTGGCAGGAGAGGCAGGCGGACTTTGGATTGTCGACTGGGCCATCCAGCCGGTCGAGCCAACCCAAATGCTGGTGCGGCATCGCAGGATTGTCATTGATGGTGCGCAATGAAGGAATCGACTGAGTGGGACGTTTCCCTGCGTCATACTGGGCAGGCGTGAGAAGCGGATCGTTACCCCACATCAGACCTATCGGGAGTACGCGATCCCAGTTGCGCGTCCCAGGCGCGTCCGCGCTATAGGCGAACGTGCCGAATACCCATCCCGTAGTGTCGTTAACCCGAGGATCGCGTACTGCCACGTCTATTTGGAGCAGTCGGACCTCTTGAGGCGATCGAGACAACCCTGGATTTGAGACCAAATCCATGGACTTAAAGATGTTGGCCTTCCACTCGGGCGAACCCTTAAGATACGGAGCCTGGTCCAAGGTAGCCTGCGTGAATAGCAGTTTGCAGCTCACAGTGCCTACCGGAAACAATATCCCGTGGCTCGCAGGTGACTCGTCGAAGATGTCTGGGTTCTTCCAGACCTGTCCCAGTACATAACCGCCGGGAGCATTGTAGAAACCGACAGCCCAGTTCTGCACGGCGGTTATCTGTTTCGGCCCGAGCTCACCGGGTTGAGACGGCCGTTCATTCGTCAAACCGTGAATGAACTCTCTGCCGTTTATTCCGTAGTGAAGCCAGGGTGTATGGTACCATTTTCGGACCGGGTTCTTTTGCACCACCCAATCGACATCGACATTACCTTCGTAGCAGTACGAGAGAACAGATTTCAGATACTCCTGCCACTGGATTCGAGGGTCGAACTTCATCCACGGCCCCTCCTCCGGCTGTGGCATTTGTGCAGGATAGTCCTGGCTTAACTCAAAGATCTGACCGTTCCATCCCTTCGGTGGGACATCGTGAGAATCCGGGAACCCAGCTTGTGTCTTAGTGGCAACCAGCAGCATGAACACGACGAAGAAAACTGTTGCTTTCACGTCTCCCTCCTTCAGGTCACCACAATAGGTGAGCCTGCGAATTACTCTATGGCCACGGTTTCGTCAATTGGCTGTTAACTGCGGGACTTTCTTCAACATGATAGTTAGCTTATCGCTCGCTACTAGTTCCTACGCACCGCGGCTGATTGGGACCTGTTCTAACATGCGCTCTTCCATCCTCGCCTTATGATGTTTCAAATACTTCCCTTTCCAACATCTATTCAACCCAAGGTCGATTCCGAAGACTATGCTTACCTATAATCCCACCAGGCTCTAACACTGTCTAGTGCATGCGCGCTACACGCCCTTGTCAAAATGATCACCTTTCCCAAGTAACACTGAGTATCTGAGGGACGGGAACTTTTCGTTTTGGGATGAGTTGAGTCTCCATCGCAGAGATTTTGGTGATTCGATTACGTCTTGCTCAGTGGGCTGATGTCAATCGGATTCGCTCTGGTTGGGGAAAAGTCTGATCCGATGCCCTGTTGAAACGTGAAATAGCCAGTAGGGTCCCAATGTTCTCTTATTTTGACGAGTCGTCTGTAAGACCCGCGATAGTACTTACGCTGCCAGTCTTGCAAGAGCGGATCGATATAATTCACGTACGCTCCCTGAGTGTGTGCATCGAGCTCGTCAAAGAAACTAACGGCCCACTCGACATTGGCGCGCGTATGGCGGGGTGCAGAGGACTCCCAAATCGACTTCAACTCGAAAACAAGCTCAGCGTCCCGATGAGCAAAGCATGTCGAATCATCTCGGACCTCTCTGATTCTGCCACCAGCATGCGTCCAGACGATAAATGAATCCTTAGAGGGGGCATGACTCATATATTTAAGAAGTATATCGATCACCTCCGGACTAAGGCTGCGGGGCGGCATGATCGCCGATCGAATATAGGCGCCCCGCCCGTTTAGAGCAGTTCCGTTCCCCATGAACGATTCCCACTGCGGCAGTGTCATCGCGTGTATCTCGATACTCGTTGGTGACATATCGATAAGTGGCTTGAGCCGTGCCATGCCTTCCGAAATAGGCCCATTGAAGATAGGTGTTAGACGCAAGCCCAGGATTGGGTCACCTCCCTGCGCTGGGTCGGGAAGTCTCCGAAGCATGCCGTAAACTGCCATTTCATTGGGAAGCGTGGAGATCCAGTCATTATAAAATCGCAGGAGCTCTCGAGCACGATCGAACGGAAATGTAATGGTACCCATCATCATCTTTGTAGTCGGTCGCTTTGGCAAATTAAGGTCGACGGCACTGACGATGCCGAAATTTCCTCCGCCCCCACCTCGGAGGGCCCAAAACAGATCGCGCTCGTCCCTATTCGTGAGGGTTTCGTTAAGTCGGTGAACGTCACCATCAGCAGACACAAATTCCATGCCCGTCACGTTGTCGCAAGCCAGCCCGTATGACCGAGAAATAAAGCTGTAGCCGCCGCCGAGTAGAAACCCGCCTAAGCCGACCCCTGCACAACCGCCACCAATGGCAAGGCGGTCGCTCAATCGTTCTTGAAGGTATTGGTACAGGCGAATCCAGCGTGTGCCCATACCAACGGTTAGTTGGGCACCTCCGTGATGCGGACGAATGTAGTCCAGGTTAGTCAGTGCGAGTACTATTCCGTCCGAATTGAGGCAGTAACCAGCGGCTCCGTGACCCCCCGATTTGGTCGTTAGCCGGATGTCATGAGTACGGCAGTACTTCACTGTGATAGATACGTCATTTGTGGATGAAGGAGCTACAACTAAAAATGGTCTGCGATGAACACGGCCGTTGTCGATCGCAATGCTGGTGGGATACGACCTATCGCGGACACCAATGACCGCTCCAGCAATAGATTTGTTGAGATCGCGTCGTGCGGCTTGTACTTCCTTGTCGGTCATGCGCTCAACCTCGTGATGCTGCTTGCGGCACCAATTGCAACGGCCTCGCCGCCAGAGGCAATTCCTGGACGGCCTAGTTTGATTCGGTCATGGCTTCACCGGTTGACTCGCTGTAAGTTCCACGTACCAGAACGGCGGCCCATGGGTTTCGTGCGGACTGATTCCGACTTCCATGAGTGCGGTGCTCTGGTATCGGAGGCGGTACATCTCCCCGACAGCTTGGCCCAAAGCCTCCTGCCGCCCGTTGAATCCATCATGGAGGCTTTTCAGGACATCGCGATAGGTCAGGTCGAAGTCTTTCAGGAGCTTCGCGATTCCTTCCGGTCTCGCGCTCGAAGGATCCGGGTTGCTGCGCATGGGATAAACGGCGCGCCAGTCCACGACGAGCTCGCGGCCGGCCGGATCTAGCTTCACGTCGTCGTCGCGATCGTAGAGGCGACCCGCTAAAATCTCTTCGAAGCGGAAGTAGTGGGCGACCTCTTTTGGCTGGCCGAATCTTTCCTGGTCTCCTGTCAGATTGCTGATCTTGCGGCGGCCTTCGCCCTGTTGGGCCACTTGTGTGATGACGTCCTTGGCGTCGGAAAGACCGCGCACCGGCATAACATTGCCCCCGGCGCCATAGTACTCGTTGCGATGCATCTGTTTGTGCGAGCCGCCGACGAAAACGTTCGCCTCACCCAAGTCAACGGAGAGCGCGATGAGCTTCTCGAGCAGGACGTTATAGAAGTGTCCGATGCTTGCGAACCGTCCCGCCTCTTCGGCGGAACACCAGGTCTCGGGATCCTCCGGCTCCTCGATTTTGCGGAATACCTTGATGGCGGTCTTAGAGAACCGCTCGAGGGAGACCTCGACGTCGAGGTCCACATGCGGGACGCGGCTCGGGTAGGGCCGAACTTCGAGGTGCCAGCGGCCGTCCTCTTCCCTGTTAACTATGTCCGGGCTGACACGCGGCTTGGCACCCACCGCGTTCATCACATTAGCAATCAGCGTAGCGTGCAGCATCTCTTCCATCACGACGCCCTGGATGATCTGCGTAGCTTCTCGGTTGTGTCCCTTCCGAATGGAATAGAGGGCAGTTAGGTAGGGCGGGATCGTGAACAGTTCCAATTCGAGCGCCTTCTGCAGGAGGCAGTGCAGTTCGTTGAGGCGCGAGTCAGTCATTTATAAGGGAGATCCAGTTCTTGATACAGTTTTTCGGCTGACAGTATAGTGAGAGCTACCGCGGTCAGCGTTGGATTTGAGGTGCCGGAGGTCGACATGCTCCCGCAGCCCACGATATATAGATTGTTGTGGTCCCAAGACCGCTGGAACTTGTCGACCACCGATCGTTTCGGATCATTGCTCATCCTGTGAGTGCCCATGATGTGACCCGCACCGATGTACCTATACGGAACGCCCTGGTACTCAATCTCTGTGCCCAGCGAGCTTGAGTGGTCGGTGTAGTCCTGTACGTGTACCTTGGCAAAAAAGGCCGCCGAGAGCTTGTACGCTTCTGCTATGCCCGCCCGTGTGTAGTCGCTAATGTCATATTGGATGACGGGGCGATGCAGCCCAAGCTGGTCGCGCCAACCGTCGTCAATGGAGACTCGGTTCTGCCAGTCCGGAAGCTGCTCCATAAGAAAACCGAGGGTCACCTGACGCTGGACAACCGCCCCGAGCTTCTCGCGCAACTCCCTTCCGAACAGTGGTGCGTCCGGCAGCAGGTCCTTCTGCGGCTTATCCGCATACGGATTACGAAACACCTCGGGATTGATCAATCGTTCGACGTCGCGCGACGGCGCGTCGTCTGTTAAACCCCAACCCCAGTTTCCAACGTCCGTGCGGAAGGCCGCATGCTGCTTGCGGAATGCGCCGTCGCGCATCGGGATATCCGAGGTGGCGCCTGGCCCCCGGAACGGCCCCATCCGTCCACCCTCCGGCATTAGTCCCCAGGCGAGTACGAACGGGTGGTCCATCAGGTGGCGGCCGACACTGTGGCTGCTGTTGGCGAGGCCTGTAGGGCAACTGTCGTTACGTGAAGCAAGGAGTAGTTTGGCATTCTCGATCGAGCTTGCCGCTAACGCGAACCGCCGACCCACCGCCCGTCGCCGTGTCGCGTACGGCAGGTCCTCTTCTTCGTATTGGAGGTAGTTGATATGAGTGATCCGCCCATCTCCGTCGATCTTAAGGTCGGACGCGACGGCTTTAGTGACCACCTCCACAAAGATTCCGGGCAGGCTGCTCAGCTCTCGGAGCTGCTGGACTGTCTTGAGCGCTGTATACTTCGCGCGCGACGGACAGATCGGTATGCAACTAGCATTACCTTCACAACGCTGGCCGGGCCCGGTGATCGGTTCCTCTGGCGCGCCGTACGGCTGATACAGCTCAGGCCGCCGCGCAGGATCCAGATAGTCGCGCGGGTCGGACGCTCCGATCATCGGGGTAGAATTGCGTGCCTGCGGGAGTGGGACTAATCGTACTGGATAGGATTGCCCACCCAGCCGGAACTTGAAATCGTCCCCTATCGCTTGAGCGAGGGTCTGGTCCAAATGGCTCTGCGGGATCCGCGACATTGGGTACTCGTAGTCCCCGAAATTGGATTTCCGGGCGCCTGGCACACGCAATTGGTCCTCGCGGCAAGCGGAAACCCCGATCTCCCATTCCGCCTTCTCGTAGTACCTCTTGAGTTCGCTGTATTCGATCGGCCAGTCTTCGCCCTGGCCGTAGATCGACTTCATTCTGAAGTCTGCAGGCATCATCCGGAGCGCGATTCCCATCCAGTGGAGCGTAGTGCCGCCGAGGGCCCGGGTGTTGTTGCTGCCGAACGGAAGTAGACCGAGTTGCCGGAAATACCGGTCAGCTGGCGCCTTTAGGAACGCGAGATCCTCTGGTGCCGGCGCGTTGGGTGAGGCCGGATAGGGTGCGTTCGGTGTCTTGATCGACGCGCGATAGAAGGTGTCAAGATAGGCCTCATGGCTGGCGGCAGTCAGGCCTGCCCCCCGGCCGGCCTCGAGAACCAGGATCGATATTGCGCGCCGGTCGCGGTAGGTCTGTTCCGCCAAGACCTTGGCTAGCACCGCGCCAATGATTCCACCCCCGACGATGACGACGTCGTACTGCCGCTCGTCCGCGGCTCTCGGACCGTCCCCGATCATCGCGGCGGCTCCGCCCACGTTCCAAATCCCGGCGCCTTAGCACCCATGGGGTTGGCAGGGATTGCGATCCATGCGAGACCCTCCTGGTACGCCTCCGCAGACAGTATGCGATCGACGTTGCGGCCGAATTCATCGAATGCCTTCAACTGAGCGGAGGAGAGCTGACTTACCCAGTCGAGTGGAAGGCGCTTCCATTGGCCGAGGTACCACATGCGAATCACGTTCCGCGCGAGCGGGCCGTAAAGAGGCGAGACCATCAGCGCCGCGAGATCTAGACCAGCGTTCAGGAAAGCGCGACGGACTGGTATGCCTACGGTCTGGCCAAGCTCTTCATAGTATGCGTTTATCATCCCGGTGGAGGAAAGCTCTGCCTCGCTGAACCCCGTGAGAGAGACCGAAAGCCGGATGAACGCGGAGAGGTCAGCGTCAGGATGGTCTCGCACCTGGAAGTCGTAGGCAGCGAAGCGCGGGACCGGGCGCGGATGCAGTCGTGGGAGTTTATCAGTCATTCGGGTGAAATCCCTCTGTGCCTCGCATCCATGCCTCTTCTGCTCAAGATAAAGTTTGTGAGCAGCGGAAAGACTTTCGAAGGAGATGAGCTTAGTAGACTGCTCGGTACTGTCAAGAGGGACGAGTCGGTTCACCCCTAACGAAATTGGGCGGCTCGGGGACGGTCCGGTTCGCAACCCGCAGTTGTTTCAACCATGTCGAGCTCCTTACACATCGTGGATTCTCAGGTCCTCCGACCGAAAGGGGCCAAGGCGGGTTCTAGGCTCTCCTCCTCCATCTCGTAGCGTTAAACTCGACAACAGCGCGGACCAGCGCTGGCATCTGGGACTCTTCTGCGATCATGTAAGGCGCCAAGCGTAGCTCGAAGTCCAGTCGCGATCGAACACGGATTGGATCGCTCGTACAAGGGCCGGATGGTCTGCGTTGAAACTACTCCCGCCCGTGGACGCAAAATAATCCCAGGTCATGTTCGACGTGCCGATATTGATGCGACGATCGGTCACGATGTATTTCGTGTGATTGACCCGGGTATGGCCAGGATAAACGCGGAAGCTTCCGCTCGTGCTGTCCCAGCCGGGAATGATGAACTGTTTGATCTCGAGTTGGCCGGCGCTCATGTTCTTGTCGGCGCGGCCGGCGTCGGCCGCTTTCTGCAGTGCGCTCAGGAAGGGCTCGATGAGGCCGGATGTATGCGCCCATTTGCTCACCAGAAGCCGCACGTACACTTTGCGCGTCAACACCGCTGACAGGAGCGCGTCGAACAGGCTCGACCACCACACCGGCGTGTTGTTGGGAATCACTCCCGCCTCCTCGAGCGGCGTGCCTGCGCTCTGACGCCCGAAGAGGCTGACCGGAGCGAAGTCCATCACGCTCACGCACACCGACTTCCGCGCGTCGTCGATGGTGTAGACGAGTCCTTCCTCGTCCCAGCTGCGCCCGGAGCCCCGAACCTCGTTCGGGCAGCCGGTTATGAACATGCCGCCCTGCTCTCCGCCGAGTTCCAGCGAGAGCGGGTTCTTGCGGTTGTACGCTGTGGCGTATTTTTCACCGGCGAGCGGCGACTTCGCGCGCTGCGATTCAGGGACCAGCACCGACCACGGCGGCACCCGCCGATTGATGCGCGCCGCAGGATCGAAGACCTCAACGCTGGTAGGTGCGAGCGCACTGAAGGCCCACCAGGCTTCGAAGTACTTCTCGGCGTCGGCAGCTAGCTCCGGGCAATCCTCCACCGCCACGCCCATTTCCTTCACTTGCGTAATCGACCTCCAATCCATGTTGGCGGAGCCGATGTACAGATGGCGCGCGTCGAGAATCCAGATCTTCTGATGCATGATGCCACTTCCGCCGTACCAGCTGCCCATATCGACTGTATGAATCGATATGCGTTGGGGGAACTCCTCCTTCAGTGTCTCGGATTCCTGCTTCTCGGATTCCTGCTTCTGGTCGGAGAAGCCAGGGCCCTGAAGGATCCGGATGTTCAGGCCGCGGGCGGCGGCGCCGCGAAGAGCCTCGTAAAGCGCGCGTCCGGCGCCGGTTCCCATCTTCTCCAATTGCAAGGCCGTGAAGCCTTTTTCATCGTCGCTGGTGGGATTGGGCAGAAGTGCCCAGTACATTGCGGTCAGATCGATGGAGGACTCCTGCGGCGCATGTCAGACGCACTAGCACGTCCTCGGTGTACTGCACGGCAGGCGTACCACGCAGATCCTCGAGTCCCTTGGGGATGGATTCGACAAGGCAGGCGCGGGCAGAGTTGAGAGCGGGGTTATTCATGAGTGTCGCTCCTCGCAATCGGTGATGGATGATTCGGTTTAGTGGCGGATCCGGAATCGCTCGCTTCGCCGTCAGGCGTCCGGGTCGTGACGACCGGCAGCAATCTAGTGCTGCGATCTCGAGACGGGCCAGCAAGGACGGGTTTGTTCATCGATAGACCGCTCGCCGTTGGCGAAGCCGCTGGATTTGCGACGGGATATACCCGAGCAACGAAAGACTCTCGAGGCAAGGACTTCCTCGGTATGAGTAAGCGGATCGGCGCTAGGCCGCACACATCGATCTGCGGGATGCACGCTGGGGCCCTTCAAATCCTAATGACAGCCAAACATATAAACAGAAGCACAAAACCCAATTCGCCAAACAGTGACAATCTCAAAACCCAAGCAATTAGTCGTTCACGTCGGGCGGTCGTTTCATAAAACTGTCTGCGATAGCGAACGAAATCTTCCTCGTCAGCGATCCGATCAAACCGAATCCGGAAAATTTGGAAGCTCAAAATATCGGAAGTCACGAGAACCACAAGCAGACCAACTATCGGCAGAAGGACAGACTTCTTGTCGAGCGGGAAGTCAGAGCCATGGCCGAGGATGAACACGACGATGCCCCCTAGAAAGCCAATGATCGTACTGTTCACGCGAAGCAGCGCGCTGGTTTTTGTGTCGATTATATTCAGCCGCATGTACAAATACCCCAAGGGCCATTGTTCCTGCGGATGCTTTTTCAGAAATTGATAGTGGGACTCATCGCGCTGCAGATCTTTGGTAGGAAACGGATCGGGTGTTGGTTCCATTGGCTGCTCACCGAGCCTTAAATTTGAAACTGTATGGAAGCAGTTCCTTTATTGGTAACTCGATCAATACCATCCCAGTCCTGTAGAAGAGAACCGGAATATCTAAACCGAACTCGGCAATCCGCTGTCGGCAACCGCCGCAAGGAGAGCAGGCCACATGTGACGACTTGCGCCGTCGAGCATAGACAGCGATTGCACGAATCTTTATCGCCTCGGCCTCTGCAAGACGAGCGGCGGCGATAGCCGCCTGCTCGGCACAAGTTCCGAGTGGGAAAGCTATATTTTCGACATTGCAGCCCCGGTAGATATTGCCATTGGCACACAGGAGCGCCGCACCAACGAACAATTTCGAGTAGCGCGCGTACGCCGCTTCCGCTGCCGTTTTTGCGGCATCCATCAAGGCGGCAGAATTGATCAGGGTTTTAGCGCCACGGAACACGTCCGATTTTTCACAGCAAATGGGTTGCATGTCAACGGGGAGCTAAGAGGGCCATGCGTTTATTCTCACTGATACGAGAGGCCCGACACGAATGCAAACTCAAGCGAGTACCTACATCGTAGGGCCACAAAACAGTGGAAAGAGGCTAAACTCCGCGGGCACGTTCAAAGTTCCAAGTCGGCAGTAGGCATGATAGTTTTACATCGGCGCTAAATCCAACGTGGGGGACCAATATGCATCATAAATCGCCTTTGATCACAATCCTTGCGCTAGTCTTTTTGTGGATGCCTTTCGCGTCCGCGCAGGATATCCCTTGCGCAAACCGAGCCAACTGCGAGACTTGCAACCTAAGTTTGTACAAGAACGTTCTTGTCGATTATGAGACCTCCGGCCAGTATGATCGAGATATCAAGGCAGTCGTTGACCCAGCCAAGATCTATCTCAGCGAACAACAGTCTCGCAAAGGTAAGCTCGCGATCGTTCTCGACATCGATGAAACATCGCTGTCCAACTGGCCCGAGATGAAGGCGAACGACTTTGGACTTATCAGAGAGGGAACTTGCGCCTTTGCTAAAGATGGCTCGGTTGAGGCACCTTGCGGCTTGATGGCGTGGTTTGCTCTCGGTAAAGATATGGCTATCGCGCCGACCTTGGAGCTGTACTCACAGGCACGCCATCAGGGTCTCAGGGTAGTCTTCATTACTGGTCGCCACGAGGCTCAGCGCCAAGCGACCGAGAGCAACCTCAGGGACGCGGGATATACGGGCTTCACTGACCACGACTTGAAGATGGAGCCCGACAACATGCGACCGCCTTCCGCCGCGTATTTCAAAGCAGAGCAGCGGAAGGAAATCGCAGACGATGGATATACGATCGTATTGAATATGGGGGATCAGGATAGCGACTTGACCGGCGGCTTCGCCGAACGGACCTTCAAGCTACCGAATCCCTTCTACTTCATTCCCTAAACGAAGCGATGTGTCGTCGACCAGTCACCGCGCCCGGCGGATTATCTTCTGGCCGCACCTACAACGAGCACTCCGCACCGGCGCGAGCCGTTGCGGAGGAAGCTGCAGTGCCCGCAGACGATATGCCACACTGACGATTCGGTGCTGTGGAGGCGCACGCGCCGCGATTTCGTGCACTTCTTCAGAGATTTCAATACATCTGGGACTCGGGTGGGGAGCGCAGTCGTTTCGAACTCTCAGGCGACTTTGATGACTCGCTAACTGGCGCCAAGAGAGGCGAAAGCATCGGCGTTGAGACGACTGGCTGTTCGCAGCGAATCGAGCAATGTGTGTGGTATCCGGAGAGGAGCCGGCCACATGAAAAACTCGATTCCGAAAGGCGATCCAAAGGGTCTGGCAGCGGCGCTGGATGCTCTTTCCGCGCTCAATCCGCAGGAACTCAATGCGCGATGGAAGAACCTGTACGGCTCGGATCCACCCGATCGGCTTCGCCGTCCTCTGATGATCCAGGCTTTGGCGTATCGCCTTCAGGAGCAAGCTCTCGGCGGTCTGAAGCCCGCAACCCGGCGCCTACTCCGCAGTGTCGCAGGCGACGCGGAAACACGCCGGCCGGTCGCGGTCGAGTCGAAGCGCCCTGTCAAAGCCGGCGCGGTGCTGATCCGGGAATGGCACGGCACCAAGCATCAAGTGACCGCCATGAAAGACGGGTTCATGTTTCGAGGAAAACGCTTTCGATCGCTCTCAAAAATCGCTGGTGAGATCACCGGCACGCGATGGTCGGGGCCACTCTTTTTCGGTCTGAAGAACTTCCACCAGGAGGAGCAAGATGGAGCCCACTAGACCGCGGACGACTCTGCATTGCGCGATTTACACGCGCAAGTCCTCGGAAGAAGGGCTGGAGCAGGACTTCAACTCGCTGCATGCACAGCGCGAGGCGTGCGAAGCGTTCATCAAAAGCCAGACCGGCGAAGGCTGGCGATTGATCAAAACGCACTATGACGATGGCGGTCTTTCGGGCGGGAACATGGATCGCCCTGCCCTTCAAAGTCTGCTCGAAGACATCCGGCAAAAGCTCGTCGACGTGGTGGTCGTCTACAAGGTCGACCGGCTGACCAGGTCGCTATCGGATTTTGCCAAGATGGTCGAGGTCTTCGATGCCAATTGCATCTCGTTCGTCGCGGTTACGCAACAGTTTAACACCACCACCTCGATGGGCGCCTGACGCTAAACGTGCTGTTGTCGTTCGCGCAGTTCGAACGTGAAGTGACCGGAGAGCGGATCCGTGACAAGATCGCCGCGTCAAAACGCAAGGGCATGTGGATGGGCGGCTTGGTTCCACTCGGCTACGAGGTTCGCGACCGGCAGTTGGCGATCAACGCTTCCGAGGCGGAGACGGTCAGACAGATCTTCCAGCGCTACTGCGAACTCGGCAGCGTTCGACTTCTCAAGGAGGAACTCGATCGAAACGGGGTTCGATCGAAACTTCGCATCGCCAGGAACGGGGGCCAGTCCGGCGGTCAGTCACTCTCGCGAGGTGCCCTCTACACGCTGCTCGGCAACCCGATTTACGTCGGCGAGGTCCGGCACAAGGGCACGCGCTATCCAGGCCAGCATCAGCCGATCGTGGAACGAGCTCTCTGGGACAAGACTGAAGAACGCCTCCATGCTCACGCCGCGCGCGCTCGAGGGAAGACCAGCAAATCGATGAGCAGCCCACTCGCCGGCAAGCTCTTCGATGAATCTGGAGAAGGCCTCACCCCGAGCCACGCCGTCAAGGGCAAGCGCCGCTACCGCTACTACGTCTCTCGTAGCTTGATAGCAGGTACGGCGAATCATTCCGAAACGGGCTGGCGGCTTCCGGCGGCCGAAATCGAGCGCAGCGTCGCCACCGCGGCTGCGATGGTTCTCGATGATCGCGCAGCGATCCTGACGGACATCGAGCAGTCAGCTTCGGATACAAGTCAGATAAAGTCGATTCTTGACGGCGCAAGCGCATGGAGCGGTCGCCTTCGATCCGAGGCTGAAGCGGCGGAAGCGCTGGAACTGCTCATCAGTCGGGTGGAGCTACGACACGATGGCATCCGACTCTCCATCAAGCTGCCCATTGGGCCTTCTGAGAAATTGGCGGGGCATGGTCCGACTCACCTCAACCTGACCCGACTCATCCCGCTGCAAATGCGTCGGCGCGGAATCGAGATGAAGTTCGTCGTCAATGGCGACTCCAAGGCTTCTCCGAGAACCGACCCCGCGCTCCTGAAAATGATC
>CAAGKR010074577.1_pt1 | contig 15733 bp, 16 predicted proteins | sample 2556971 | NCBI WGS metagenome assembly CAAGKR01 (sample SAMEA5207829, study PRJEB30636) | soil metagenome | biome: forest; feature: boreal; material: soil | place: USA | collected 2011-09 | depth 1 m | reverse complement strand
TAGTTCGGTCGTAAGGATGGGTAGTCCGCGATCGTTCGCCCTCGTCCACCGACGTCCGCCGGCTTGGCTGTCATCTTTTGGCTGTCAGTGGGCCTGTGGCTGTAGGAGGGCAAAAGTTGATCTGGTCCGGGCGGAGGGACTTTTGCCGCCCCACACCCGCCTGGACCCGGAAGCTCGCGAATACGTCGCGATCATGGCAAGTGAGGTTCGGCACCTATCGGCGCTGGTCGACGAGTGCATCGCGACAGGGTCGCCGATCTCGTCGGATTGAGTTTTGCCCCCCTACACCGCGTCGGCCGAGTCGATCATCGAGAAAATCAATCGTTGTCGAGCCATTTCCCGGACGGACCACTAGACGCCCGGCGCGCTTCTCACCGGCGAAGTCCGGAGCATCACGCCTTCCAACAGCGCAACGACCCATCGTTCCGAATGGGCGCGATGAAGGTCGGCGACCTCCACGAGCTTAGTGGCGTCCTTGTCACGTAGGGCCTCGAGCATGGCGCCATGCTCTTCAATGATGCGCTGTCGAGCCGCGGCATCGGCCATGTAAACCGTTCGATATGGCTCCGAACGGAGCCAGAGCTCGCGCACCTCCGCGACCACGAGCTGCAGCGCAGAGTGGACGAATATTTCAAAGTGGAACTCCCGGTTCACCAGGACCATCTCGTCGATGGTGCCGGACTTCGCCGCTCGGGTGACCCTGGCGTTGATCTGCCGTAGATGCGCCAGCTGGTTCCTGGTAGGCCACTCAAGGGACCGAAGGATCTCTGTCTCGAGCAGCCGACGCATTAGGTAAATCTGGCGCATCTCATCCGCGCTCAGGCGCACCACGAAGAAGCCGCGATTTCGCGAATGAGTCACGAACCCTTCGGCATGAAGTCCCTTCAGCGCCTCTCGAACGGGGCTTCGGCTGACTCCGAGGTAGGCCGCCAGCTCCCCCTGTCGCATCTGCTCCCCTGGCGAAAGCTGACGCCTGACGATCAGCTCCCGGATTTCGCGAATCGCCCTCTCCACAGCTCCGTCACCGGAGCTTTGGACGCGGCCGCCGGTCGACTCCGTGCCAGTGCCTCGGAGCCTCAAGGATGGCCCGCTAGTCCGGGCAAGTTGGGTCATGTTTTCGGCGTGAACGCCAGGTCATTGTGTTCCCCGAGGTCAGGTGGCGGCTGGAATGGCTCCAGAAGCTTACCGTTGAGACGTATGGGGCTCAGTACTTGAGGCAAATTCTCTCCCGTCCGGCTCAAAACGGAGCCCACAACCTCTGCGGTTGCAGCTGAGTCGGCCAGCACCTCGCTGATCTTCCTGACGCGCGCGGCAGGGACTCCGACCGCGGTCAACTTAGTCTCCCACTCGCTCGCGCTGGCGGCGGCGAAGAACCGAGCCATGATCGCCGTCAGAGATTCGCGGTTGGCCACCCGGACCGCATTGGTGGCGTACCTGACGTCTCTCGGCAGGTCGTGTCGGTCCATCGCCTCACAGAGCTTGGCAAACTGCTCGTCCGTCGCCGCAGCAACGGCCAGGTGACCGTCACGCGTGGCGAACACCGTGTACGGAACCACGCTCGGGTGATCGTTACCGATCGCCTCCGGCTCGACACCGCACAGCAGCCAGTTCATGGCGTGGTTCACAAGTAGAGCCGGCACAGTGCCCGCCAGGGAAATCTCCACCTGCGAGCCCTGCCCGGTGCGCTCCCTGTCGGTCAGACCGGCGAGAATGCCGATCGCGGCGAAGAGTCCTGCGGCGATATCTGAAATCGGGACTCCAACCTTGGTCGGCGGCCCACCAGGCTGGCCGGTCACGGACATCAGACCGCCGAGGGCCTGGATGATGAGGTCATATCCCTTGCGATTTGGCTCGGCTGGTCCGAAGCCCGAGATAGCACAATAGATGCAGGTAGGGTTCAACTCTTTGATCGACTCATAACTGATTCCCAGGCGTGCGGCTGAGTCTGGGAGCATGTTGTGCACCAACACATCGGCCTCCGCGAGGAGACGTTTGACAACTCGCTTGCCGCGTTCGCTTCGGAGGTTCAGCTGCACTGAACGCTTGTTGCGGTTGACAGCGTAGTAGTAGGCCGCAGTGCCGTTGTGGAACGGAGGCCCCCAACGTCGAGTCTCGTCCCCGGTATCGGACTCGATCTTGATCACATCCGCTCCCAGGTCGGCCAGGATCATCGTGCAGTAGGGCCCCGCCAGGACGCGCGACATGTCGAGGACCCGGATGCCACTCAGCGGACGGTGCCCATCCGGTCCTTTTCCTGGCGTCCAGGCCGACCGTGTCATGGGTCTGACGGTTCTCAATATTGGCCGTGCTAGCGCGGGTCTGGAATCATATTTTGATGAGCTGCCCTTTAACAGCGGCGTTCCGCAGGCGCGGAAGCACCTGCTCCGAATACAGCTTTAAAAAGCGCATCTGATCAGGCCCCGGCGCATGGAACATTAGGTGCGTGAAGCCGAGGTCGATGTACTCCTGGATGCGTGTTACGTGGTCATCCGGATCACTGGAGACGATCCACCGGCTGGCAGCTCGTTCAATCGGTAACGCCGCTGCCAACCGCTCCATCTCGAGCGGGTCCTCGGTTCCCATCTTCTCCTCGCTCGACAGGGCCAAGGCTGCCCAGTGCTTCGTCTGCTGAAGGGCGTTATCGGGGTCGGGGTCGAACGAGACCTTCATCTCGATCGCGAGCTCTACGGCATCTGGATCCCGACTCGCCTTGGTAATTCCCTCCCGCACCGCAGGCAGGAGCGTCTCCGCATAGAGTGCTCTCGGCTTGCCACTGGTGCAGATGAAACCGTCCGCTACGCGCCCCGCCAGGCGAGCCGCCACTGCACCGGTCGCAGCTATGTAGAGCGGTATCGGATTCTCCGGCCGGTCGTAAACGGTTGCGGCCTTGGTCTTGAAGTACTTGCCGTCATAGCTGACGCGGTCTTGCGTCCAGAGCAGCCGCATGAGCTCGATGGACTCCTTAAGCCGGTCCAAACGCTCCTGGAATCCAGGCCACTCGATGCCCAGTGGTGCGACTTCGTTGAGCGATTCACCGGTCCCGACTCCAAGAAAAACCCGACCCGGGTACATACTGCCCAGCGTGCCGAGGGCCTGCGCAACGATCGATGGGTGGTAACGAAAGGTCTGGGTGAGGACACTGGTCCCAATGCTGATCCGGGATGTGCGCTCACCGAGAGCGGCCAACCACGAAAGGGAGAAGGGTGCGTGGCCGTCCGTGTGTTTCCAAGGTTGGAAGTGGTCGCTGACGACGACTGAATCGAACCCATGCTCTTCGGCTGCCACGGCGAATTCCAGCAGGGGCCGGCCGGCAAACTGCTCAGCCGACGCCTTGTAACCGAGAACTAGCCGCCTCGTAGCCGGCATTCACACTCTCCTAGAAACGACGGCCAACATCGTTCGTGGATGCTTACCGGGACCCCAGCGGAGTCTTGACGGCTGACATGGCCAGTCTATGCTTCTGCCGATCAGATTGCATGCAATCCAGGTCGGTCTCGTGATCGGGGGAGGCGGAGAGTTTGGCCAGTATCACGTCAGCGACGCCTGGTACTACCGCGGCCTCGATCGCTACCTTGGCCAAGCTCGCGTTCCCGATCACCGGTCTGTTCGTGAACATGTTAATTGGGCGAATGCCCGCAACCCGCAGCGGGTCGGGCCGGCCCGAGTCCCCGAGGACGCCCCAGCCTAACGACCGCCAGCACATGACTTCGACCTGGACCATCGTCTTGGTCAAGGACTTCGAATCCGCCAAGCAGCGCCTGGCGCCGGCGCTTCGGCCGGAAGAGCGACGCAGGCTGTCCCGGGCCAACGCCGAGCTGGCGATCGCCGCCGATGGCGCCGCCGATCGCATGTTGGCCGTTTGCGGAAGCCGAGACGCAGCTGAGCTGGCCGAGGCGCTGGGCAGAGAGGTTCTCTTAGAAGCGCAACCGCAGGCTCAGAACTCCGCCGCCCCGCTGGGCATCACCCACGCAGCTTCGGCCGGCGCCCGAGCTGTGCTATTTGTCTCCAGTGATTTGCCGCTTGTGACTCGCGATGCGATTGCCGAGATGCTGCGCGTCGCGCACAGAGTTTCGCCGCCGACGGTCGTGGCCGCCCCCGCCATTGGCCGCCAGGGCACGAACGCCATATATCTGGCGCCCCCGGCAGCCGTGGGGCTTCATTTCGGCGATAACTCTCTGGCCAGGTCGAGAACGATGCCATCCGACGCGGGACAGGATTCCGGCTGCACCGCTCGGCGGGCCCTGGCCCTCGACCTGGACCGGCCTTCGGACCTCGAACTGCTCCAGCACGTGGGCTCAGGCGATCAGATGCGAGCCAACTCGATCACCGACGAGTGTCCCCCTGGTTATGCGTAGCTAAGTACATGCGATGGCGCGCGCCTCGTTTGTGGGGGCCCACCTAGTCAAAACCTCGCGGTCGACGATCGGACCATGGCGTCGCCACCTCGAGCTGGCCGGCAAGCGCCAAGATGAGCTGGTCACCTCTTGGTGGCCCAACCAACTGGACGCCTATGGGTAAGCCGCTTTGTGTCACCCCCAGAGGCAGGCTGATGGCAGGCTGTCCAGTCGAGTTGTATGGATAGGTGAAGGTGAGCCAGTCGAGGTTCTCGTCGCGAGCAGTGGCTGGGTCTGCGCCGAGCTCCCCTATCTTCGGCGCGGGCTTCGTGAGAGTCGGAGTGATCAGCACCTCGTACCTGTCCCAGAAGGCGACCACGCTTCTGCAGATGGAGCGCATGCTATTGACGACGCGTGCATAGTCCACACCACTGACGACTTCCGCAGCCTGAAAAGCGAGCTTATTCAGTGGATCGAGAACAGTTGTGTCCTTGACCGGATTCGTAGCGATTCCAACCTGCGTTATCACCTTATGGGTCGCGCGCAGGGGCCTTGTGTCAGGACCGGCCTCTGTCACATGGTGGCCCAGTGATTCGCACAGTTTCGCGATCGCGTGAACGCATGCTGACACTTCAGGATCGACTCGCGAGTCAGCCTTGGTCGTGAATGCGATTCGGAGGGGCCCGGTTGGGGAGGTCACCGAGTCTATGAATCGCTGCGGCGGCGATTCGGCCCAGTAGGGATCGCCCGGGAGATGACCGCACATCGCATCTAAGCACGCAGCGGCGTCGGCTACGGTCCGCGCGAGCACGCCCTGGTGTGCCAGCCCCGCCCATCCCTCACTGAGGATTGGTCCAAGCGAGATGCGACCGCGACTCGGCTTGAGCCCGACCACCCCACAGCAGGAAGCGGGGATCCGCACGGATCCACCGCCGTCGGTGCCGTGGCTGATCGAACACAGGCCCGCCGCCAACGCACTCGCCGCCCCCCCACTCGACCCACCGGAGTTCCGCTCGAGGTCCCATGGATTGCGAGTGATTCCGTGCAGTCCATAGTCCGTAACCGGCCGTCCGCCGAACTCGGGAGTCGTCGTCTTGCCAAGGATGATGCAACCGGCAGCCTTCAACTGATCGACCACGAAGTAGTCGACTTCGCCGATGTTGTCAGCAAACGCCCGAGACCCATAAGTGAACGGGTACCCGACCAGTGAGACCAGGTCCTTGATCGAAATCGTCACACCCAGAAGAGAGTTCGATGCCGGCTCCCTTGCATCCAGTCTTTCGTCTACCTTAAGCGCAGACTCCCGCGCCAGGTCAGGTGTCACCAGACAATACGCGTTGATCCTGTCGTTGTAACGACGTATGCGGTCCAGGTAGTACTCGGTCAATTCCAGGCTGGACACCTCGCGCCGCCGGATCCCGGCCGCCTGTTCCAGTGCTGGCGCAAACGCATCGAGCCGCGCGGCCACTACGAACTCCTCCCTTCAACCACCAGCCAAGCGATCGGCAGTCTTGCCGCCCCACTCCTGCTCCAAGGCCTGAGCCACCCTGGCCGCGTGCGCGTTGTCGCCGAAGTGCCCAACGACCTCGAGGCCGACGGGGAGGCCCGCCACCGCGGCTGACAAAGTGATCAAGGGGTGTCAAGCCCCAAAAGGCGGGCAGCGGTCTTCCATTCGACTTGAGCGAGATCCTCCGGTCCCAGACCTGAATCACGCAGCGCCTGCGTGAAGCGTTCCATGCCGCCGGGAACGTGAGGAAAGTCAGTGCCAAACACAAATTGGGAGACCGGAAAAGTCTCGAATGCGCAACGAATTGCGGGCGGATGAGTTGAGACCGTATCGAAGTAAACGCCCTTGAGTATCTCCGACGGGAGCGCGCTGCTTTGCCTCCGGTTATCTGAGAACTGTTGATGGTAGTTGTCGAGCCTGTGAATCAGGAAGGGCAGGACGCCGCCGAGGTGGGCGAACAGCCACCGGATGCCGGGGAACCGCACCAGGACGCCCGAATAGACGAGTCGGGAGATGGCGAGTGTCGTTTGAGCGAGGTTGTCAACAGCCATCGAGAGGGCGTACTCGCGCAAGTCGTCGCGGTGACATGCGGTCGTCGGGTGGACGAAGACGAGGGTCCCTTGGTCAGAGAAGAGCTGCCACATCGGGTCGAACTGGGGGCTGTCGAGCTGCATGCAGTCGATGGTCGTACCGAGGACTACGCCGACGACGTGGGGCTGGCCGCGGACACGCTGATACTCCCGCACCGCAGCATCAATGTCGGGTACAGGCAACCTTGCGAAGACGCGGAAACGCGTGGGAGCCTCCCCAGCCTGACTAACAAAGATGTCATTCAACTCCCGCACGAGATGTACCCGGTCTTTCTGCGGAAGCAGTGCTGACAGCGAAAGTACTTGCACTGAGATATCCGCTGAGTCCATCCGCGCAAGCCGGTCTTTCGCCAGCATCCTCGGCCGCGGTATGGTCGCCGCCACGACACCGTCGCGTAGGATGACCACCCGTTGGTCGTCACGAACATAGTGCTCGATTCCGCTGTCCGCCTCCAGCACCGCCGCCATATATGCGTCGGGGTAGTCGTGCGAATGTACGTCGATGATCTGGGCTACTTCACCACCTCACGATCTTCAAACCTACTCTTCCGTGTAGACCAAAGAAGCTGGCGATCCGGCAGAAAGCGACTGGCGGGGATGATTGCCCAAGAAGATTTCAGCCAGATCAGGGCGGGCAAGGACGTCGGCTGCCGTGCCTTGCACAATGGTCATCCCGGAAACCAGCACGTAGGCCCGGTCGGAGATCTTCAGAGCTGCCTGCACCTTTTGCTCCACCAGCAGTACGGCCGTTCCCAGGTTCGCCAACCGCCTGACGTGACGGCCGAGAATAAGCTCGGAGAGGTCTGGCGACAGATTGGCAGTCGGCTCGTCCAACACGAGCACGCTGGGCTTCAGCATCAGAACTCGGCCGACGGCCAGCATCTTGCGCTCCCCGCCGCTGAGACGTCCTGCCAGGCGGTCGAGCATGCTCGCCAGGGCCGGAAAAATCGCCAGTACCGCCTCCATTCGCTCTGCGACCTGTTTCGGCGGCAGCAGGTATCCGCCCATGTCCAAGTTCTCTCGCACGCTCAGCGGAGTGAACACGTCGTTGTTCTGGGGCACATAGCCGACACCCTTGCGGGCCAGTAAATGAGCCGGCAGGCCGGTGACGTTTTCGTCCGCCAACGCGACCGTTCCCTTCGAGATCTGGATCATGCCCATGATCGCCTTTAGGAGGGTGCTTTTGCCGGCCCCGTTCGGACCGATGATACATACAACCTCGCCAGAGCCAACATCGAGGGAAATATTGGAAACAACCGGTGGGCCACCATAGCCTGCGGTCACGTTGGCGATCACCAGGCGTTGGGGCGGGCTTTCACGGTTCCTATCCAATGAGGTAAGCGTCCTGTACCGCGCGCTCCAGCCGCACCTCGTGCATGGCGCCTTGTGAAATGATTTTGCCCTGAGCCATGACCACCACTTTGGCGCAAAGCCGCTCGATGGATTCGAGTTGGTGCTCGGTCATGAGGATCGCCAGACCACGATCCCGAAGGTCTTCAAGATGCTGGATGATCAGGTCGCGATGGGTCGGGCTCACCCCCGCCATAGGCTCGTCGAGAAGAAGCAGCTTGGGATCGGTCATGAGCGAGCGGGCGATTTCCAGGATCCGCTTCTGACCGCCACTCAGGGTGTCAGCGAGATCGGACTCCTTATCCGCCAGCCTGAATTCCTTCAGGAGTGCACGCGCCCTTACTATTGCGCGGCGATCTTGATCGCCCCAATAGCGCTCCCCCAGAAGAGCGCCCCACAGCGACTCTCCCTTCTGCGATTGGCTACTGACCAACAGATTCTCTAGCACTGTCATCCGACCGAAGACTCGCGGCAGCTGAAAGGTGCGGATGACGCCATGCCGAGCGACTCGATGGGAGGGCAGACCGGCAATGTGTTGCCCGTCAAAGATGATTGACCCCGAACTAGGCTTGATGAAGCCGGCTATGGCGTTGAGAACGGTTGACTTGCCGGCGCCGTTGGGACCAATTAGGCCGGTGATCACTGATCGGCCAATTGAGAACGCCGCCCCATTGACGGCGTGCACGCCGCCGAAGTCGCAGTGGAGATCGTCCACCCTCAGCAGTTCTGAGCTCATGACCTGAGCACATACAGGATCGAGTGTGCCCGCAACATTCGTGCCGGCCTACCGGCCTCAACCACGACGGAGGGGGTGAGTTCGACCTTCATCTGGCCCCGGCACCGACCGCTTCATCGGCGGCCTCAGGCGGTTTGTATCGACGTGGCCGCTCAGGGAGCAGCCCGCGTGGCCAGAAATATATGAAGGCGATCATTGCCACACCGATGACCACCCATTGCATTGCATCTATGAAGCCGATGGGACCGAATGCCGGCAGAAAACGCGTGGCCTCCCCTATTCCCACGGGCACGATCAATGCACCCAACACCGCCCCCCAGTTGTTGCCCTGGCCCCCTATGATCATCGCTGCCACGACAACCAGGACTTCTTGATAACCCCAGGCTCCTGGGGACCAGATTCCAATGAAGCCAACGAACATTGCGCCGCTGATGCCGGCGATGACACCCCCCACCACGAGGACCAACAAGCGCAGCCTGAATACGTCCTTGCCGAGCGCGGCGGCCGCCAGCTCATCGTCTCGAACCGCACGCAGAGTTCGTCCCAACGGGGACCGCGTAACGAGCCTGACGACCGCATATGTGATCAAGCAAACGGCGGCGGTGAGCCCCACATAGAACCATTGATAGTCAACCAACTCCAGTCCGAGCTGGTCGTTCAATGGATGAGGGATGAGCGACAGGCCCGCCGCTCCATTGAACAGCGGCCGATCCGTGATGACTACGCTCCACGCGATGATCCCGATGACCAGCAACGTGACAGCTTGGTAATCCCTCCGCAGCCTGCGCAGCACCACTACCCCTATCGGTGCCGAGAGCAAGCCACCCACCACCCCAGCTGCGACGATTGGCAATGGGAATGGCAGAGTGAATCCGCCGATGTACTGCTGGAACCCGCCTAAGTTCGATTGAGGGCCGAGGGAAAGGACCGCCGCTGTGTAGGCCCCTGCTGATTGGAAGAGGATAACCGCGAGGTTGAGGACCCCAGCCACCCCAATCTGCAGGTTCAACGCCCAGCAGGCCATTGTGTTGATGCCCCAGAACACCAGCAGAGTCGAGATGTAGAACTGGAGACCTAGGCTCATCCTGCCAGCTCCCGTTCTACACCTGCCCGCCCGAAGATTCCTCGCGGTACGAATACCAACACTGCCACCAAGATCAGGAATGCGACGACGGTCTTGTAACCTGGATCCATGAAGACCGCCGAGACCTCAGTCACTAGGCCGATGATGACGGCGCCGAGCATCGCCCCGTACGGCTGACCGACGCCACCCAGCATCACCGCAGCGATGATGACCACGCCGAAGGCGGTTCCGGTCGTGGAGTCAAAGCTGTATGTATTGGCCACCAGCGTGACCCCGGCCAGGCCGCACAAGGCTCCGGAAATCGCCCAAGCCACGTCAACCATGCGCTCGGTATCGATGCCACACGCGCGCGCCAGGGAAAAGTCCGCAGCCGTGGCACGCATCGCCTTACCAAGCCTCGTCCTCGTCAGGAGAAAGTGCAGCGCCACCATGGCGGCTATACCGATGAACATAATCCCGAGCTGCGAGAGCGTGAACAACATGGGTCCAGCGTGGACAGTCGGCCCGGGATCGACATGGTAGTTGTAAAACCCCGATCCGCCTATCGCAAGGACAAGGTTCTCGATGATCACTCCCACCCCAAGGGTCACGATCAGCATTCCGAACAGGCCCGCTCCCCGACGCACGAACCGTGACAAGAGGTAACGGTTCAAGAGTAGCGAGAAGGCTCCGCCGAAGGCCGCCCCGATCGGAAGACATAGCCACACGTTCAGACCGCGCGCGTTGAAGTAATACGCGGCGAAGGCGGCGGCCGTCATGGTCGCGCCGTAGGCGAGGTTCAACACGTTGGTCACCCCGAACTGCATCGTGAACCCGACGGCGGCTAGGGCTAGTATCGACGCCGTGACCAGCCCAAAGCCGACCGACAGCAGCAAGAGATGCAATTAGCGCGACGCTAGGACTTGGACGATAGGGCAGCTATCGTCGCGGCGGTATAAGGCGTCGTACCCGGTACCGGACCAATGTCTCCGTTGCCCGAGGTCTTGCAGTACTCGATGTCAAAGTCGCCAGCGCTGTTGTGCCATTTGTCAAGCTGCAAGCCGCTACCGAGCCCCATGTACTGAATCTGCTTGCCTGCCGCTAGGGCTGCCTTGCCATCCTTGTACGTCCCAACCTGGACTGCCCCCGGACTGCCCTGGGTTAGCTTGACGATGTACTTGTTGTAGTCAGACCCTCTGGTACTGTTCGCCTCGATCATCGCGAGAGCCACCAAATTTACGAAGTTGTAACGCGCCTGCGCGACGTTGTCCAGGACATCACTCTGAGCATCCTTGACCTCGCTGGCGTGCGCCATCAGCGTGCTCGCGTAGAGCTGCCATGCGGCCCCACTGCCGACTCCAAGCGAGTTTGACGACTCGAAGTACTTCACCACGTCACCGGGACCAACCGCCGACTGCATGGCCCTGCACCAGGTCGGCTCCACGTCCGCGCCGGAACCGATGACCGGGATCAATCCGTTCAGCTGCTTCAACTCAGAGAAGAATGTTGCTGCGGTCTGTCCGTCAGTTTCAGTAAGAATCACATCAGGGTTGGCCGCGAGCATGCGCTCGATTTCGGTGCGGTAAGAACTCTGGTCAAGGCTAATCCCTTCGTTGATGACGATCTGCGGCGAACCGAGCGACTTCAGACCTTTCAGAAGCGTCGGTACGACCCCTTGGGACCCGATGTCGCTGCCAAAGATGAGGGCAGCGCGCTTGAATCCGCGGTCGTGCGCTCGCAAGCCCATGACGTATCCGCCCTCGCCATCAGGAGGATTCAATCTGTAGTAGTAGTCGTATGGGTTCTGGTCGAACGCGTCCTCGCCCGTAGACGGCGAGAAAGGGATCTTGGCCGCGTTAATGATGGGGGCCAGGGCAGTTGACTCGTCAGATGTAGGCCCTACGATGGCAACCAGGTTGGGCGTGGTTGCCAGCAACTGGTCCAACGCGGGCACTGCGTCAGCAGGGTCACCTCGGGTATCGACCGACTGACACTTCAGGGTGCTGCCGAGTACGCCACCGTCCTGGTTGATCAGGGCAGCCGCCGGGATGCAGCCAGCCATAGCCGACGGACCGAAGTCGGCATCGGGTCCGCTGAATGGCGCAACGGCCGCAATGATCAACTCGCCGTGAGGTCCTTGAGGTGCCCCGACAGGTCCAGACGACGTGGACGTGCCGCAGGCCATAGCCAAGGTCACAAGACCGAAGAGCGCTCCCCAACGCTTGCGGTATCCCAGCATCACTTTCTCGACCTCCAGATTCGGATCAGCTGCGTCATTACGACTTAACTTCGGCGACAGGATTGTATGCAATCTGAGCGTCAGGAGCATAGACCAGCAATGGCGGTTGGTCAAGACTGCGATCGGTCCCGTAGCTTCCACTAAGGTGGTAATCCCTAGGCTGGTCTTGGTTTCTGAGCCACGATAGGCTCCATAGCGCCCAGACAGGTATGGTCGAGGTCGAGTGACGTTGAGCGCGACGGTGAACTTTACGAAGAGCCCACCTTTGAGCTGGTATGAGCGTCCGCTCAGTTTGTTTGGAAGATCTTGCGTTGATACCAGTCAGAGGGCCAGCACCGTTCGTGGATGCTTACCGGGACCCAACAGGGGACCCAGCGGAGTCTTGACGACCGACATGGCTAGTCTTATGATTCTGCCGATCAGATTGCATACAATCCGGGGCGATCTAGGGCTGGCGGTCAGGGGAGGAAACGTGGAACGCATCAGGACCCAAATCCCCGCGGCATTAGGCTTGCATCCCCGGTACCTACTACGCTCGTCGGGCGGAGGCTCCAAGTGAATCGCTTGACCTTTGGTCTACTTCTACCGTCGTACGCGTCCATAGACAAGCACCCTCTCGTCCCCGCAACTCTGGTAGATCTGGCCCAGAGCGCCGAGGGCCTTGGTTTCGACTCAATATGGACGATCGATCATCTGCTCAAACCAGACGTCTACGTCCAAAGCTGGTTGGAGCCGCTGGTCACCCTGGCGTTTCTCGCGAGCGCAACCAAGCGAGTGAAACTTGGACCTTCCGTTTTGATCGCGGCGCTGCGGAATCCCGTTCTCTTGGCCAAAGAAGTGGCCGCACTTCAGTTCCTTTCCAACAACCGATTCATTCTCGGTATCGGAACGGGCGGCGAACCGAGAGAATTCGATGCGGTTGGAGTCCCGAGGCAGGAACGCGGTAGTCGAACCGACGAGATAATCGGCATCTTGCGATCATTGCTTTCAGAGCCTTCCGCTAGCCATGCAGGGCAGCACTATCAATTTCGCGAGGTGTCCATCGAACCCAGACCGACATCTTCTGTGCCGATCTGGGTAGGAGGAGGCACACGGCCGCAGCTCGAAGGGTCCACTGAGATGAAAGCCAGAGCGCCCGAACGGGTAATCCAGAGGATCGCGCGAGCGGATGGATGGTCGACGCTTCCGCTAGCGACCGCAACTGAGCTCGCCGCTGACTGGGAGCGAATCCAAGCAGCTGCGCGGGACATCGGCCGGAGCGCTACTGACATCGTCTTCGCGCATATGAACTATTTCCATGTCGTGGACACCGACGATCGCGACCGCGCCCACGATGAGCAGCGGCGGTATTTCGAGCAATTCGACGAATTGACTCGGCGACCCTGGAGCTACATTCAGAACAGCTACCTGGTCGGATCCATCAGTGACATCGTCGAGGGAATCAGGTCGCGGGCCGCGGTGGGCGTCAATTACTTCATTCTTGGTCCTGTCACCACGAACCCGGAGGCGCTTGAGCGTCAGCTTGATCTTCTGGTGCACAAGGTCTTACCTGAATTGAGCAACGGAACGAATGCTTGAACAAGCCCGACGGTCTTTGCGCGTGATACCCGGATAAGTCCATGCGCTTCGTGTGCCTGACCTTTGACCTTGATGCTGCGTCAAGCTGGATCCAGCGTGGCCTGACGAGTCCTACTGCCATCTCGCGCGGCGAATTCGGGGTTGTCGGCGCCGATCGTGTCCTCGCCCTACTGGACCGGTTTCACATTGCCTCGACCTGGTTCATTCCTGGCCACACAATCGAGACTTATCCGGAATTGTGCCGGCGCGTGCACGGCGCCGGCCATGAGATCGGCCATCACGGCTACCTCCATGAGCCGCCGATGACTCTATCCCGCGAAGAGGAAGAGGCAGTGCTCATTCGGGGCATCGACTGTATCCAACTGCTCACTGGCTCGCGCCCAAGAGGCTACCGCTCGCCGTCTTGGGACTTGAGTCCAAGCACAATCGATTTACTGTTAGGGCAAGGTTTCGCATACGACAGCAGCATGATGGCCCACGATTACCAGCCTTATCCAGCTCGGCGAGGTGACGTCATCACGACAACCGGGCCACTCACATTCGGACAGCCAACACGACTTCTCGAGATTCCTATCAGTTGGTCCTTGGACGACTATGTCCACTTCGAATATGTCCGCTCAACTGCCGGCATCCAACCCGGCCTACAGTGGGCGGGCGGGGTCCTCGAAAACTGGACCAACGAGTACCGTTTCATGCTGACTGAGGTAGAACACGGCGTTCTGACGTACACATTTCATCCTGACGTGATCGGGCGAGGCTATCGCATGGTCATGCTTGAACATCTGATCCAATCCCTCATCGAGCTCGGCGCCACTTTCCTGCGCATGGAAGAAGCTGCTCGGGAGTTCGCCGATTGCCTCCCCCAGGTCGGTAGCTCATAGCGGTGAAGATCGACGTTTGGACCCACATTCTCTCGCCGGCGTTCGCCGCCCATCTCGAGGCTCAAGGTCAGCACTATCTTCTCGAGAACCGCGCGCTGCGCGATCTCGACTTGCGGTTCGAAGTCATGGACCGGTTCGGCGACTATCGTCAGGTTCTGACTCCGATCCCAGGTCCCACCATATATCGGTCCCTAGCGGGAAAGGCTCTCATCGACCTCGTTCGCCGAAATAACGACGAGATGGCGGAGATAGTGGCGCAACATCCCGATCGGTTCGCAGGGTTCGCAGCTGCGACTCCGCTCGCCGATCCAGACGCGGCCACCGAGGAGGCTTCACGTGTCGTCCGTGACCTGGGCGCCCTTGGAGTCCAGCTCGAGGAGGATCTCGCGGCATTCCCACTCCACGAGGCCCGCTACGAGCCCCTCTTGGCTGCTATGGAAGAGCTCGGGGGCGGCGTCTGGCTGCACCCCATCAGGAAGCCCTCCACTCCTGGATTCCCCGTGGAGGCGGCACCGTTCCTTTTCTGGCTCACTTTCGCCTATCCCTTCGATACCACGATTACGATCGCGCGACTGATCTTTGCCGGCATCTACGACCGCCATCCGCGCCTGAAGGTGATCGCCCACCACGGCGGTGGGCTGATACCCCACCTTTCCGGTCGAATCGAGATGATGTCGTGGTATACGGGGATGGACCCGACGCTAGGAGAAGCCCTGCAGCGGCTTGAGAAGCAACCGATCGAATACTTCAAGATGGTTTACGTGGATAGTGCAATGTTCGGCAGCCGTCACGCGTGCAAGTGTGTCATCGATTTCTTCGGTTCGGACCATGTGCTCTTTGGGACCGACACCCCCTTCGACATGCGAGGCGGGGCGCACTTCATCCCGACCGCCATCTCCGATGTGGAGGAATCGGTACTTGACCCATCCGCAAGGGAGGCGATCTTCGCGGGCAATGCGTGCAGCCTCATAGGAGCGAGGGTGTGACTGGAGGCATGTATGTCAAGCATGATTCGGGATGATCCCAGGCTGGCGCACTCCCCCGCACGAGATTGCCAAATCAAGTTGACTGACGGCTGGTGGCTTGGTTATGCGTTGCGTGTGGGCCCTTATCGCTAGCAACGAGCGAGTTGGCGAACGGGCAGGACACGCCACCAGCCGCCTGCTCTACCGTTTAGCTACTCCGGAAACGGGCGCTCTGATTCACAAGTAGTTCCCTCCGTACATCCACCGGGCCGACTTGATCTACTGACGAGGATCAAATAGATTCCCCACAAGCGATCAACGAAATTCCCCACCTGTGGGGTTCGAAAATGACGTCACGCAACAAGGTGAATCACTGTGGGGGGCAAAAGTCAATCTGCACGGTGTGGGGTTCAGAAATCTCATCAGGCGGCAATCGAGTAGGAATTGAGCAGGCCGCCGAGCCTCGCGCGTCTACTAATAATGGCGCCCG
>CAAGKR010300714.1_pt1 | contig 15742 bp, 16 predicted proteins | sample 2556971 | NCBI WGS metagenome assembly CAAGKR01 (sample SAMEA5207829, study PRJEB30636) | soil metagenome | biome: forest; feature: boreal; material: soil | place: USA | collected 2011-09 | depth 1 m | reverse complement strand
GCCTCGCAGCCGCCACTGCGGCCAGGTACACACAGGTCGTGGTCTTCCCGACCCCTCCTTTGAGCGCAGCGACGACGACGATCACCGGGCAAACGTAGGCGATCCGACCGGCCGCTGCCCGGGGGCGCCTCGGGCTCCGTGACGCCAGCTCGTGCCGCCTCCGGCAACGTTCGCTCGCGTCAGGTCGACCGCTACCGCGAAGCGGAACCCGCGGACGTGCGACCGCGCTACAGAGCGAAGCCTGTTTGTGTCAAGAAGCGATGTTGGGGCGCGTGGGAGCGGCCCGCGGAACGTGGGCGTATCGTCGATGTCGGGTCCGGGAGTGACTGTTCCGAAGTGCCGGTGTTCAGGGCTTTGGCCGGCCACGCTGGATTGAAGAGTCGTCCCTGGTTGTCCTCCCGGGCCCGCTTGTTCAGCGGGTCGCGTCGGCGAGAAGCTGGTGGTAGACGGCGTCGCTGATGCGGCGTTTGAGTGCGCGCATCGCTTCTTTGCGGATTTTGCCTTCGGCTTGTTTGCGGAGGTGCTGGCAGACGGTCGCAGGTGCGTGCTTCGGATCACACTGCCGTTGGGCTGCGGGCAAACCGCTTGTAGCTGGGATGGGTCCGTCGCCGCCGCCGAGGTGATCGCGGATGGCGTCGCCGATCAAAGCGCGGAGGATGTGATCTGGGATCAAGAGAACGTGGGGCCGACCGGATGGGAGCCTGAGTTCGACAAGCCCTGAGAACGACAGATCTGCTATGGGGTCGACACAGCAAGCAACCGATAGCGGCGGAGGGCGATCACGCACCAGATCGCCTCAATGATTCCGAACGGCCACGCTCCCGAGATGAAGCCGTAGCTGCTCGACAGCGCGCATCCGATCGCGAAGGCGAAGACGAATCGGCGATGGCGACGCTCCAGTGCGTACATGATCATCATGAACGAGAGAACAACGACGCCGTATGCGGTGAGCATGGGCCACAGTTGACCAGCCGTTCGGCGAACGTGCCCACCGATAGACCCGTCCATTTCTGCCGCTCGGGGACATACGACACCACAACTTCTGCCGTCCCCACCAGTCGCTCACCAAGAAGGCCGGGAAGCGCACCACACCCGCAAAGGCAGCAGGGATCGCGCGGGCACCCTGGTCGCGCACGCAACTCGCGGAGCTTCTCGACTAGCGGTAGCGTTTCTGGGATGGAGATCCGCTGCGCCGAGTGTGGCTGTGTCGTCGATTCGGGTGTTCGGGTGATCCCGTGTGACCAGGCGGACTGTTGCTGCCGTCACCTTCCACTCCGCAAGAGCGACTCGCTCAAAAACTCAAACTGAGCCACTACCCGAAGATCGCGGGCGTGCTGAACTGAGACACGATGCGCTGAGTGCGCGCGAGTTCGCGTGCGACGCGAACGCCAGATCTGCCGTGATGTGCGACTGAGGTTCTGTCGCGACGAAGTCGCTGGTCCTGTGCACGCGCATTCAGGGCAATCTGCGCGGGCGCGAGTTAGCCGGTGAGATTCGGCGGAATCACGATGGGTGCAGTTCCGATCTTGCCAATTGCGTAGGTCTCTGTGAACCACACGTTCCCGTCGGGACCGGATGTGATTCCCAAGTCCGGGTAGTTGTTGCGCGCATTACCGAGCAAGTACTCGGTGGTCACGCCGCTCGGGGTGATCCTGACGATGCGCGCACCGTCGGGAACACCCGCGACCACTTCCGTGTACCACAGGTTGCCGTCTGGCCCGGTGGTGATGCCGTAAGCCGTGGCGGAGGGTGCCGTGGCCGGGAACGCAGTTCCGTCGCCCTCGGAAGTGACGCGGACGGCTCGCCCGGATGATGATGCCTCGGTCACCCAGATGTTGCCGTCGGGACCGGAGGCAATGTCCCACGGACGAGACGCAGCTGTGATCCCAGTCGAGTACTCGGTCACATCGCCGGCGGGCGTGATCTTCGCAACTTGGTTCGGGCCGGGTTCCGCGGGTTCCATCAGACGTCCGCCGCGTTCGGTGAACCACATGTTCCCGTCGGGACCCGCAGCGATACCGCCCGCACCCGCCCCCGGCGCAATGCCCTCCGCGTAGAGCGTAACGACACCTTCGGTTGTGATCGCGCCGATGACGACGCCACAGGTAAACCACAACCGCCCGTCGGGACCTGCCGCGATCGCGAGCGGACCACACGGGACTCCCTCGACGTACTCCGTCACATCCCCGAGAGGATCAGCAGCGCGCAAACCAGACGCGCCCGTCACGACAAGACCCAGGACGACCGCAATCTCGATCATGCAATATCGCAAGACCACGCCGCCCCGACGCACGATCCAACCGTAACTCCCAACATCACGGCCGCGCCTGCCTCGCGTGTCATCGCGACCCGTGAGCCGCCAAGCGGAGGGAGACGCACCGATCTGCTTCGATCTGGTTCCCCGGAGAGCGTGCAGGTACGCCTCTCCCTGAGCAACGTTGTCGGGAGAGAACATCAAGCTTTGATCGCCTGTGCTCAGGACCGCCCGTCAGTGATCCGAGCGAATATCTGCCACTGAGAGTCGCCGTCCGGGGTGCACTCGATCATCTCAATCTTGGTGAACTCGACGTAAGCCCCGTCGGCGGCCGGCACCCACTTCGGATTTGCCCGAAGGCGGTTGACGAGCGCCTCATCAATCGTCGTCTCGAACTCAAACTCATCGGTGGTCACGGGCGCACGTTACGGCGGACGGGCTCTTGTGTCGAGGCATTGTGATGGCGGCGGATTCCTGACTACCCGTTTCCAATAATCGGACGGCCGGCGTCAGCTTGGCTCTGAGGTGGCTGGTGCGTCCGCAAGCCGGGGCTCCTCTGTCGCAGCGGCACGGGGACTACCGGACAACGGGGTCATCGAGCGTCTCTAGCGTGTGGGTCCTCCGGTAGATACCGAACTGCCTGATTGAGTCGGGGGTGACGTTGCGGGGTTGCTGGCTGACGCCACCCGCATCGAACAATCTGTGCGCGTGCCTCGCGCTCCGTTCCAGGTCCTCGTCATTCCGTTCAGGCAATCCCCGGACTTTCCACGCTTCTGCGTTCTCCGACGCGCGGATGCTGGATCGTGGGAATGGGTCGCTGGGGGTGGTGAAGGTGCGGAGTCTCCGCTCCAGGCGGCAAGACGTGAGGTGGCCGAGGAAACGGGCATCGATTCGGTCCGGCTGCACCCGCTCGATTTTCGTGCGTGCGTGCCTGTCGAGGGCTTCGCTGCAAGATCCGACTGGCCAGAGTCGCTCTATGTGATCCCTGAGTACACCTTCGCGTTCGAGGCGGACACCGACCCGATTCTGTCCGCCGAGCACACGGAGCTCGCTTGGCTCTACTACGACGCGGCCTGCATGCGAGTCCGTTGGGATAGCAACCGATCAGCCTTGTGGGAGCTACGCGAACGACTGCTCAGGGCAGACCTGTCCGGCGGCGTTTGACGAAGAAGTACCACCGAACGTATAGAACTGCCGATCGGGGCGGCGATTTTCTGTCCCGAAGAGGTTGTTGCCGACATGGCGCGCATCCCGGCATTGTGTGGGGTGGAGCAATTGGCGATGGTTCGCGTAACACGTGAATTTCACGTCTTACATTCTCGGGGTTCCTGTCGGGGTCTTCTCGACGAGTCCGAAGTCGATCGCTGGCGGGTGAACGAGCCCGTTTGGGAGCGGAAACCGCTACCAAGAGCGCGCGATTGGGCGAGACAACCGCGCTGAACCGTGGCGACTAGGAACGACGCGTAGCCTGCGTCCTTCGAGCTCTCAACGTTGCCGGTGAGGGCACTACGTGAGGTTGGTGCTGGCGACCCCGGTGCGGATGGTCATGAACATCATGCCGTCGGCGTCGGCGGCGAAGCCGTACTCGAAGCCCGCGATCAGGACCATCGAGTCGCCGGCCTTCAGCGTGGGACCGCCGCCGAGCATCGTGCAACCGCCGTCGAGGATCACGATCATCTCGTTGCGCCAGGTGGACCTCGCGATCCAGTACGAGGCCGCGGCGATCCTCACCACGGGCGACTACCTCCTACGCCTCGCCGACGTCGCGAAGAAGATGGGCTACGACCCGGCGACCGACTTCAAGCTCACCGCGCTTCCCAACATCGGCGACCGCGAGCTGCTCGAGTCGACCTTCGGCGTCGAGTGCTTCAACTCGTACGGGTTCCACGAGGTGCAGTGGGTGTCGGTGGAGTGTCCTGCGCACGACGGGCTGCACATCTTCGAAGACGCGTTCGTCGTGCAGATCGTCGATCCGGAAACCGGTGAGCAGCTCCCCGACGGCGAGCAGGGGTCGATCTGCATCACCGAGCTCTACAAGACGGGCAGCCCGCAGTTCCGCTACAACATCATGGATCTCTCCACGCTCTACCCGCGCCAGCAGTGCTCGTGCGGCAGCTGGCTGCGGAAGATGGCGCCGTTCGCGGGTCGCGCCGACAACATGGTGAAGCTCCGTGGCGTCAATGTGTGGCCGGAAGCGGTCGGCGCGATCACGCTCGAGGTCGCCGGTGCTGAGGCCGACTGGTTCGTGCGCGCCGTGCGCCACGAGAACCGCGACGCGCTCATCGTGTCGGTCACGAACGAGGGCGACGCGTCGCAGTTCGCCAACCTCACGAGCGCAATCGAGACGAAGCTCGAGGACCGGCTCGGCGTCGGGATCACCGCCGAGGTGGTCGCCCCCGGTGCGCTCGACGCGTGGACCGAGGTTGGAACGTCTCCCAAGCTGAAGCGGTTCCGTGATGACCGATAACGCGCAACGACCGATCGTCGACACCCTCTGCAACGCGTTCACCCCCGACCGGCTCGCGGTCTGGGACGGTGCGCTCGAAGCAACCGGCACGAGCGTGACGGTGCGGCGCAATCCCGAGGACAGCTTCGCCGAACCCGAGGAGTTCGTGACACGAATGGACGAGCTCGGCATCGCGACCGTGATCCTCCCCACGGGTGACGTCGGCCGTCACGGAACGCTCGACCCGTACGACTTCGAGCACATCGCGAGCCGGTGGGAGGAGGTCGAGAAGCTCGCCAGCCGCTGGCCCGGCCGCTTCGCCGCACTCGCGCTCATCGATCCGGAGAACGGGATGCGCGGCGTGCAGGAACTCCGCGCGCACCTCGCCGACCCGTGGGTCGTCGGCTGCTACCTCCACACGCACAGCTTCGACCGGCGCCTCGACCACGCCGACTACTACCCGTTCTACGCGGCGTGCGCCGACGCCGGCGTCCCCGTGCAGATGCAAGCAGGAACGTCGGGCGGGCTGATGGCGAGCGAGTGCGCGCGCCCGATCACGATCGATCGCGCCGCGCTCTACTTCCGCGACACAAAGTTCGTGCTGTCGCACCTCGGGGTCCCGTGGGTCGACGAGGCGGCCGCGCTCGCATTGAAGTTCCCGAACGTGTACCTGGGTACGGGCGCGCTGCCCCCTCGTCACTGGCCGCCGGCGGTGTTGCAGTTCCTGCGCGGTCCCGGTCGCACCAAGGTGCTGTTCGCCAGCAACTTCCCGACCGTCGGTCATCGGCACGCGCTGGGTCAGGTTGCCGAGCTCGAGCTGAAGCCGGAGATCGAGCAGGCTCTGCTCGGCGGTACGGCCCGTACCGTCTTTGCCCGTCTCACGGAAGGAGCTGCAACATGACCGGAGCAATGGTCGGAAAGGTCTATGGCATTCCACCGCAGCCGCCGGTCGAGGAGAACACGCGCACCTTTCCCGCGGGTGCGGTCACGTTCGGTGTCGAGTACCGCGACCTCGATCCCGAGAGTCTCGAGGAGACGTACAAGGACAACCCCGAGTACCTCGCCGAGCTCCGCGAGAAGTCCCCCGAGGGCGGCTTCTCCGACGAGGGTGTGACGATTCACGTCTTCGATGCGAGCGACGGGCACGAGTACCTGCGCTTCGACGTGTTCGACGACGAGCCGCACTATCACTACGTCCATCGCACGGTCGACGACACCGTCGTGAACAACGTGATCGACTTCGACACGGTCGCGCACGGCGAAATGCTCGCCTGGACGCTGCAACTGCTCCACACGCGGCTGCCCGCGATGCTCGAGCAGGCCGGTGGCGCCGACCTCGCCGAGCGTCTCGACACCGGGCTCGTCGACCGGGTGCTCGTCGACGTCGAGGCCTGCAGCCTCGAAGCGCGCAGCGGAGCGACGCGCCGCTGACGCGCGTCAGTCGATAGCTCCGTCGACTTCCGCGCCGATCAACACCGCGAACGCGCTGAGGTAGAGCCAGAGGAGCACGACCACGATCGACCCCAGGGATCCGTAGGTTCTGCTGTAGCGCGCGAAGTTGGCGGTATACAACCCGAACAGCCCCGAGGCGACGAGCCACACCAGCGTTGCCACCACCGTCCCCGGCGTGACGATGCCAAGGCGCACCCTCACGGGCCGTTCGACCGAAATGCGATAGAGCGCACCCAGGCCGACGATCATGACGATCGCCACCGCCGGCCAACGCAGGATGTTCAGCACGACTCGCCCCTCGGTCGCCAGACCGACGTCACGGAGCAGCGCCGGGAGCGCCGTGATCAAGAAGATCATCACCCCCAGGATCACGACCGCGCCGAGCGTGAGGAGAAGCCCCTTGACCCGCTTCTTCACGAAAGTGAGTTCCTGGAACTGATCGCGGGCGACGCTGATCCCGGTGACCAACGCCGCCATCCCACCCGACGCGCTCCAGAGCGCGATCAGGATGGCGACGGCCACCGTGATCGACAGCCCGGTGGTATCGGCCTTCGCGATCCGGGTGACCTGCGACTGGATGAACGTCTCGACCTCGTGCGGGAGTGCGCCCGCGAAGTTGTGCACCTGGCGCGGGACGTCTTTGATATCGGCCACGAGCCCATAGACGGCCACCACGATGATCAGCGTGGGAACGAACGCGACGAAGGCGTAGAACGCGACTCCGGCCGACACCAGTGGGAGGTTGTGCTTCCGGAGCCGCTCCGGAAGCTGCAGGCCGACTTGCTGGACGCGTCGCACCCACCCGGCCGCCATCGGCGGCAGACTACGGGCAAATCGCAGCAGCGCTCTCCGGCCGCGTCGTAAAGTTGGTTTTCCATTCGCTCGGGGGGGATCCGTGCGTTACCGAAGTCTTCGTCGCGTCCTGCCGTACCTGCGCCCGTACCGCACCGCGCTCATCATCGTGGCAGGAGTCGCGCTCGTGGGCCTGGTCGCGGCCGTTGCCATTCCCCAGGTGACGAAGTCGGTGATCGACGGCCCGCTCACCGACGGCGACCGCAATGGAATCGCCACGCTGGCCGGTCTGGCGCTCGTGTTCGGTATCGTCGAGGCGTTCGCTGCGTTCGTCCGCCGGAACGTGCTCGGGGTCGTCGCCCACGGTGTGGAGACCGAGCTCCGCAACGACCTGTACGCGCAACTCCAACGACTCGACGTGGGCTTCCACGACGACTGGGATTCCGGCCAGCTCCTCTCGCGCGCCACGAGCGACATCAGTGCCATCCGACGCTTCGTCGGGTGGGGTGCGATCTTCTTCGTGATCAACGGGGTCACCGCGCTCGTCGTGCTCGTCCTGCTCGCGCGGCTCAACGCGGTTCTGGCCTTCATGGTCGTGGTGATGGCTGTGCCGCTCGTGTTCATCCTCCGCATCCTCCAACGGCGCTATTCGGAGGCGTCGCGCAAGGTGCAGGACGACACCGGGGATCTCGCGACGCAGGTCGAGGAAGGCGCGACCGGTATCCGGGCGATCAAGTCGTTCGGCCGTCGCCGCTTCGTCAACGAGCGCTTCGACAACCAAGCTCGGGTCCTGCACGATTCGTCGATGGAGCGCGTCAGGCTCATCATCCACTTCGAATGGGTCTTGAACGTCTTGCCCGGCTTCGCGTTCGCCGCGGTGCTGCTCATCGGCGCGTTCGCGGTCGGCGACGAATCGATGACGCTGGGCGGGCTGGTCGCGTTCGTGAGCTACCTCCTGATGATCGTCTGGCCGATCGAGTCGCTCGGGTGGATCCTCGGGATGGCCGAGGAGGCGGCGACGGCCGCGGAGCGCGTCTTCGAGGTGTTCGACAGCGAACCCCGCGTCCAGGATGGCGACCAACCGCAGCAACTCGGCCACGTCGCAGGGCGCGTGAAGTTCGAAGCGGTCGACTTCCGCTACCCCGGCTACGGCGACTGGATCCTCCAAGACGTCAGCCTCGAGATCGAGCCGGGTGAGACCGTCGCCCTGGTCGGGCTCACCGGTTCCGGCAAGACGACGCTGGCGATGTTGGTACCGCGTCTCTACGACGTGACGAATGGTCGTGTGACGATCGACGGCGTCGACGTCCGCGACGCCACGCTGCGTTCTCTGCGCCGGCAGGTCGCGGTGGGCTTCGAAGAGGCCACACTGTTCTCGGCGAGCGTTCGCGAGAACGTCTCCCTCGGCAACGCCGACGCCACCGATCAGGAGGTCGAGGACGCGCTGCTCGTCGCGCAAGCGCAGTTCGTACACGACCTGCCATGGGGGCTCGACACCAGGATCGGCGAGCAGGGGATGACCTTGTCGGGCGGGCAACGGCAACGGATCGCGCTGGCACGGGCGATCCTCGCCAGACCGCGGGTGATCGTGCTCGACGACCCATTGTCGGCGCTCGACGTCCACACCGAAAAGCTGGTCGAAGCGGCGCTCCGCCGCGTGCTCAACGGCGTGACCGCGCTCATCGTGGTGCACCGGCCGTCGACCGTCGCGCTCGCCCACCGGTCTGCGCTCCTGTGGGACGGCACGATCGCCGCCGTCGGTACGCACACCGAGCTGCTCGAGGACGAGCGCTACAAGGCGATCCTCTCCCAGGAGGCCGAGGAGCTCGAGGATCTCGAGAATCTCGTCGAGGAGAACGAGGAGGTGGAAGTCGCGTGACCGGCTTCGAGCCGATGTTCCCGATAGAAGAGGAGCACGAGGGACTCGTCGAAGAGGAGATCGAAGGCCTCGCGGACATCGACCCCACGCGCACCGACGGTCAGCACGAGCAGGACTCGTGGCGCGGCGTCGCCGTCGAGGACGTCGACGACGTGACGGGCACACTTGCCGGCTTCCTCCGCAAGCGGAGCCGCAAGCTGCTCGGGCTCATTCTCCGTCCGCACGTGAAGAGCCTCGTGTGGGCCGGCTTCCTCATCGGGATCCGCACCCTCTGCGTGCTGGCCGGCCCGCTCCTCGTGGAGATCGGGATCGACGACGGGATCCCGCCGCTGCTCCCGGGAGGAAGCGGTGACAAGACGACGATCATCGTCGTGGTCGTCGGCTACATGGTCGTCACCGTGGTGAACGCGGCGACGTTCAACTTGTTCTTCCTCGTGACCGGACGGGTCGGCCAGGACATCCTCCTCGACCTGCGCAGCCGCGTCTTCGACCACTTCCAGAAGCTCAGCCTCTCGTTCCACGAGCGCTACACGTCCGGCCGCGTCCAGTCTCGGCTCAGCAGCGACGTCGAAGCGCTCGCCGAGCTCCTCAACCAGGGTTTCGTCAACCTCGTGAACGCGGTGCTGCTCATCGGCGGGATCTCCGTCGTGCTGCTCGTGCTCGACTGGCAGCTCGCGCTCGCGGTGCTGACAGTCTTCCCGGTCGCGATCGGACTCACGTGGTGGTTCCGCGGCAGGGCCGAGAACGCCTACCGCGCGACGCGTGAAGCGGTCGCGCTGGTCATCGTGCATTTTACCGAGTCGCTCGCCGGCATCCGCGCGGTGCACGCGTTCCGACGCGAACCGCGCAACCAGGAGATCTTCGACGATCTCGACGACCGCTACCGGCGCGCACTCGTGTCGTCGAACACGCTGGGGGCGGTGTTCGGCACTGGGATCATGTTCCTCGGGCGGCTCACCACGGTGATCGTGCTCCTCTACGGCGGCGACCGCGTGCTTGCCGGTCACATGACCGTCGGAGTGCTCGCGGCGTTCCTTCTGTACCTGCGGCGCTTCTTCGAGCCGATGCAGGACCTGAGCCAGTTCTACACACAGTTCCAGGGCGCGGCGGCGGCACTGGAGAAGCTCGCGGGCGTGCTCGACGAGGAGCCGGCCGTGCCGGAGTCCGAGCACCCGTTGGCGCTCCCCGAGCCGCAGGGCGACCTGTCGTTCGAGAACGTGCGCTTCGCGTACAAGGTCGTCGAGATCCTGCCGGACCTGAGCATCCACATCCCAGCCGGGCAGACACTGGCGCTGGTGGGTGCAACCGGCGCGGGAAAGACGACGATCGCGCGCCTGATGGCGCGCTTCTACGACCCGACGTCTGGACGCGTGACGCTCGACGGCATCGACCTGCGCGACCTCTCCGACGAGGATCTGCGACGCGCGGTGGTGATGGTTACGCAGGACAACTTCCTGTTCTCCGGCACCGTCGCCGACAACATCGGCTTCGGTCGACCCGACGCGTCACGCGCCGAGATCGAGGACGCGGCGAAGGCCATCGGCGCGCACGACTTCATCCGCGCGCTTCCCGACGGATACGACACCGACATCCAAAAGCGCGGCGGCCGGCTCTCGGCAGGCCAACGCCAGCTGGTCGCGTTCGCCCGCGCGTTCCTCGCGCAACCCGCGGTGCTCATTCTCGACGAGGCCACGTCGTCACTCGACATCCCGAGCGAGCGGCTGGTGCAGAGCGCATTGCGCACCCTGCTCGCGCATCGCACCGCGGTGATCATCGCCCACCGGTTGAGCACAGTGGAGATCGCCGACCGCGTACTCGTGCTCGAAGATGGCCGCATCGTCGAAGACGGCTCCCCGGCCGACCTCGCCGCCGAGGTCGGCCGTTACCACGACCTCCACCAAGCCTGGCGCGACAGCCTGGTGTAGCCCGCACACCACGCAACTCGCGTCAACCGCCCAGCTATGTGCTGGTTTGTTGACGCAGGTTTGCTGGGGGAGGCACCGATGCCGGTCGGTTCAGGGCGATGTGGGCGCCCATGTCGGCGAGGATGAACTGGCCGGTGACCGCGGACGCGTAATCGGACACGAGCAAGAGGATCAGGTTGGCGAGGTCGTCGGGCTCGCACGCGCGTTGGAGTGGTGTGGACGCGGCGATGGCGTCGAGGTACTCCTCGGACATGGCGGCACGGATGTGTTCTGTGGGTGTGGTGCCTGGCGCGACCGCAAGCACGCGGATGCCAGAAGGCCCGAGCTCCACCGCCATCGACTTCGTGAGGTGGTTGATCGCCGCCTTGGACGCGCCGTACACGCTGAGCATCGGTGCCGAGCGCATCGTCTCACCCGAACTGACGTGCACGATCACGCCGGCGTGCCTCGCTGCGACCATCGTGCGCGCCTCGGCTGCTGAACAGAGCAGTGTGGCTATGAGGTTCTGGTCGACGATCGTTCGTACGTAGTCCTCGTCGAGATCGGCAACCGCACGTGGCGCGAGCCCACGGAGCATTCCGACGTTGTTCACCGCGATGTCGAGGCTCCCGAGCTGCTCGACGCAGCCCATCACCATCGACTCGACCTGCTCGGCTTCGGTGACGTCCGCCGCCAAGACGACCGCGCGCCCACTGTTCGCATTGATCACGTCGACGGTGTTCCGTGCGCGGTCGGCGTCGATGTCGTTCACGCCGATCGCGGCACCGGCTTGCGAGAGCCGGAAGGCCGTGGCACGGCCGATGCCGGCCCCCGCACCAGTGACGAGCGCGACGCGACCGTCGAGCGAGATGACGATCCCGGGTTCGCCGGCCACGTCAGGCCGCAGCGCGGCGGGTGCAGAGCGCGAGCACGGTGTCGACCGCGTCGTCGGCCCAGCGTGAGAGCGTGTCGGGATCGGTACCGCCGATGGGGTGCGGGAGCACCACGATGCGCAGCTCCGGGAGACCGAAGTGCTCCGCCATCGTCTCGGCGATCGGGCGGAACTCGGTGGTGGTGACCACGATCGCCGGACGTCCGGCCTTCTCGAGCTCGATGCCGTCGTAGACGCTGTAAGCGGTGCAGCTCCCGCAGTCGGCGGTGCCGGTGATCACGATGTCGGCCTCGGCGACCACGCGATCGAAGATCTCCGGATCACACGGAATCGCAGCATTCGCCGACTCGCCACGCGGCCCCTTCTTCAACACCACCGTGAGCTCGGCTCCGCCGCGCGCCGCGAGCGACTCGGCGAGGCGCGTCATCACGAACGCGGCGTTGGGCTTCCCGTTGTCGAGCACCGCGATGCGTAGACCGGAGAGCGACCCGGGCGAGGGCGCGAGCGATGCCGGTACCTGACCGGTCTCGCCGTCGGGACGGTAGATCTGCACCATGACTTCTCCTGTCTAACCGCTCACAGGGAGCGTCACGCTCTTGGTCATGCCCCACGACGGGATCAGCGAGCTGTGCTTGCCCGGACCACCCACCACGAACACCTGGATGTTGTCGGGATGCCCCGTCATCGGCAGCAGGTCGTCGGGCGCGGCGAGCTTCATCCACTCCGCCCACGCGCGCTCCTCGAAGTGCCGGTTCAGCACCTTCGCCGGCATGCGCGCGTGGTCGAACAGGTACGACGCGATGTCGCCACGGGTGAGCCCGTGCGACGCGAGCGTGCGCGCGTGCTCGGGCCCGAGCCCGAGGAAGAACTCGCCCATGCTGATGCATGCGTTGTTCATCCCGAGCGACGTCATCGCCGACGCCATCTTGTCGAGGATCAACGCAGGATCACCCTCAGCTTCCATATCGTGCACGTTGTGGGGACCCTCGCCGCAATGAACGGTGACCGCGCTCGGCGCGTCGACGCCCCGGCTGCGCGGGTAGGACTCCCATGGGCAGGCTTCGAGGTTCTCGGCCACGCAGTAGCTGTACTTCGCGGGCTGGCCCTGGCTCGACGCGTCACCGGAGCCAGGGCGCGCGCCGGCAACGTGCAGCATCATCAGGCGGACGGCCCGTCCGACGGTGGCGTTGGCGCGGTTCCCTGGGCCGAACGCGCCGGTGCCGGCGTTGAAGCCGCACTCTTTGACCACGTCACCCGACACGATGAGCAACGGCGCCACCGGATGCGTGGTGGCGTTCACACCGCGGAGATTGACGTCGGGATGCGCCAGCGCGCGCACCGCGCTCAACACAACGGGGAACACATCAGCAGGGCAACCTGCGAGCACTGCGTTCACGGCGACGATGCGACGGGTGACCACGCCCGACCGCGGCGGAAGTACCGCCAGCTGCTCGTCGGGATCGCCCTCCGCGTACTCGAGCATGGTGTCGACCCGCGCTCGAGTGGGCGGGACGAGCGGCAGGCCGTCACCCCAGCCGTGCTGTTCGAAGAGCGCGAACATCGCCTCGGGATCGGTGTCGGCAAGCTCCAGGAGACGATCGGCGTCGACGGCGGTCATACGCGTTGCGCAGGGTACCGCGGGCGGCGGCGGCGACCCGGCGGCGACTGGGCGAGCGGCGTGCGAAGATGGTTCGTCCCGGCGGAAGGCAAGGACACGAGATGACGGTGGAGGGCGCGATCCAGCAGCCGCAGCGCCTCTCCCATCGCGTGCGCCTCACGCTGTTCCTCGTGCCGATGGCGGTCGCCTTCACGTCGGCGCAGGTCGCCAAGGCAATCTGGCCGACGCTCCTGACCGAAGCGCCGTGGACACTCCTGGCAATGAGCAGCAACACCACGCGCATGCTGCTCGTCCAACCGCTCGTGCCGGCCCACGTCTTCTTCGGGCTCGCGCTCGCGCGACCGTTTCTCCTCGTGCCGCTCTACTACTGCTTCGGACGCTGCTACGGAGACGCGGCGCTGCGCTGGGCGGAACGCAAGCTCGGGCCCGATTCGAAGGTGATCCCGCTCGTCGAGCACTACTTCCGTCGCTTCTCCTACGCGCTGGTCGCGTGGAGCCCGAACGGCATCGTCAGCGTGATGGCCGGCGCAACACGCATGCGAGCACGGACCTTCTTCCTCATCGCAACGGTCGGGACGCTGGCCAAAGTCACGCTCGTCTACTACCTCGGCGACGTCCTGTCAGCGCCGCTCAAAGACGTCGCCGACTTCGTCGGCAAGTACCAGTGGTACCTCACCCCGCTCACGTTCTCACTCGTCGCGGTACAGCTCTGGAAGCGGCGGCGTAAGAACCGCTTGCCCATCGAGACCGTCGACGAGTTCGAGCACGAGCTCGAGGACGAGCCCGAGCAGACGGCTACGGAGTCGAATCCGGCTTCGTGAGCCAGTCGAGGGTCAGCGCGGCGCTCCACGAGAAGCCCTGACCGCCGATCCCGGTGCCGTCACGCGGGTCGTAGTACTCGGGGAAACCCTGTTCGACGAGCGCGCGGGTCTCGGCCCGTAGGGTCTCCGCTTCGTCTTCCAACCCAGCGAGCTTCATGCCGTCGGCGACCAACCAGTTCACGAGCACCCACACCGGCCCGCGCCAATAGCGGATGGGATCGAACGACTTGTCCGTTGGATCGGACGACGGCACGGAGAACTTCACCGCGCTGGACCAAGCCTGCAGCCCGTCGACCATACGGTGCGCGTGTGCATGGTTGGCGCCGCCGAACATCGCGGCCAGGCCGCTCGCGGTGGGGGGCCCGGTCGGCGTACTCGCGCGAACGTCGAACGCGCGATACCAGCCGAGCTGCTCGTCCCACAGTCCGGCCAGCCCGGCGCGCGCTTGGGTCGCGATGCGCGTGACGTCGCTCGCGTCTTGCCCCGCCGCGTCGGCGATGTCGGCGAGATCCGAAGCCGCGCGCCGCATGATCGCGGTGAACGCCGGATCCTCCACTGCGAACGGGCTGTCGGCCACCTGGCGTTCGGTGTCCCATCCCGCTTTGCGGAGCGCGGCGACGATGCCGAGGTAGTGCCGATACTCCTTCGTCGACGGACGCTGCTTCGCCGACACCGTCGCGACGTCTCGTCGCTCGAGGTGCTCGTTCGAGATCTCGGGTGTGGCCGCGAGCGGCTCGTCCCACGCGGGCGAGTTGTCCATGCCCGACTCCCACGGGTGGACGACGACCGCTGCGAGGTGCGGCCCGGTGCGGGCGCGTTCGATCCACGCAAGCCACGCGACGAGGCGCGGCCACAGCAGACCGATCTGCTCGCGCGCACGGTCGCGATCGGGATCGGCGTCGAACAACCGCGCGGCCGCGCTCACCGGAAGGGGCGGCTGGGTGAGGCCGGTGGTGGGCGGTTCGCGACCGGTCGACCACACCTCGGGGCCGGGGAAATAGTCGTCGCTCTGCTCCCAGAACACGATGTGGGGCACCATGCCCGACGGCCACTGCGCCGAGAACAGCTTGTCGAGCTCTCCCCACGCTTGGTCCCACTGCCCCACGGATGCCCACCCGAGCACGATCGGCCCAGTGTCCCAGCACCACTGGTACGGGTAGAGGCCGATCGCGGGCACGGTGTACGTGCCCTGCCGGTTGCCCGTGAGCACTGCAAGCGCGTCTTTGCGCAGGTCCGCGTCGGTCTTCGTGTTCGGTTGAGCATTCGCCATGAACGCGGACCCTAACCGGATCCCAGATCAGGTCGTTGGCTATCCGGCGAGGCCGTCCCAGAAGTCGCATTGCGCGGTGCGCACACCCTCGGCCGCGCCGATCGTGACGTCGAGTCCCAGATACGGGTCGGCACCGCTCTTCGCGGGCGGCCACTCCACGGCACTGGCGCCGTTTGGGTTCCCGCTCGCGGCGAAGCGCGACCAGTAGCCGATCATCGCATCGGATAGCGCCGACTCACCGGCGGTCGGGTCGTAGTTCGGGGTGTCAACGTGGCCGAATACGAAGAAGAGCTCGAGGCCGTGGAACGCGCCGAGCGGGCGCAGCGGGCCGCCTTCCATCGTGTGCGTGAAGAAGTAGCGGTAGACCGGCTGGTGTTGACCTTGGAGCAGCCCACGCACCGTGTTCCGCGCCGT
>CAAGKR010266484.1_pt1 | contig 15742 bp, 13 predicted proteins | sample 2556971 | NCBI WGS metagenome assembly CAAGKR01 (sample SAMEA5207829, study PRJEB30636) | soil metagenome | biome: forest; feature: boreal; material: soil | place: USA | collected 2011-09 | depth 1 m | reverse complement strand
TCGAATGCCGGGCACAAGCCAGGCAGCCACGAAAAGCGAAAAGCTGGTAATGATCCAACGAAGGAGCAGTTTCATCGTCTCGCACCACCAGGAAGCCAATCTCCAAAGCCGGCGTTTGAAGCGCAAAGCGCCGCCCGCAACGCCCTCCAACACATTGGATTAGCCGACATCTTAGGAGGGATTTTCATGTTCAAATCCCGGAAGATATAAATTCACAAGATCAAGAGGGGTGCGCCCGGAAACAAGAATCCCCGGCGGTCGGACTTGACGCCTCCACCGGGGAAGGACGCGAAGGAGTAACGCGAGCCTACACACTAAAAGAACTTCCGCAACCGCAAGTGGACTTTACGTTTGGGTTCTCAAATTTGAATCCGGCGCCCTCGAGAGTCTCAAGGTAATCGATTTTGGTACCGTTCAGGTACATCAGCGAGGCCTGATCGACAAACACCTTCAGGCCCTCGAAATCGTAGGTCTTATCGATGCCATTGGTCTGGTTCTCGAAGTTCATCTGGTAGGAGAAACCAGAACACCCACCGCCTACTACTGAGACGCGAAGGCCCAATGGCTTCGGATCCTGCTGGCCCAGGATTTCCTTGACCTTCGATACGGCTTTGGACGTCAATTCAAGTGGCATATTCACCTCGTCAATTATAATAGGCACGGCCGTTCGACCGCTCCTCAACCCATTCAGCATACCATAGACACCCAACGAAGACAAGAACCGTCGAGTGCGTTGGCAAGGAGACCGCACGCCGTATTCTGAACCTCAGGAACCGTTTCTCGCATCCATAGAGAAGTACTGCGCGAATATTTTCTTATTCTTTGAGGAGACTTGTCATGGCAAAGATGAAGGCAGCTCAAGTCACAAAGCCGGGAGCGCCGTTTGATCTGGTCGAGCGCGATATTCCCGGGCCGGGTCCGCGTCAAGTGCGGATTCGCGTATTGGCCTGTGGCATTTGCCACAGCGATATATACACGAAGGAGGGCCTCTGGCCGGGAATTCAGTATCCCAGGGTCCCCGGGCATGAAGTTGCCGGCACAATCGACGAACTGGGGGCTGGCGTCACAGCCTGGGCAAAAGGACAGCGAGTGGGCGTGGGCTGGTTCGGCGGGCATTGCGGGAATTGTCTGCCCTGCCGGAGAGGTGACTTCATTTCTTGTGTAAACCTCCAAGTGTCTGGCATCACCTACGACGGCGGCTACGCGGAGTACATGATCGCATCCGTCGATGCTCTTGCGCTGATGCCCGGCGGCATTTCCGCGGACGAGGCCGCCCCGCTCTTGTGTGCCGGCATCACAACCTTCAACTCACTACGCCATAGTGGCGCCTTGCCCGGAGACATCGTGGCAATACTTGGCGTAGGTGGATTGGGCCATCTGGGAATTCAATTCGCAAACAAATTCGGATACAAGGTTGTGGCCGTCAGCCGCGGACCGAATAACGCTGAACTCGCCAGGAAGCTTGGCGCGCATCATTACATTGACAGTCAAGCGGTGAACGCCGCCGAGACACTTACCAAGATGGGCGGCGCCCGTGTCATCCTGGCCACCGCGCCCAGCGCAAAGGCGATGTCTGCGTTGTTCGATGGTCTGGGGGTCAACGGCAAATTGGTGGTGGTGGGTGCGAGCATGGAGCCGATCGAGGTGACGCCGGTCCAGTTGATCCGAGGAAACAGGAGCCTGCAGGGATGGGCGTCTGGCACTCCAACCGACTCCGAGGACACGCTCAATTTCGCGGTCTCGAGCGGCATTCGACCGATGATCGAAAAATTTCCGCTGGAGCGTGTGGGCGAGGCCTACGAGAGAATGATCGGCGGCAAGGCGGAGTTTCGGGTGGTGCTGACCATGCCGGCGTGATCTCTTGAATAAAGAGTTGCCCCGTCCAGCGAACTTTGAGGCCGCGAGCCCAGCGGTGGTACGACCGATAAGGTATAATGAATGCGAATGCGCATGGCGAGCTACAGGAGTTTTCATTTTTCGATTTGGGGCCCTGTGGCACTATTCGTTGGCGCCCTCCTGTCACTCTTCCCTGCCCTTTTACACGGCCAAGGCGCGGCGCGAGATGCGCTCTCCAACTTCCCGTCCGATACGCACCAGATAACCTATTCCGACCTCAAGCAGCTACGTGCTCTACCGGACTACCCGCGGATCCGGCAATGGATTTTCACCCAGCAGCTCAGAAGTTTTGAAGATTTTCTCCGTTCGGTGGGAACCGATCCGGAGAAGGACGTGGACGAAGTCACGCTGGGCTGGCGTGGCGACCCTGAAAACTCCACCTTCTTTGGGTTGGCCGAGGGAAGGCTCGACCCTGACCGAATGCACGAATTTGTGGTTCAACAGAAGGTGACAACTCAGCAGTATCTGGGCTACGAGTTGTTTCCTTTCAATTCGGGTCCAGATCGCGCCGACCTTTTTTTCGTCTTTTTCGATTCCTCTTCGGCGGCGTTTGGAAAATTGGATGACTTGAAGGCGGTGCTTGATGTACGCGCAGGGACTCGTCCCCCGCTGAATTCCATTGCGGAGTTTGCGAACGGGGATTCGGAGCTCGAAGGGACAGCACCCCAGTGGGGGATTGCCCGAGGGTCAGCGGCGGCCAACCAGGCAGCGCCCTGGCTTACCGGAGGCACAAAGCTACCGGTCGATCCGAAGGCCTTCCTCGCAACGGTCCACTGTGTCCTTTACCGCTTCGACTGGGGAAGTGGATTCTCAATGCACATGTCAGTCCTATGTCAAGACGCGAAAAGTGCTGCAGACTTGGCCAAAATGCTGATCTTTGTGCGAACCGTGCGTCCCGCTGCCGGCACATCCTCTTCGGGCGCCGCTGCTGCCTTATTTCAAGGGATGGACATCCAGGCCAATGAATCTCGCGTTGAGGTGAGGGCCTCGGTACCCATCGAGATTGCAGACCAGCTTTTTCGCAACAGCGGCACTCTGCCGGCGCCGTAAAATACCCTAGCTGTTCAATCTCTTCATGGCCTGACCAGTGTTCGGACTCGTTTAGTTCGGGCCACCCTTAAAGGACTCAAAATAATGGCTGCCACAGTTACACTGATTCCCGGCGATGGCATCGGTCCCGAAGTTGCACGCGCCACAGTGCGCCTGCTCGAAGCGGCGGGAGCTGAGATCGTGTGGGAAGAAATAGAGGTCAAGCCCATCGTGGGATTACGCCAGGAAGATGCCGATGCCGATCCTGTGGTTCGTGCCATCACCCGAACGCGCGTGGGTTTGAAAGGGCCCATCACCACGTCCATAGGAGTCGGCCACCGCAGCATCAATGTGGCGTTGCGAAAGGCGCTGAATCTCTATGCCAATTTCCGTCCGGTGAAGAGACTTCCGGGTATCCGGACGCCGTTTGAAAACGTGGATCTGGTGATCGTTCGCGAGAATACGGAAGACCTTTATGCCGGGATTGAACATTACGTGGTGCCGGGCGTGGTCGAGAGTCTGAAGATCATCACCGAAATTGCGTCCACACGCATCGCCCGCTTTGCCTTCGAGTATGCTCGAAAAGCCGGACGGAAAAAGATAGCCGCTGTTCACAAAGCAAATATTATGAAGCTGTCCGATGGCCTCTTCTTGGATTGCATCCGCAAAGTGGCGAAAGAGTTTCCTGAAATCGAATACCGGGAAGTCATCGTCGATAATTGTTGCATGCAGCTCGTGATGCGGCCCCAACAGTTCGATGTGCTTCTGATGGAAAACCTCTATGGCGATATTGTCTCCGACCTGTGCGCCGGCCTGGTGGGTGGGTTGGGCTTGGTGCCCGGGGCCAATCTGGGTGATGGCGTCGCTGTCTTTGAAGCGGTCCATGGAAGTGCACCCGACATCGCAGGCAAGGGTGTTGCCAACCCCACGGCCTTGATGCTTTCCGGCGTTCAGATGCTGCGTCATCTTGGCCAGTCGGCTGCTGCGGACCGGACGGAAAAGGCCATTCACCGCGTGTATCAGGAAGGCCGAAATCTTACGGGCGACGTGGGCGGCAAGGCTTCGACGGAAGAGTTTACGGCTGCGATCATCGACGCGCTGACTTAGCGTTCGCAGTTGCCCATGCCAAGGGCAGGGCGATCAAAGTCTGGGGCAAGCCTTCAACAGCCGCGCATCGATTTCCAAACCAACGCGTTTGGCTTCCGCAGCCGGCATTCGTTTTTCGAATTCCATGAAGAGCTGGCGTTCTTCTTTACGGATGTGACTGTCGATGGAGGTGGAAAACTCATCGAGCGTTTGTATGGGTACGCCTTGAGGCCTCTCTAATAGTCGAACCAGATCACGCAGCGCCTGGTGTTCCTTTCGAAGATCAGTCACCAGTTCCAGCGGCCCCAAATATCGTTGCATTTCCGGAAAAAGGACAGATTCTTCAACTTCAAAGTGCCCTGTTAGCTCGGCTGAATAGAGCTTTTGGATCTTTTCCACCATCTCTCCGCGCCACACGTCCTCACCTTTTTCGCATCCAAACCTTCTTTTGATTATGATGGCAAGGGCCAGCGCGTGCTGGTGCTGATGGGAGAGCGGGATCAAGCTGTCGTGGCGGCGAGACATCCGGCCTTTGAATTCAATTCAGGAAATTCGCAAGAAATCACTCGTAAGGTGGCCGCGGCTCAGGAGGTTTCAAAACGCCGATCAAGCCCCACTTCAACTCGTCGGAGAGTTCAATGATTTGCATTCCATTCGCAACCAGGACCTTGCAAGCGAGGATGGGGCGCGGTGCGACGTTCTCCTGCCCGTCCATTATGTAGACGACGCGGCACAACTGGCATTCCTGATTCCAACAGAAACGGCCATAGGGGATGGTCTCCGGGCTGACGTATTGAAAAGCGCGCAGGCAAATATTGTTTTCCGGAACCTGGAACTTCTTCCCCATGATGGTAATTTCGACGAGCTTTTCAAATTCGCGGTAAAGGGGATCGGTCATGTATCAACACCCGCGCGGACTACGCGAATAATCCCCACGAAGAGGGTACTGAGCGGGATACGGCTCAGGTTTCGCTGACGAATGTAGCGAGCTTGCGCAGGCGGTCGTGGCGGCGAGTCAAGAGATCTTTGGTGCTGAGCGCCTTTAACTGGTTAAGGCTATCCGCAATCCAAGGTCGCAAGAGTTCGGCCATCGTATCCGGATCGGCGTGGGCTCCGCCGCGCGGCTCCGGTACTACTTGGTCCACGAGCCCGAAGCCGTGGAGGTCTTCGGCGGTGATTTTCAGAAGCCGCGCAGCCTCCTGTTTATGGTTCCAATCGCGCCACAATATGGACGAACAGCTTTCCGGTGCGATGACGGAGTAGACCGCGTTCTCCAGCATCAGCACCCGATCGCCCACCGCGATGGCCAGCGCTCCCCCGCTGCCACCCTCGCCGTGGATGACCACTACGATGGGGACTTGAAGCTTGGGGATTTGTTTCAGGTTGCAGGCAATCGCTTCAGCCTGGCCGCGCTCTTCCGCCCCGATTCCCGGATAGGCGCCGGGCGTATCGACCAGCGTCACAATGGGGACGCCGAACTTGGCAGCGAGCTGCATCAGGCGCATCGCTTTGCGGTAACCCTCGGGTTTAGTCATCCCGAAATTGCGATACAACTTCTGTTTGGTGTCGCGCCCTTTCTGATGTCCAATCACCATCACCGGACTGCCTTCGAACGAGGCAAGGCCGCAGACTATAGCGGGGTCATCGGCAAAACGCCGGTCGCCATGCAACTCCGTGAAATCTGTGAATAGTTTTTGAATGTAGTCCAGGGTGTGCGGACGCTGGGGGTGTCGTGCCAGCAAGACACGCCCCCACGCATCCTTGTTTAAATCCGACCCGTTTTGGAGTACGCCCTCCAATTGCTGGCGCAATCGGTCAATCTCTTCCTGAGTGGCTGCGGAGTCTGATTCCCTCTCGAGCTCGGCAATCTGCCGTTCAATCTCCTGTGCGATCGCGCTTTGTCCGCTTAACGGGGTCATAAGTAACAATTCACATTTTACAGTTCTAAAAGAGCACGGTGAATAATCAAAGGTTGGCAGTCAAAGGCTTTTCGCCTTTTGCTGTCGACGGTCAACCGTAGACTGTAAACTCTTCAATCCTGCTTCTGCAATACTACGGCGTCTTCACCGCAAAGGCTTCGCAAGCGCGCCAGGAGTTCACCCTCGGCCTTCACCGCACGAGGCTGGCGAGGGCGCAGCCGAGCCAGGAAATTGCCGGGCCGCGTCAACTCGATGACCACTGGGTTATCACCGGGGAAAGTCGAGAATAGTTTTTCCAGCTCTCCTGCCAAAGTCTCCGATGCACGCTCCAGATTCACTCGAATCAGGAGTTCCGGTCTTGCGCCGTTCACCGCGCCTTCGAGCGGCCGTGCTTCGCTCACGACAACTTTAGCCCGTGCGTTTTCTTCATGGCGCACCCGGCCTTTGATCAAGAGCGCCGTATCGGGCTTCAGAACGCTTTGGAGCTGCTGCAAGGCTTGAGGGAATACCAGAAGCTCCACCGATCCGCGCATATCCTCCAGCATTCCGCTCGCCCAGAGATCGCCCTTCTTGCTCGGCCTGATGCGCAAGGTCGTCAAAATCCCCGCCAGCGTTACGGGTGACTCGTGCTCCATCTCTTCGATCGAGGCGGTATCGTGCCAGGTGATTGAAGTGAGTCTTGGCAAATACTTTTCCATCGGGTGGCCGGTCACATAGAATCCGAGGACTTCTTTTTCGCCTGCCAACCGCTCGGTCTCCGACCATTCCGGGACGTCCGGCAGGTTCATCGCACGGGGGGGTTCCGGACCACTCCCCGATGCAAACAAACCGTGCTGGCCGCTCGCTGCCTCCCGCTGGCGCCGCGCCCCAAGCTCCATGGCTCGATCGAGCACCGCCATGGCCTGGGAGCGGCGCGCACCCACCGAATCGAATGCCCCGGCTTTGATCAGGCTTTCGATCACGCGCTTGTTCAGGAGACGCAGGTCGACATTCTCGCAGAACTGGAACAGACTATCAAACCGTCCCAACTTCGAGCGCGCCTCGATGACCGACTGGATGGCGGAGTCGCCCACGTTTTTTATGGCGGTCAAGCCGAATCGGATATTTTTCTCCGCCGGTGTAAAAGTGCGGTCGCTCGAATTCACGTCGGGCGGTAAAATCCCGATGCCGAGTTCGCGGCACTCACTCAGGTAAAAGATAAGTTTGTCCTGGTCTCCGATTTGGGCCGTCAGCAGTGCGGCCATGAACTCCACCGGGAAATGGGTTTTCAAGTAGGCGGTCTGGTAGGCGATGAGGGCGTAGGCCGCCGAGTGCGATTTGTTGAAGCCGTAGCCTGCGAATTGCTCCACCAACTCGAAGAGCTTCTCAGCCTTCTTGGCCGGTACGTTATTCTTCCGCGCCCCGGCGAGGAATTTCTCCCGCATCGCCACCATTTCTTCGTGTTTCTTTTTGCCTATGGCGCGTCGCAAGACGTCCGCTTCACCCAGGCTAAATCCAGCTACGCTCGCAGCGATCTGCATCACCTGTTCCTGGTACACGATGACGCCGTAGGTTTCCTCGAGGGCTTCCTTCAATTGCGGCAGATCGTAGGTGACTTGTTTACGTCCCATCTTGCGATCGATGAAATAATCGATCATCCCGCCTTGGATCGGGCCCGGCCGATAAAGAGCGTTCAATGCCGTGAGATCGCCGAGGCGATCGGGTTTCGTCCGGCGAAGGATGTCCGTCATGCCCCGGCTCTCAAACTGGAATATCCCGGCCGTCAGCCCTTTTCCCAGGAGCGCGTAGGTCTCCGTGTCGTCAAGAGGCAGCGCGGCCATATCGAGTTTTTCGCCGCGCGAGGATTCAATCAACCGGACGCAGTCATCAATAATGGTCAGCGTGGTGAGACCCAGAAAATCCATTTTGAGGAGGCCGATCTTTTCCAGGTCCTCCATCGAATACTGCGTGGTGATTTCATCTTTGCTGCCCTTGTAGAGCGGCACGATTTCCTGGAGTGGGGTGGGCGAGATAACGACACCCGCGGCGTGCGTGGAAGCGTGTCGCGCCAGACCTTCCAGGCGCCCGGCGACTTCGAGGAGATCCGCGATACGAGGGTCTCGTTCCTTTAATTGCCGAAGCTCGGAATTCTGCTTGACGGCGTCGGCAAGGGTGATGTTCAGGATATTGGGAACCAGCTTGGCGATGCGGTCCACTTCGGCGTAAGGCATATCCATGGCACGCCCGGCGTCGCGTAGGACCGCCTTGGCGCCCATCGTTCCGAAGGTGATAATCTGGCTTACGTTTTCCCTTCCGTATTTCTCTGTCACGTAACTGATAACTTCGGAGCGGCGCCTCATGCAAAAGTCAATGTCAATGTCGGGAAAGCTGATGCGTTCGGGATTTAAGAAGCGCTCGAAAAGCAGGCCGTACTGCAAGGGATCAATATCCGTGATGCGTAAGGAGTAGGAAACCAGGCTTCCCGCCGCGGATCCGCGACCGGGACCGACCGGGATGCAACGCTCGTGCGAAAAGCGGATGAAATCCCAGACGATCAAGAAATATCCGGCAAACTTCATCTGCTTGATGAGCTCGATCTCGCGGTTCAGACGCTCCTCGTAAGCCTCAAGAGGATTGCGCAATCGTCCCTCGGCGTGTAACCGGTCCAATTGCTCTCGCCGGGCCGCAAAACCCTGTCGGACCACTTTCTCAAAGAAACTATCGGATGTTTCTCCCGCCGGGACTTCGAAGTGCGGAAAGACGTGCTCCTTCTTGCCCAGATGGAGGTTGGCACGTTCGGCGATTTCGAGCGTCCGGTCCAGAGCTTCGGGAATTTCCCCGAACACGGTCAGCATCTCTTCATACGTCTTGAAGTAAAACTGGTCGGTGGGAAATTTCATCCGATTCGTTTCGCTCAAGGTCTTCCCCGTCTGGATGCACATCAGTACTTCTTGGGCGTGCGAGTCGGAGCGGGTGATGTAGTGGCAATCGTTCGTCGCAACCAGTGGAATCCCCGTGTCGCGCGCCAGTCGGTACAACTCGGGATTGATTCTTTGTTCCTCTGCGAAACCCTGATCCTGAATCTCGAGGTAGAAGTTGCCCTTGCCAAAGATGTCGCGCAAATCGTAGGCGGCCTGGCGCGCAGCGTCGTAACGGTTTTCCGTGAGCGCTGCGGCAACCTCGCCACGTAAACAAGCAGAAAGCCCGATCAGACCCTCCGAGTGGCGCGCCAACAGGTCTTTATCAATTCGCGGCTTGTAGTAGAAGCCTTCCGTGTATGCCGAAGAGGCCAGCTTCACTAGGTTCCGGTACCCACGCTCGTTTTCGCAAAGCAATACGAGGTGATTGGGACGATCAGAATCAGTGGCACGATCAAAACGATTGGTGGGGGCGACGTAAGTTTCGCATCCGATGATCGGCTTCAGCCCGTGCTTCAGGGCCTCATTGTAAAACTTAATGGCGCCGAACAGATTCCCATGATCGGTTATCGCCACAGCAGGCATTTTGAGTTCGACAGCGCGGTCCATGAGTCTGGAGATATCGCACGCGCCGTCCAGCAGACTGTAATCCGTATGAAGGTGCAGGTGAACGAAACTTTTAGCAGGCATCAAGGGGTATTCTATCACGCCAACCGAAAGATGGCGTTATGGATGTAATGGGGCGCTGATGATCCGAGTGGTGCTTGACAACTCCAAAACTCTACCGCCGTGACTTTTTCTTCCTGGTCTTTTCTTCCTTCTTACTCTTGGCCGGTTTAGCGGAAACCCGTTTGGCCGGCTTTGATTTTTTCTTACTACTGCGTGTCGCAGCAACTGGTTTTTGCAGCTTTGCAGACCTGGCAGGCTCCGGCGATTTTTCCGGCTCCTTCGCGGCTTTTCCGGAAGGTTGGGGAGCCGGGGCGGGTTTTACGGGCTTCGCGGGCTTGGGGGGCTTGGGAGGTTCGGGTGGCGGCGGCTCCTTGATGCCCGATAGTGCCCGCAGTTCTTTAATCATTAGTTGGTGGGTCTTGATTTTTCCGTCGAGCTGATCGTAGAAAACTTGCTCCAGTATCTTTTCAAATTTGGGGCCGGGTTTCATCCCGATGGCCTGGAACTCGGCCCGTGGCAAGCGGGCGCGGACAACCGGGAACTTATGGAGAAAAGCCTTAACACGATTTTGGGGGTTCGTCTGAGGAAAATAGACCAAGATGAACAACAACAGGTTCTGCGGCTGCCCGGTGAGCAGCTTATAAACGTGGCTGGGCTGTGCATTCTTTGAACTACCGAGCGCTTGCGCCAGCTTTCGCGCTGCGCGTTCCAAGCCCAGCGCCATCTGGATCGTCTTGGAATGGCCGATGATCTTTTTGGCCAGGCGGCTTTTTTGTCCGGCGGGAAACTTTTCCACCAGGCAATGAAAGTTCAACAAATACGGGTCAGCACCCGGAACCGTTTGGCAGGCGGCTCGGATTTTTGCAAATCGCTCAGAAGGTATCTTTTTCGGCGAAAGTTTTCTGTCGAGACCAGCGAGAATCCCCCTTCCTGCCAGCATCTTAAAAACGCGACCAGGGTTTTCCTCCTGAAGAATCGCCCGCAACTCCCGGCCTTGTTGCTCGGGTTCGATTCGTTCCCATAGACGATTTTCAAGTGCCGTCTCCAGATAGGCACGTGTCCGCTCCTCCGGCTTGAAACCCAATCGAAGTGCGAAGCGAAGCAGGCGATAGATGCGCAACGGGTCTTCGGAAAAACTACGGCCATGCATAACGCGGAGCTCATGTTTTTCAATATCGGCGGCACCATTCGTTGGGTCCAGCAGCAGTCCTCGGGAATTTGGGTGCAAAGAAACCGCCATGGCATTCACGGAAAAATCGCGTCGTTTGAGGTCGTCGAAGATTATCGCAGACGAAATCTCCGGAGGACGCCCTGGTTTCGCAAAGATTTCGCTGCGGCTCATCGCAATTTCCATGCGGACGCCGTTCGAGAATTGGGCCTCGGCTGTATTTACCCGATTGTTCAAATGCAGAGACTCAATTTTCAAGGGAACCCGCTCGCCCGCAGCAGCCAGTGGGGTTCCGGAACGCGAACTTCCGACGTCCACCGATTCCAAATGACGGAGCAGCCGCTGGGGATTCCCCTCGGTCACAAAATCGAGGTCGTGGACCGTTTGCTGTCCGTAAGTGAGGTCGCGGATCGCGCCGCCCACCAGGTAAAGATTCAGTCCTTGCTCAACAGCAGCGCGGCTAACGTGGCTCAGGACCTGGAACTGCTCAGGGGATAGCCGGCTTTCCATCAGGAAATTATAGTCGCTCATTTTTCTCCGGTCTTAATACCCGCTTCTCGCGCGGAGCCACCCCTTCAGGCTCTCGGGTGATGGGTTTGGTAGACCTGCTTCAATCGCTCTTTCAAGACGTGCGTATAGATTTGCGTCGTCGAGATGTCACTGTGCCCAAGCATGAGCTGGATGGAGCGCAAATCGGCTCCGCGCTCGAGCAAGTGTGTGGCAAATGAATGTCGCACCATGTGGGGTGCAAGTGGGGTTGTGATCCCGGCCGCCCTACCGTAATACGCCAGGATTTTCCAGAAACCCACTCGCGAAAGCGGGCCACCACGCTGATTGAGAAAGAAGTATGGCACGCCGGGCTTTTTCGCCAGTTTCGGCCTCCCTTCTTTAGCGTAGGCCTCAACCACCTGCAAGGCCGATTTCCCGATCGGGATCAACCGTTCCTTGCTTCCTTTGCCCTGGCAACGCAGGACTCCCAGGTTCAACTGGATATCCTCCCAACGCAGGTGCACCAGTTCCGAAACTCGCATCCCCGTCGCGTAAAGCAACTCCAGCATGGCCCGGTCGCGAAGCCCTGCAGGCACCGAAGCATCAGGCTGCTGAAGCAGCGTGTTCACTTCGCTTGCCGCGAGATATTTGGGAAGGCTATGGCCGAATTGGGGGGCGTCGATTTCGGCCGTAGGGTCGCAGTCAATTTTCCCCTCCTGCAGAAGGAATCGAAAAAAGTTCCGAATTGCCACTAAGTGTCGAGCAACGGACCGTCCGCCGAGACCTCTTCCGTAAAGTGACGCGAGAAAATCGCGAATATCCTCGCGGTTGACTCTATCCAGGCTCTTGCGCCCACGCCGTAAGTATCCAACAAATTCCACCAGGTCGCGACCATAACTCTCAATACTGTTCGAGGCCAGACCCTTCTCGACTCGCGCGTAATCCAAGAATTCATTCAGTTCTGTTGAGGTCGAAGAACCAGCCCCCACTCTTCCCGCGGCGGGTTTTAGATCTCGGATGTTTGGTGTATCTTGGGGCTGCGCTCCGGATGCTCTCATGGTTGTTCGACAAATTCGTCCTAAACGATTTTGCATTACTCTTGCACGTCTCACTTAACTCGTTTTCGTTCTAAAGACGCCGATCTGATGCTCCAATCTATCTATGCACCCGCTTCGGGTGAATCGCGCAAAGACTCCTCCCCCACTCATCGTTAAGTCTTTATTTTGCAGCAGATTAGCAAGTCGTGTCAAAAATCGCTCTCCGGCTTTGCGCCGAGATACTTGACAGGCCAATTTCCGAACCTATACTAGCACAATCGAGATGCAACGGCAAAGTTGCATTTTGCAAACTTCTTGTTAGCATGGAAGGTGGCTCATAGTGAAGGGCGCGCGCTCCTTGACCCGCAAAAAGGTAGTTATCCGTATGCTGGATAAGGACCTCATCAAGGGTTATCTGGACCCGGAGGCCTTCATCACGCCGGTTGGCGTGGAAGTTCTGGACCTCGAGGGCAGGCTCTTGAAGCTCCCGCTCGATCAGATCAAAGGGGTTTATTTCGTTCGCGACTTTGACGGGGATCGGGAACGCCACGAGCGGAAAGTATTCCTGAGTCGTCCCAGAATGACTGGCCTATGGGTTCGGATGACCTTCAAGGACGCCGAAATCTTAGACGGGTTGATCTCTGAAGACTTATTGACACACGAACCTCACGGTTATCACGTGACTTTGCCCGACGTGTATTCCAATAATCTCAAGATTTACATCCCGCGTAGCGCGCTGGCGACCCTAGAGGTGCTCGACGTGATTACGAATGGCGCACGACGACCATACCAGCAGGTCCGCCAAGCCCAACGCAAACCTTCGGATGCGCCGGCGCAATTCGGGCTTTTTCCCCCTGCGTGACGCCACGAAGCCTCGTAAGTACATTCCTTAAAGGGAGAACTAAACTATGAAACTTGGCGACCTTGCGGCCCGCCTGGCATGCCAGCTTGAAGGGCCCAGTGACATCGAAATTTCCGCAGTCGCGGGCATCGACGAAGCTTCTCCCAGCGATCTGACATTTCTTTCCAACCCCAAGTATCGCGCCAAACTCCAAACAACACACGCCGCCGCTATTATCATTGGCCCGGATGTCCCGGCGCTGGACCGGCCCGCTCTGCGATCTGAAAACCCTTACCTGACATTTGCCAAAGCTCTGGAAATCTTCGCGCCCCCCCTGCGCCCGCCCGCCGGCATTCATGCGACGGCGGTCATCGCTTCCGACGTGAAAATCGGCCGAAACGCTTCCATTGGGTCCTACGTGGTTATCGAGGATGGCGTCGTGCTCGGTAATGACTGCGTAATCAAAAGTTTTGTGATGATTTATCACGGGGCAAAAATCGGAGACCGCTTTTTCGCCCACTCCCACGCCGTCGTACGGGAAAACGCACAGATCGGTCACGACGTTACGTTGCAGAACGGCGCCGTAGTAGGGAGTGATGGCTTCGGGTTCGCGCGCCAGGCGGACGGCTCTTATTATAAAATCGTGCAGGCGGGAGGGATCGTCATCGAGGATGGGGTCGAAGTTCAGGCCAATTCCACCATCGATCGTGCCACCGTGGGCGAGACGCGACTCGGCCGCGGGGTGAAAATCGATAATCTCGTCCAGGTCGGACACGGTTGCGAAATCGGGGAGAATTCCTTGCTCTGCGCACAAGTGGGATTGGCCGGAACTTGTAAGGTCGGGCGCAACGTCGTCCTCACCGGGCAGGTTGGCGCGGCGGGACATCTCACGATCGGCGACAACGTAATTGTCACACCGCAGTCCGGCATCCCGTCCGACGTCGAGCCCAACACCACTGTCTCCGGCGCGCCGGCCATCGATCACTTCCTTTGGCTCAAGTGTTGCGCCATCTATCCGAAGCTGCCGGAAATGTATGCGCTCTTTCGCAAGCTACGCGATCAGCAAAAGACCGGGTGAAGTGGCGGCTTCCACTCAACTGATTCTGGGGTTTCATTTGAATCTTTCTGGCTCAGGCCACAACTTTCCGTTTCGAAATTCAGTCTCCACAATTCATAATTCAGACTTCACCCTTTTTCTGCTGGCCATTCTTCTTTGGTGAGGCCGGAGAGAATCGCCTGCCGGACGCGCTCAATGATATTTGCGCGGTCAGCCATGGTGCATCCCGCAGTGGGTACCGGGTCATGAAACGTTATGCGGACCGTGCCCGGGTGCATCGACCAATCGCCTTTGCGCATCACTTTCCGGCTTCCGGATATCGAGATGGGGAGAATGGGTGCTTCGGCTTTGATGGCCATCACAAAAACACCCTTCTTAAACGGTTGCAGGCGCCCGTCAGGACTGCGCGTGCCCTCGGGAAAGGCCAGGAAGGAGTGTCCTGCCCTCAGGGATATCGCGGCTTCTTCCACTGCTTGAATGGAGCGCTCACGGTTTTTGCGGTCCAAGGGGACAAAACCACGCAATACCATTGCCCTGCCGAGTACAGGTACGGTGAAGAATTCTTTCTTCGCTATCGCCAGCACCGGGGGAAGAATGCCAAAAATCGCCGGTCCATCGCTGAGGCTCTGATGGTTAGGCATGAAGAGCACGGCACGGTCCTGGGGAATCTTATCGAGCCCGACGATCTCGAACTTTATTCCGGCGAGCCACACCGCCATTTTCGCTCCCAAACGTCCGCAGCCGTACAGCGCGTCAGTCCTGCTGCTGAGCAGCGCGTAAATGAGAAACCACGGACCGACCAGTAGAATGTAGGCGAAGGTGATCATGGTGACGAAGATTGCTCGTATCATGAAGAGAGTTTGCCGGCCCTCAATTGGCTGTCAGGGGAGAGCCGATACCCTCGATCCAGCCCTTGCGCACCTTCAGTTGGTCCGGAGTAGCCGCTGGAATGTCCTCGATCCGGTATTCCATTTCCTGGCGCGTGCCGAGCCTAAATTTAATTTTTAAGGTACGCAATCCACGCCTAACTCTGAGTTCAATTTGTTGGCCGGGCTTCATTCGGGCCATCACGCTTTGGAGGAGATCGCTGGGGGCGCGGCCATTAACTTGGGTAATGACATCTCCTATTTTCATTCCCGCATGCTCCGCATTGCTGCCCGGGTCAACCGATTGGACATCGATGGCGCCGTCCGCTCGTCGCGCAGGGCGAAATCCCGGAGCCGATTGCTCGGTGGGTGCTGTTACCAACTGCAGCCCGGCGAATCCGAGATAGGTGTTGTAATCGAGCTCTGCCGTGCCCGCAAGATAATCGCGAAAAAATTGATCAAGACCCGTAAAGGTGGGTGCAAGTTCCGCAATAATTTCCCGCAGATCGGCTTGGGTGAAAAACCGGTCGCGCTTGGCGAAGTTCGCATTCAAGCGACGCATGACATCATCAAGACTACGATGGCCGCCGCTCGCGTGACGGATGGCGAGGTCGAGCAGGAAACCGATAATCTCGCCTTTGTTGTAATACGAGATGCTGCGTTCGGGGCGATAGTAGTCCGAATATTTCTCGAGCCAGGCTTCGCGCCCGGATTCTTCGACGCTTTGTGAAAGTCGCGCCGGCCGCTGCTGAAGTCTGCGAATCTCATCGGCGATCTGCCGATAAAAT
>CAAGKR010078778.1_pt1 | contig 15753 bp, 17 predicted proteins | sample 2556971 | NCBI WGS metagenome assembly CAAGKR01 (sample SAMEA5207829, study PRJEB30636) | soil metagenome | biome: forest; feature: boreal; material: soil | place: USA | collected 2011-09 | depth 1 m | reverse complement strand
CGCGGCTCCACCAACGCATTATATATGATCAGCCACCGTTGCCGACACCAGGGGCGCGGATCCGTTTTCAACCGGCTCTGTACTTCCTCAATCGACAGATGGGCTGCTGCACGTGTCACTCTTGTCATCCCTTTCCTCACTCTGTTTCTTCTGTTTGGAGACAATACCTCTCTTATTCTATCACAGAGCGCGGATTAGTATGAGACGCACCCTACCCTGTGATCGCTGGCTGCGGGAGAAACAACGCACCCTCGATCATCATCACCTGCAAGCCCTGCTCCATGCCACTGTTCACGCGCTCCAAGCCGAAATCCCTGGCTTGGGCGAGGTCATCGCCGTTGATGTGAAGCACCTCTACGCCTGGGTCAAAGAAAACAACCAGCGCGAGTCCATGCTCGATCGCTTCTGCAAAGATCGCCAACCCACAGGCGATCCCGACTGCAGGGTCGGCGTCAAAAAGAGTACCAATCAGGAGCAACCCGATGGCTCCACGACCGTCCGTAAAGAGTACCTCTGGGGCTCTGGCTCCGGTGTCGTCTCGGCCATCACGGCCGTCTATGGCGATGTCGTGCTTGCTGAGTGTACCCAACCGTTCAACGAGAACGATGTCACCTCGTATCTGCCCCTCTATCGGCAGGCAGTGGCCGTGCTTGCTCAGTTTCCCACCCCTGTCACCGCTGATGCGGCCTACGATGCGAGGTCATGTCTACCAGACTTGCGCCCATCATGGCGGCATCGCTGCCGTACCACTCAACCAGCATGGGCATCCCACCTTTACACGTGATACGGATGGCGTTCCCTTGTGTCCCAAAGGCTTGCGCATGCATCCCACGTATCAATTCGCCCATCCCAATGGCTATCGCGCCCAGCGCTACCGCTGTCCCTTGTTGCATCCGCAGCGCACGTCCGAGACCTGCGACCACGAACAGTATGCCAAGGGCAAGGGCTGTGTCAAGGATAGCAACAGTGAGAAGGGCGGTCTGATGCGCGTCACCTTGAACCGCCTCTCCCCGCTCTACAAGGCCGTCTATTGCCAGCGCACTTCCACCGAGCGCATCAACAGTCAGGCGCAAGCTTTAGGCATTGAACGCCCCAAAGTGCGCCATGGCCTCTCGGTCGACAACCTCAATACCTTGACCTATCTCGTTATAAACGCACGCGCGCTCGTACGAGCTCGATCGATCAATAGTCGTCTTCTACAAATACGTTAGAGCCGACCCTCTCGCGTAGTTTCGCTGTAGATAAGATCATCGGGTTAATCATCATTGTGGGAACGTTGTACTACCTGACTCGTCCAACCGTTCACGCATACTTTCATACGGCCAACTCACCCTCTCAACGGGTCATCTCATAGCAAGACGGTATCCAAGGAGACCATTCCAGAACGGCTGGATCGACGAGCGGCGCATCATCATGGAGGTGCTGACGAGCTTCCGCCGTGCTGGCGTGAATATGTTCATCACCTACTTCTCGCTGGAAGTGGCGGAATGGCTGAAAGAGGAGAGATACTCTCTCACCTCACCGGCATCGCCCAGTGACAGCGCGTGTTGGGCGATCTCGCGTGCTTGCGCGACAGTATAACGGCGGATGGCCTGCTTGACGAGCGGGATGGAACGCGCCGACATGCTGAACTCGTCCAGGCCCAGGCCGAGCAGGACGGGTGCGGCCAGCGGATCACCGGCCAGCTCTCCGCACAGCCCTACCCATTTGCCATGCGCGTGCGCCGCCTCGATCACCATGCGGATCAGGCGCAGCACCGCCGGGTGAAGGGCGTCGGCCAGGGGAGCGACCGCGGCGTTGGTGCGGTCGGCTGCCAGCGTGTATTGCGAGAGATCGTTCGTGCCGATGCTAAAAAAGTCTACGACATCCGCCAGGACATCGGCCATCAGCGCCGCCGATGGCACTTCGACCATAATTCCGACCTCACATTGTTGCGCGTAGGAGATGTCGCGCGACACCAGCGATTCCTGCGCGACTGCGATCTGCTCGCGTACCGCCAGCACCTCTTCGCGCGTCGCTACCATCGGGAACATGATCTTCAGATTGTGTCCCGCGCCGGCGCGTAGGAGAGCACGCAATTGTACCTGAAACATATCGGGATGCGCCAGCGACAGCCGCAGGCCGCGCACACCCAGGAACGGGTTCATCTCATTCGGCATATCCAGGAAGGACGCGGGCTTATCGCCGCCGATATCCAGCGTGCGAATCACGACTGGGCGCTGCTCCATCGTTTCCATGATCGCGCTGTAAACTGCCATTTGTTCGTCTTCGTCTGGCGCGGTTTCGCGATCCAGGAACAGGAACTCGGTTCGCAGCAGGCCCACGCCCTCGGCTCCATAGACCAGCGTCCCGGGAGCCTCGCCCGGCGCGCCGATGTTAGCAACGACCTCGACTCGCTTGCCATCAGCCGTGATCGCCGGTTCGCGCGCTTTCTCCTGTGCCTCCGTTTGCACGTGCGCGAGCGAAGTTGCCTGCTGGCGATAAGACGCGATTGCTGCCGCGTCCGGCTCGATCACGATTTCTCCGTTCGCCCCGTTTACAATCACCTGCATCCCGTTACGAAGCTGGTCGGCTGCCGCGCCCAACCCGACAATCGCCGGAATACCCAATGTTTTTGATAAGATCGCGACATGCGAGGTCGCGCCGCCGCGTGCCGAGCAGAAGGCCAGTACTTTGTGCTTATCCAGCGTCACCGTGTCCGAGGGGGTCAGTTCAGTTGCCACAATGATCGAAGGTTCCGACAGTTGCGCGGCCTGCTCTTCCACGCCCTGCAATACACGTATCACCCGTTTGGCAACATCCTCCACGTCGGCTGCGCGCGCCGCGAGATACTCATCGCCGAGCGCGCGCAGTGTTGCCGCGTGCTGCTCCGTGCTGACGTTCCACGCGTAGTCGGCGTTGACATGCTGCGTTTCGATCATGGCGCGCACTTCTTCCAGCAGTTCGGGGTCACTGAGGAACATTTCGTGCGCCTCGAAAATACTCGCGTTGCTGGAGCCAACATCATGCCGCGCCTTGGCTGCCAGCGCCTGTATTTCCGCTTGCGCCTGGGCCAGCGCGGCGTCCAGGCGGGCTTGTTCGGCGGCGGTATCATCGGCGTGCCGCCGCTCGACAACCTGTTCCCGCACCTCGTAGCGGAAGACCGGCCCGATGGCGATACCCGCCGACGCGCCGACACCGTGAATCGTTCGTGTAGACATGGGTGCTACCTCATTCCGTCTCCCCGAAATTATTGTTGACGAGATCGGCGAGCGCGGCAGCGGCGGCCTCCTCGTCCGTTCCGTCAGCCGTGATGCGAATGTGATCATCCTTCCTGACGCCTGCGGAAAGCACGCTCAAGATGCTCTTGGCGTTCACCGGCTTTGTTCCCCGCGTCACGTTTTCGAGGGTGACGTGCGCGGAAAATCCTCCTGCTGTTTTGACGAACAGGGCCGCCGGGCGTGCGTGCAGCCCGACTTTGCTGCGAACAATAACGTCACGAGATGCCGCCATTGCTAGTTCCTTTCGTTAGGGCGAGCGACCCATATCCCCGCTCGCGCGGATTCCGCCGCCATTTCAATGATCTCTTGCACGCGCAATCCCTGCTCAAGTCCCGGATCGTAGCGCTGGCCTGCCAGCATTTTTGTGAAAAAATCCGCGAATGCTGCTATATAAAAGCGCATTCCGCCGACCGGCACGTCCGCGCCTGGGATGGGCGCGCCGGGAAAGTCCTGTACGGTTGGGATTTGCCGCCAGCCCAGCTCGCCGTCCGTTTTCGAGCCATCGGCAGCGTAGAGATAATTGGGGTCCATGAGATTCCAACGCACTGAGCCTTTGCTGCCATATATCTCAACAGTCACATTGCTGATCGCGCCCGCGATCAACCTACCCGCCTCGATTGTGCCGATAGCACCTCCTGGCAGCGCGGCCTGGATGAGCACGTGGTCGTCCGTTTCGACGTGTATTCTCTCGCTACTGCCCTTCGCCGCTGGCCGTTCCCGGATGAACGTGCGTGTTTGCGCGACGATCCGCTCAGGGATTTCCACCAGCCAGGCCAGTAGATCGGCGAGGTGCGGCACGAGATCGCTCAGAACGCCGCCGCCGCTCTTAGCCATATCCCCTTTCCAACGCAGCGATTTCTCAGGGTTGCGATAGCTCGAACGATAATATGATAGGCGAAACGAGTAGATCTCCCCCAGACGTCCTTCCTGTAATAGTGCTCGCGCGTACCGCACGGCTGGACAATAGCGCAGGGTAAATGATAGCTGGGCGTCGCGCCCCAGCGCGCGTGCCATCGCGACGATCTCGCGTGCCTCACTCAGATTGTTGGCGAGCGGTTTGTCCGTGTAGATCGCTTTGCTCGTAGGAAGCGCGGCTAGCAGCATCTCGCGATGCAGGTAGTGCGGTGTGGCGATGACGACGATATCGAGATCATCGCTTGCCAGCAACTCGCGATAATCCGTCGTATAGCGCTCGAATCCCGCCTCCTCGATGGCGTGTTTACCACTCGCAGCGCTCGATGTCGCTACAGCGACCAATTTTACCGGCGGCAACCCGGCGTAATAGAGCGCGGCACTCCGCAGCGCCACGGCGTATACCTTGCCGATGCCGTAGCCGATCAGCCCGGCGCGTATTGGTTCAGGACGTGTCATAGAATGTCCATCCTTCATCATAAGGTTCTTTTCAGTAGGGATGGGGACCTACCGGTAAACCTGTTGTCCGCGTACCCAGGTTTGCTGCACGCATCCCTGCTCATCCAGGACAACCAGGTCGGCATCCATGCCCGGAGCGACTTTCCCTTTGCGATTGCTGACATTGGTAATCGTGGCGGGTGTCAGTGTCGCCATGCGTATAGCGTCCGACCAGGATGTACCGGCCAGCGCGACCATGTTGCGGATGGCGCGATCAAGCGTCAGCACGCTGCCGGCCAGCGTGCCGTCGACCAGTCGCACACTGCCGTTCGCTACCCGCACGGTGCGGTTGATGAATTCATATTCGCCGTCTGGCAAACCGGCGGCCACTACGGCGTCGGTGATGAGCGCGACATCGCGCGGTCCGCGAGCGGCTAGCGCCAGCCTCAAGATTGCCGGGTGCAGGTGAATACCGTCGGTGATCACTTCGACAGTGGCGCGTGTATCGGTCAGCAGTGCGCCCGCTGTCCCCGGCTGGCGATGATCGAGCCGCGACATGGCATTGAAGAGGTGCGTTGAATGGCGCGCGCCGCCGTCGATGGCGCGAATCACCCGTTCATATATCGCCGCCGTGTGGCCAATGCAGGGCAAAATACCAAGTTCTACGAGCGTTGCCAGTAAGCTGTCTTCCTCGTCCTCTTCGGGCGCGTAATCGACGATTCTCACCAGGCCGTGCCCGATGGCTGCCAGTTCGCGCATCTCGACAGGATCAGGGCGGCGAATGGCCGGCTCATACTGTGCCCCTTTTTTCGCATGGCTGATGAATGGCCCCTCGAGGCGAATGCCGAGAATTTCCGCTTCCGGCTCGTGTTCCTGCCGCCCGGCGATGGCCGCGATGCGCTGTATTTGCGCGACCGTCTCCGCTTTGCCGGTGGTAGCAATAGTGGGGAAAAACGAGGTCACGCCTGTACGCGGAAGCTCGCGTGCCATCATCGCGATATCTTCTCGCGTGCCTGCAGTGATGTCGTGCCCATGAAACCCGTGCGTGTGGATATCGATATAGCCTGGAGCGATACACCAGGAACCGAGATCGTTTATCTCAACCGCCGCACCCGGCATTTGTTCTGCACAGAGTTGCTTTGCCTGCGCGCTATCCCCGACCCGCCAGATCGCGCCTATGCTTGTCCCGGCCAGAACGACCGCCACCGGACCGGCGATCTCTTCCGGCGCATAGAGTTTCTCTGCTACGAGGACGCGCAGCGGTTGAGTTGTGCCATCCTGTCTCTCTTCGCTCATAAAGTTCTCTCGTTTCTGTTCCTGGTCATGTCGTACTCAGCTCAGGGGCGATAATGAACTTTGACAAATTGGTTCGGGTATAGTATAGGGTCGCAATGCTTTGCGTCCCTACGCTTTTGTCGGCACTACGCGCGGCGACCCATACATAACGTATTTTGTGAAAGTTCATAATCGGCCCTACACGCGGCAAAAGGACGCAATGCATTGCAGCCCTACACACGCGAGATGCGTTCGGCGTAGTGCTGGCGCAGCTGCTGTCCCTGCTCAATGCCTCCAGGAATGTTGGCCGAAAGGAAAATGGGCGGTTCGATGCCACGTGCGATAAGGTTGCCAACCGTCTCGGCGGTAATCATCTGGCCGATCAGCGCGCCACTCACCGATGAGATCGAACACGCTTTGCCGCGCCCGCCCGGCATTTCGAGCAGTGCGTCCCCGAACGGCCCGCAGTTGTCGATCACAACATCCGCGAGCTCGTACAATTTCTTTCCCGATGGATGCCGCGATGTGGCTCGCTGCGAATGTTCAAGCGACGTGACGGCAATGAGCGTGTGGCCGTGCTGTTTCGCGTGCAGCGCGACCTCGACAATTGCCACGTTGACGCCAGAGTTTGAGGCAATAATAAACACGTCCTGCTGTTCGATGCGATAGCAGGACAAAATGGCCTGTCCTGCCTCAAGATCGCGTTCGATTTCAGGGCTGACCACGCGCTCTAACGGCCAGTTGGCGCGCAGCGCGAGATCAAGCAAGTCAATCCGGTTGACCGGCACCAGCCCACCCGCGCGGCCTGCCAGCTCCATCGCGAAGGCACGCGAGTGACCCGTCCCGTATGCCTGGATCACGCCGTCTTTCTCGATACAATCGGCAAAGAACTTGCCTACCTGGCGTATCGCATCTGCCTGTGTCTCGTGGACGCGCCTTGCCACCGTTGAGGCTTCTTGCCAGAAGAGCTCCATCCCGAATTGTGCATGTTCGGACATGATATTATCTCCCTTATAAATATAAAGAAATAGATTCAAGCGATGTAGGGACGCGATGCTTTGCGCCCCTACACCTTCGCCCTCGCTTCGCCCGGCGAATCACACTGCTATGCTGCTTTACAACGCTTTATACATCTCCGAGCAACTGTTTTACAGTTTGCGCCAACTTTTCTCCCGATCCTGGAGCGAATGGGCTGATCAGTACCTCGTAGTCCAGTTCCGCGTATGCTTCGCGGGATGGAATATAGCCAACATAACCGTTGGTGTATCCCAGCAGCAATACGAAATGTTTCGTTGTTTGCTTGATCTCCGCGCCCAGGCGATTGTACAGTTCTCCCGGCACTGCCGCCAGCGCCAACTTTCCCATTTGCGCGACTGATACCGTTAGGTTGCGCGGTTGCTCTTTCCACGCCAGCTTCTGCGTTGCCTGGATGCCTTGCAGCGCCGTTTCCAACGTTCGCAATTGTGCTATGTTGCCTGTCTGTCGTTCCGTGCTCATGAGTTCTTGAATGCGCCGTGCATTTGCTGCGAGTTCTTCAGGCGAAAAAGGCGCCTTCGGCTCGAGGCTCATAACTACTTCGCGAATGTCAGGGGAAGCGAGCGCGAGCGGCTGTCCTGTCGGAAACAGATTCGACGCCTGCCGTGCCAGCAACCCGCCGAGGCGCTCCAGCTCGTCGAAGCCCTGCCCTTGCCGAGTGTGACGCGTACTGATATCGCCAGCCGCGCCCGTTGCCAGCGCGATCCATGTATCGTCGCCGAGGAGCGCACGCAATTGCCGCCGGAACGCGCCCGGCAAGTCAGCTGAAATCGCCAGATTGTCCGCGCTCATCACCGTCGGATGGCAAGGGAAACTGCCAAATACCGCTGCTGGTTGTGCCTGTTCAGGTGCATCATAGAAACAGAGCAAATCGAGGGTAATATCCGCTGCTTGCTCAGGATGATCGCGATTGGTAGCGACGCCGTTGATCGGTCCGCTCGCGTGCCGCGCCCATACCGGGTGCATCTGCGTTATCGCCTCGCGTGCCGCGCTTTCGGCCCCCGTGATGATGAGTTTCTTGATCGCGGGATCGGGCGGATCAGATGAGAATGAAAGCGAGCGCGTCACGTCCGGCCCCGAATGCGTATGCGTCGCGCCCAGCCACGTAGCCGCGCCAGGATGCTGCTGCGCGACGTTTCGGCGAGTCTCCTCTACCATCGTTTCATCGACGCCGATGAGATCGCAAGCGATCACTACAAACGGGCGCTCCTGCGTTCCTAGCGCCAGAGCATGAGCATATAACGGGTCGTGAACGGCGTTGGCCGACGCGGCACGCGAGCCATAGCCACCCATTCGGCATGGAATATTCGGCGTAATTTCAGCCGCGGCCCATCCGGCCAGCACTGGAGTCTCCATTGTCTTCATCAACTCTCTAGAGCTTATTTTTCGCGAGAGTGTCCAGGAAGTCGGTCGCACGGTCGCTGGGCATCATTTTCGAGGTCAGCCGGTAGCCCTTCGCGGCAATCGCCCTGTATATCTGCGCGTCTTCAGGCGTGACCGCGATTGAGTGCGTAACCATCTTGAACTTTGTACCAGGCGTCGGAGCCTGGTTGCCGACATTGATCTCTTCCGGCTGCATGCCGCCCTCGAGCAGGCGCAGCGCGTCCGAGGGCAACTTCGCCAGCACAAAGATGCGCTCCTTCAGCCCCTTCTCGCTCTTCACATAGTTCAGCGTATCATCGACCGACAGCACCGATGTGGGGATGCCACGCGCCGCCTGGGGCAGCAGCATCTTCTGAATCGGATCGCGAGCCACTTGATCGTTGGTGACGATCAAGCGATTCGTGTTGATGGCATTCCCCCAACTGGCCGTAACCTGGCCGTGGATTAAGCGGTTATCGATACGCATGTGAATGATAGCCATACGTTTCCCCTCATATGTTTACACCGAACGGGCTAGAAAGCCCCCGTCATTTATGCGGGGGAGTCATCACTGGCCAGTAACTGTGTTAGGTTGACGACCCCCTCCTTACCAGCTTGCAGCGCAATGCCCACCAGTTCCGCTGCGCTGGCGTGTTCGCGCGATGTCAGCACTTCGAGCAACATGGGGAGGCTGGCGCCACAAATTACGGGCGTGCCGTTGGTGGCAAGATACGCGCTGGCGTTAGCCGGACTTCCGCCCATGAGATCAACCAGCACCAGCGCGCCACTACCATCGCTTGCCGCCTCAGCCACTGCCGCTTCGATCTGTGCACGCAGCCGATCCAGGTCAGCCGCCGGGTCCATCCCGATCGCTAGAAAACGTTCCTGCGGTCCGACAATCATCTCGGCAGCTCCTTTGAGTCCTTCTGCCAGCGGCCCGTGTGATACCAGGACAATCCCGATCACGCAATCACCTCTTTCTATATTACCTCATAGGCGGTTGCGATATTGTAGGACAAGAGCAAGCCTCGCTCCTGCTCCCACATTATTTGCCGTGTGTTGAGGTAGGGACGATGCTTGCCATCGCCCTACCAACTTCACTGAAACCGCGCTACAAAAGGCCGAATGCGCCGCACACGAAGGCGATCACGGCCAGGATGATCAGCACCCATACAGCCGAGAGCTTCAGCCCGCGCAGGAGCCAGTATGCGAGCGCGACGAAGACGACAGGCAGCAGGTAGGGGACGATCTTGTCCAGCGTGGCCTGCAACGCAACAGTTTCTGTAACAGGCTTCCCCTGGACGATAACATGTTGTACGTAGGTGAGCGGCGTTTTCACTGCCGCCAAAATGCTGGGGACGAAACCGCCAATGACGATCATACCCATCATGGTGACCATCTCGGTGACGCGTGTTAGTGTCCCCTCAGAGGTTACTTCTCGCGCGACGCCGATACCCTGCCGGTAGCCAAAGTAGAACAGAGGGATCATCAGCACCGTCCACAGGATGCCGGAGAGGAAGATGAGCGCCGGTCCGAAGTAACTCCCGCCTAGCGCCAGCGACGCGGCAAAGACCGCGACGATTGGGCGGTACAGGATGGCCTGGATTGTATCGCCGATGCCCGCGAATGGCCCCATCAAGCCAACTTTGAGACTATCGACAGCTTCACCCTGCTGCTGCGCTTCGAGCGCCACCGTCGCGCCAAAAATGGGCGGCGATCCTACCTGCGGGTTCGTGTTGTAGAACACCAGGTGGCGCTTCATGGCGGCGATACGCTCCGCTTTGTCTTTGTAGATCGCGTCGATGACGGGTAGCATCGAATAGAGGTAGCCCAGCGCCTGCATACGCTCGTAGTTCCATGACCACTGGAGCGTAATCAGGTGTCGCCACATCGCTCTGCGTACTACGGAAGAACTGAGTACGGTGACAGCGCCGTTATGAGAGCCGTTTTCCCCATATGTGGGTGTTTCTGGTTGCGCCAGTTCCCCTTCTACGGGAGTTTCTGGTTGCGCCAGTTCGTTTCTTACTTGCTCAGACATTGACTGCACTCCTTGTTTGCATCATGTTCACCAGGAAGCCAATAGCTACGGCGAGGATCGCGATACCAATGATTGGTACGCTCAGGTACGCGAACAACACGAAACCGACCAAGAGGAACGGCCAGTAGCGCCGCAGCGGCAGCATCGACAGCAGAAGCGCGAAGCCCAGGGCCGGCAGCACGTGTCCCACCGTTGTCATTCCGTTAATGAACCATTGTGGCGCCGTTTGGATCAACGATTGGAGCGGGCCAGCTCCCAACCAGATCGCCAGGAAGACGGGGATGGCACGCGTGAGTCCCCAGGGTAGTTGACCCAGCAGGTGCATCGTGCTCACGCCGCGCTCGTTGCCATCTTCCACGTAGTGATCAGCACCGTGAATAAAAACGGTAGTAACGGCGCGTCCGAGTACATCTAGCTGTGTCATGAGGAGCGCGGTGGGGAGGGCAATCGCAAATCCAGCGGCAAACCCACCTCCTAGCGCGCCAACAGCCGTACCAACAATAGCTCCTGTCTGAAAATCAGGAATGGTCGCGCCACCATACGTCCAGAGGCCGAGTGACAGCAGGGTGAGGCTCGCGCCGACGGTGAGGCCGAGGGGAATGTTACCAACAATGACGCCTGTAATAAAGCCTGAAATGAGTGCCTCTTGCCACCAGAGGCCGGGACCTAGCGCTGTTACGATGCCTATATAGGCCCAGATAGCTAATACCAACGCGATCCAGATTGAATAACTGTGCATTTTCTACCTCCTTGTAGTTGGACTGTAGAACTAGAACGGCGAGGAGCTTTTTACTCTGGCTGAGCTGGGGAAATACATCACGCGGAGGCATCCTTGCCAGTTTGAACGGAGTACCTCTGTGTTCTCACGACTTCTTCTATCTATCGGCGAGTCACACTCCTTCCTGGTACAAGCGCGTCCTGTGCCGACTTGCCCGGCTCAGTTCTTTGCCTCTTCAATCGGAGATTTGAGATAAGACCTCGATGTCTTTCTATACGCTTAGCGTACATTGTTTTTTTTGATTTGTCAAGATATCTAGCCCACTAGATTTCATTGCATATTTGTGATATAGTTATGGGAGAATGCTGATGGCAAGCCAATTTATATTGTTGAGCATATTTAAGCTCTGCATTGTGAAAGCCCTTGACAAGCCTTTCCGCATTCTAACTGCGGAATGTGGGATAGATAAGCTTCAAAGCTCTGCATGCCGGAGCGCCGATTTGGCTCCCTACGCAGGACGTTGAGTCGTAAACGAAGGTACACTTGCCGACGTACGCGGAAGCGTCTTATTATGTTAGGTATCAGTGAAGGCGCGTGGAAGGGAATAGGGCAGCCGCAAATGTCGCCCCTGGAAATGCATCCCTACTGATGCCGAGAGGATCAACAAACAATGATCATAAATTCGTTAAAAGATGAAAGTATAGATAAGCGCAGCCCTATTCCCATGTACTACCAGATCATGCGGCAATTGCTGGAGAAGATACAGGGAGGCGAGTTCGCCGTTGACAGCACGCTGCCGCCAGAGCGCGAACTGGCGGAGACTTACAAGGTCAGCCGCATGACGGTACGGCAGGCTATTATCGAACTGGTCAACGAGGGCATTCTCGTCCGGCGCAAGGGCATCGGAACGTTTGTTGCTCCTCCTAAACTGGAACAGGCATTAAGCAGGCTGACCAGCTTTACCGAAGACATGGCTCAACGCGGCATGAAAGCGGGCGCGAAAGTAATTTCGTTTGATGAGATCGTGCCAGAGTCGGCCATCCGTAAAACGCTAGCGTTAGAAACCGGGGATAAAGCCTACGAGTGCGTGCGCCTGCGCCTGGCGGATGATGTGCCGATGGCGCTGGAGACGACGACCCTGCCAGTTTCGCTGTGTCCAGGACTCACACGGCAGGACCTGGAAAACCAGTCGCTCTATCGTTTGCTGGCCGAACGCTGGGGCGTGCGCCTCGATTACGCGACGCAGAGTATTGAGCCTGCCTGTGCTTCGCCGCATGAAGCCTCTCTGTTGCATGTCGCTCAGGGAATGCCGCTGCTGCTGATGCACCGCATCACCTACAACCAGGACGGGCGGGCGATTGAGCATGTCAAGTCGCTCTACCGGGGCGACCGCTACAAGTTCATCATTGAATTGCATCAGAAATCGTCACTGTAAGGGGAGAGAAGGAGCCAGAGATGCCAACACAGCTTGAGCAAGAGATTGCCAGCCAGCCGGAAGTTATCGCGCGTTTGCTGGAACGCGAAACGGAGCATGTCGCGGAGATCGCTGGCCGTCTCGCCCCGTGTCACTACGCGGTGATCGCGGCACGTGGCTCGTCCGATCACGCTGCCACCTATGCCAAGTATGTCTGGGCCGCGCTGGCAGGCTATCCCGTGGCCCTCGCCGCGCCCTCGCTGCACACGCTCTATCACGCGCCGCCACGACTTGATGGCGCGATGATGATCGGCATCTCGCAGTCGGGCCAATCGCCAGATATCGTGGCGGTACTGGAAGACGGTAAACGCCAGGGGCGCCCAACGCTCGCCATTACCAATGATGCCGCCTCGCCTCTGGCTGCCGCTGCCGGTTATGTGATCGAGTTGCACGCTGGTCTGGAACGCAGCGTGGCCGCCACGAAAACCTATACCGCACAACTGGCCGTCGTCGCGCTCTTCGCCGCAGCCCTGAGCGATTCCAAGGAGCGTATGCGGGAGCTTCAGCTTTTGCCCGCGCTGATCGAAACCGCGCTCAAAGAGTCTGCCGGGATCGCTGCCCGCGCCGAACGCTACCGCTACATGGATCGCTGCATCGTCATCGGGCGCGGCTACAACTATGCCACTTCCTTTGAACTGGCGCTGAAACTCAAAGAACTGACCTATGTGATGGCAAGTCCCTCCTCGCCGGCGGATTTCCGACATGGCCCTATCGCCACGATTGAGGAGGGGCTGCCCGTCATTCTGATCATGCCGTCCGGTGCGGCCTATGATGATATGCTCGCTTTCGCCAACGAGGCGCGAGCGTTGGGCGCGGAACTACTCGTGATCTCAGATAGAGCCGAGGCGCTGGCTCTTGCCGCCACGTCCATGCCGCTGCCACCATCTATCCCTGAATGGCTCAGCCCGATTATTTCTATCGTGCCGGGACAGGTTCTGGCGCTGCATCTCGCGCTGCACAAAGGTATCGATCCCGATACGCCGCGCGGCCTGCATAAGGTGACGCGCACGCTGTGAGTGCATAGTGCTCCCTTGTTCGAAGTCTCGCTAATTGGCCTAAATTGCGCGAAGCCGTGACCAGGGGCAAGGGGAATTACTAGCTGTCCTTTTACAGTGTCTTGGTAGAAGGAGACCATTCCATTTCGGGGGCTAATTGCTGTGCTTTCATGTGGTTGAAGGTATCCCTGCTCTGGAATGATCTCCCATGTGCAACCTTCAAGGCTACTTTGCACTTGGTGATAGCGTCGCGCATGCCTATCTTTCTTACACTTTTGCCTGCTGCTGTGGTTCTCGCAGTGCTTGTTGTTGTTTTTTTGTAGTTGCACTCATCACATACACCGCAATGGTCCCACTCTGCTGATCCAGCATCTGCCAACCCTCTAAGATGAGCACATCCTCTGGATCTCTGATAGCTTCCGCTACTTTCCCCCACTGCTTTATGCCGATATAGACGGCATAGGAGGTACCAGACGCCTGTTCTAGTGGTGGAACAGGTAATCCTTTAGGTGACGACTCCCCGCGGCTACAAGCCGGGGGCTTCTGGAATGACGCAGCCATGTCGTCCCATGGCTTCTAAAGCTTCTTCAAGGATATTTTTACTGCCATTGTAGTCTCGATCAATGACGAGACCACAGGTGGGGCACTCATAGACCCGCACGGAGAGTGGCATCGCTTGTCGATGTCCGCAGGTCGAACAGGTTTGTGACGTGTAGGCCGGGTTCACTCGCACGACTTCTCGGCCAGCTTCTGCCGCTTTACGAAGAAGGTGTGCGAAAAACGATGACCACGCCGCATCCGCGATACTTTTTGCCAACGTCGGGTTTTTGATCATATTGCGCACCACGAGTGCTTCCACCGCGATCAAACCGAACCGTTTGACGAGGCAAGCCACCTGTTGGCGGATGAAATTCTCGCGCCGCCATCTGACTCGCTCATGCACCCGGGCGACCACCTTGCGTCTCTTTTCTCGCTTGGACGTGCCCTTGTGCTTTTTTGAGAGCGCGCGGTGCGCACGAGCTAACGCGTGTTCCTCTTCTCGAAAGAAGCGCGGATTGTCGATCTGCTCGCCAGTCGAGAGATAGGCAAACGTCTTGAGCCCCACATCTATCCCCACTTGCTGCTCGGATGGAGGCGCAGGGATTGACGCTCCCTCGGTTTCCACGGTGATGCTGGCAAACCACTTGCCCGTCGGGGTTCGTTTCACCGTGGCGGTCTTCGGCAGGCCGGTGATCGGTCGATGCATGACCATCTTGAGGTGACCGAGCTTGGAAAGGATCAGCCTTCCCTGCTGGTTTTTCCCCCTTTATAGGGAAAAGCTGTTGCCATATTGCTTGCAGGTGAGACTATCATAGCGCAAACGCGTCCCTGAAAGCGGTAGAGTAGGGAGCGGTTGTCCCTTGTTGGGATCATCCGACACCCCCTCTCAGAACCGGACGTGCCCGTTTGCAGGCATCCGGCTCGCCCTTTACGTATCTCTTGAGATGATCTCTATCTGGGAGTGTGCCTGTATGCAGTTGCCGATGGCAGGACTGACAGAGGATCAGTGTTTTTCTGTACTTGGCTGCCATTAGCTGCTGCCAGAGTGCTTTTCCTTTTGCGACATCTTTCCATTTCCGTATGTGGTGGACTTCACAAGGCCCCTGCTTTGTCTCACAGTCTTCGCATTGACCGCTGTTTAACCGCTTGATGACTTCGGAGCGGCTCAATGTCCAGATAGAGACATTCGGCTGCTTGTCAATTCCTGGGTCGCTCGGCAGTGGTTTTCTGAGATCTTTTAGACGGAAAATTCTGATGACGCGGGTCTTCTTTTCTCCTTGGACGATCAGTGCATATCCATCGTCCGTTTTCAATCGGTTGGCAATTTTGTTGACACTCGTTTTGTGCTTGTTTGCCAGGGTTTTTAGTAAGCTGACCCGCCACACGTGAGCGAGTTTATGCCTGACTGTTTTCGCATTGAGCGCCAATGCATAGTAGTTTGCCAGACCTCGGAGTTCCCCCTTGTAAGCCAGGATGATTTCGGCATCGCTTGATTGGGTCCATTCCTTCTGGTGGATCGCTTTTGTGGTCTCGTAATTTCCGTATCCTTTTATTGCACAGACCTTTTGAAGTGTCTCTTTGGGCATATGACGTTGGCTTCTCTCGGAGACTGATTTAAAGGTAGTGTGGCAGTTGCCACGTTTCATCTTTATGACCCGGTCTCCTGAGTAGGTTTTTACCTCATATCCGACAAAGGTCATTCCCTT
>CAAGKR010300263.1_pt1 | contig 15755 bp, 14 predicted proteins | sample 2556971 | NCBI WGS metagenome assembly CAAGKR01 (sample SAMEA5207829, study PRJEB30636) | soil metagenome | biome: forest; feature: boreal; material: soil | place: USA | collected 2011-09 | depth 1 m | reverse complement strand
GCGCTGCGGCAGTACGTCATTCCGCGCGCACTCTTCACACGTTCGCGCTTTACGCTGCGCATCGGTGAAGAAGCCGGCTGGGATCGAACGCTGCAGCGATTGTACGGGTTGGGCTACCGCCGCTGCGACGTCGTCAGCGCGGTGGGCGAGTATGCCGTGCGCGGCGGCATCATCGACGTCTTCGCGCCGACCGCCGACCGTCCGGCGCGCATCGAGTTCATGAGCGATGCCGTCGAAAGCATCCGTCCATTCGACGTCGAGTCGCAGCGCAGCGAAGGCACCCTCCAATCGCTGCAGATCGTTCCGTGGAGCGAGATTCCGCGCGACGACGCACTGCGCGCCCGCATTCGCGAACGTCTCGACGCGCCGCAAAATGTCGCGGACGCAGTCAGCGCGTACCTCGAATCGGGAGCTGAGATTCCAACTGCGTGGCTTTCGCTTGCTTTTGACGAGCGTGAAACCGTGCTGGACTATCTTTCGGAGCAAGCGACCGTCGTGCTCGATGAACCAGGTATGCTCGCCACTGTCGAGCGAGCTCTCGACGAGGAGCGCTCCCGCGAACAAAGCGTCTTGCTCGAAGCGCTCGCATCCGATCAGTTGTCGGTGCGCGCCTCAGAGGTCGCGGAATCGCTGTTAGCTGAAGTCACTGCGCCATACCCGCATTTGCACGATCTCGCGCCGGCGCTAGCGCGGCATCGCGCGTTTACGTTTCCCGGAGCAATCGAGAGCGCGCAGTCCTTGCACTGGTTGCCGCGCATCGTCGAGTCATTCGTTCTCGAGACGCGGCCGGCCGAGCATTTCAACCGCCAGATCGAGTTGTTCACGCAATCGCTGCGCGATTGGACGCAAGCCGGTGAAACGATTGCGCTCGTTACGTCCGGCGTCGCGCGCACGGCGGATATCGTAAGGGCGGCCAGCCTCGGCGCGAACATTTCCGTCGGCCACGGGTCGATCGAAAGCGGGTTCGTGATCCCGGAGCTGCGCTTGCGCGTGCTCGGAGATCGCGAGATCTACGGACAGCCGCCCAAGCGCGTAAAGATACGCGCCGTCAAGGAAGGCGTACCGGTAACGCTGGCCGATCTCCGAGTCGGCGATTGCGTCGTGCACAGCGTGCACGGCATCGGTCAATATCTGGGGCTACGCACCGAAATGATTCTCGGCGCGACGCAAGATTATCTGGATCTACGATACGCAGGCACGGACCGTATGCTCGTGCCCGTTACGCAGATGCATCAGATCGCCAAATACAGCGCAGCCGAAGGCACGACGCCGCGCCTCTCGCGCATGGGCGGCGCAGATTGGGCTCGTACGAAACTGCGCGTCTCGGAATCGCTCGGAAAGATCGCCGACGGACTCGTCGAGCTGTACGCCGAGCGTGAGATGGCCCGCGGTCACGCGTTCGCACCCGACACGCCGTGGCAGGCCGAACTCGAAGAGGCCTTTCCGTACGACGAGACGCCCGACCAGCTCAAAGCGATCGTCGATTCAAAAGCTGACATGGAGAGCGCACGCCCCATGGATCGCCTCGTCTGCGGCGACGTCGGGTACGGAAAGACCGAAGTCGCGATTCGCGCCGCGTTCAAAGCGATCGCCGACAAAAAACAAGTTGCGCTGCTCGTGCCGACCACGCTGCTGGCCGCCCAGCATTACCGCACGTTCGCCAGCCGTTTCGCGGGCTTCCCTATTCGCATCGAAGAGCTGTCGCGCTTCAAGAACAAGAAAGCGCAGCGCGAGATTCTGCGCGAGCTGGCCGAAGGGCGCGTGGATATCGTCATCGGGACGCACCGGCTCCTGCAGAAAGACATCGTGTTCGCCGATCTCGGTCTCATCGTCGTCGATGAAGAGCAGCGTTTCGGCGTCATGCAAAAAGAGCGGCTCAAACAGTTGCGCGCCAGCGTCGACGTCATGACGCTTTCGGCCACGCCGATTCCGCGCACGCTGCACATGTCACTGATGGGCGTACGCGACCTTTCGCTCATACAAACCGCGCCGAAGAACCGTATGTCGATCAAAACGGTGGTCGTGCCCGCCGGCGACGCCGTCGTGCAGCGCGCGATCACCGCCGAACTCGATCGCGGGGGGCAGATCTACTACTTGCACAACCGGATCGAATCGATTTACGCCGTGAAGAACGCGCTGGAACGGCTGGTTCCGCGTGCCAGGATTGCCATCGGACACGGGCAGATGAGCGAAACGGAGATCGAACCGATCATGCAAGCCTTCATTGAAGGACAGATCGACGTGCTGGTCGCGACGACGATCATCGAGAACGGCATCGACATCCCGAACGTCAACACGATCGTCGTGAACGACGCCGACAAGTTCGGGCTGGCGCAGCTCTATCAGCTGCGCGGCCGCGTCGGACGCTCCAACCATCAAGCCTACGCGTATCTGCTCTATCAAGCGCATAAGGCGCTCTCCGAGGAAGCCAAAGCGCGGCTCGCAGCCATTCGCGAGTTCGCGCATTTGGGAAGCGGCTTGCAGATCGCGATGCGCGATCTCGAGATTCGCGGTGCGGGCAACCTGCTCGGATCGGCGCAGTCCGGTTTCATCGCGTCGGTCGGCTTCGACACCTACTGTCAGCTCTTGGCCGAAGCGATCGCCGAACGCAAGGGCCAGCAAGCCACGCTCGAGGAGCAGCGCGAGGCGGTTATCGACGTCAAGATCGATGCGTACGTGCCCAACGACTACGTTCCGCAAGTTTCGCAGAAGATTGCAATCTATCAGCAGCTTGCCAAGTCGCGCACGCAGGTGCAAGTCGAGGAGATCGCAGCGGGCGTGCGCGACCGCTTCGGCCCGTTCCCGAAACCGCTTGAAAACCTCGTGGAACTGACCAAACTGCGGGCGATCGCGCTGCAGAAGCACGTGACCCGCGTCGTCGTCGACGAAAAACGGCTAACGCTCGGGGTGGGTTCGGGTTTCGCGCTTCAGCCCGGCGCGATAGCGCGTTTTCAGACGCTGACGAAGAACCGCTTTCGCTTCGGCGACGGCAAGGTCGTCGTGGATTTACCGCCGCTACGCGGCGGGGCGTCAACGGAAAAAACCTGGCTGCCGCTGTTACGCGAGCTGTTAGAGGCGATTTAGGCTCCGGCGCGAAACAGGCGGCGGTGATAAAATTTACAGGAATTGCCGCAGTGCTGCTTGCGGCTGCTTTGACCGCGTGCGGCGCCGGCGGCACGATCCTGACCGTCAACGGTCAGGCGATCACGCGTGACCAGCTCGATACCAAACTCGAAAACAGCACCTCGCCCGTTACGGCGCGCAACGTGCTGCAACTGATGGTCACGGATGATCTGATCGATAAGTACGCGCAGAGCCACCATATCAGCGTCAGTTCGGCCGAGATCGCGAAGATCGAAAATCAATACAAGGCGCAGTATCCCGCCAATCAGTGGGACCAGCTGCTGAAAGCGCGCGGCTTGAGCGAACAGGACGTGCAGGATTTGATCCGCCGCCAGATCATTTTGGACAAGGCCGTCGGCGTCAACGTGCACATTCCCCCCAAGCAAGTTGCGGCGTACTTTGCGCTCAACCATGCGCAGCTCGACCAGCCCGCGCAAACGCGCGCGCGCCACATTCTGGTCGCCGATGCGGCGACAGCGCAAAAAGTTGAAGCCGATCTCAAGGCCGGCAAAGATTTCGCGGCGGAAGCCAAGCTGTATTCGAGCGATCCCGGCAGCAAAGACGCCGGCGGCGAACTCGGCTGGTTCCCTCGCGGACGAATGGTGCCAACGTTCGATCAGTATGTTTTCAGCGGACCGATCGGCAAGGTCAGCCAGCCGATCAAATCGCCGTTGGGCTATCACATTATTCAAATCGAGGAGCGTAAGCCGGCGATAAAAGCCACGCTGGCAAACTCGAGCGCGAAGATCACGCAAATGCTGCGCCAGCAGCAAGAAAGTCCGCTCATCCAGCAATTTCTGCAGCAGCTGCAGCAGACTGCAAAGATCGACGTGAACGACTCGCGCTTTGCGGGACTCTTCCCGACGCCGCTTCCGCCCGGGCCGGCACCGATCACCGCGCCCACGAAGTAGCCGCAAAGGCGCACCATGCTCGTGCGCGTCGTTGGGTTGGGACCGGGCGATCCGGGACTGCTCACGCTGGGAAGTCTCGATGCGTTGCGCGCATCGAGACGCGCCGCCATCATGCTTGCGCCCGCCGAGCTGACAAACTATCTGCAATCGCAGGACATCGAGCTCGTAGACGATCTGATTTCCGATCCGGCGCTTTTCATTCGCGGGAGCGCCGAAGTGATCGAGAGCTTTGTTCAGGAGCTTACCCTTCGACAGCCCTTCGACTCCGCTCAGGATGACATAGCGGGTCGTTCGATACCTCACGATGACAACGCTACGCACGACACCTCCATAGCGATCGGCGTGCTCGGTAATCCCCTTTCGGACTTTCCCGGGTTGCCGCAATTGCTGCGCGCGCTCGAAGCTCGCAACATCCACACCGATATCGTTCCCGGCATGCCGCGCGAGACGCTCTCCGCCGCGATTGCCATGCCGCTGGTACCGCTTCCGCCGCTTTCAACGCACCACACGTGGAACGATCTGATCGAAATCATGGCGCGGCTGCGGCGCTCTTGCCCGTGGGATCGCGAGCAAACGCACCGGACGCTTGTGCCCTACTTGATCGAAGAGACGTACGAGGTCGTTGAAGCGATCGAAAACGCCGACGAAGCGGCGCTGTGCGAAGAGCTCGGCGACTTGCTCCTGCAGATCGTTTTTCACGCGCAAATCGGTAGCGAGACCGGGCGCTTCACCAGCGCCGATGTCATCGATGCGCTTTCGAATAAAATGGTCCGCCGCCATCCGCACGTCTTCGGAGAAGCGGTCATGGAAGACGTCGACGCGCAGTGGAGGAACTGGGAACGACTCAAAGCCGAAGAGGCAACCGGGCGCAAACGCCGCAGCCGGCTCGAGGGAATTCCCAAGCAATTGGGAGCACTCCAGCGCGGTCAGCGGATGCAAGAGAAAGCCGCGCGCGTTGGTTTCGATTGGCCTGCGGTCGAGCAGATTCTCGACAAGCTCGTCGAGGAGCTGGGCGAACTCGCCGACGCGCAACGCGCGAAACACGACGATCCGCACATGCGCGAGGAGCTGGGCGACGTCTTCTTCACGCTCGTAAATCTGTCGCGCGCGCTGGGCGTCGACGCGGAAGCGGCCATGCGCGAAGCGAATGATAAATTTTACAAGCGCTTTGGTTTCATGGAAGCCCGCGCCGCGAAGGAAGGCAAATTCCTGGCGAACATGTCGCTGGACGAACTCGAGGAACTGTGGAAGCTGGCAAAGACCTCAAGAGCATGATTCGGGTACGCATGAACGCGCGGGATGCGCACTATGGCGGCAATCTGGTCGACGGCGCACGGATACTGGAACTCTTCGGCGACGTCGCGACCGAATTGCTCGTTTGCATGGACGGCGATGAAGGCTTATTCGCAGCGTACGACAGCGTCGAATTCCTCGCGCCGGTGCGTGCCGGCGATTACATCGAAGCCGAAGGCCGGATTGAAAGCGTCGGCAACACTTCGCGAAAAATGACATTCGAAGCGCGGAAGGTCATCGAAACACGTCCGGAAATCGGCGAGAGCGCCGCGGAGTTCTTGAGAGAACCGATCGTTGTTTGCCGCGCTTCAGGCACGTGCGTCACGCCAAAGGGCAAGAAACGAACGTAGCTTCAGGCCGGAAGCCGCCGCTGCAGTTGCTCGACGAGGGTTTCAATGTGCTCGACGCGGATTTCAATGTGCTCGGCGCGCGTCTTAAATCAGGCGTTCGTGCGTCTTGCGTTTCCAGAAGAATTCGTAATAGCCGAATTGCAATAAGACGACGACGGCGTACGCGATCGGGTAGCCCATCCAGATGCCGTCGATGCCGAACCTGTGCATCAGCAGCCACGCAGCCGGAACTTCCACGGCCCAAATCGCGAAGATGCCGTTGACCGTCGGCCAAAATACCGCTCCGCTGCTGCGCATCACGCCGCTCAGCACGGAAGAGTTCCCGAACAGCAGATAGCTCCAAAGCGTGATCATCAGCAGCCCATGTGCGATCTCGAGCGGATGTTTGGCCGTAACGAACCAGCCTAAAATAAACCACGCAAATGCATAACAGGTTGCGATGATGAGCCCACCGATCGCATAGTTGAGGGCGACGCCCGAGCGGATGACGCTGTTGAGCTTATCTTCTCGTTTCGCGCCGATGCACTGCGCGCCGAAGATTGAGGCGGCGATACCGATGCTGATGGCGGGGAATTGAACGTAGCCGACAATTTGATTGACGGCGCCGTACGCAGCGGTGGCATCCGAGCCGAAGCGATTCACGAACGTGATGACCGCAATCTCGGCGAGCGCGACCATGATCACTTGCAAGCCGATCGGCACGCCCAAGCGCACGACCGTCTTGAATATCTTCCAGTCCACTCGCATGTCGCGCATCATCTCAAAATCGAACGAAAGCGGGTCTTTGCGCCGCGCCAGCAACACGAGCAGCCCAACGAAAGCGACGGAATTCCCAATATAGCCGGCGATCGCTGCCGACGCCACGCCCAACCGCGGCAGATGCGCCCAGCCGAGGATGAATGCCGGCGTCAAAAGCGCTATGAGCACGGTGCTCATGAACAACACGTAGAACGGCGTCTGCGAGTCGCCGGTGCCGCGAATGAACGTCGTGTAGGCAAGATACGGGAAGAACATCGGACACGACGCGAAGAGAATCTCCGCATACACGGTTGCGTCGGCAAAGATGTCGCTCGGCGTGCGGATCAGGCGCAGCAAGTCCGGCGTCAGGAAAAGTCCGATCAGTGCGACGATGACTCCAAGGAGCAGACTGATCGTCAGCGTCGTTCCCGCCACGCGCTTCATCGCATGCACGTTTCCGGCCCCGAACGCTTGCCCGATCAGCACCGTACTGCCGCTCGAGAGGCCGATCAGGAATGAGATCAGCAGAAAAATAATCGGGAAGATGCCGGAGACGGCGGCCAGCGCGTGGACGCCGATCAATTGTCCGAGATAGATGCTTGCCACGGTTTGCGACGCGGCCTGCAGCATGTTGCTAAGAAGCAACGGCACGAGAAAGATCAGGAAGAGCCGCCACATGGGTCGGCTCTCATCGAAGATGTTGACCTGGCCGCGACGGGCGGCCGGTCGGGCTGCAGCCATCGGCGCTCCGGTTGGCGAGCAGGGTACCGATCTCTTTTTCCGGGAAGTTGCAGGCGTGCGGCTGGATAAGTTCATGAAAGTTTCGCGCCTGAGCAAGAGGCGCAGCGAGGCGCACGAGGCGCTCGTTCACGGCCGCATAACCAAAGACGGCAGACCGCTCAAACCGGGCTACGACGTTCGCCCGGGCGACGTGCTGGAGATCCACTATGCGACGAAATTCCTAACGGTTCGCATCCGCGAAGTTCCGCTGCGCATGACGCCCGGCGTAAAAGCTTCGGAGCTTTATGAAATCATTGGCGAACGTCCCGAATAATGCGTAACCTTTCCGCGGATACCAAAGATGCGCTGACCCGCGACATCCCGGCTGCGCCGCATTGCCGGGATGCGCTGCTAGCAGGTTTGGCGCTGTACGGAGCGCGCGCCAACTATTTCGTAACGCATCGTAACGCGATCGCACGCCTGTTTTGGGCGCTTTCCCCTCGTCACGCGCGCCCGGCGCGCTACTCGGGGTCCTTCGACAAGCTCAGGATGACAAGAAGTATGTACCGCATCGAGCTTTCCGAAGACTTGCTCGCGCAGCCGCGCAAGCCGCCGCGACGCTGCGATCGCGTCATGGAAGCTCGGGCAGCTTTCTTGGCTTGCGGTTCGCTGTCGGCGGGCGCGCAAGGGTACCATTTGGAATTCGTCGCGCCCGACGATGAGTTTGCCGTGCGCCTCGAATGGATCTTGCGGGCGATCGCTGTTTCGCCCAAGCGCATGAAACGCAACGGACGCAACGTACTGTACTACAAAGATTTCGAAGCGATCGTCGAGTTTTTCGGTGTTATTGGCGCGCATGGCGCAGTACTACACCTCGAGGACGTGCACGCGTTGAAAGAAACCAAGAATCGCATTCACCGTCTCGTCAACACGGAAGCTGCGAACCTCGAACGCGTGGCGAGCGCCGCGGCCGCGCAACGCGACACGATCGAATTCCTGAGCTCCGCGCACGGCCTGCAGCACCTCTCCAACCCGCTGCGCGAGATCGCCGAATTGCGGCTGAACTATCCGGACGAAAGCTTGGCCGAACTCGGCCAGCACTGCAATCCGCCCATCACGAAGCCCACAGTCAACAGCCGCCTCAGCGCGCTCGCGCGCTTGGCGCGACGGCTGCGCGGGGAAACTGCCTCGCGATGACTAAAAGCCCAAACCCTATGCGAATCGGGATCAACGGCTTCGGCCGCATCGGAAGAAACTTTGCGAAAGCGCTGCTCGAACGCCATCCGAACGTAGAGATTGCGGCAGTCAACGATCTGACGAGCGCCGCCGAATGCGCGCACCTGTTCAAATATGATTCGAACTACGGCACGTACGACGGCGAGGTCGGATGTGAAGGCGATTCCATTCTGATCGACGGGCGAAAGATCAAAGTCTTGGCCGAGCGAGATCCCGGCAAGCTGCCCTGGAAAGATTTGGGCGCCGACGTCGTCATCGAATCAACCGGGCTCTTCACCGATGCAGAGAAAGCCCGCGCGCACATTACGGGTGGCGGCGCGAGGAAAGTGCTGATCTCGGCGCCCGCCAAGGGCGAGGATATCACTATCGTGTTGGGCGTCAATCAGGATCGCTACGACCCCGAGAAACACAACATCATCTCGAACGCGTCATGCACGACCAACTGCCTAGCAACCGTCGTAAAACCGATCGTCGACAATCTCGGCTGGGTCAAAGGTTTTATGTCGACGATTCACTCGTACACAAACGATCAGAATATTTTGGACGCGCCGCACAAAGACTTACGGCGCGCGCGCAGCGCCGCAACCAACATCATCCCGACCTCGACGGGAGCTGCCAAAGTACTTTATCTCACGATCCCCGAGGTCAAAGGCACGTTTGACGGATTCGCGCTGCGCGTACCAACGGCTACGGTCTCGATGATCTATCTCGTCGCGCAGGTGAAACGTGAGACGAGCAAAGACGAAGTTAACAGAATTCTCAAGAACGCTGCGATGGGTGAGCTCAAAGAGTACGTGCAGTACTGCGAAGCCGAACTCGTCTCAAGCGACTTCAAACGGTCGGCGTACAGTGCGATCGTGGACTCCGCGCTCACGAACGCCAACGGCGATCTCGTACAGATCGCGGCCTGGTACGACAACGAGTGGGGCTACTCGTGCCGCCTCGCGGATTTGACCGCGCTGGTGCTCGAAAAAATACCTGCACGCGTGTAGTGCCTACCCTTCGCACACTCAGAGACGCGGACGTTTGCGGCAAGCGGGTGCTGGTCCGCGAGGATCTCAACGTCCCCATGCGAGATGGCCAGATCGCCGATCCGAAACGCATCGATGCCGCGCTGCCGACGCTGCGCTACCTCGCAGACCGCAGCGCGCGTGTGATCGTCGTTGCGCATCTCGGACGGCCGGACGGCAAGCGCAATCCGAAATATACGCTGAAACCCGTGGCAAACGCGCTTGCGCAGCGGCTGCACAGCGACGTAACGTTTGCGTCGGATGTCGTAGGACCGGCGGCGCGCGAAGCCGCCGAGGCGCTGCGCGACGGCCAGATTACCATGCTGGAAAACGTCCGGTTCGAACCGGGCGAAGAACAGAACGATCCGCATTTTGCGAAGCAGTTGGCTGGGCTGGCCGAGCTCTACGTCGACGATGCCTTCGGTACCGCGCACCGCTCGCATGCCTCGACCGAAGGCGTGACGCACTACCTTCCGAGTTTCGCGGGGCTTTTGATGGAAGCTGAGATCCGCGAGCTTTCGAAGCTGCTCGTCGATCCGGAACAACCTTATGTTTGCGTGATCGGCGGCGCGAAGATCAAAGACAAGGTCGGGGTCTTCAGCAATCTGATGGATCGCGTGAATACGTTTTGCGTTGGCGGCGGCATGGCCAACACGTTTCTGGCGGCCCAGGGCGTGGACGTCGGCACATCGCTGCGCGACGACGACCTTGGACCTGCCAAAGCGATGCTCGAGTTAGCGCGGACTCGTGGCATCTCGATGCTGCTGCCGTTCGACGCGATCGTTTCAACGGGTTTTGAAAACGACGCCGGCGCGCACGCCGTCGACCTGCCGAATGTCGGAAGTGCGATGATTCTCGACATCGGCCCGAAGACGGCCGCCGAGTACGCCAAGATCATCGAAACGGCTCGCACCGTGGTGTTCAACGGCCCAATGGGCGTCTATGAAAGAGCGCCTTATCGCGAAGGCACGCGAGCGGTAGGCGAGGCGATGGCGCGCGCCACGCAGCGCGGTGCGCGCACGGTCGTGGGCGGAGGCGATGCGGCTGCGGCCGCCGAGGAACTGCAGTTTGCAGACAAAGTGACGCATGTCAGTACCGGCGGCGGAGCGACGCTCGAGTTTCTGGAGGGCAAGACTTTACCGGGAATCAAAGCGTTGGAAGAATGAGACGGCTTATCTGCGCCGGCAACTGGAAGATGCACAAGACGGCGCCCGAGGCAATTGACTTCATTCAAGCCTTCCTACCGCTCGTTTCCCGCATTCTGGATCGCGTCGAAGTGGTGCTCTGCCCGCCTTTCACGGCGATCCCGGCCGTCGCGCGCGGACTCGACGGTCAAACACGCGTGCAGCTCGGCGCGCAGGATATGCACTGGGAACGCAGCGGTGCATTCACCGGCGCGATCTCGGCGCCTATGTTGCGCGACCTCGGCGTAAAATATGCAATCGTCGGACACTCCGAACGGCGCGAATACTTCGGCGAAACCGACGAAACGGTACGTTTGAAAACCGCCGCTGCGCTGCGAGACGGTCTCACACCGATCGTTGCCGTCGGCGAAACTCTCGCGATCCGCGAAGCCGGCAAGACTCGCGAGCATGTGATCGCGCAGACGCGCGCCGCGCTGCAAAGCCTGAGCGCAACGGAGATCGCACGAATCGTGATGGCATATGAGCCGGTCTGGGCGATCGGCACGGGACGCAATTGCGATCCCGTCGAGGCGAACGCCGTCATGGGCGAGATGCGCGCGTGCATCGCGGGGCTGCAGGATGTTCCGATTCTCTACGGCGGCAGCGTCAAAGCGGAGAACATCGCAGAGTATACCACACAATCCAACATCGACGGCGGACTCGTGGGCGGCGCCTCTTTGGATCCGGTGATGTTCGCAGCGCTCTGTGGGGCTGCTCATTGAAGTATCGGCCGGTTGTGATCTGCGTGCTGGACGGCTGGGGATGCAGCGAAAACGTGCGCGGTAACGCGATTGCGGCCGCAACGCTGCCGAATTGGAACGGGTTTTTCGAGCGCTATCCGTGGACGATGCTGCAATCCAGCGGCGAATGCGTGGGACTTCCCAAAGGTATTATGGGAAACAGCGAAGTCGGCCACACCAACATGGGAAGCGGCCGCGTCGTGGCGCAAGGCGTCACCATTATCGATGAAGATATTCGCTCGGGAGATTTTGCCAATAACGCAACGCTGCAGGCATGCATCGATCACGTCAAACACTCGGGCGGCTTGCTGCACCTCATGGGACTCGTTTCCGACGGAAAAGTGCACAGCTCGCTCGATCACCTCTTCGCGTTGATCGATGCGGTCGCAAAAGCCGGCGTCCCGTTTGCAGTACACGCCTTCCTCGACGGCCGGGACACGCCGCCGCGCTCGGCGCAGCAATTCTTGCATCAGCTGCAAGAGAAGCTGCGGGCCGCCGGCTTACCTCTCGCGATCAAGACCGTGATCGGGCGATACTATGCCATGGATCGCGACAATCGCCGAGAGCGCACCGAGGCGGCATTCGATGCCCTCGCCAACGCGCGGGCTGAATATGACGCGCCTACTGCGGAAGCTGCGCTTGCAGCGGGCTATGCGCGCGGCGAAGACGACGAGTTCGTGAAGCCGACGACGATCGCGGGCGGCCTGCCGATTCGCAATGGCGATGCGTGCATTTTCTTCAACTTTCGGCCCGACCGCGCACGTCAATTGGCGGTTGCCTTCAATGGATCGGGTTACGCAGACTTCGTCTTAGCGACCATGACGAAGTATGACGAAACCTTTCCGAATCCGGTGCTCTTCGGACCGCATCCGCAATTCGACACGTTTGGAGAGATCGTCGCGCGCGAAGGCCTCCGGCAGTTGCGCCTCGCCGAAACGGAGAAGTACGCCCATGTCACATATTTTTTCAACGGCGGGCGAGAGGACGTATTTCAAAACGAGGATCGCAAGCTCATCCCCTCGGATCGCAGCGTACCGACGTACGATCTGGCACCCGCTATGCGAGCGAGAGAGATCACCGATTATGCAACCGAGTGCATTCGCGCAGGCACGTATGATGTCATCGTCATGAACTATGCCAACGCCGATATGGTTGGGCATACGGGCAAGTGGCGCCCGACGGTTGATGCGGTCGAAGTTCTGGATGAATGCCTGGGCCGTCTTGCAAACGCCGTGCTCGCCGCGGGCGGCTTGCTCGCCATCACGGCGGATCACGGCAACGCCGAACACAAGATCGATCCGCAGGGCAATCCGCTGACCGCGCACACCACCAACCCGGTGCCGTTCATGCTGATTGCGAACGATCTCGCGGGCAAGCTTCGCGCAGGCGGCAAGCTCGGCGACGTCGCGCCCACACTGCTGCACCTAGCCGGCTTGCCGATTCCCGCCGCGATGACCGGCAACGATTTACTTCGATGACACAGAGAATCGGTAGAATCGATCTCGCGATCGTGCTGGGCAGCGGACTTTCGCAACTCTCGGCGGAGCGCTCGCTCGAGCGCATTCCGTTCGCCGAACTCAAACTTCCCGTGGCGAAACTTGCCGGGCATGCGGGCGAAGCGCTGGTCGGCGACTGGCATGGCAAACGCGTGTTGGCCTTTGCCGGGCGCGTTCACGGCTACCAAGGGTTTAGCGCCAAGGATATCACACGCGCGGTCGTGCTCGCGCGCGATCACGGCGCCAAGCAGCTGCTGCTCACCAATGCCGCGGGCGCAATCAACGAGCAGTTCCACGCGGGCGATCTGATGCTTATAGCCGATCACATAAATCTCACCGGCATGAACCCGCTCGTGGGCACGGAGCTCGAAGATCCGTTCGTGAACATGACCGGCGCGTACAGCCCGCGCCTGCGCGCGATTGCGCGCGGAGTGGACGGCAATCTGTGCGAAGGCGTCTATGCCGGATTGCTGGGTCCAAACTATGAAACGCCGGCCGAGGCGCGTTACCTGCGAACGATCGGCGCGGACGCCGTCGGCATGTCGACGGTTCTCGAAACCATCGCAGCCCGCGCGGCCGGCATCGAAGTCTTCGGCGTCAGCTTGATCACGAACTCAGTGGCTGCGGCCGAGACTTCGCACGCCGAGGTCACCGAGATTGCGAAGGGCGCCGCAACCCGGCTGGCGTCGCTATTGGACGGCGTAATAGCTGCCGCTTGAGTCGACGCCCAAGCGCTGTCCCACGATCGTGATTTCTCGCGCTTGGTGATCCCAAAATGTCAGCACCCCGACGGCGCCCGGACGCACGCCGCCGGCGTGAAGCTCTTCACGCGCGATGCTTCTCCGAAAGCCGTCGCTCGAGCCGTTGGCCAGATTCTCCGCGGCGATCTCCAGCCGCGCTTGCGCCGCCGACATCGCATTTGCCGCCCATGTGATACCATGCATGGGCGCATGGTAGGGGACGCTCGTGACCGAAAGATGACCGCATTATGAACGCGACTCGCGTGCTGTTCGCCGCCGCGCTCCTGGCCGGATGCTCGCAGCCTGCGCCTCCAAATGCCGGTGAAGCGATCGCGGCGCGCGAAAACCAAGCCCTCGCGTCCTTCAAAGCGCAATACCAGCCCGTTATCACGGGCATCGACGTCAAAGGTGCGACGCTGGATCTTTTCGTGGACGCCGACCGGCTGATTTCGATGGACGAGCCGGTTGAGGATCAGATGAAGGCGCAAGCGCTCCAGCGCTGGCGCGCACTCTGGAAAACCGATCATCCCGGCAAGCACGCGACACTACGCGTCCGGCTGCGCAACTACTTTGGCGAAGAAGTCTTCAGCGAATCAGCAAAAGTGTAGAACGCGTTCGGTAAACTCGATCGTCGAGAGCGCTTTCTCTCCTGCTCGCGCCACATCGCTCGTCCGCGCACCGCTCGCAAACGTCTTCTCAACCGCGCCTTCGATCCTCGACGCGCCCTCTTTGTCGGCCAGGCTATGCCGCAGCAGCATGGCTGCAGAGAGAATAGCTGCCGTCGGATTGGCGATGCCGCGTCCGGCGATATCGGGTGCCGTGCCGCTAATCGGTTCGTAGAGTCCGAACTGTTTGCCGGGCGCTCCCTTCGCGCCGAGGCTCGCGCTGGGCAGATTTCCGATCGAGCCGGTCAGCATCGCGGCTTCGTCCGAAAGAATGTCGCCGAACATGTTCTCGGTCAGCAGCACGTCGAATTCACCGGGCCGCCGGACAAGTTGCATCGCGGCGTTGTCGACGAGCAGATGCGCGACACGCACGTCCGGATACTCCGGCGCGATCCGATCGACGACGCGCCGCCATAGGCGCGACGTTTCGAGGATGTTCTGCTTATCGATCGAGGTGACGAGCTTTCGCCGTCCGCGCGCGAGCTCGAACGCGACGCGCGCGATCCTTTCGATCTCCGGCGCACGGTAGAACATCGTGTCGACGGCCTCTTCTATTCCGTCGGCTCCGATGCGCTGTTCTTTGGGTTTGCCGAAGTAAATGCCGCCGATCAGTTCGCGCACGACGATCAGATCGAGACCGCGGACCAGTTCCGGCAAGAGGCTCGAGGCTGATTCCAACCCGCTAAAGACTCGCACTGGACGCAAGTTGGCATAAAGCTCGTAATCGCGGCGCAGCAGGAAGAGCGCATATTCGGGCCGCTGCGAGAGCTGCTTGCCTTCGTATTCCGGTAATCCGACGGAACCGAAAAGGATCGCCGCCGATCGATCGCAGAGCGCGCGCGTCTCGTCGGGCAATGCGGATTTGTCGTTGCGCAGCGCCGCGCCGCCGACTTCGCCTTCAATGCATTCCAAATCGGGACGCACGGCGCGCAGAACCCGCACGGCAGCGCGCGTCACTTCGGGCCCGATGCCGTCACCGGGCAGAACGGCGATCGTGCTAATAAACGGTGATGCGGTTGGTGTCGCTCAGGTTGGCCTGCGCCTCATCGGCGGCAGGCTCCGACGTCGGCGCTGCAGCTTGCGGCGGCTCGCCGTTGGACTGCGGAACTGTCTTCTCCAACAGCGCCATATGCGTCATGAGCAAGCTGCGCAGTTCGCTGCGCGCTTTTTCGGCGGCTTCGTTGGCGCGCTGGTGCTCTCGCCGCGCGTCCGCGGCCGCCTCGGTGAACGTCGAAATCTCGCGCTCCGCAGCGATGCGAGCCTGCTCCTTGATGAGGTCGGCCTCTTTGTGCGCGGAAGCTTTGACTTCGTCGGCCGTGCGCTGAGCGAGCAGCAGCGTATTTTGCAGCGACTCTTCCATCGCTTTGAAGTGGCTGATGCGTTCTTTGAGATCGGCGATCTCCGCTTCGAGTGCGGCGCGGTGCTGCGCGTCGTCTTCCAGCGTTTCGATGACGTCGTCGAGGAACTGATCGACCTCTGCGCGGTCGTAACCCTGCAGTGCCTTCTTGAAGGTCTTGTGCTGGATGTCGACAGGCGTGATTCTCTGCAT
>CAAGKR010238852.1_pt1 | contig 15765 bp, 18 predicted proteins | sample 2556971 | NCBI WGS metagenome assembly CAAGKR01 (sample SAMEA5207829, study PRJEB30636) | soil metagenome | biome: forest; feature: boreal; material: soil | place: USA | collected 2011-09 | depth 1 m | reverse complement strand
CCCCAGTGGTGTTTGACGTGCCCGCCGCCGGGCACGTCGCCGATGTTGTCCGCCATCGCCGCCAGGTTGCGTGGGGTGGGCGGGATGCCGCCGATGACGCCCATCACGCAATCGACGTGGAGGGGAGCCTTCAGCACGCCCATGTCCACCAGCGGCGCGAGCGAGCCGACGTGGCCGAGGTCGAAGCACTCGTGCTCGGGCTTTATCCCAAGCTCGTTCATCGCCTGGAGCAACTCGACGATCTCCTCGAACGGGTTTTGGAAGACCATCTTGAAGACAAAGTCTTTGCGGGTACGCGAGTACTTGGCGTAGTTCATCGAGCCCATGTTCAGCGCCGCCACTTCGGGGCGGCAGGCGCGCAGGTACTCGATGCGCTTTGCCACCGGCACGCCGATCGTGCCGGTGGAGTAGTTGACGATCACGTCGTCCACCGCGCCCCTGATCGCCTCGGTGATGGCGGAGAAATCCTCGATTTCATAGCTCGGCGTGCCGTCGGGTTTGCGCGCGTGGATGTGGATCATCGAGGCGCCCTCGTCCACGGCGCGCTTGGCCTCGGCGCCGTACTCCTCTGGGGTGTAGGGGATCGCAGGGCACTGCTCGCGGTTGGCGATCACCCCTGAGATCGAGCACGTGATGACAACTGGGTCGTCCAGACTCAAGGTTTCCCTCCGTGGCCTGCTGTCGGGATGGTCATACCGGCACTACCCGCGCGATCCCCGGCGGCTGGCACAGCTCGCCGGATTCGACTGGGTCAGTCAAGGGCGCGAAGGATAGCGATTGGCGGCGGCTCAGGCCGAGGCGCCGAGCGTGAGGGAGGTCACGCGGTCGCAGGTGTCGCACCCTGGTGTTACCATGCTGGGGATGGCCACTCGCTTCGAGCGTATCGCCGTAACCAAGGACCCCGGGCTCGCGGCGGCGCTGGACCGTGCGACTGCCCTCGTCGGCGCCGGCAAGCCCGCCGCCACACTGGTTCACGACCTGGCGATCCGGGGCGCCGACGCGCTCGTGGAAGAGGAGCGCCGGCGCGCCGAGCAGCTCGCGTGGGTCGCCAAGGTCACCACGTCGCCACAGACCCCGTGGGACCCCGAGGTGCTCGAGCGGATCGACGAGCTGGCCTGGGGCGTAACCACCCAAGCAGCGTGACCGCGGCGGACCCGCCCTACGCGGGCACCGTCCTCCTCGCCGACACCTCGGCGCGCGTGCGCACACACCTGCCGAGCCTGCGCGAGGAGTGGGACGCCGCCGTCAAGGCGGACCAGATCGTGACGTGCTCGATCGTGACGATGGAGCTGCTGTTCGCGGCACGCGACGCGGACAGCGTGGCGCAGACCGAGAAGGTGCAGGGCACGCTGCGCCAGGCGCCGGTGACCGCCTCCGTCCAGCGCGCCGCGATCGGCGCCGTACATGAGATGGCACAGCGAGGCGCGGGCGCCCACCGCATCCCACCACCAGACATCTTGATCGCCGCGGCGGCGCAGGAGGCCGGCATCGGCGTGCTGCACTACGACCGTCACTACGACCGGCTGACCGACGTACTCAACTTCGACAGCATCTGGATCGCACCGCCCGGATCGCTATAGGCCGTGCGACTCAGCCAGCCCGAAGGGCCTGGACGAGCCCTGGAAGCTCCGCGTCGGGCGCGGCGGCAAGACGCTCAAGGCGATGCTCCTCCTCGGGCAGGGCGGTAAGAGCCTCGCTGATCAGCCGGCGCAATTCGAGGAGCTCCTGCTCGCCCTGCGGCCCACCGCGAAGCGCGAGGGTCCGCAGCGTGGAGCTGATCCCGCCGAGCGTGTGCTGAAGATGCTCCTCGCGCGTCCACGGCGAGACCGTCGAGATGCCGGGCTCGCAGTGGTAGCAGCGCCAAGTCTCCTCATCGGCGCGATACCACTCATGCGCGCCGCAATCGCGACGGCCCTTGGGCACGAGCCTTGCCAGCGCGGCCGGCAGGCGTCCGCGTAGCCAAGTTCTCAGTCGATACCGGCCACCGTTCACGCTCATCATGGTATCTCCCTCATCGCCGCTTGCGCCTGCTTCGAAGGCCGCGAAACTTCTCCTCGCGCTGGTAGCGACGCCGCTCCTCGGCAGGAAGGCTCTTGTCGCGTGCACGACGTGAGACCTCATCATCGCTGAGGTTCTGAAACTCGCTCTCGCGTTGGCGCCGTCCCATCGACGAAGCAGAGTAGGCCGAGCTTGGGACGGGATTTTGATGAGCGCTTCGTGCGCGGCGTCGTCCTCTACACGGGCGGCGAGCGACTCCCATTCGGCGAGCGCCTCGAAGCCTGGCCGATGGCCACGTTGTGGAGTGGCTGAGCGATCCCCTACATCACGATCATGCACGCGACATACACGTATGGTGTATGATTGGTGTGTGAGCGCGGTGCGCACCAACATCGAGATTGAGGACATCTATGTCCAGGCGATCATGGACCGTTACGGTGTGCGGACCAAGACGGCCGCCGTCGATCTTGCGCTGCGTCACCTCGCGGGGCAGCCGATGACACGCAAGGAAGCGCTGGCGATGCAGGGAGCCAACGCCATCGCCGATCTGCCTGCGGACGTGCCACCACGCGCGGCCGCGTGATCCTCGCCGACACCTCCGCCTGGGTCGAGTACGACCGCGCGACTGGCAGCCCCCCACATCTTCGCCTCAAAGAACTGCTCGAGACCGGCGGCCCGGTAGCGGTCACCGAGCCAGTCGTCATGGAGATCCTGGCCGGCGCGCGCGACGATCGACGAGAGGCCGATCTACGCCGCCTCCTGAGGCGTGTCGAGCTGCTGAGCTTCGACGCCGTGACCGACTTCGACAGCGCCGTGCGAATCTACCGCCGTTGCCGCGCCGCGGGCGTCACCCCGCGAGGAATGCGCGACTGCATGATCGCGGCTGTCGCATGGCGCGCAAGCGCGACACTGCTCTCCCACGACGCGGACATGGACCGCGTCGCGCGCGTCATCGAAATCGAACTCGACGACGCATCGCTACGAGCATAGGCCTCATAGGCTCAACGGTGGCTGGTCAGTCCTCGGCCATCTCCAGCCCCCGGCAGATCGTGGCGCGCGTCTCGCGCGGGTCGATCACCTCGTACATGTCGTAAGGCTTGCGGTTGAAAAGGCGCTCGGCATGTCCGATTGATACGCCCTAGACTGGGCTGTGAACATGAACGACCCGCTGCACCTGACCATCGTCTACGAGCAGGATCCCGACAGCGACTGGATCGTCGTTTCGATCCCCGAGGTGCCCGGTGTCTTCAGCCAAGGCCACACACGCGAGGAAGCACGGGAGATGGTGCTCTCAGCCCTGAACGACTGGCTGCGTTTCTACGTCGAGGATCAGGCCGGCGAGACGCCGCGACAACTCCCAGCGGACGCCGACACCGAGCCCGTGCACCTGAGCTTCGCTGCGTGAAGCGCCGCCAGCTCGAACGGCATCTGACAAGACACGGCTGCCGCGCTAAAGCTACCCTCTGCCTCCCTTCCTGCCGTGTCGCTTACCGCGCCCACTCGCCTTCGCCTTCCTCGCCTTCCCGCACCCGGTGACCGTAATCGGCGTGCTCTGTTTGATCGTCATGCCGTTCTGGGCGGTGAACGCGGTGGGCATTGCGAGTGCGGCTGGGAGCGTGGTTCGGACCTGGCGCGTGACGGTCTTCTTGTGACCCTTGACACGCACGGTCACCTTGCGCTTGGCGAGGACGGTGCGCGTCAGCGAGCACAGGTTCCCGTTCGCGGCGAGCGCTGAGTCCGGCCCCTGGGGCAATGTCAGTTCGAAGATCGTGACCGGCTGGTCTGGGACAGCATGGAACGTGGAGCTGGTGACCCCTTCCTTGTTGATAAACGTTTCCCCGTGCAGCTCGATCGTGAAACCGTAGCCTTGGAGCACGACGATCAGTTCGGGGAACTTCGCTCCGCCGTGGCTAACGAAGTACGCCGGGCCGATAAGCGGCACGGGCAGGATCGGTGTGATGGCCGTCGCATGTCCCACGATCGACGCGGCGGGACATGCCGCTGGATTGGCGTTGAAGGTGGCGTCCGGACACGCCTTCTGCAGCGTCGTGAGCCTGGACGGGAGCTGCTTGGGCAGGTCCACCTTGACCGAGCGGATGTTCGCCTGGGTGCCCTGCGGCGCGCTCGGGTAGGTGAGCTTCACGGTCAGGCTCGCGCCCTTGCTGCGCGAGGTCTTTCCCGAGGTGGAGACCTTGAAGGACGGCTTGAACGCGAGGTTCGCGCAGTCCGCGGCCTGGAACGGCGTGGTGACGCTCACGGACTGCTGGTCGGCGGAGTTGGCCGGATCGGCACCCGCTCCCGTGATCGTGTTGGAGATCGACATGTGTTCGCAGCTCGTCGGGTCGATCATGAACTTCGAGCGGTCCACGTAGACGTGGATGTCGCGGACGTGCACGACTATCCCGTCGATGATGTGCGGGATCGGGTCAGAGCCGGTGGCGTCGACTTCGACCTGGGCAGTGAGCGGGTTGATCCGCAAAGCAAAACGGATAACGACCGTGCCCAAATCGAAGGGGCCGACGGTGGCGGAGGTGACGGACACGAGCGAGAGGGGCGCGCCGTGGTAGGGGCCGGCGAGATACACGCTGCCGGGGGTCCAGGCGAGCACGCTGCCGACACCCGCGCCGACGAGCGTGTGCCCGACCTTGCTCGCCGCCGGGCACGACGGTTCGCTCAGCTCCTGCTGTCCGGTGCGGCTCCGGGCTGCTTGGATGGCCGCGTCGGGGCAGAACGGGATCCCGGAGAGGTTGCCGGTCAAGCCCGGCGGCAGGACCGTTGTGAATTTCGTGATCTCCTGTTCGCCATCTTCACGCACGATGCGCAGGTAGAACGGGCTGTAATTGCCGGCGTTGTTGTTTTGGGTGCCCGAGATGACTCTCGGGTTGAACGGCGGCACACCGCCGGACGGGCATGGTCCGCCGCCGACACCGTCTTCGATCTGGAACGAATTGCTTTGGAAACGCGGTTCTTCGGGCGCCGACCATGGCGTGAAATCGGCCAGGATCGTGTAGGTGCCACAGGCGGGCGGGCTGACCAGCGGCGACGCGGCGCCTTGGCGGAACTTCAGGAAGAAATGACTGAACGGCTGCTGGGGCGTGTTTTCGAACGTGCTCGTCAGCCGGCCAGTCACCGGGTCGGGGGTGACCTTCCCCGCGGTCTTCACGATCACACCGCGATCGGGTGCCTTCGCGACCACGTACAGCGCCAGCAACGAGTCGAACGGGTTATCGAATGGCTTCGCCAGATAGACGTTCCCGTCGATCTTCTCGGCCAACACCGGCGTTTCGATTTCGACCGTGCCGAGCTTGGATTCGGGCGGGCAACCGGCGCCTGGGGGCGAGGAGGATGTTTCCGCTTCGTACTGCGCGGGCGTGCAACCGGCCAGCCCGGAACCCTGGGACGGGTTGACCGTGTAACCCTCGGGCAACGCTACGGTCACGTCCTTGAGGTTGGACGTCGCGAGCGTGTCTGGATTTTCCCACGTCTGCGGGACACCGAGCGACACAATCAACCCTGACGAGGATTCAGCCGATCGGGTCGTCGGCGTAGCTTCGATCGTAGGATCAAAGTGAACTCGTTCGCAACCCGTCGTCGGAGTGACTTCCACTTCCGAATGAGCCCAGGTCCCGGCTTCCTCCCACGACTCGGCTTCGATGCTCGCGTGCATTGGCCCGCAACTGGTCGGATTGGACAGGAAAGGCCTGACGGGCGTGTTGATCTGCTCGCCACCGTTGAAGCATTCCGGGAATTCCGGTCCCGGGGTGGGTCTGATGCATTCCAGGCCGCGTTCCGCGTCATGGATTTTCGACGCGGGCAGGCCCCAGAAAGTCAATACGATACCGTGTGGTTCTGAGACCTTTTCGATGTTCGGGCTGGTCGCCGTGATACCCGTGTCACCCGGCCGCACAGTGATGTCGATCTGCACCGTATTCGTCAAGATCTTGAAGCCGAACTGGGCGGCCAACCCGAACGTCGTCAATTCCATGTTGTAGACCGGTGCGGTCACCGCCTGCACCCCTATGAGACCGGCCGTGATTTCGACAGTGATGATCCCCACCTGACTGTCCGGCGGACAGTTGGTTCCCGGTATGCCCGATGAAGGGATGAAGGTGATACCCAGCAGTTGCGCTTGCGTACAAGTCGGTGTCGCCGTGCTGCTCCCAGTGAAACCGGCCGGCAGGTTGACGGCAACGGTGCGCAAGTCGTTAACTGTCTGGCCCGACCCGTTGTGCTTGAAGTCAAACGCGGTCGTCAAATCCTCGTGCGCGCCTGCTTGAAGGGTGGACGACGTGATCTTGAAGCTACCCGGCGCTATTTCAAACGGCTTGCCGCTCGGCTTAGCCTGCGACACACCTGGCACCGCGAGCAATGCGACTACCACAACCATAAGCAGGATCAGCGACCACAACCCTCCAACCGCGCGCTGTACCCCACGACGACACGGGCATACACGACATCCATCCTGCGCTCTCATTTGTGACTCCCTCGACCGTGCTTGTGGACGCGCCCACGCGACCTAGCAGCCGCTCCGTGTCCTCTGGTCCTCGCCTTTCCCTTCCGATTCCTTCTCTTGCAGCCCCTTTTTGAGCATGGCCTGCTCTTCGGCTTGGCCTTCGCTTTCGCGAGCGGCGTGGAAACAAGATTCCCCGGACCCGAGAACGACAGCGAGGCGGGTGTCGTGTCGATCGGCGCTCCCACCGGGCTTATGCACGCGTCCCCTTCGCATTCGGTGGGCCTCACCGGTTCGGGGAAGCCACCGCCGATACGAGCGTCGTAATAGTCGCCCGCGGTGTCGTTATCGCGCGGCAACAGCGAGGAATGCGTATGGAAGAAGACATCGCGACCGGAATGCGTCGTGCCCAGCAGGGTGACCTGCTCCCCGCCGGTCCCCGGAGTGATCAGGCTGATACAGCCTTGCACCAACCCGCACCCGTAGACGCCGAGCGCGCGCCACTCATACACATCGCTTGAGATTGACGTGAACCCGTCGTTGCTGGCGTTTACCGCCCCCCTTCCTTCTTCCGGCGCGACTTCACCATCCACGTCCTGCGGCAGCAAGGCCGCCGCAGTCGCGAAGAAGACAAAATCGCCGTTATCCGATGACGAGATCACTTGCGGCGTGCCATTCAGGCCTTCGCCTGCCACGCCCAAGTATGGAGCGGGCACCGCCAACGTCGCGCCGAGCCGCGGCTGGGGATCATACGACGAGGCGCACGACACGCACTCGACGACATCCTGCGCGCTGTCGAGCCGGTACACCTGAACCGCGCGACCTCCGGGCACAGCCGCTACCTGTGGACTCTCGAAATAATCGTAGCGACCATCCGGGCTCGGCCTGCCTGCTCTGGATATCGCCATACCACCACTCGCCATCCGCAGAAGGTATGTCAGCGTTTTCGCTGGAACGTCGTAGCGGTATAGATTCTCGGTTCCAAAAGGCGCTTTCGGGCCGATTGGGAGCGCTTGGGTCCCTGCGAGCGCATCGCTCGATGCAACATAGATCGCATTGAAGTCTTCCGATATAGCGATAGCGCCGGGTCCCAGTCTCAGCGAGAACAAGGGGTCATAGTGCTGTGAGGGCACGTCGTAGAGCGTGAAGTCCCTGACGCCACCATTGCCTTCGCCTTCGAGCAGCAGCCGGCTTCCATCCCGGTTGGCGGCCACGAACGCGTACGCGCCCAGGTCCACTGTTCCAGTGCCATCCGCCCTCATGTAGAGGTGCTTGGCGACAGAGCAGTTGCTTCCCGGCGCCGCTTGGAAAAACACGCGCGAGCCATCCGCTGAGACGGCATGACGAGCGCTCGGGAGCGACGTTTCGCCCTCGCCCATCGCGATCGTGGCGCCGCACGAGCCGATCGTCGATCCATCGCTGAGCACGTTCACTTGCTGAAGCTCGCCTTTGCCGTACTGGTAGAGATCAGAGCCCGACAGCGTCCCGGTCGAACGGTGTTCGACCAGTTCACGGTCTTCGACTGCGAGTACCAGCGTCGAGAGGTCTTCAGACGAAGCAACCCAGCCACCGCCATCCGGCACCTGCGAGCGGGGCACCGCAATCGAACTGTAAGGGCCACCCGGTGGACCCACCTTGAATTCTATCTTCGGCGACCTTACTTCTTCCGACATCTCCCACCCCGCCTGCAGCGCGACGCTGCGCAGGTCGGGACTGTACAGCTCAGCCCTATACGCGCTGACCCCGCCTTCCGGCTGGCCCGCGGTCATCTGCCATCCCTTTTCGGGATCGCGCGAGAACACATACGGACCCTGACCACTGCCCCACTTCGTCAGGGACGCGTTAAAGGCGACATGTTCGCCGTCTTCACCGATAACAGCGCCGGGGCCGCCAATGATCGCACCGTACTTGAGGATTTCGATCGCGCCTTCCTTGTTCACCGGCGTCACCTGCTCATATGCGCGACAGTCGGGAAGATGACCCGATAGGCCACTGCGAAGATTCGCATTCGGGCACGCTTCTCCACCAGCACCTTCCGACACTGCCGGGACTGTCAGTGTCTGGCCGTCCCCAAAGCTCGTTCCCTGTCCGTTGGATGCCACAAGCCTCACGTGATACGTAACCCCCGGCTTCAAGCCTGAGGGCAAGTCCACACCAACGATACTCGGATAGAACACAAACACGAATTCACTGATTCGGCCTTCGCTAATAGTGCTTGCATTACCTTCGCCACTGCCCGCGTCCACTTCAGGCGTTTCAGCCGCACCGGCCCAACCGTGTTCTTCGAACTGCTGCTGAGTCGCATACTGTGCACGATCGTGAGTATCGTAGCCGTTAGGCGTCACCGCGCCCAGCACCCGCATCGACTCGCCGTCGAGCGCATGAACCGCAAACGTGCGAGCGACCGGCGGACCACCGGTGTGGAAGCCACCAAAATGCGTGACACCATAGCCGGTTTCCGAGCTGACGGATCCATTTTCGCTTTCCGCCTGAAGCCGAACATAATATAGAGTCGATGCCGCCAACCCTGACAACGTTGCCTCCACCGGATGAAAGGTTTCGTCTGCCTCTGCCTGCGTTATGACACCGCTCCCGCCCGCCACCGCTGTCCACGGCCCGGTCTTCGACGTCGCGTATTCAAAATGCCAATGCGTTTCGTATGTATTTGGCCGCACAGCGCCTGTCACGTGAGCTGCGCTAGCCGTGATGCTGCTAAAGGTGAGCGAATCCGACAGCGTCACCTCGGGCTTTATCGTGTGCGTCACAAACCTGCCCAAGGCAATAGTGACACCTTTGGCGTTCTGCGCTTCACAGCGAACATAATACGTCGTTTCCGGCGTCAAGCCTGAGATCGTAAACCTCGCTTCGGCGAATTCTTCGGCTACCGTTATCGACCCGCTGCCACCGGACACCGCCGTCCAGGGACCAGATTCCGACCCGGAATATTCGCAATGATAGGTCGTTGTCGCACCATCGGACTCGATCACCGTATGAATCGCCACGGAACGCGTACCAGGCAGTCCGAGACTGCAAAGGTTGTCACCGTTGTTGTACGTACATTCCTTTTCTGTGAATTCAGGTCGACCGATCGCTGTCGTGTCGAATTCGACCGTCTTGCTTGTCACACTGCCCTGACTGTTATGCGCAAACATGCGCGTGAAGTATTTGGTCGACGGCGAAAGCTGAGTCAGCTCACCGCTTTTGGATCCGGTCTCGTTTTCAGCTCCTGGCGGCGGCGGGTTGCGCACGCCTTCCACGCCGATCACCCAAGGACCACTGGACAACGTCGCGTATTCAATCCGCCAATGCGTTTCATAACCTTCCGCTTTGAGATTACCTCGGACAAGCGCCCGAGTTGCACGGACTTCGCTCACATCGAAGAATTCTGGTTCTGTGGCCCCGCCAAAGCGTGGTGGACCCGATTCTTGGGCGGCGACAGTCATCGTCGGATTGACCAAGACCATCGTGCCCAACACGAGCAGAACGATAGGGGCAGACCAGACGACGCCCTGCCTTATATGTGAGGCGGCACGGGCGGTCCGCCCGAGAGAGCGCCATCGCGCCAAACGTGCGCGCGCAAACGAACCTCGATCGTGGTCTTTCGTGCTCATTTGCTCTCCCTGATCTCGATCACCACACTCATCACCATCCGACGCGAAAGCCACAGGCCGCGCATCCTCCTGGACGGCGTGGCCGTCCCAGGATGGATGAGATTCGGCTAGGACTCGGCATGCCTATTCCGCGGTCGCCGCCCAGGTGCCGTTTAGGACCATGATCCCGGCGCCTTCGGCGAATCCAATGACACCAAAGCCGTTTGGACTGGTATGCGCACCAGCGCCTACCTGTTTCTGGGCTGAGAAATCCTCCACCCCTCCACCGCCCGCCACGTTGAGCGAGGCGCCAATGTAGACGCAGAGGACGCCTTCGACAGCAGTCGGTTTGGCAACCGTGCCTTTGCACTGCGCCGTCGCCGGGGCGCCATTCGCAATCACATGCACAGCGGGGCCTTCCCCGCTGCCTGTTTCGACCAGGAACGGGAAACTGACAGCAGACGCGACAGCGCTTTCGAATGCTCCAGGTGCGCTTCCGGCCGCCCCGAACTGGCCCGTCAGGGTCTTGCCTGATGGAAGCTTTTCGGCCCAGCCGCTCAGGCCAGGCGTACCCTGCGGTCCCTGCGGGCCCTGTTCGCCTTTGCCAGCCGGCCCTTCTTTGCCGGCGGAGCCTTCCTTCCCGGCGGAGCCTTCTTTGCCGGCGGCGCCGGGAGAGCCTGCTTTGCCTTCGGGGCCGGCCAGGCCCGGCTTGCCCGCAAGCGCCTTGAGCACCTTCGGGCTGATCTGCTTGGTCGAGGTGATCAGGTATTTGCTGGCGGCGAACGCGCCGCCCGTCATCGCGAACACGAGCGCGAGCGTCATCGCGACGTTGGCGTACGTGAAGCGCCTGCGTAGTCTTGAGAACATCAGATTCCTTCTCATCAGGGCGTTCCCCTCCTCTGGGCTGCGTCTATGGACCCGCGCCGGCATTCCTCTCCCGCCAGCTATGCAGAGAAGCTTATCTGATGATGAGTCTAGTTGTCAATGGCAAATGTAGACGTGAGTTAAGGAAACGGCCCCCCCGCCCCCATGCCACGTCCTCCCCCGCCGTTGCGGGCTTCTACGCGCCGGGGGGCGCCGACTGCCGCTCGGCACCCCTACCGCCCTACGGACGACCCCGAGCGAGGACCCTGATGGCCCGCGAAAAAATTCCGTCCCAAACGCCGTCTAAGGTGACGCCATGAGAATCCAGATCGACGACCTCGTTTTCGACCGCGCCAAATATGACGCCGAGGGCGACGTGCTCTACCTCGGTCGCGGAGCCTCCAACGAGGCGGCCGATGCAGCGCAAACGCCCGAGGGACACGGCATCCGCTACGACGCCGACGGCAAGGTCGTCAGCGTGACGATCGTCAACGCGAAATGGCTGCTGGATCGCGACGGCTACCTGAAGATCACGCTGCCTCACGAGGTCCGCGTGCAGCCCGACGAGCTGGCGCCGGCGCTCTCCTGATCCGCGCTGGGCATCGTCAGCGAGGCCTGTCCCGATGCTCGGCCAACGTCGAAGTAGGAGATGGGATGAACTCAAGAGCCCCGCAAGACAGCCCGCAGAGACCGGATCGACCGGTGACACAGTGGTGGTACACTCGCGGGGGTGGCAACGTCCCACCCCCGCATACAGGTCACCGAGGACCCCGAGCTGGCACGCGCGTTGCGCGCCGCTGCGCCGCACCTTCGCCCCGGGCTTCCGCGCTCGCAGCAGGTGCGCGAGCTCGCGATCGTCGGCGCGCGGCACATCGCCGAGGAGCCGATGAGCGAGGAGCGCCGGCACGAGCTGACCGAGCGCTTGATCTCGCATTTCGAGCACCCGGAGACGGCCCCATGGGATTGGGACTCGATGCGCGAAAGCAAGCGACTTGCCTGGCGATTCATGAATTCGGAGTCGCGGGCTTGTACGACCACCACTACGACGCGCTCGCAGAGGTCATGAACCTCCAGTCGGTCTGGCTCGCCCCACCCGGCTCGATGCCGTAACTACCGGGCGTCCACGGGCAGCAGCTCGAACGAGCCCCCCTGCAGCGATCACGGCCAGGGCAGACCCAGCGCCTGGGCCACCGTGCTGATCTTCATCACGAGGCGGGACGGATCGGAGGCGATCGGCTGGAAGTCGTGGGCGCGGTAGAAGCTCGCGGCGCGCTCGTCGATCGCATCGACGACGATCACCTTGCCCCCGGCGGCTCGCGCAGCGGTGACGATCGTGGTGAGAGCGTGGACGAGCAGCTCGGACCCAAGACCCTGTCCGTGCAGACGCTCGTGCAGGGCGAGCTTGGCAAGGATCACGGCCGGGATCCTGCTTGGAGCTCCGCGACCGATCCGGCGTGGCAACTCTTCGCGCTCTACGAGGTGTGGGGCGATGGCGAAGTAACCGATGACGACCCGATCGCCGTCCACAAGCACGTAGGTGCGCGTGCCCTGACGGGTCGCGTGGCGCGCATGACGCACGAGCCACTCGTCGAGATCGGCGTTCCCGCAGCTGAACGGAGTGAGATCGTGGCCGTCCGCGAGCGGCTCTACGAGGTGACTCAAGCGGCCTTGATCCGCGGATGAGCGCCGGCTCGGCGCGCCGCCCGTGCCAACCCCGGCGCTTGATCGGGCTCGTCGAGCGATCCCAGGAGCCGGTCGAAGTAGGCGGCCGGAACTGTCGTCGATGCCCGTTCGGCGACGATCGTCTCGGCCCGTTGCACGGCGGCGGTCACGACGAACGACGACAGCGACTCGCTCGCCAGCAGCGCAGCCTGCTCGATCTCACGACGCTGCGCGGGTGTGAGCCGAGCCTCCAAGCGATCTGTCCTCACAGCCATACGAATGCCCTTCCACTAGCTTACGGACAATTGTACGGCAAATCTAGTCGGAGTACAAGCGCCCGCCGCCACGCCGCTCAGGAGCGGCTGGTCTGAGTTGTGCTGGCATCCTGCACCTCAGCGCCCCCCGCACCGCGCTCAGCACCTGCTCCCCCTGGGGCGTGAGCGTCAAGGAGCTGCTCTGAACATGGTGCTACGATGAGCGTATGAAGCGCACCACCATCAGTCTGCCCGACGATCTCGCCCAGGATGTAGCGCGCGAGGCACAACGACGCCGCGTCTCTCTTTCCGAGGTAGCGCGTGAGGCGCTGAGCGAGCATCTCGAAAGGCCGGCGGGCGCAAGGCTGCCGTTCGTCGGCATCGGGCGCAGCGGAACGCACGACACGGCGCGGCGCGCCGAGGAGATCCTCGCGCGCGAGTGGGGCGATGCTCGCGGTCGTTGACACCGGGCCGCTGTACGCCTCGCTCGATCTCGACGATGACGACCACGAAGCCTCCGTCGAGGCTCTCAGCACCCGTGGGCTGCGCCTGGTCATCCCTGTGCTCGTGGTCGCCGAGGTCGCCTATCTCGTCGCCACGCGCCTCGGGCCGGACGTCGAGGCGACCTTCGTCGCGACGCTCTCAGAGCTCGACGTCGAGGCGCCGCTCCCGCAGGAGTGGAGCCGCATCTCAGAGCTGGTCCGCCAGTACGCGAGCTTCCCGCTCGGGGCCACCGACGCCTCCGTCATCGCGCTCGCCGAACGCCTCCCGACCCCTCACGTGATCACGCTCGACCGGCGCCACTTCCACGGGGTGCGCCCGGGCCACTGCGACGCCCTGGAGCTGCTCCCGTGAGTCAGGCCAGGTCGCGAAATGGGTTCTCGACGTGGACCAGGCCGATCTCCTGCCCGTCGTTGAGATCCTCCGTGAACAGGCGTTCGCAGCCGGCGCGGGCGGCTGCTGCCACGACCAGCCCGTCCCAGTAGGAGAGCCGCGAGGCGCGACTGGTCTGAATCGCGCTTCTGACCAGAGCCTGGTCGATCGACACGATCGGGTTCAAGCCGAGCCAGCGAACAGCCTCCTCGGCCTTGGCCTCCGACACAGGCTCGGCGAGCTTGCGCGTGACCGTCACATAGAACTCGCTGAGGATCTGCGCGCTCAGTACGAACTGGCCGTACTCGGTGGATCCGAGCAGGCGCCTGGCTATGTCCCGCTTCTCGGGCTCCGCGTCGTCCAGCGCGTAGACGAGCACGTTCGTGTCCACGAACGCCCTATCGCTCATATAGCTCGTCGCGCGTCCACGTACGTCCCCGCGTGCCGCTTCCGGCGTGGACGGACTCGGCCAGAGCTAGGAACTCCACCATGCCCGATCGTGGTGCGCCCTGCATGACGAAGCTCTCCAAGTAGTCGCGAACGAGCGTGTTCACCGAGGTGTCCTGTTCAAGCGCGCGCATCCGCGCCCTCTTCAGCAGCTCGTCGTCGATGGAGAGAGTCAGGTTGGTCATATCGAACTCAAGCCGTGTAGCACGAGTTCAGTGTAGCACGCAGACTACGTGCGAGAAGCCGGCGTGTGTTCAGCCGAGCGCGACCATACGGTCGATCGAGATGCGGGCGCGCAGAGTTCCATCCCAAGCGCGGCCTATACCTTCGACGATGCAGATCGTCGTTCAAAATCTACGCACCGCCGTGGCCGCGAGCTACCAAGAGCTCTCGGCGCAGGTTCAGGCCGCAAGCGCGCTTGACGCCAAGCTTCTGGGCCTGCTGGGATTCTTCGCGGTGGCCGACAGTCTGCTGCTCGGCCTGCCACCCGGCCTCCACCACGGTCGAGCGCTGCTGCTCGCGGGGACCGGCTTGGGAACGCTCGTCTGTGTCATCGCCACCCTCAGAAGGGCAACTCCGAATGTCGGGCCGCCAGCGGGAGAGTTCTATCGCGACTACGGCGCCGCTCCTGAGGCGGATTACCTGGAGCAGCTTCTCATCGACCTGACGGCGAAGGTGCATGCCAACGCGGTGGAGATCGCCTTTCGCGGGACGGCGGTTGCGGTCGCTGTCGGCATCCCAGCCGTATTCGTCATCATCTTTGGCCTGTTGACCATGGTATGAGCACGATAAGCTGAGCCAATGGAGAAGAAACCCGCACGCGAGCTGCCCCCGCCGTCGGGCATCCCAGGCCTGAAGATACCCGTGGGCGCTACGTTCGAAGGCTTTCCAGGCGCGTTCCTGGCCGGTTTTCGCGACCTGCTTCCTCGCCGCAAGCCACGGTCTACCGCTCCGGCACCGCAGGAGCGTCAGGTTGACAATGATGCCAACCTAGGTTGACGAATTCGTCAACAAGGCGGGCGACCTCCGCCCTTCGCTCGGCCCCGGCGCTCAGGGCTACCGGGATGAGCCCTCAGCCGAGCGCGACCATACGGTCGATCGGCACGCGCGCCCGCTCGGCGATCTCCGGCGCCACGCGCACCTCGTACTTGAAGTCGCGCAAGGCGTCGCGCAGCTTCTCCAGCGTGATCATCTTCATGTACACGCACGAGGCCTCGGCGTTGGCCGGGATGAACTTCACTCCGGGCGCGGCCATTTCAAGCGGGTAGAGCATGCCGACCTCGGTCGCGACGACCGCCTCGCGGGGTGATCCGGTCCCGCCCGTCGATCCAGCTCCTCCCACCGATCCGGCTCCGCCCGCCGACCCTGTCCCACCTGCCTGCCCAGCCCCCAGACCGGTCGCGTCCCGCTCGATCTCCTCGGCGTAGCGCAGCATGCCGCCCGTGGAGAGCATGTGGACGCCCTCGGCGGAGACGTCACCGGCTGCGACGTACTCCATGATGCTCGTCGTGCATCCGCACTCCGGGTGGATGAGGAAGTCCGCGCCTGGGTGTGCCGCGCGCGTGGCCTCGATGTCTGACGGGCGGATGCCCGCGTGGACGTGGCACTCGCCGTCCCACACGTGCAT
>CAAGKR010192032.1_pt1 | contig 15768 bp, 21 predicted proteins | sample 2556971 | NCBI WGS metagenome assembly CAAGKR01 (sample SAMEA5207829, study PRJEB30636) | soil metagenome | biome: forest; feature: boreal; material: soil | place: USA | collected 2011-09 | depth 1 m | reverse complement strand
TGACGCGGCTTGACGCGGGCGAGCAGTTCGGTAAGGTGCTGTTGGCGGTGTCGGGGGGCTAGGTTAGGAGGATTCGGACCGTGAAAGGGTTCAAAACATTCCTGCTGCGGGGCAACGTCGTCGACCTGGCGGTGGCGGTGGTAATCGGCGTCGCGTTCGGCGTGGTGGTCACGGCCTTCGTGAAGGACCTCGTGACCCCCCTTATCGCGGCCATCGGCGGCCAGCCTGACTTCGCGGGCTTCTCATTCACCATCAACAACAGCAAGTTCCTGTACGGCGACTTCGTCAACGCCTTGGTCGCGTTCCTGATGGTCGTCGTGGTCATCTACTTCTTTGTGGTGGTCCCCTACACAGCATTAGCGCAGCGCGCCCGGAAAGAGCCGCCTCCGGACCCGACGATCAAGAAATGCCCCGAATGCCTTAGCCAGATCCCGATCGACGCCCGGCGCTGTGCCTTCTGCGGCCAGGAGATGGTGGCGGGGCGGGCCTAGCCCAGGCTGTCGAGCTGCGCGAGGTGCTCCTCGACGTGTACAACCAACAGCGACTGAAGCAGCTCGCCAACGCGCGCTTCACGATCTTCGTTGCGGCTGTGATAAATGACGGTCCGGTCGAGATCGATCGGCGAGAGACCGTCTAGCAATTCCAAGACGCCGGCCAGCCCGTCATCGACCGCCAATCGCAGCTCTGCTTCGGTGGCCGTACCGCCTCGATCGATGCCCTGGCGCCGGTACTGGTACCCAGGCCCGTCTCGCCCGACCTCTCCGGACCCGGCGGCGGCATGCCGGAGCTGCTCGGTCCAGAACGGGATCATCTCGCTCATGTGGCCGAGCACGTTGCCGCGGTGCCAGCTCTCCCCGGTCGAGGGGTCGATGGGGCCGACGTCCAGGTGGTTCGAGATGGGCAAGCCGTCGAGGCGCACGCGGGCCGCGACGAGTCGCGCTTGCATCGCGCCTGGGTCCTGACTGTCGTCCGGTCCCTTCATGAAGGGACCACCCACAGCTTGGCGGCCGTGTCACGGCCCAGGGTGATCGAGCGCTTGCCGGCGCGGACGCGAATCGTGCCGGCGACACCGTCAACCTCGACCACCGCGACCTCCCGACCCGGCGTCAGTCCGCGTTCGTGCAGGTACGCGAGCAGCAGCGGGGCCTCACGTTCGGCGACCTCTGACACTCGCGAGATCGCCGCTCGGGCGCCCGCCCCAAGGGTCGCCAGCCTGACCTCCCCCCGCGAGGGTTTCGAGTGGCCGGGGATCGGATTGCCATGCGGGCAGGTGCGTGGCCGTCCGAGCACCTCGTAGAGCCGCCTCTCGACCACCTCGGAGACGGCGTGCTCGAGGCGCGCTGCCTCCTCGTCGGCGGTGACCCAATCCAGGCCGAGCCCATCGGTCAGCCAGCGCTCCATGATCCGGTGCCTTCTCACGATCGCCTCCGCGGCGCGGCGGCCCGCCTCTGTCAGTTCGATCTCCTTGCGGCGGTTCATTTTCACCATGCCGTAGCCCGTCATCCGGCGCAGCGCCACGGTGACGGTCGGCCGGCTCACCTCCAGCCAGTCGGCCAGTCGAGCGCTCCTCAGCGGCTCACCCTCCGACCACATGTAGTAGATCGCTTCCAGGTAGTGCGACACCACCTCGGAAGGCGGCCGGGACCCGGCGTTAGACTTATCTAATCGCGCCTTTTGCACGTACTAATCCTTTGAGCCCACTATGAGCCAAGGGACCGCTGTTTTACTGGGTGCCATCGCAGGCGCCACCATATTCCTCGGCCTGCCGGTGGCGCGACTCCGCGGGCTCCCGAAGAGTGTCCAGGGCTTCCTCAACGCATTCGCGACCGGGATCCTGATCTTCCTACTGTGGGACATCTTGAGCCACGCCGGAGACCCCGTGAAGGCCGCCCTTGCGCATGTCCGCGAAGATCCCGCGCCATTTGTGATCACGGCGGCAATTTTTGCGGTGGGAATCGCCGCGGGACTGCTCGGCCTCGTCTACTTCAATCGTGCACTGTTCGGACGTCTCAAGCACGGTGCCCAAACCCCGAGCCCGCGCTCGCTGTCGCTCGCCATCGCCACCGGCCTGGGCATGCACAACCTGTCTGAAGGGCTAGCCATCGGTGAGTCCGCCCACGTCGGCGCGATTGCCTTCGCCGGGGTCCTGGTGGTCGGGTTCGCGCTCCACAACGTGACCGAAGGCTTCGGGATTGCGGCGCCCATGACCATGGATCCAAAGCCCGCATCGTGGGGCTTCCTCGGGCTGGCCGGCCTGATCGGGGGCGGCCCCACCTTAATCGGCACCTGGATCGGGTACCTGGCCAGCTCGACCTACATCTACGTGGTCTTCCTGGCTCTGGCCGCCGGGGCGCTGCTCTACGTTGTCAACGAGCTCTTCAACGTCGGGCGCAAGCTGAGCTCGCCGCCCGCGTTCGCCTGGGGCCTGCTGCTGGGCTTCCTGACCGCCTACGCCACCGACCTCGTGCTGACGCTCGCCTCGGCTTAGCGGCCGGGCCTCTCAGCTCGCGTAGTCGAAGTCGTCGGGCTCGGTGTCGTCCCAGTCCGGGAAGCGCCATCGGAAAAGACGCTCCTGGACCTCGAAGAGGCCGTCCAGCGTGTCCTGGACGTGGCCGCCGTCGCGGAGAGGCTCCCGAACGTGATGCGGCATCGTCTCCACCGCTTCGCGGAGCTCGGCGCGCACCGGGGCGGGAACGGTCTTGACGCCGTCCCGGTTCATCTCCTCCAGGCGCCAGAGGACACGGTCGGTTGCCTCCAGCATGCGCTGAAAGGCATAGCGCCGCCGGTTCTGCCGGCGCAGCGCCGTCTCCTGCTGTTCAATCCGCGCACTCGTGTGATCGATCATTCTTGGACTCAGCTACCTTTCTTAGCTTACTGGCTTCGGTCGCATTCACCAAGAGGCGCTCTTGACTGATTTCCTGGCTCGGCTCGAACATCTGTTCCGTCCGATCGAGGGTTGGGGGGAGTTCAGACGGGGAGCGCGGCCCGCCGCCGTCGTGTTCGTCTTATACGAGTCAGGGGGCCGCTGGCACGTCCCGTTCGTGAGGCGGCGAGCCGATCTGCGCGACCATCCCGGTCAGGTCGCCCTCCCTGGCGGAGGGGTCAAGGACGGCGAGTCGGCGTGGGCCGCCGCCCAGCGCGAGGTGGCCGAGGAGATCGGCATCCCGGCCGGCCGCCTCGTGCCGCTGGGCGCAGGGGACCCGATTTACGCGGCCGTCTCCAACTTCTCGGTCGTGCCCTTCGTGGCTCACCTGCCCGACCCGGCTCCAGCCTTAGTGCACGACGAGCGCGAGCTTGACGGCGTGCTGGAGATTCCGCTGGACCGGCTGCTCGACGACAGCGCGTGGCTGCAGTCGCCCGACCCATGGCGTTTCCGCTACCTCGCCCACGAGGAGAACGTCGTGTGGGGTCTGACCGAGCGCATAGTTGCCGGCCTGGCTCCCAAGCTCAGAGAAGCGCTCGAGGCAAGCCCGGGTCCGCAATCCGGTCACGGCTGACGTACCGAGCGTCCCAACGGAGCTCCGCCGACTATCAGCGCCCTCGAGACGCCTTCCTTGACAGCTCGCGCAGACTGCTGAGCGACACCACGAGAAAGCCGCCGAAGATGACCACCGCGGACGCGTAAGCGGCGATGAGGTAGATCACCGCGCGGGATCAGGCTCGCGCTGGGCGATGACGGAAACCGAGGCGTCGGCAGCTGACGGTGCCTCATCCATGAGCGTCTCGATCCGATAGCGGATGGCGACCATCACGGCGGCCAGGAACAGCGTGCATGCCATCGTCACCAGGAACGTCAGCAGCATCTGGGGCGGAAGAGCGTCGTTGACAATCACCGGCCCGGGGTGTTGGGTCCGCCACCACGTCACGCTGAAATAGACGATTGGCACATCGATGAAGCCGAAGATGCCGACGACCGCGGCGAAGCGAGCCGCCTGACGACCGGGCTCGGCGAGACGGCGAAGCAACAGGTAGCCGGCATAGATGATCCAGAGCACCAGCGTGGATGTGAGTCGTGCGTCCCACGTCCAGAACGTGCCCCATATGGGTTTCGCATAGAGCATCCCCATGACCAGGGTGACCGTGGTGAGGACGACGCCGACCAACGCGCCAGCGCGAGCGAGCCGGTCCGCGGTCGAGCTGTCCGTTCGGAGGTAGACCACGCTGCCCACGAGCACCACGGCAAAGCAAGCGAAGGCCGCGATGGCCGAGCTGACATGCAGATAGAAGATGCGCTGCGGCTCCCGCTGCAAGTAATCCTCGGGGGCGTAGAAGAAGATTAGGGCGGCCGCGACGAGCATCAACAGCACCGCCACCACCGCAAGCCTCGCGTATCTAGTCATCGAGCACGAACCTCGCGGCCAGTGACGTGAGCACCACGAACAGTATGTCGAAGTCCACCAGCAAGCCCAACGCCTGGTTGTAGCTGCCGCTCGCTCCCATCGCGACCTGCACCGCCTGACCGCCGGCGATGATGAAAGGGATCCAGAGCGGCAGGGTCAGCAGGGGGAGGAGCACTTCACGAGCCCGCACTCGTGCCACCATCGCGGCGAACAGGCATCCGAGCGCGGCCATGCCCACGGTGGCCAGCAGCACGGCCGCGACGAGAGGCAGCGAGAGCGGCGTCCCGAAGAAGAGCGACAAGGCGGGCAGCAGGACCGCTTCGCACACGACGAGCAGGAGGGCCGCCGCCAGCGCCTTGCCGGCGAATATGGCGGCCGCGGACGCCGGGGTCAGCAGCATCGCCTCCAACGAGGCCTGCTCGCGCTCGGCGGCGAACGCCCGCCCAAACGCAACCAGGCCGGCGAAGACCAGCGCCAGCCAGAGGACGCCCGGCGCGATCGTAGCCGCGTTTCGCGAATCGATCTGGAAGCTGAAGTTGGCGATTACCAGGGCAAGGACCACGAACTGGCCGAGCGCCGGGACCAGCTCTCGTGTGCGCCATTCCGAGGTCAGGTCTTTGCGAGCCACGGCCAGGGCGACCGCAATCAGTTGGGTCCATCCTGGTCGCGCTCGCGCGCCAATCGATCGGATCATCGGACGACCCGCAGGCGGGTCCCGGCGCCCAGCGACCGGCCGTTGCGCAGGACCATGGTCCGCTGGCAGAGCCGGTTTGCCAGCGCGTGGTCGTGCGTCGCCAGCACAGCCGTCCTGCCCCGCATCACCTGAGCCAGCAGATCCGCGCCGTCGGAGCCCAGGCTGGCGTCCGGTTCGTCGAGGACCAGTAGCTTGGGGTCGTGCAGAACCGCGCGGCCGATCGCCAGCCGCTGCTGCATGCCACGTGAGAGCAGGCCGGCCGGTCGGTGCGCCACCTCGCTAAGACCGACCAAGCCGAGCGTCTCAGCCACTCTGCCTCGGTCGACCCCCTGCAGAGTGCAGAAGAACTCGAGGTTCTCGGTTGGGGATAGCGCCGGATAGAGCCCGGGGGCGTGGGAGACGAAGCCGATGCGTGATCTCAGCCGCCTGCGCTCGCGCGTGGCGTCGAGCCCGAAGATCTCCAGCTGCCCGGAGCTTGGACGGGTCGCGGTGGCGAGGATGCGAAGCAGGGTGGTCTTGCCGGCGCCGTTTTCGCCCAGCACCGCCAGGTGTTCGCCGGGATCTAGCACGAGGTCGACCGAGTCGAGGGCCAGCTCGGAACCGAATCGCTGCGTGAGCTGGTTGGCGACGATCGTGCTCATCGGATCGGCCTACCGCGTGCATCCGGCTCCGTGTCCTTCGGGGTCTTGATGAGAGGCCAGAGGATGAAGGGTCCGGCGGCGAAGAGGAGCAGGACGGCGACGATAAGGGTCACTTACGCCAGCACCGCACTTGGCGCGCGCGCCACGACCGGAGCGGAAGCCAAACGCCTCTCGCCGACGTTGCCCAACAGCACCCCCAGGATGATGATGGCCCCGCCCGCCCAGATCCAGCTGACCAAGGGGTTGACGAAGATTCGGAACGATGCGGAGCCGTCGGCGCCGCTGCCGGCGAGGACGACGTATACGTCCGCGATCGGAGTGCTGCTGATCGCCACGTGGGTGAGCGACTGTCCGCCGAGGCCGGCGTAGGTGGCGCGCGCGGGTTCCAGCGTCTGATCACCGAGCTTGATCGCGCCGACGAGCTCCGTGTGGTCGGCGAGCTGCCTCTGCTCCGCGCCCACGTACGTCAGTGTGTAGCCGGCGAGGTTCACGTGGTCTCCCGGCGTGAGCACAACGTCCCTCTCCTGCTGCCAGAAGTGGGAGGCGGCCACGCCCGTGACCAGCACGACCAGCCCGAGGTGAGCCAGGTACGCGCCGTATCGTCTGCGCTTGCGCACGATGAGCGCCGCCGCCGCCGACCAGCTGCTACGTGAGCGGCGCAGCTTCCTCGCGGCACGTCCGTACTCGAAAAAGCACGTCGTCGCCACGGCTCCCGCCAGCGGGATTGCAAGCAGGGCCGGGGCCGATCGCACGCCGGCGACCAGAAGCGCCGCCAGCACGATGCCGGCGGCCGAGGCCGGCCACCGGAGCGCGCGTAGCAGCGGTGAGCCCGCATGACGCCATGGCAGGAGCGGCCCGGCCGCCATCAAGGCAAGGATCGCGACGAACAGCGGACCGGCGGCGCGCTCGTAGTAGGAGGCGCCCACCACTCGCTCCTGTCCGAGCATGCCCGAGACCAGCGGCAGGACGGTTCCCCAGAAGACCACCGCGACGACGCCGATCAGGAGCATGTTCTGAAGGACGAACGCCCCCTCGCGCGACACGGCGGGCGCCGGTTGGCCGTGACCGCCGAGCCTGCTCGCCCGAAACGCCAGCAGGCCGATCGAGAAGACGAGGCAGACGAACAGGAAGCCGAAGAACCAGGGTCCGATGGCGCTGATCGCGAACGTGTGCACGGAGGGGACCACGCCGCTGCGAACGATGAAGGTGCCGAACACCACCAGCAGGAAAGCCAGGATCACAAGCCCGAAGTTCCAGGCCCGCAGCCGGCCGCGCCGCTCCTGCACCTGCGACGAGTGCAGGTATGCCGTGGTGGCCAGCCAGGGCATCAGCGCCACGTTCTCGACCGGGTCCCAACCCCAATAGCCGCCCCAGCCCAGGACGTGGTACGCCCACCACATGCCGAGGACGAGCCCTGTGCTCTGGAGCGCCCAGGCCATGAGCGCGAACCGGCGCGTGTGCGCGATCCAAGCCGCGTCCGCTCTGCCGGCCAAGAGGGCGGCGGCGGCAAAGCTGAACGGGATGGCAAACGACGCGAACCCGGCGAGGACGACCGGCGGGGGGATCAGCATGCCACCATCGCGCAGGACGGGGTTGAGCCCGAGTCCATCAGGTGGGGTGACGGCCAGGAGGTCGAATGGGCTTGCGACCACCACCAGCACGAAGAGGAAGAAGCTCAGGATCACCGCCATCACGCCGGCCGCGTATGCGGCCACGCGCACCCCCAGGGATGCACTCACCACCAAGGAAATGCTGCCGAGCAGCCCCAGCACAAGCGCCCAGTAGAGGAGCGAGCCCTCCTGGCCGCCGTAGAAAGCTGCGGCGACGAGCGCCATGGGCGTCGACAGGTCGCTGTGCTCGGTGACGTAGGCGAGTGAGAAGTCGTGGGTGAGCAGCGCGACCTCGAGCAGGACAGCCGCCAGGAGGATCATCGTCGCGCTCGCATAAAACGCTCGTCGTGCGACCTGGACCATCACAGCGTTCTCGCGCCACCCCGCCCAGAAAGACAGCAGAGCCGAGAACCCGCCCATCACGAGTCCCGCGAGCAGAGCGCCGGAGCCGAGGTAGGCGAGGATCACTGTGTGTAACGGGTGGTCGAGAATCGCGATGGGCACTTCGCGAGGACGCTTCGGGCGTGGAAGATGCCGTCGGCGCCGAGCCGGCCCTCAGCGACCACCGTGATCCCGGGTTGGAAGATGTCGGGCAGCGTGCCGTGGTACTCGACCGGCATCGAGGCCGTCCCATCCTTTTCTGTGAATTGGACCTGCAGCCCGCCCTCGCTTCGCTGGACGTCGTTCTGGACAACACCGGCAACGCGCACGTCGCCACTCGTCGCGTGCGATCGCAGCTCCGACACGGTGAGGTAATACTCCGACGACCCTCCAGAAGCCGAGTAGACCAGGTAGCCGACGCAAGCGGCGACCACCGCGACCAGCAGCCCCCACTTCAAGCTCGGGATCACGCTATGAGCCCCAGGTAATGGTCGATGATCTGTGTGTCCAACGGTCCCGTGAACGACGCGACGACCACGCCTTGCGCATCGATGAAGATGGTCACGGGGGGCGCGAAGACGCCGTATGCCTGGTAGTCGCCGGTGACGATCTGGCCCACGGGGTATGGGTGCGGATGTCGCTGCTCGAAGTTCCGGGCCGCGCCGGTGGTGTCCTTGATGTTTGCCCCGACAAACGCGATCCCGGGGTGAGCGGCGGAAGCGCTGGAGAGGACGCGCAGATCCTCGGCGCAGCTCACGCACCAGGACGCCCAGAAGTCGAGGACCACCGGCTTGCCGCGGAGGTCCCAGATCCGCACCTCGCTGCCGTCGAGAGTCTGGATTGCGAGCCGAGATGCGGTGTTTCCGATGACGGCCGGGCGTGTCATGGCAGCGTGCTGGAGGCCCCATGCCAGGGACGCCATGAGCACCGACCCCACCAAGATCGCGCACGCCGCGACCGCCGCGCGGCGGGTCCCGGTCCTTCGATTCACGGGGCTGAGTCTAGTGGGAGAGAGTTGGCCTGCGCGATGCGCGCGTAGAGGCGCCCGCTTGGCTTGATCGTCCGCTCCAAGGTCTTGCGGTCAACGTCGATCAGACCGAAGCGCGCCGAGTACCCGCGCGCCCATTCGAAGTTGTCCATGTTCGTCCAGTGAAAGTAGCCACGGACGTCCACGCCGTCCTCGATCGCGAGCAGCACGTTGGAGAGGATCTCCTTCAGGTAGCGCTGCCGCCAGTCGTCGTCGATGCTGGCCAGACCGTTCTCAGTGATGTAGACCGGCTTCCCCAGCTGTCGGAGCTCGTTCAGCACCGTCCGCATCCAGGTGGGGTCGCCGCTCCAGCCCATGTCGGTCACACGCACCCCGGGGACGTTGAAACGCCGGATGAACTGTTGCCTCGGCAGGCCCGCGTCGAACGCGCACATTTGCCCCCAGTAGTGGGCGACACCGACGTAGTCGCTGGTCGACTCTACGACTCTGCGCAGCCGTCCTGGAGCGACCGGCCAGCGGTCGAGGGCCAGCTGCGCGGTTTGCGCGGCCCACCGGTCGCTCCGCTTCTCGGAGGCCGGGAACATCAGGAACTTGTGATGCGACAGGCCCACCAGCGCATCAGGCCAGCGTCGCTTGATGGCGCCGTACGCCAGCTCGTGGGCTCGGCGCATGTTGCTCGTCACGCGATAGAGGCCGGCGATGTCGCCATGGCGCCCGGGTGGAAACTCGCCGACGATCCAGCCGTTGGCGCCGTAGATGTTCGGCTCGTTGATCGTGCACCAGAGGCCGATCAGGTCTCCCAGCTCATCGACCACGCGATGGACGAAAGGCATGAACGCGTGAGCCGCGCCGTCCGCAGCCCACCCGCCTTTGCGCGCGAACCAGGTCGGGCTGGTGAAGTGATGGAGAGTAACCATCGGCTGGATGCCCTGCTCGCGCAGCTCACCCAGAACATCGCGATAGTGGCGGATCTGGCGCGAGTCGAACTCGCCTTGCGACGGTTCGATCCGCGACCACTCGACAGACAGGCGATGGGCGTTCTGTCGCAGCTCCCGCAGCAGCGCGAAATCCTCTCGATAGCGGTGGTAGTGATCGCACGCGATCGCTGCCGAGTCCCCGTTGGCGATCCTGCCCGGCTGCTGCTCGAACTCCCACCAGTCGCAGTTGCGATTGTCGCCCTCGACCTGGTGGGCGGCGCTGGCGGTTCCCCACAGGAAACCGTCCGGGAACTCTAGAGACACGGACGGAAACTTCGGCGAGAGATTCGGTGCCCAGGGGTCCCTCCCATGACTACGTCATGGGGACCCCAGTGGAGCGGCCGAGCACCGTAGCGCGCGCATCCGTGGATGCGTAAGCGAGGAGCGCAGGCCGCAACAACGCAGATGGGCCGCATGGGCGCCGAAGATCCGAAGAGGGCTTCCGGCCGCGCCTCTCTACTCACGCGGCCGCGCTCGACGGCTTTTCAACCTTGGGTGGCGGTATGTACTCCCAGGCCGTCACGGCCTCCCCTTCCGTGTCCACCTGCAGCATGCCGGCCTTGTCGACCGCCTTCCGGTACATCTCCCTCTCGTTGTGCGGCCGGCCCTCGAGGAGGATCCAGGCCGCCTGCAGTGGGTCCGCATGGCTCACGATCGCCATCGTCTCCCCGGCATGCTCCTGTACGAGCCGCCGCATCACGGCCAGAACCCGGCCGCCGAGCTGGTCGACGGCCTCGTCGCCTGGAAGCAATCCACGCTTCGCCTTGTGCACGAACCACAGTGGCCGCCGCAGCGGGATCTGCCAGTACGGTAGCCCCTGCAGGTAGCGGCTGAAGTCCGCCTCGCGTAGGGCGGGGTCGGCTTCGAGAATCGCAGGCGTGGCCAGCCGGCCGTTGATCAGTTGAGCGGTCTCGACGGCGCGTGCCAGCGGGCTGTGTACGATGCGCCTCACATCCGACGAGCTGAGCCTGTCACCCAACGCGACTGCCTGGGAGCGGCCCAGGGCGCTCAGCTGGAAGCCGTCGAGGTGTCCGTAAAGCAGCTTGTGCGGGTTCTCGACGTCGGCATGCCGGATCAGGTAGACGCGCGTGGACGCCAAGTCGACTCCGATGTTAGGGAAATGTGTTAGCTGCGGAATGCACCGACGGAGGTGCGATTGGTGCCCGCTGAGCGTCCTGCTTCCAAGGCATGGTAGGCCTCCCTCAGCAGGTTGCCGGTGTACTCACGGCGGTTCATCAGGCCGGCCTCGTCGTGGGAAGGCGCCATCACGCCGATCGTTGCGGCTCCGCAACTCACGGTGATCCGCTGCCAGTTACCGCCGGTTGAAAAGTCGTGAGAGGCGATCGACCGCCGGATCTTGTCGGCGGCGAGGGTCGCGCCCTGCTCGTCCGTCTCGGGAAGCACGATCGCGAAATGGGGTGGGCCTTCGACGTCGAGGAACGCGACTGTATCCGTGTCGCGGATGGCGTGCCCCAAGCGCTCGGAGATCTCGCGCAGCAGGCCCTCGAGCTGAATGTGCCCCAGCTCCTTGTGCACGTGCTCGGCGTGATCGAGCTCCATCACGAGAACCGAGAGCGACCGGTGGTAGCGGACGGCGCGGTTGGCTTCCTGCCCGACGAGCGCGTTGATGAACTTCGAGTTCCAGATCCCCGTCACAGGGTCCACGACGCCGAAAAGAGGGCTCGAGGAGCGGTCGCTTTGGCTGTGCCCGCAGCTTGGACAGTATTGAGACGACTCGGGCAGCTCCGAGCTGCAATACCAGCAGGAAACCATTGGCGCATTCTAGTCTCGCGGGATGGGTGGTCAGGGTGAGTTTTTCGAAGCCCCGGCCGGTGTGGAGCCGAGCGCTCCGCTGGCCACGCGGATGCGGCCCAAGAGCTTCGACGAGCTGGTCGGGCAGCGGCGGGGGGTCGATGTCCTGCGCGAGCTGACGCGCTCGGGGCACCTGCCCAGCATCGTGCTATGGGGTCCCCCCGGAAGCGGAAAGACCACGCTGGCGGGCCTGTTGGCGGCCGAGACGAAGGCCCGACTGGTCGCCATCTCAGCGGTCACGGCCGGCGTTGCGGACCTCCGCAAAGTGGTAGCGGAAGCGCGCGTGCATCGGCGGGCGGGCCTGCGCACGATCCTCTTCATCGACGAGATCCACCGGTTCAACAAGGCCCAACAGGACGCGATCCTCCCTCACGTCGAGGAAGGCACGGTGACGCTCATCGGCGCCACCACCGAGAACCCGTCGTTCGAGGTGATCGCCCCGCTGTTGTCGAGAAGCCGTGTGTTCCGGTTGGAGGCGCTGGAGCGAGCCGAGCTGGGTCAGGTGGTGCAGCGGGGCTTGGCCGAAGTCGGGGCGGGCATCAGCGATGACGCGCTTGACGCCCTCCTCGAAGGCTCGCGCGGCGACGCTCGCGTGGCGCTCAACGGCCTGGAGGCGGCTTCCGCCCTGGCGAGCGACGGCGAGATCGGGCTAGGCGACGTCGAGCGGGCTCTGCAGGAGCGGCATCTCCTCTACGACCGGGCGGGCGACCAGCATTACGACATCGTCTCGGCTCTCATCAAGAGCGTCCGGGGCAGCGACCCGGACGCGGCCGTGTACTGGCTCGCCCGCATGCTCGAGGCGGGCGAGGACCCCCTCTTCGTGGCGCGGCGGCTGGTCATCTCGGCCGCCGAGGACATCGGCCTTGCCGATCCCCAGGCGCTGCAGGTGGCGGTGGCGGCCCAGCAGGCGGCGCACTTCGTCGGGATGCCGGAGGCGGTGCTCCCGCTGACGGAGGCCGCCCTCTACCTGGCTCTGGCGCCCAAGTCCAACTCCGCGCTCACCTCGTACGGCGCGGCCCGCGAACTGATCGAGCAGACAGGCAACGAGGCGGTCCCGCTGCACCTGCGCAACGCAGCCACGGGACTCATGAAGTCGATGGGTTACGCCAAGGGCTACAAGTACGCGCATGAATTTGAAGGCGGGGTCGCGGACCAGGTCCACATGCCGGAGAAGCTCGCCGGCCGCAAGGTGTACAAACCCGGCCCTCGCGATCGGAAGCTCGGAGCGTAGGAAAGGCACTGCATGCACGGCTCTACAATTCACGGCTCGTGGCCGACGCGCTCCTCATCTTCAAACCCGACGCCTCGTACCGCCTTGCCCCACGCGCCGGGATCTGGGGCTGGCTCGCGTCCGAACGCGATTGGAGGATCGAATCCCTCGCCTGGTTCCAACCCCCAGCCTCGTTAATCGAGAGCCACTACGACTTCCTGAAGGGTCGGCCTTTCTTTCCGTGGCTGGTCGACTTCATGACCGCGCTGCCGCTGGTGGTGGGACGAATCACCGCTTCGGCGGAGGCGCTCGAACAGATGCGGTACGACCTGGGCGAGACCCGTATCGCCCAATCGCGTCCCGGATCGCTGCGGGAGCGCTACGGCATCTTCGGCGGTGTCAACTGCCTGCACCTGTCGGATGCGCCGGAGACCGGGGCGGCCGAGATCAAGCGGTGGGCCAAGTTCGTGCAACTGAGTGAGGTGAGTGTGAATCTCGCCACCGAGAGCGACAAGCCCGACCACACCTACAGGCTGCGTTCGCTGGCCACCCAGGTCGCCGCCGGCGTCCATGTCGAGCTCGCGTCCCAGACCATCCGCGGGCTGCTCGCGGAGGAATCGGAAATCGAGGGCCAACGGCTCGAGGCCCTCTGGCGCGTTACTCTCGGGGCTCTGGCTTAGGCGCGCAAGCGGCGACCAGGATGGGCCTTACTGATTTCCCTCTGCGGCGGTTGAGGCCGCCGGCCGTCCCTGGATCGTGACGGGGCGGTTGAACAGCTCCGAGTTCGGGACCACGACCATGTGACCTGCTTCGTTGCGGAGCAGCGTCACCCGCAACTTGACCTCGGTCACGGTTCCCGACCAGGTTTCGACCGAAATGTGATCGCCCAGCCTGATGTGGCGTTCGAGCAGCACATAGTAGCCGGAGACGTAGTCTTTGAGCACGTCCTGGACGCCAAAGCTGGCGATGACGGTGGCGATAATGATGCCGGCCAGAGTTACGTTGTCGCTCTGCAGAGCGAAGCCGAAGGCGATGAATGCCCCTAAGCCGATCACCAAAACGGTGATGACGCGGGTTCCGACCACCACCGTTTCGTGGCGAAGACCGCGCCCACGCAGCTCCTTGCCGACTCGGTGCGCCACCACCCGGGCGGCCACCACGAAGGCGACGAAGACGACGACGCCCACGAGGATGTAGAGCAGATCGGCGACCGCGATGGCGCCGAACAGCTTCATTCCTTGGTCTCGGCTTGCTCCTCGGCGGCCGGAGCCCCTTCCGCGGCTGCTTCCTCGCCCTCGGCAAGAACGGCGGCCTCCGCGGCCGGGGCCTCCTCTTCGACCTTCAATTCGCGCCGGTGGACGATCTTGACCACCAGCTCATCCGGGTCGACGAGCACGGTCACACCCTTGGGGACGCTGAGCTCGGAGATACGCAGCTCGGATTCGATCTCCTCGAGCGGCGTGAGGTCGACCTCGAAGGCTTCGGGGATGTCGGTTGGGAGGCACTCCACCCTCACGGCGTGAATGGGCTGGAGGACGTCGGCATCGCCTCGCTTGACCGCCGCAGACTCGCCGGTCAGGTGGACAGGCACATCGACGGTGATCTTCTCCGCCAAGCTGACCTGATAAAGGTCGACGTGGATCGGGCCCAGCCTACGCGGGTGGGTCTGGATCTCCCGGACCAGTACCTTCTCGGCGCGGTCCCCGTCGACGACCAGGTCGACCAGGTGTGTACGTCCCGACTTGATGAAGACCTTCTGGAACTCGAGGCGGTCGAGCACGAGCGGGGTCGCCTTCGTGTTGTGGCCATATACGACCGCGGCCAGCTTGCCCTCGCCGTGGAGGCGGCGGGAACGCTTGCCTAGGAGCTTACGTGTGGACGCGTTGAGCTGCATTTGCATGGTTGAGCCTCAGGATGGAGGGGCGTCGCTATGATATCGCAACCGCGCGGCGCGGCCCGCGAACAGCCAGATTCGTGTGGAGGACACCAGAAGCATGCAGAACCCACCCCCTCCCCCACCGCCGCCAGGCAGCCAGCCCCCTCAATACATGCCACCGCCGGCGCCTCTTGCGCCTCCCGCGGCGGCCTATTCTGCGCCGGTCTACGCGTCAGCCTCAAGGACATACGGCGGTTTTTGGATCCGCCTGGTGGCGCGGCTCATCGATGGCCTGATTCTCGGCATTCCGCTCGGAATCCTGTTCGGCATCGTCGTCTTCATCGCCGGCGGAATCGCCTCGAGCTCCACGGATCAAAACGCTCAAGCGGCGGCCGGTTTGGGTCTGGTCGGCGCGTGGCTGATCGTGGGCCTTCTGGCTACTGTGGGGGGCATCGTTTACCAGGTTTACTTCTGGGGTACGAGCGGCTCCACTCTGGGCATGCGCGTGTTCAAGTTGCGGGTCGTTGACGCGGACACCGGCGGCCCGATCGGTATCGGCCGAGCGGTCGTGCGGTGGGTGATGACGATCGTCAACAGCTTCGCTTGCTACATCGGATGGATCTGGGTCGCGTTCGATCCGCGCAAGCAGGGCTGGCACGACAAGGTCGCGAACTCGGTGGTCATCCAGGGCTGAGCAACGAACGCGCCGAGGGTCCGCGACCCTAGCTTCCGCCTTCGGGAAACCGCTTGCGCAGCCAGGCGACGATGTCCTGGAGCGGGGTGCCGGGCGTGAACAGCTCCGCCACGCCCTGCTTCTTCAGCGCGGAGATGTCGTCGTCGGGGATGATGCCGCCACCGAATACGACGATATCCGTGGCTTTGCGCCGCTTCAGCTCCTTCACGACCGCAGGGAAAAGGGTCATGTGCGCCCCAGAGTGGATAGACAGCCCGATCACCTGAGCGTCCTCCTGCAGCGCCGCGTCCACGACCATTTCCGGCGTCTGGCGCAGACCCGTGTAGATGACCTCGAAGCCGGCGTCGCGTAGGGCTCGCGCCACGACCTTGACGCCGCGGTCATGGCCGTCCAGGCCAACCTTGGCGACGATAATCCGGACCGGCCTGACCGCGGTCTTGACCATCTACTAGTGTCCTGCTCCGGAGGTTCGGCCGAAAATCGCCGGATCGGCGCCCGAGCTCAAGGCGCCGGCGAGCAACGGAGCGCGCATGTCGGTAGACCTG
>CAAGKR010146001.1_pt1 | contig 15769 bp, 13 predicted proteins | sample 2556971 | NCBI WGS metagenome assembly CAAGKR01 (sample SAMEA5207829, study PRJEB30636) | soil metagenome | biome: forest; feature: boreal; material: soil | place: USA | collected 2011-09 | depth 1 m | reverse complement strand
CGAACTGGACGATTGGCTCGCCGCAGCCGCAATTGATCGAGGAAAGCTGTTCCGCCGTGTCAACAAAGTAGGAAGGACATGGGGAGAGGGGATGACAGTAAAGGCGGTTTGGCACATCGTAAAGGAATTCGCCAGAAGCATCGGAGTGGCGAAGTTGGCGCCGCACGATCTGCGACGGACCTGTGCTCGGCTTTGCCACGCATCGGGAGGCGAGTTGGAGCAGATCCAATTTCTTTTGGGGCACGTTTCGGTGCAAACGACCGAACGCTACCTCGGCTGCAAGCAGCGGATTCGATCAGCCGTGAATGATCGCATTGGGATCGAGCCGAATTCGTGAGCTGGGTGCGCGGTTGTGGAAGGGTTGCCGACTACTCGTCCAGAACCCCTTCCACGACTTGTTTCTGCATCCTGAGGCCAGCCCGGTCGGCCGATGTGGAAGGGGGCGATTTTTACGCGTGTCTACCAGGTTGCAAGTGCAGATTGCAGTAGACACGCTTCTTTCAAAAATCTGGCTAATGCGTGTCTTCTTGTTCTTCATTCCCATCATGCAGTCGCCTAAAGTGGTGCCGGAGCATCTGTTTGACTACGTTGTGCCCCAACTCGAACCCTTCGACCAACGAATGGCGATAGTGAAAGCCTGCATAGATGCGGGCCCCAAATACTTCTTCCTCAAGCTCCTTAGTGTTAGTAAACGTGTGCGTCGTATTCGTGACCGTACTGCTGACGACTAGGGTTACCTCGCGCGTGCGGAAGAAACCTTCCAACGTATGCGCGACCGAGCCAGTAACGCATCCGTGCGCTGCCGGAAATTCCGGGTGATTCGGCGTGATGCCGAGTGGAGCCCACGTTGGATCTGCAATGGTCAATGGGCTTCCGGCTAGTCCCGCGTTCCCAATGGCCGTCACTGGTCGCCAGAAGCTGAAATGGTATTTCGCGTTCATACAGCCGATGAATGAGTCGGCGAATCCGGTCCAGACCATCGCGAATAGTCGTGCAGTGTCCGAGGTATCTAGACCCCGGGCCGCTGCCAGCGCCCGAAATGCCCGCGCGTACTGTCTGGTTGTATGCTCTGTCCAGAACAGGCCAATCTCGGTCTGCGCAGGAGTCCTGACGGTGCTGTTGATTGCACCCAGAGTCTTGGTCTCATTGAAGTCCTCAGCCCAATCTTCGCTTCGTAAATCCGGCGGAGGTTCATCGGGAAGGAATTGCGAAGCGCTACTCATCGTGAAGGGCACCATCTGACCGACCCAAGGGGTTTGCGGCAAAAGGTGCGCCGGTGGTGTCGGAATCCAAACTCCGGCAGTTGGCACGGACGGGAAGATGTAAGGCACGTTCGCACCGCGGCCGTCGCCCGCACGCATGGCAATGATCGAATTCGCGGCTGCCTTCCCGACCTGCACTCCGTCGTCTTTCGCCTGGTCATCTGAGATGAGACCGAGCGCCGCCATGTACTGTGTAGTTAGAGAAGCCGATTGATCCGGAAAATAGAAAACGAGTGTGTTGTAAGCCGCTGAAATGACTGCGGCATCGGCCGATGCTCCCGCTGGTGCGGGGATTTCGGCGCCGTAGGGTTGAAAGCGATGATCAATCGCATTCACAGCGTTATAAATCGCCAAATGTGTATAAGCTAGATAGAGGCTCGTACCACCAGAAGTATTTGAAGCGGGAGATACGGCCTGATTTCCATTAAGCGCCGTCGTGACGGCTATGGCATTCCAATCGATGACTGGATTTTGTGCTGTTGCCACACCGCAGAGTAAGAGTGCAAGCGAGATGACCGCGACCGTCCGAAATCCAAAATGCTTGGAACCGACGCATTTCTGATAATTTTTCATCCTGGGTCTCCTTTTGAAAGTTTTCTGTTGCGCGAAGAGCCGCAAGCTTTTCGCGCGGCGCCCCGAGATCGCGGCATCGCAGCCCTCTTTTGTGCATCGAGCGACGCTTGTTGCGCCGGAAAGTATTTGACCAGTACGATGAGCAGCGACCGCGGCCAGCCTGATGGAGTCTGGTGGGTACGTCAATGCAGGGAAGCTCAAATGTTTGTCGAGCTATAAGTCGCTGAATTAGCAAGAGTTCGCGAAGATCCTCCATCGCGAGCCGGATCTTGTCTGTCGCACGCACAATGGTAAACTGCTCGAACGCTGAGGCCCGCATATGGCAGAAACCCTGAGTTCCTCACACCGGATTCTCCGCTTTGGCACGTTCGAAGTGAACCCACGGTCCGGCGAACTGCGGAAGGGTGGGGTGAGAATCAAGTTGCATGGGCAGCCATTCGAGGTTCTCGCCATGTTGCTCGAGCGGCCTGGACAGGTGGTCACGCGCGAAGAGCTGCGACTGCGGCTCTGGCCGACGGACACGTTCGTGAACTTTGATCACGGCGTGAACACGGCCATCAACAAGCTGCGCGAGGCGCTGGGTGACTCCGCAGATAATCCTCGCTTTGTCGAAACCCTGCCGCGCCGTGGCTATCGCTTCCTAGCAGGGGTGGAAGGGCCGGATCGGGCAACCGCAGCCGAAGCAGTCCTGCCAATCGGAGTAACGGGCAGACGCGCTGTAGCCGTGCTGCCCTTCAAGCTGCTGACTCCGAACCCGGAGGACGACTACCTGAGTGTGGCGCTGGCCGATGCCGTAATCAACCAGTTGGGGGCCAGCGGCGAGTTACTCGTGCGACCCACCGGCGTCGTGGCCTGCTACGCGAAGCAGGCTATTGATCCCTTGACGGTTGCGCGTGAGCTGAATGTCCAGGTGATTGTGCAAGGCAGCATCCAAAAGTTCGGTCAGCGGCTGCGGCTGCACACCCAGGTATGGAACGCGGCCGACGGCTCCACGCTGTTCACAGCGAAGCACGACTCCGAAATGGCGGACCTGTTCGGGGTACAAGACAAGATCGCCGATGCGGTCGCGCGGGCTCTGGGTGTGCAGGCAACGGCGTCGTCGGAGACACCTACGGCTCCGCCACCGAAGAATCCAGTGGCATTCGAGTTATTCTTGCGCGCGGTCGAGCGGCTTTCGCGGCTGAATCTCTGGGACGCCCGCACCGCGATTGAAATGCTGGAAAAGGCGGTCAAACTTGACCCAGGCTTTGTCGCCGCCTGGGCACGTCTGGCGGAAGCCTATGTGATTATGGCCGTGACCTTCGAGCCGGGCGTTCGCTGGCTTCGGCGGGGAGATCGGGCGATTCGTCGCGCTCTGAGACTCGATCCTCGCAATGCGGAGGCCCACTGTGAGCGCGGACGCGTCCTCTGGACACCGGCCAGAAATTTCAAGAACCGCGCCGCCTTGCGCGCACTCAGTACCGCTCTACAGCTCAGTCCCGGCTGCCAGCCCGCAAAGATCTGGCAAAGTGTAATCTTTCTCCATGTCGGTATGCTGGAAGAAGCCAAGGAAGGACTGCTCTCGGTGCTGGACACTGACCCGGAGAATGCTTTTTCACTTGTTTTTCTGGGTCAAATCGCAATGTACCGCTGGGATTTCGATGAAGCGGAGGAATACCATCTCCGCGCGTTTCACGTCGATCCCACCAATATCTGGGCCCACCTTTTCCATCCTACGATTGCCCTCTATCGAGGGCAGTTGGAAGAAGCGGCCGAGAGAATTCGGGTTGCGCGCCAGCTGCTGCTAGATGATCCCTGGCTACGAAGTTGTGAAGCTTTGTTGTGGGCTAAGCGCGGCGAGACCGGAAAGGCAGAACAGTTGGCCCATCGCGCCCTGCGAGGCGCCAAGCCGCTCCTACACACGCATCATCTGTTCCACACGGCCGCTGCAGTCGATGCGCTGCTTGGGAACCCGGCCCGGGCGATTGCATTGCTGCGCAAGGCCAGTGGTACGGGTCTGCCGAACTACCCGGTCTTCCACGAGGATCCGCACTTCCATTCGCTGCGCGAGCGACCTGAATTCTTGAGCTTAATGGCCGAGCTGAAGCGCGAATGGGAAGGTTTCCGGCAAGAGTTTGGTCGCCACTGAACTTATCGCGCGGTCCTGATCTCTCCGTGCTCGCCGTGTCTCTATGGTTTGACGTCCCGAGCGTTTCTTGCATCAATGTTGAACAAATGCTAGATCTCATCCGCTCAGATCCGCGCTTTCAGCAGCTGGTGCACCGGGTCCGCCTTGCACCATAAAGGAGGTCGATACATCGACACGACTCATCGGATTCCGCCCGAGTCACGGGCAACCCGGAAGTTATCAGCTCGCCCGTTGGGTTGCCGAGAGCCTCTTGGGGTGAAACGCTCGCGACGCCATGCCCGTCGATACGACGGCGACCTGCGCAGGTTTTACGGCTTCAGTCTGTGGCCTAAGCGTGGGATTCTGCCACAGTGACAAGAACCCCCTCGCGAGTGATCCCCCAAATTCCTGAAATCATGGGCTGAATCGAGGCTGATCGAGGCGGGGCAGAAGCAAGTGTAATCGCCACGGTGGATGCACGGCATGCGCTCTATTGCGCCGCCTGACGGGGCCCCAGGTGAGCGGTCTGCGATCGCCTTTGGTTGGGGTTTGACTTGCGACTTTTCATACCTATTTTATTACACATACAGTGATTGACGGCTGTATTAAGACTAGCTATAGTTCCCCGCATAGATACTATCTTCATTCAGAACTCTGTTTTGCCAACCGGGTGTGACTTGAAGCCGACGATTGGCCGCAGGGTTTTGCATTCGACTCTTCTTCGAAGGAGGAGAGACCCTAATGATTTTGCATTCCATAGATGTGAGAAACTTTCGCTCCATCCTGAAAGAGAGCATGCTTTTCGACAGCGTCACTTCTCTGGTTGGTGCGAACGGCACGGGTAAGTCTTCATTCCTGCACGCGATCAATCTTTTCTATCAACGAACGCCTAAAGTGGACAATTATGATTTCTACAATGGAGAAACTCAGAATGAACTCAGCGTGGCGATTACGTTCAAGAGTCTCACTGCCGAAGCAAAAGCCTTGTTCTCTGCATACTTACAAGATGAAGATTTGACCGTTGAGCGAGTGTTCATCCAAAAGGAAGGAAAAATCCAGCACAAGTATCACGGTGCATCGCTTCAGAACGATGACTTTAAGGCTGTGCGGACTGCCTTAGATCTTAAAGACCGAGGCAAGACTGCAAAGGAAGCGTACGAGGCCCTCCGAAGCAGAACTGAATATACCAATCTGCCGGCATGGACGACCCTAACTCAGGCACCTGAGACTCTGCGCGCATGGGAAGCCTCGAATCCAAATAAGTGCTCTCGAAGGCGTGACGATGGCCAATTCTTCGGATTTGAGGAAGTTGCACAAGGGTATTTGGGAAAATTCACGAACTTTCTCTTTATACCTGCCGTACGCGAAGCGTCAGATGATGCGTCTGAGGGTAAAAACTCTGTTTTCACCTCGCTTATGGATTTAGTTGTCCGGAGCATACTAGCAAGGAAAGAGGAACTTCGCGTCCTCAAGGAACGGACACAAAATGAATACGAAAAGATTCTAGATCCGGCCAATCTGAAAGAGCTTGAGATGCTCGCGGAGAAAATTACTGTCACGCTGAAGACTTATGTTCCGACTGCAAGCGTTGAGATGGAATGGCTGCCCTTGGCAGAGCTCGACCTCCCTCTTCCCAAAGCCGATATAAGACTCGTCGAAGATGGTTATGCCTGCCCCGTATCACGCACCGGCCACGGCCTTCAGCGCGCGTTTGTTCTCACAATGTTGCAGCACCTGGCTCTCGCGCAAAGCAACGCGGGCATTACTCAACCCTCTACAGAGACGCCGCTACAAGCTCCCGTCGAAGAAAAACTTCCAAGTCTAGTCTTGGCAATTGAGGAACCTGAGCTATTCCAGCACCCCAATAGGCAACGCCATCTTGCAATGATATTTCAAACACTTGCGAGTGGGTCAACACCGGGAGTTGCGAAAACCACTCAAGTCGTTTTGGCGACGCACTCTCCACTGTTCATCGCCATAGATTGTGTGGCTCAGATTCGCCTGCTGAGGAAGCGACCAAACGAAGGAAATAAACCCAGAATTACCAGGGTGATCTCAACCGATCCTGACAAGCTCGCGAGGACTGTGTGGGAAGCAAATGGAAAGCCTGGGGAAGTCTTTACGGGAGCGAGCCTGCTTCCCCGTCTTAAGGCATTGATGACCCCGTGGATGAGTGAAGGGTTTTTTGCGGACGTAGCTGTTTTGGTCGAGGGCGAAGACGATCGGGCCGCAATTCTCGGGGTGGCAGTAGCGCTCGGTCATGAATTGGAAAGTATGGGATGTTCTGTAATCCCGTGTGGCGGCAAAAAGAGTCTGGATCGTCCCGCGTTAATTTTCCGAGGACTCGGCATCCCTGTGTTCATTGTTTGGGATGGGGACAAAGGGGGGAATGATGCAAAGCCGGAAGATAATCACTGTCTATTGCGCATAGCCAATCAAGAAACTGCAGATTGGCCGATTTCGCAAGTCGGGCACGGCTTTGCTTGCTTTGAAGGAACGCTCGAAACTGTGATTCGAAGCGAGATCGGCGCTGAATTATTTGACCAAGAGCTAGAGTCATGTCAAGTAAGTCTGGGCTTTCCGCAAAAGAAGCATGCAATAAAAAACCCGGTGGTGATCGCGAGGATAATTACTGAGGCCAAAAAAAAAGGAAAGACAAGCGAGACGCTGGAGAAAATCGTCAACAAAATCCTGGAGCTCAGAAAAACAGTCGAAATCTAATACATCGCTTCGGCGGCACGGTGTGCAAGCGAGGCATGCTTTGAAAGCTCTTTGCCTTTCCTGGTCAAAATCTTGTGATTTTGCCCCGCGCAAACTTTTCGTCGGCGAGCATATAGATTGAGTCAGTTACAGACCTTGGCGGAATGGGGTTTTTGACCTGCCCGCATCCTAGCGGGTTGCCGCTCACCGCGCCCCCCTATCTGTGCGGCGAATCTTATCAGTTCAACCTCCGCCAGCCGCCGCTGCCCGGCGGCGCGCGATGCCCGAAGTCCGAGGCCGGGCCATCGTCGTCGTCGTAGAGCGGGAGGTATTGGCAGATCGGCGCGTGGTAGGCAGGCAGCTGGCCCGCCTTGAACACCGCCGCTGCGACGGCCACCGCCAGATCGTCGTGACCCTTTCTCGCCGCGACCTCGTAACTGCGACCGCCGTCCCGCCGCTCCTCAAGCGCCTTGAGTTGCGCGCGAAGCGCGGGGTCGTCCGGCAAAAGCAAGCGGCCTTCCCGAAGTTGCGTTCTGAGATAGTCGAACACCGGCTCGCTGGCGGCACCGTTCGTCACCAGATGGCTGTAGGAGATGTACTTCCCGCCGAAAAACTGCGTGGCCGCGGCAAGGTTTTCCTTGTCACCGACCCCATTCCACACGCCGTAAAGCGAGCACGCGGCCGCGATCTCAGCCAAGTACGTGTAGACCGGATGGAGTTCGCCGCCCTTCACGCTCCACTTTCGAACCCAAGCGACGATGATCTGCTCATTCTCCGTGTCTCTGATCCGAACTTTGACCGCAATAGCGGCCGCACAATCGTCACCGCTAGTCGCGAAGTCACAACCAACGGCGGCAGCGCCAACGCACTCCGCCGGAGGAAGCTCCGCCTTACCCGGCATGATCGCAGCGTCGATCAAAGCAACAGGCAGCAGCCCCGCGCGCGCGTTAACTAACTCGCCACTGTAGAATAATGTGAAGCTCTCAGGTTTCTTCTGCGCCTTTTGAAATTCCTCGGACTCAAGCAACGAAGGGTTCATGTCGGCAGAAGCCGCTCGGAAAACCAGCGCGCCCTCGTCGAACCGCGACTCCCATTTTGACCAGATAGTTCCAGCCTTCGGTCCCGGAAGCGACGTCACTAAAACCTTCGCGCCGGGGATAGTCGAAATCGACGGCCGCAGCGCATCTAACACGGCCGACAAGTCCGAAGCGCTCGCATCTTCTTGCGTGAACCCGCTGGCTTCGTCGCACCAAATAGCCGGACTGGTCCAGCCTTGAATCAGGGAAACGCGCGGCGGGAGTGTGATAACAGTGACGCCGGTCGAGAACGTCAAACTGTCCGTCGTGTCACCGACGAGCATGGGAGCGATCTCGGGAATGCTCATGACGATGCGCCGCACCATGTCAAGCGCGACTCGCTGGCCTTGCCTGAGACCGGGAGCAACGATTGGGATAGTCCATTGCTGGCCGCTTGGAACGTTTCGCCGCAGAGCTTCGTAGATCACGAGGGAAGCGCCAAAAGTTGTTTTGAATGCTCTGCGCCCGCACAGGAGCCACATCTCGTTCGAAGCTTTCTCCTTGTAGGAACGAAACCAACCAGACAAGCCGACGCGCCCCGTCGCCTTGCGCCACAACGCAGTCTCTTCCTTGGCGAGCGGGTCGCCGATGGCAGCCTTGACGAAGATGCGCTGCAGAGGGCTGGTGCCGCCGACTGGTGCCATCACGCGGTCGATCAACGCTAGAAGCGACGAGAACACGTTCGTTACCTCCTTGAAACGTACCTACAGACCATCAAACCGTACTCTTCGGCGCTGCTTCCGAGGGCTTCTGCTCGACGAGATCGGCGAGGCAGCGAGGACGCGGCTTCGCGTCTATGTTTAATTGTTTCAACAGCCTAGCAAGGTTACTCGTCAGCCAACTCACTCTCTCGGTCACGTCCATCAGCTTCTTCTTGGGTCCATAGACGATGCTATGCTCTAACCTTTTAATCGACGCGTAGGTGACGGCGCACGCCTCCACCAGCGCCAGGCGGGTCGCCGAACGATTCGAGCCGCACTCGGTGAGCAACTTCTCGCGGAAGGCGTTAACCTCCGCCTCCAGCGCTATCGCGCGGGTGTTGGTCTTCTCTCTCCAACCCAGCAGGTTACTGGTGCCCACCGAAATCATGCGCTCGCGAGCCTTGGGCGAGATCCGACGCTTGCCTGCCTGTTCCTTCACGATGCCCTCCTCCCTTTCTCTACCCAGGCGCTACCGGACGACGCTCTAGGGCTATGAATGCCACGAGGTACGTCGTCGGAGAGCGACTTTAGGCGGCCCCTAGGTGCTCCCCCTATCCCCCTGGATACGTGCCATTTGCGGCCTTTCCTAGACTACAATTAAATCGTCACGGCCATCTTGCCATCTATTGCGCTTGTTATGAAGCACTTAGAGCGTCTGACCCTCTGGTACGTAACCAGAGGGTTGCAGGATAAGCGCTCTTTCAGCCGCTCTGGGAGCGGGTTCCGGCGGTTTCGGCACGGTGCGATCCACTCCCGAAGATTTCAGGGAAAAGAAATAGAAAAAGGGAAGGGCCGTGTTATCTCGTTCCGGAGGCGGCAGGTTTACAACCGCCCCCTCTCTGCGTAACCCTGTGTAATCCTGTAAACCTCCCTTTTAGGGGGGGTAGTGAAAAGAATAACCTCCTATATCCTTGTAATTCTTATACTTACGGGGAATGGCTTACAGGTTTACAGGATTACACCCCCTCACAGAAGGACTCGTAAAGGTGTAAACCTCCCTCACGCCGTCGCTTTAGACGGTAGAAACCATGAGTAATATATTTCGTTAGTAAACTTTTGCGAAGATGCACCGGCAAAGAAAAGTAACCGTGTGGTATTGAGCTTCTCGACTTCATGGCCTAGAGCGCCGAGGGCTTTCTTGGCTTCGTCGGACGACTTGCGGCCATCTTTTAGAATCTCGGCGAGGTCTTTCGCCGCCCGTCGCACCGCGCTCTTGTCGCTCGCTGTTTGCGGGTCTACGGCATCTTCCGCAGTGGCTTTGGAAACGCCGCGCCACTCTACTCCGATGACTCCGGAAGTTTTCCCGTCCCACGTCTCTTCCTTTAAGAAAGTCTTGTAGCGCAGGGACGGCGCGTCCACGCCTCGCCGCTGGACAAAAACATGCGCGTGCGTGTCCGTATCCTCAGGGTCCGGGCCGACGAGGTAGATGAACCGCGCGACGCCGGAGAACGCCGCCGCGCCCATGATGCGGTCGAGTGATTCCGTGCCGCGCTCGCGGCGGTTCAGGTGCCCAATCGTGAGAGCGAGTATTCTTAGCTCGGCGGCTGCGAGAGCCAGCGGCATGAGCAGGGCACGCACCTCTTCTTCGGAGTTCATCTTCACGCCTTGTCCGAGGTAATTCGTTATCGGGTCGATGATGATGAGCGCAAGCTCTGGCAACGTGCGTGCCGTCGCGATCAGCAGAGCGAGGTCGGAGCTTAGCGCGAAGAGTTTTTCTGAAACACTTTGCTCTGTCTTTACTGTGCATTTCGCCCTGTATACTCGCGTCACGTCGGCTCCGGCGAGGTCGAGGCGCGGGCGTATGGTGTCGTGCGGGTCGTCTTCGGCGGCCAGCAGAATTACGTCCCGCGGACCGAGGATGTTCTTCGCGCCGTCTGGCCAGTCTCTTCCCGTCGAGCACGCGGCGGCGAGCGAGATACTGAGCGGAGATTTCCCTTCACCGGACTTCCCGGCGAGGTGCGCGAGTTTGCCGATGGGAAGATAGTTTTGCCAAAAGTATTCGAGATGCTCTTTTTCAACTGTGCTGTACCTCTCAATCTCGACGCGGACTTCCGGGGGTAGCGCTTTCGTTTTTCCCTTTCCCGGCTCGTAGTGGCAGACCGAGCGTGCGATCTTCGCGCACATCTCCTTGTAGTCCCGCCCGTAGTCCTCGCAGCGTTTCTCGCAGACTTCGATAAGAGCGGCGGCGATGAGATTTTCTTCCATCCCGTCGCGTCGGAGCTTCCCGGCGATGCGCGTCAACTCTGCGTCGTGGGAGCCGCGCGGAATCTTGTCGCCGGTGATCTTCGGGCTTGCGCCGTTCCCGTTCGCGTTGGCCGCTTCCGGCCTGAGAATGAAAGCAGGCAGGAGATTCGCGTCCGCGTAGGGAAGGTCTTTCACCACGCGGTACGCCACCCTCGTTTCGTGATGAATCGAAGGGGGCGCGATGACGTAGCCGCCGTCTCCGCGCGTGTCGATCTTCAAGGCGAGAACTTCCGCGCTGCATTTCGTTTCCAGTTCTGCGGGTTGCCGGAACCATAGCTGCTTTCTGCCGGGCCGCGTTTCGACGGTGAACGTCTCCGGCAGGTTCCATTGCTTCGCGTGCTCTTGCGCTTGTTGGCTGTCGAGATCGAGAACGAAGAGATTGTTGACTTTGCCTGTAGGTAGGGCGACTTGAGCGCTGGGCCATTTCGCCCACCATTCACGGATTTGTTTTTCGTCTCGCGTTGCATCCTTGAATCCGTTTCCGCCATCTTCTTTTTTGATGCACGGTATTTTCTTTGAGCACGGGAAGACCGCGTAATCGCGCTTCGCGTAGTCGAGCGCGGCGTCGAGCATGGATGGTTTCATTTAGCCGCCGCCTCCTCGACCGACGTTTTAGTGATGCCGATGATGGCGCTCAGATTTTCGCCCGTTGCCGCGACCCACAATCTGAACCCGGCGCGATACGCCACCTCGATGGCCGCGCCGTTCGATATGTAAGTCGCTTCTGAATCCTCAATCACGTGCTTTAGCCCGTAGCTACCCCTCCCCGTCGTCTTGGCGGGTTGGCAGCGTGAGAGGAAGTCTAGGCAGACTTTGACTTCCTCTTCGCGCGGCGGCTCCACGGCGGCTCTATCGAAAGCGATGCCGTCCGCGTCGATGCGGAACTCTCTTTGGTCGCTCGGGCAAAAGCGGTCACGCTTGGCGAAGCCTCTGTTGATGCTCATTTTCCGTCCTTCAGACTACGGAAATGCGACGGGGGCCAACGTTCTGAAGGACGCTGGCCCCGCTTGCCGCATAATCGGCACGTCTCGCGGGCGCGCCGAAACTCCTCGTTGAAATTTTCAGGACTTGTAAAAAGTGAAACGAATGGCCGCACCCGGCGCGTGAAACGTGGTGGTGCTAGTCTCTAGACGGACGCCAAGCCTTCGCGCGAACTTCGCGGCGGCGGTCTTGCAAACGGAGCATGACCGGGCGTAAGGCTCGGAGCAAAAATTCTGGTCCGCGTCGCTTCCATAGTGGTCAAACGGGGTGCAGCCGCACTCGCGGTTGAGCGTGCGAAGGAAGTTGAGAGCGTCGTCATCGTTCTTTAACGCTCCGCCGCAACGCTCCGCGATCTCCCCGGCGTACCGCTCGCGTAGAGCTGGCAACAGCCACGGGGGAAGCCTGGGATACAGCTTCGACGCGCGCGCCACGCGCGGAAGAGGCGGAAGCTCAAGTAAAACGGAAAGTGAGGTTGACATTTTCGTCTCTCCAAGTTTTACGCCGACACGGCGCGCGTTTGCGCGAGGTACTCGCGCTGCTTCGCCATGTACTTCCTCACGACCGGCTCTATCTTGTGGATCTTGGCGAAATCAATCGGGATGTCGTACATCTGGTGAATCATCGAAGCCATCGCGCCGCTCGCCACGTCAATAGCTTCCTTATCCGCGGCGGGCAGGTCCGTCAGGCCGTTAAGCCAGCGGGATAACTGCGCCGTTGTCACGCCGGAGAAGTGACAGACGGTCGTCTGCGCGAGTTCATATTCTTTCAACCGCTTCCTAATTTCTTCCGCTGTGACCATCGCTTGCTCCTTTGTGCGTAAAATGCTTATTACTAGTGAAGCCTAAAAAAAAAGCAGCGCTAGAAAGCGCCGCCTCAAACTCGTTTCACTTTTTTCTTCAACGCCCCTGGCTTGAAAAGCTCGATGCGGTCACGTTCGGGTTTGCTTCCTTCGCCTTCATGAAATCCGTAAGCGCGCTGGATATGCCCTTCACGTCGAGGTCCGCGACCACCGTCCACTGTGGACGCTTGTTTCAGGTGCTTAAAAATCCGCGCCCGGACCACGCGCCGCTTCTCCACGACGGTTCGCCTGTCTTTGAGAACGAAGAGTTCTCCGGCTTCAACCCGCGCGTCGCGCTCCGTCTTTGAAATTCCGTGACGGCAGCCGCACGACGCTGGCTTCTCTTCCGTGGCGGGGTCGAAACACACGTGTACTAGAAATCTCAATGTTCACCGCTCCTTTCGCCGCGGGATGGCGCCTACCTTTATTACCCCCCTGCTACGCCGCCGCCGCCGCCTTCGGCTTGCCCGCAGCAAGCCAGGCGTCCAGATCGGCTTTCAAATAACGCGGGCGGGTCGCCACGTAGGCGCACTTCGGGCCTTCGCCACGGCACCGATAAATATCGAGCGTGCCCGGCGCGAGTTGCAAGTAGACGGCGGCCTGCTCGCTCGTGAGCGGGAGTCCCGCAGCGGCAAGCGCAGCTACTTCGAGGAGCTTGGAGAGCTTCGGTTTTTCGGACTTACGACGCTTGGATTTCAGCAGCTTTGCGGCCACGGTAGCTCCCTCAAATCAGGAAGGGCGCCCCGGAGGCGCGCCCTTCCTTGGGAACCGCGACGTTCGGCAAAGCCGAAGTCCTTCACGCTAGTGCTGAAGCTAGCGGAAGATCGTGGTGCAAAAATTTTAGGTGGATTTACGTTCAGCATGCGGCGCGGTCCCTTAGATTGAAATCTAGGTCCGCTCTGCGCTTGCTTACTTCGTAGTGGCAGGAGAGGTCGCCCTGCTGATGAAGCTACAGGGCCATTCGTGCTTCGCGTCGGTTGAGCCTAGTATGCTTGCCCCGGCGCTATCCCCGAAGATTAAAGCGCGTCTTCGGCGGAGATGCACGACTACGGTAGCTATCCTAAATCTTTTTCGCTTCCGTGTCCACGACGTTTTTTTACGCGGTCAGCAGCGCGGGTTTTCCGATGCGTTTCTGCGCCTGCCGCATCATCTTTCGCATCATCGCGTCGCCCGTTTCGGCCGCCGTCGTCGTCGTCGCCTTGAGCAGCCGCGCGTAAATTTCCGTGGAGCCTAAACTCTTGTGGCCGGCACCCGCGCCGATAATCTGGAGGCTCACTCCGCCGCTGGCCTGGTAGCTGAACTTGGTCCGCCGGAGATCGTGGAGCCTCACGCCTGGGAATCCGCACTGCGCGCGGAAGCGAACCCACTGTTTTTTCACGTCTTCGATATGGCCGCTCTTGCTGCGCGACGGAAAAACGAAAGTTTCTTCCGCGTCGAACACCCCTCGGCGGCGCTCCAGGACTTTAAGCGCGGCGGGCAGCAAATCAATTTCGTAGCTTTCGCCCGACTTCGACATCGGGACGTGCCAATTCTTTAGTTCAATCGAAACGTCCTGCCATCGCATCTCAAACACATTTCCTTTCCGCGCTCCGGTCGCTAGCAGTAAAACCAGAACGTCGCGGAAGTCTCGGTGCTTTTCCTTTTCGAGTCCCTCGAAGAATGACAGTAATTCCTCTGGTTGGAGGAAGCGCTTGCGCTTTTCTTTTTCGGGGACGCTTATATCCTCCGCCACGTTCGCCAGCTTCCAAAAATTTATCTTGCCATCCAGCTTTCCGGCGGACCAATTAAAAAGGGTAGACAAAAATTGGACGTATGCGCGCTGCGCGTATTTACCGGCGCACTTTCGCTTCACCGCTAACACATCCTCGACGCCAATCGTATCTATCGGACGGTCGAGCCAAGAGCCGAAACGTTTCGCGACGGCCTGGCGGATGGCGTACTCGGCGCGAACGGGGTTGAGAGATTCTGTGCGAATCTGGCCCGCGATGTACGCCTCGACGAGTTCGCGGAAGAGAGGAACGCTGGTCCTGCTTTGAACCTCGAAGGGATTCGGCCCGGCGTAGGCGTTCATTTTCCAGGTGGCCAACGTAACGTCAAATTCTTGGGCCTTCGCTCGCGCGGCTCCGAGTTGAATATCGGGGCTGTCCCCGATCGTTCGCCACGTCGGCTTGCCCTTCACAGTGCGCCACCAGAAATAGACACGCCGCCCGTTCGGCAAAAGTTTCAGTCCTAGATGCTGGACTGTTTTGTCGTAAATCTTCTCGGCCTGCTCCGGCTTCTTCAAACCCGCGAGCCTGCCCTCGGTAAACTGTAAGCGCTGCGTGGCCTTTTTCGGTTTAGACATAGCTTAGTTTCCCTCCTAAACTAGCCTAAACCAGGTAAGCCTAGGTTAAGTTAGCTAGAGATAGGGTACGCTAAAACCGTTGAAAAGTAAAGACTTATAAATCTACGTTAAGCTAGGTAGGGAGCAACCTTTTGGCTACGAACCAGAAGGTCGGGAGTTCGAGTCCCCCCGGGCGCACCACTTTTCCCAATAATTCCAATTCCTAGTGAAGCCGAGAAGAGAGCGCATTTTGGCTCGCTCCTGTCTTTCGTGAGCACATACAACGGCCCCATTGGAGAGCAGCAAGTTGCAGAATCGCCGGTCAGTCCACGACAATTGGTTCTTGCTTGCCCGCTGTTGCTTGAGCGTTCCGCACAGGCCCCGTAGATTCACGAACGACCAGTTCCGGATCGATCAGGATCTCACGCCCAGTCAGCCGCTCTTCCTTTGAATCGGGAACCAGATTCTCGAAAATCGTCTGGCCGATCTGCTCGCGGGGAATATGCGCGGTCGTAAGTGCCGGAGAGCAGAATTCCGCGAGCTTAATGTTGTCGAATCCCGTTACGGACATGTCTTCCGGTACCCGAACGCCTTGATCGCGAAGTTCCCGCAGGACTCCGACTGCCATGAAATCGTTCACACAGATAATCGAAGTTGGATGGAAGTCAGAGGAAAGCAGCTCGCGAGCCGCCTGACGCCCTCCTTCCAGGCCGTCCGTCCCGGCAACGATGTGGGCCTCCGCGCTGGGCGAAAAGCGCGCTACGGATTCCAGAAAGGTCTTTCTTCGTTCGCTGATCGGCCCGAGGGTAGAATGATGGCCAACGAATGCCATTCGTGTGTGGCCCAGCGAGTAGAGATACTCCACGAGCTTCTTCATCCCTTTCCGGTAGTCTACCCGGACGTTGGTGATGTTTTTCCTGGGTGTCCCGACATCGTAAAACACGATGGGAATTCTGGTATCGGT
>CAAGKR010050907.1_pt1 | contig 15795 bp, 11 predicted proteins | sample 2556971 | NCBI WGS metagenome assembly CAAGKR01 (sample SAMEA5207829, study PRJEB30636) | soil metagenome | biome: forest; feature: boreal; material: soil | place: USA | collected 2011-09 | depth 1 m | reverse complement strand
ATTCATCGAACGCCGGTCGATTGCGCGGGCCGTAAACATCCTGCCCCCGCCGCCGGACACACCTCGCACGCGGCCGCTCACTGGCCTAGTCGGCGGCGCCGCCCGCTATGGGCCCGCATTCATAGCCCAGGTCGGCTTCTTCTACCTGGCCCTGGTCGTTGGCGACATCATCGCGACCGGCCACACCGGAGGCCGAGTGCAGCTGCAGCTGGGACTTGTCGTGGCCGTGGTGGCCATGGGCTTGGCCGAGGCCACTTTCCGCCTCTACAAGCGCGTTTGGTCGGTCGCGGGCTTGTCGGACGCCATCGCTCTTGCCCTGGCAGTGATCGAGGCTTGCGCACTGGTGACGTTGGCGGAGGCCCTCATACCTCCCGTTTGGCGACCGTTCCCGATTGCTATTCCGGTCCTTGTGTCGCCGATCGTCCTTTCAGCCATCGGCGCGTTTAGACTGCTGCCCCGTCTGTTGCTGCGGCGATCGATCGCCGAGAACCGCCTGCTGGTCGTGGTCCCAGACAGTTCTGCTTACGGAACAGTAAAGTCGCTGGTCCAGAACTCGAGCGCACTGTGGTCTCCGATTGCGATCGTGACGGTCCAACCCCTTGACGCGCGCAGAACTGTCATGGGCATTCCCGTGGTCGGTGACACTCGGAACCTGGCACATTGGGTGCAGGTAACACATGCCGACGGGGTCGCCTTTGTCCCCGGCGACATGTCCCAGACCGACTTCAGGAGCCTCCTGTCGGTGTGCGTGAAGATGGAGAAGCCGATCTTCATCATCCCTTCCGCGGAGGAATGGCTGCGGTCAGCCGGCGCAAACAGGATCAGGATGCTGACCGCGGATGATATCGTCGGCCGCTTCCAGGATGAGCTCGACCTCGCCGGTGCTGGTGAGCTCATCGCGGGTCACAGCGTGCTGGTGACCGGCGCCGCAGGATCCATCGGCTCAGAACTGTGCAGGATCCTCGTGACTCTCAAGCCCCGACGGCTGGTACTCGTCGACAACAATGAGAGTGGGTTGTTCGACGTGACGGCCGAGTTGAGGGGACTCTCGAATGTGGACCTTCGAGAAGCGCTCGTCTCAGTCACCGATCGCGAGATGCTCTTGACGGTGTTCGCAGACGAGCGGCCTGAGTTTGTCTTTCATGCGGCCGCCTACAAGCATGTTCCGATGCTTGAGCACCATCCTGAGCAAGCGGTGCTAGTGAACGTGGTTGGCCCTCGCAACGTGCTCGCATGCGCACAAGCCGTGCCGGCGGCTCAGTTCGTCCTCATATCAACCGACAAGGCCGCATCCACCCAATCCGTTATGGGGTGCACCAAGCGCCTTTGCGAGCTGGTGGTGCTCAGTCACGCCGGGTCCATGCAGTGCCGGGTGGTGCGATTCGGCAACGTGATCGGCAGTCGGGGGAGCGTGACCCCGATTTTTGAGCGACAAATCCAACAGGGCGGGCCGATCACGATCACGGACCCTGAAATGACGCGGTACATGATGACCTCGCGCCAGGCAGCATCGCTTGTGATCAGCACGGTCACCTTGCATGCCGGCCATCTCTACATGCTCGATATGGGCGAGCCGATCAAGATCCTGGACCTCGCCAACGCGCTCATTCGCTCACGAGGCCTGAGGCCGGGCAAGGACATCGAGATCGTGTTCACCGGCGCAAGGCAAGGCGAACGCCTCGCCGAGGATTTGCTGGGCCCGGGAGAGGGTTGGCGCTCGACTACAAACGCCTTGATCCGTGAGGTTGTAACCCCGATCCCAACCAGGGCTGAGGACCTTGAATGGACGATCAACCGCCTGTGGGAACTCGCCAAGGAACAGCGGTCAACTGACCTCGTGCGCGCCCTCAAGCAATCGGTTTGGATTCAATCGAGCTCCCGCGCCGAAGAGTCGTTAGCCTCACCTCCAAACCGGTCGACAGCCGAGGACGCCGTCACCTAATTCAAGAGCGGGTCGCTTGCAAACCGACCCGACTGGCCAGGTACCTCTCGAATGCGTAAGCGCCCACCCCTAGTAAAGCTACGGGCCACGCCGCCAAAGGCATGCGATAAGCCAGCCCGCCCGCTATGGCAAGCACGAGCCCGGTTGCCAGGACAGCCCCGGTCACGCGGCCATGTCGTTCTTGTGTCGAAGCGAGGAGCTGGTACGAATGCGCGCGATGCGCCACTCCGAGTCGATGACCGCGGCGGACGAGCCTGACGAGAGTCTCCAATGGATCAAGGAGGAAGAGCGACAGTCCGACTGCTACGGCAATCACCGCGAGGTGGCGCCCTCCTGCTGGGGCCAACAGCGGGAAGGCGGCGATTGCGAAGCCCAGCGAGGTGCTGCCAGAGTCGCCCAGGAAGATCCTGGCAGGGGGGCGATTGAGCACAAGGAATCCGACCGCAGACGCGGCCAGCACAGCAGAAACCTGCACTGCGTCAATCGACCATGCTGCGACGGCGACTCCGGCACAGCTGGCAACAGCCTGCCCCGCGGCCAATCCGTCGATGCCATCCATGAAGTTGTAAAAGTTGGTTACACCGACCAACCAGACCACCGTGAGCGGGCCAGCCAGACCACCGACCGCAACATCGAGTGGCGGCGGCAGTGGCAACCGATCGACCCCGCTGAGCTGCACGACCGCAATCGTGGCAACCGCCGCCTGGATCAAGAGGCGGTAGACAGGGCGCAGTGGGTGGAGATCGTCGACTGCACCCAGCGCACCGATAGCCGCGGCGCACAACAGAATCACGATCAACTGCCGGGCCGCACCAATTCCAAACGCCGCAAGCAGAAGAATTCCAGCGGCAACGCCCGCCACAATTCCGAGTCCCCCTCCCTTAGGAGTGGCCAGACTGTGCGAGCTGCGTTCGTTTGGAATGTCAATCAGACCCACTCGGCTGGCATACTCCGCGATAAGCCGTGTCCCGACCAGCGCCGCTGCAAACGCGCCAAATGCCGCGACTGCGAGCGCCGCGATCAAACTGGACGTCGTCCTACTGGACTTGCGAAGCCTTCTTTGCTCAGAAGCTGCCTTCTTTGCGCGACGATGAAGCGCTGAATTCTCCATCCTTAATTATCCAGTGGACGGCCACCGCGAGAGCATCGTCGAGAGCCACAGACTCCTGGAAGCCGATGAGGTTGTCGAGCCGAACTCCATCGACTACGGTCGATCTTGTCAGCTGTTCAATCCCCGCACTCCACCTGCCTGATTGGGTCAACAGATTCGTAGCGCGCGCCACAGCCCGAAATAGTCCGATCGGTAGGTGGATGACCCGTTGGCGGCGTCCGAGGATTGCTGCAATGGTCGAAATCAATCGCTGCTGCGTCGGTGGATCACGATCCGCAACACACCACGTTCCAAGACGAACGTGCGAATCGATCAGTGCGAGCACTCGCTGGGCTAGATGTGGCGCGAACAAGACTGACTTGCGATTGTCTCCGCGCCCAACCACAGTTGGACCGAAGCGGGCGACACTTCGAATCAAACGCGCAACATTTCCCTTGTCGTATTGGCCAAAGACGACCGCGGGCCGCAGAATCAATATATTGGGATAGATCTTGGTTGCGGCTCGTTCGCTCTCAAGCTTCGCTACGCCGTAAGGTGAATCCGGCAGCGGCAGCGTGGACTCGTCGACCACATCAGCATGACTTCCGTAGACCGCCGATGACGAGACCAGGACGAGGCGAGCGCCAGATGCCCGTGCCGTCTGCGCCACGACTTGAGCTGACTTCACGAAGGTTCGCATCAACGAGTCCGTCTGGGCTCGATGGTCGTGCGCGGGTCCAGCGAGGTGAACTATGGAGTCGCAGCCCGACGCCACCCGCACAACACACTGTGGGTCGAGAGCGTCGCCTAGCTCAAAGTCCGCCTCGGGAGGCCAGTTCAGCGGTTTGTTGCGAGCTAGGCCACGAACGTGCCAGCCGTGCTTGACCGCCTCGTTGACAACTGCACGACCTATGCACCCAGTGGCTCCGGTCACCAGGATCCTTCGCAACTAATTTCGACCACTGGCGCGCACCATTAAGCAGTCGCATTCGATAACCGTGCCGTCGGGACCAAAGTTAATAGGAGTTATGTCGTAAAGGGTGAATCCGAGGTCGCGATAAAAGCCCAATGCGACGTCGAATGGCGTCATGCCCTCATATAACGGCTGCACCGATAGCTCGGAGAGCAGCACGTCAACTCGGTGCAGGACTTCCGAAGCTCCTTTCAGCACTTCCAGGTCCCACCCCTGAGTGTCTAACTTCAGCATTATTCGCGGCTTGCTGATTCCGGCGACGGCACGATCGAGGATTGCGTTGAGCGTCTGTACTTCTACGTTGGAAACCGACGTGTGTTTCGAAGCCGCCTGTGTGCTGCGCAGAAAGGAGCTGAACGACGAATTGGCATGGAGATAGAACGGCCTCGTTTCGTGAACCGACCCTAGGGCAAACGGGTAGCCTCTCCAGCGACCGTCTGAGCCTCGGGCTGCCTGCAGTCGGTCAAAGGCCTCGGAATGCGGCTCGAATGAGACAATCCAGCCTTGGAAGCCGAGGCGACGCAGCCGACTCGCGAACTGCCCCTCGTTAGCGCCCACGTCGAGAACGCAGTTGACGCGGAAATCCCGAAGGCATTCGCCCAGGCGGGCGATTTCAATGAGCGTCGCGCATGCCGCAACGGGAGGTCTAATGCCTAGGCTGAGCGATCGGTATACGGCTGAAACGAGGATTTTCCGAAGCGGGTTTCGCACTTAATCGCGTGATCCCACGACTGGTGATTCGCTGAGCTGAAGAAGGAGTGTGACGAAGGCGTCTGGCCCCTGTTCTCGCACCCAACGCTCCCGCGCCGTCTTAGCGTGGGCGAGCAACTCGTCGATCCGCCGGGCAGCTTCCACGATCGCCCTCTGGAGTGAAAGACCGCTGCCAGATTCAAAACTCACTCCTGCACCGCTTTCGCGCACAAGCTCGCTCATGTAGCTGCCCTCGGCAACAATGACAGGGCGTCCTGCGGCCATCGCGTCGGCGAAGACCCCGGACAGGGCGTACCTATAGGTGTCCAGGCGATGCGGCACGAGAACGACATCGGAACGCTGGAGTTCTAGCAAATACTCAGAGGGCCGGAGCTCGTGTTCAATGAGGATGATGCTGGTAATTGTCACTGACAGTTCCTTAGCAGAACGATGTAGCTCCTCGGCCGCATGGTCTCGAAACGGTAAGTAACACTGAATCGTGAACTCCATTTTGTTCCCATCAACGAGTTCAGCACACAACTTCACCGCCTGAAGCACGAGGTCGAGTCCTTTCGAATGGTGTCCCAGGCCCAGAAAAGCAAAGCGCACAGCCCCCTTGCGCCCGGAGGGTCTGTCGACAAGGTCGTAGGGCTTGAACGGCAACGCAATCACCTTCGGTTGGAATCCAAGGTACTGTCCGACTTGTGCGGCAATTGCTGGCGAATGCGCGACAAACTCGAGGTGGTGGCCCTGCGCCAGGCGCCGGAGGATCCGTATCTGGCTGCCGAATAACGGCTCAGGTTCGTTGTGTACGACGTAGATCACTGAAAGTCGACGACCGAGCCGTTTCAGGTACCACAACCACACTCCATATGCAATCCTTGTCCTGCTCAACGGGCGGGCGAGCACGATCAGGTCACCGCTCGCCGTATGCGGAGTGACCTTTCGCACCAAGTCCCAGGAAGTCACCAGATTCCCAACTAGTGACGACAGAATGCGAGTTACGAGCTGAGGCACGAACGACGAACGTAATGCCACCGCTGCTCTTGTGTTGAACGCAGGCAGGACGCGGAATGGTGATGTCTCGGATCCCAGCTTCATGTCAGTGAGAAGAACACAAGGGATTCGCCGACGCTCGAGCTCTTCAATGATTGGCAAATCGTAGGCGGCATGGTGACCGCCGAAGGAGCTGAACTCCTCATCGACGATGAGGACGGTCATGTGCTCAGCGCAGTGCTCACGAGCTGGGACGTGCGCAGCCCCTCACTGTGTATGGGGAAGCGCTCAGCGGCCAACCACTTCAATGGTCGGCAGCGGGAAAATAAATTGGATGCCGCTCTCGATGGTTTTTCGCTCACGCGCGAGAAACTCATCGCGGAAGTGCCAAGGCAGCACGAGATAGTAGTCAGGTCGCATCTTCCGAGACTCCTCCTCCGAAATGATGGGGATATCCGTACCGATCGTTCTGGCTCCGTTCTTGTCGGGGTTTCGGTCGGCTGCGTAGTCGATTAGGCTGTTGTCAATTCCACAAAACTGAAGAATCACGTTTCCCTTAGTTGACGCCCCATAAACGTGTATGCGTTTGCCCCCCCGCTTGAGGTCCTTAATAAGCTTCGTCAACTCGTCCCGATGGGCTTCCACCCGACCTTGAAAGTCTCGGTACGGAAAATCGGAGTCGAGAGCAAGGTCAAACTCGTCCCTCCGCAGCTGCCCGAGAACGTCGGCGTCAGCCTGGCTCTTGAAGAGGAAATTGTCAGCGTGAATCGCGTAACACCTCATACTTCCGCCATTAATTGTGTTTAGTGACGCTCGGAAAATCTTCATCCCCGCCTGACTAAGGATGTACTCGAGCACGGCAAGGCTGTAGTACTCCAGGTGCTCATGGCAGATTGTGTCGTACGAATTAGTACGCAACATCGAGGGCATGTAGGACATCTCGAATATCCAGACCCCATTGGGCGAGAGCGCTGTTTTTATAGAACGAACAAACTCGACTGGATCCTCAAGGTCGTAGAACATGGCGATCGAGGTGATGATGTCGAGCTTCTTTCCATCCAAGCGGGCGTCGAGCTCTTCGGACGGAAAAGTGTCCTGAACTACCGTAATTTCAGGTCCCACCCCTTGGATCGCGTTCGATGGATCGATGCCGATCCGATTGAAGTCAGGTGGGTACGCGCGCAAGAGCGTTCCGTCGTTGCAACCGATGTCTAAGACAGACGGCTGTTCAGTCGCAACTAGAGTCTTCGCTTCTGCAGCTATCGATATCAAGTGATTGGTCATCGTGCTGTTCGTCCCAGACCGATACCAATACGTCGAGTAGAGAATCTCCGAGGGTACGGTGACGGATGTCTGGAGTAGGCCACAGGCAGACTGATCCTTAGTCGGATCACAGCGAAGAAGGCGCAACGGAATTCTGCGGAGGGTCGGTGGCTGCGAGCCAGGTTTGACAAAGGCTCCCTGCACGAACTGCTCGCCGAGGTCGATCACTGGAGTCAGCGCGGTTGACCCGCAACCTCGACAAGACTGCCGATACCTAAGGTGCATGTGCTCCTACCCAGGACCGCAGAGCCGGTCCGGAATGTTCTACTTCCTCTCGGAACGAGATGAGAGATTACTTCAATTCGAATGGAACGCGAGTTCTATTCGTACTTCCCGATCTATCATCACCGCCCATCCGAGGTTACGAGGTTCGGGCCGAAGGCCTGGCAGATGCGCTTCGAACCCGGTTCACAGTAAAACTGATTGCAGCGGATGGACTAACGAGACAGCGTGATCGGCGGCGCAGATTAGTCGGACTTCGGAAGACAGCGCGACCGCTCTCACGGGGATGGCCCCTGCAGACCGCCCTCTTCGATGGCCCAGCAGTCGCGGCTCGTGCGATCGCCGCCGCCATCGAATGGAATCCCCACGTCGTAGTCATTGTCACCGAACGTCTTCCCTTTACCACTGTTGCATTGGCAGGTCGCTTCCCCGTGGTGCTGGACGTGGTCGACTCGATGACGCTGCATATGTCTGAGCGTGCATCGCGAGGTGCCCTACTGACTCGCTGGTTCTGGAAACTAGAAGCGAGTCGATTCGCACGACTGGCTCTGACGCTTGGCGAGGCCACGCGAGTGGTGGTTGCGGCCTCGGCCTCCGCCCGGAGTCAATATCCGCGAGCAATCGTGATACCGAATGCCACAAGCCTGAGGACTCGACCCAGTCGCGCACCTCTGTACGACCTCGTCTTCACGGGCAACCTTTGGTACTGGCCCAACATTGAGGCCGTCCGGATCGTTTGTGAAGTGATCGTGCCCCTCGTTCGGCGTCGAATGCCAGAGGTCAGAGCCGTCATTGCCGGGCGGAATCCCACGGTCGAGGTTCGCAAGCTAGCCCGGAAAGCAAGCGTCACTCTCTTGGCGAATGTGTCCGATCTCGGAGAGATACTCGCCAGCAGCCGGATCGCACTCGCTCCAATCAAATGGACGCCCGGACCAAACATGAAGATCCTTGATGCGCTTGCCGTCGGCACGCCGGTCGTTACCTTCCCAGCCGCAGCGCAGCAACTGTCGGATCAGGTTCGCGGCGTCGTCACGTGCGACAGCGCTGAGGAGATGGCCCAGGTCGCCACAGAACTTCTGATTGGCGAACGCGACACCCCGACTACCTACATTCCTGCCGGCTGGAGCGACCCCGCGGAAAGTCTGGCCAAAATAATAGATGGGCTCAAGGCATGACGCGGCTGACAAAGAACGTCCTGTATAACGTCGCCGGACAGGGTGCTGTACTAGCCCTTAGTCTCATCGCGTTCAGATTCATCTTCCGACAGCTGGGGGACGACATCTTCGGAATCATCTTCTTCAATCTGCTGCTTACATCGCTGCTCTCCAACGCCCTGGACCTAGGGGTTTCGGCGACGATCGTACGCGAAGTGTCGAGGCATTTTGATTCAGATCGTACTTATGTCGGCGATCTGATCCAAACCGCCTCCGCTCTGTACTGGGCAATGGGCCTCATCCTGATCGCGATGATCTGGTTCGCATCCCCGCTCATCGTCACTCATTGGCTAAACCTGAAAGCGATCAGCCCTGACGCCGCCGCGACGCTCTTACGCATTTTAGGGGTAACTACCTTGGTGGCCCTGCCAAAGACACTCTATGCGAGCTTGTTCCGTGGTCGCCAACTGATGGGACTCAATAACGCGATCGACCTTGGCGCTGCTCTCGTCCAGCAGGGGGGCATCTTATTGCTTCTGCTCGCGAATAAAAGCGCATACGCAGTCGCGGTTTGGATTGCCCTAAGTGTCACGCTCGGCTTGATCGCATACGTTTTGGTCGCTGGCCGACTATTTGGTTGGAGCGTGCTGATCCCATCCGTTTCGACGCATGTGGTGCGGCGCAACTTCCAGTTCACACGCAGCATGATGCTGATCTCGGCTTTGTCCCTAATTCACACCCAGACAGCGCAAGTGCTGGTCAGCAAGCTCTTGCCGATCGCACAGTTCGGGTTCTATGGCCTGGCTTCATCAACTGTCAACCGGACCGCCTTTGTCACCGGTGCCGTATCGCAAGCAGCCTTCCCATCGTTCTCCGTCCTCGTCGCATCGGATTCTCGTCCGGATCTGCTCGTTCAATACAGGAAGCTGCACGAGCTCGTCTCTTACGGAACGTTGCCGCTGTTCGTCGGCATTTGCTTCGTGGCCATCCCCGCCTACACATACGTGTTCAATCCTGCGGTTGCGCAGCTGCTGCTGCTTCCTACCGCATTTCTCGCACTGGGCACGTGGATGAACACAACAATGAATATTCCGTACACGCTCTCATTGGCGATGGGTAAACCGGGCATCGCAGCACGTTTGAATCTCTACGCGCTCGTGTTGGTCCTGCCAGTCACGGCTGGATTGACGTACGCATTTGGCCTAAGGGGAGCTAGCTTCTCGTTGGTCTTTTACAACTTGTTCGCATACGCGTACCTGATTCCAAGGGTTTGCCGAGAGTGTTTAGACATCCCTGCGGCAGGATGGTATCTGCAGGTAGTCAAGATTCTGGCCCTTGGCGCCTTGACCTACGGGCCGGCCTGGCTCTTCGTCAGCGTCATTGCAGGGCTCTCGAGGTTTCCGATCGATCTATTCGCGTATGCGGCTGGAACAATGGCGTTCGGTGCGGGTGCCTACATGATGATCGGACCTGACCTGAAGCGGACCATCCAACGCCTCCCAAATACTCTTGTCACTCGCGACCCTGGTACGGTGCGAAATGCATAAGGAGCAACCGCGTGGATAATTCGGACCCGGCCAGAATAGGGTTACTAATTGACTAACTCTCGCGAAGCCAACATCAGCCGCACCACATGGGACGAGTTTGCACGCCAAGACGCAATGTGGTACGTGTGCGCGAATCCCGAAAAGAAGCTTGCCTGGGATCCAGAGGAATTTTATGCAACTGGCGATACCAGCGTGCGGCTTTTCCTCGACCACTTGCCTCTTGGAGGGACCATCGTCGAGGTTGGGTGTGGGCTGGGACGGATGAGCTTCGCGCTTGCACCACATTTCCAAAGGGTCATTGGGATCGACATTTCGGTTGAGATGATCAGGCGCGCTGAACAGCGGAGGATCCGCTCTCGCATAGACAACGTCGAGTTCCTTGTCAATGATGGCTTGACGATCCCTGTCGGTGACGGGAAAGCGGATGCGTGCATCTCATACCTTGTGCTCCAACACATGCCTAGCCGCGAACTGGTCAAGGGCTACATCAGGGAGATGGGTCGGGTACTCAGACCTGGCGGGCGAGGGGTGATTCAGCTGCCCCTGGTCCCGTCAACGCCCAGGGGCCGTTTGCTATATGCAATTCGGCGCTTGATCGATGCCCTGGAATCTGGGCGGGACGCCACGTACCGTCGTCAATCTACCGTTCGGTCGCGGGCATATCGTGGCGTGCGCCTGACCGAAGGCGGACTCAGGAGCGCGGTGGCCGCGGCGGGGCTTGACATTGAGATCTTCACTGATACCCAGCGGTCCTGGTACGACTGCTACTACACCTTTGTAAGGCTTGACCGGCCCGACTGAGGTCAGGCGTTGCGCGCTAAAGCTCGATCCTCTTCGAACACTCAGGCGGCTCCGTGGTAGATGTCGAGCATGTGAGCCGCCGAGTCAGTCCACGAGTACGCTTTAACGCGCACGAGTCCCGCGTCAATACGGGCTGAACGACCTTGTTGGTCCCGCGCCATGCGGAGCATCGCCGCACCGAGTTCAACCGCCGACGGCTCAACCAGTAGTGCAGCGCCACCGGCCACCTCTGGAATCGAACTCCGGTTCGATGCGATAACTGGTGTCCCGCAAGCCATCGCCTCAACCACTGGCAACCCAAAACCCTCGTATAGCGACGGGAACACAAAGAAATCGGCGAGATTATACAAGTCGACGAGTTCAGACTGCGACACAAACCCTGGCAGTACTACGTCGGACGTCAGCTGCGGCCACGTCGCAGCAGCCCTCAACTTGGACGAGTCCTTCGACCCGGCGCCGGCGAGCACAAGTTGGTATTCAGGGGCATCGGCCTTCAGCCTCGTGAAGGCCTCGATTAGGACCCCAATGTTCTTCCTAGGGTCCGAAGCAGCGAGCCCAAGGACGTAAGGCATGCGTACGTGGTGACGCTTCAAGGTTGCATGGGCCCGCGAGAGATCCGTCAAACGATGAAATTCGGGCCCCGGTCCCGTAAGGACCACGTCGATACGGTCTTCCGAAAGACCAAGAACGCGGCCGATGTCGCGACGAGAGTGCTCCGACACGGTGACGATGCGAACAGCACGGCGGGCCGCCTTGGGCACTACTAAACGTCGATAGAGCCTCCCCAGTCGCTGGTTGAGAACCGTAGGCCGCGGCACATCTGATCGCGGAAGAAGGAACATGACGTCGTGCACAGTGAGGACAAGGCGAGCCCCCCCTAGGTCGGATAGCGGCGCTGTGTTATTCGGACAATGCAACACGTCAACCCGGTCACTGCTTACTTGGCGTGGAAGAGCAAATTGCTCCCACACCGGATAGGTTGCAGGTCCGATGACTCGGGCCGCAGCAGCGAGCGTGGGCGGAAGAGTCCCTGGCGGCGGCGGCCGGTCAAGATAAATCAAGAACTCGTCTCCGGTGGAGACGCTCGCCAGACCCTGCAGCAGGTTGAAGATCTGGTTTCCCATCCCTCGCCTGTAACGGACCAAGCGACCGTCAATGCCGATTCTCAAAACTGGGGCACTTGGATTGGGCTAGGCGGCAGCCGGCAGTGGCAGCGGCCTTCTCGCGTTCATCACCCAGTGCAAGATCAGGTAAACGACGGCGCTCAACATGAGAATGGCCAGTACGTTCGAAATGTCATCTCTGAGTAGGGTGTAGTAGTTGTAATAAACGATCAGAAACCAACCCAGTTCTTCGGTTCGCCGTTGCACGTAAATGCTGTCGATCCTCGCGGTCCCGATCCCAAGCAGAAACGACCCAAGCACCGTTCCTATGTACCCAAAGTTGAGGTAGAGCGCGCCCCATAGTGTGGGAGCCAGCGCGTATCCAGCTGCAAATGCCCCCGGTTGGTAGTGCAACGCATAGAAGGCGGCAGAGTCCGTGGGCTTGTCTGGATACCAGTTCCGTGGGATCGCTTTGAACAGGAGGGGAGCGATGATGGGCTTCCCGTACTGGTAGTCAATGACCCTGCCTACGTCGGCCCTGAAGGTCGCGTAGACCACGATCGGGCTCATTTCGCCCTGGACTAGATTCAACACTCGGTGCCCCAATTGGCCGCTGCCAGGGCTTTGGTTGACAGCATTCTCTCTCAGAAGACCAACGTAGACACCGATGCCCAGTGCGAAGACGCCGGCAATAGTGGCCGCGAACACTTTGCCCGTGACGTCCTCGCCTCTCACCCGAGCGCCGAATATGTAAGCGACACCCACGAAAGCCACCCCGAACAGCACCGATGAGCGCTGAAGGGCCAAAATCGGCACTCCCACCATGAGCATCATCACGAGGGCATAGCGAGGAGCAATCCCCTGAACGAGAAGCTCCCTAAGGTAGTAGGCGCAGGCAGCGATGGATGTCAGATTAAGAACGTTCGTCACGATCACAAACCATCCGCCGCGGATGTCTAACCGCCCGTAATCGTTGATTTGAAACACCAACGATGCACCGGACAGGTAGTTCCTGAAGCCATAAAGAAACAGAATTTGGTAGGCGATGACGCTCAGACGTACGACGACTAACAGCACTAGCGTGTAACTGAGCACCCTGAGAGGTGCGCTGACAATCCGAGGGCCGTCAGATGGGCCATCCCGGTATCCGAACCTCCGGAGCGACAGCAAGACTTTGCCCATAGCCCCCGCACCCGGAACCCGTAGCTCGCGATGATTGCCCGCTCGTGCCCATCGGGCCCAAAGCCAATAACCGACCAAGAACACGACGATATAAATGAGCCCGTCGATTAGGAGCCCGTTAGGTGCCGGCCAGAGTAGGTGGCCGCCAGCCCAAAAAACGAGCACCACATAGCCGATATACCAGGTGCGAAGCAGTGGCAGGCTGGCGACTAGCGAACGAGCGGCTCGCGTCGGAATGGGAAACGTCATGAAGATAGTTCCACGCGCCCGAACCTGTACCGATTAACCCAAGCTCAAACTGGGTAGTTGAGCTCGGGCCGGTTGGCCGGGAGACACGGCCAGCCCTCGGGACGAGAACCGAATAACTCGATCCTGACCGAGATCTCCGCTTAGCGTGTACGTGCTGCCGCTGCCATCAATCCACTTCAGGGTGACCGCGTCAGGAAGGGTGCCCGGCTGCTTCTGCCAGTAGATTTCAGCCTCGCCCCGCCCATTTGCAATCCAGAGCGTGTCGTAGTTGAACACAGCCTGCGCTGAATGGCCGTATCCATGGAAGAGTGGCACCCATCCGTCGATCATGGCTGTACCTGCCGGCGGTGCAGGGTTTGGGTATTTCGCGCGTCTTAGATTGTCGCCAACCGACGATGCCGTATTGCTGACATATAACCTCAGGTAGGCGTTGTAATACTCGCCGGGACGATATGAGAACGGCATGTTGTCGGTCAGGTCGATAGTCACTTTGTGGTGGAGGACGGAACCGTTACGTGTGAGCTCCACCGTGAAATGCCGGACGACAAAGTAATTTGCCTTAGTGCCGCCCAGATTGCTTTCGACTTCCATCATGTAGTCCCGAGCGTCGGTCGGGTTGAGCGTGCCTGACCAACCGATCTGATTGAGTTCTTTCTCGACACTGTCATTGTTGAAATAGGCCTGAAGATGACGCGCGGTTGACAGGTCATTCAGCGCTCCGATGAGCGCTGGCCACTGAGCCGCCGGCAGCGTCGCCACCCGGTTCATCAGAGTTCCGGCGGTGGCGCTGAGGATCGCCTTATGTCTCGGGTCCGCTACAAGGTCGTACTGCACCACCAATGAGACGAAGTTGGCGCCGGTCAACGTGATCCCATAGCCGGGGACAGGTAACGGTCCGGTGAGCTCAAGCATTTTCGCTACGGTGTAGTAATCGATGGAGATCACACCATCGATGTGGCCTACGTAAGGTTGGGCAAACTGCTCCCCAGCCAGAGCGTTCGAGGGAAAGTCTGGGAAGAAGTTTGAATCGATGAAGCTCCAGCTCGTGTTGGGTATGAACTCGCGTATAGGCCCGGGTGGTGCGACGTAGCCCGGCTGACCGGCTGCAGAACGGGAGCCAATAAGATCGGTAGCGCTTCCACTTCTGATCAACTTCAAGGAGCCCTGGCTAGCCTGCAAGACACTATAGGTGCCGATGAATCCACCTCCAGGGCGTAGCTCTGATGGGTTGACCTGCTCGATCAGATAACTCCGCGTGCCATTGCCGCCCAAGATCTCGGTCATGATGGGTACAAGGCGCGCGAACTCGTCGGCGGCCGCGATGGCCGTGGTTATCGTTCCCTTGGCTTTAAGGAACGAAGCCTGCTGTCCCGCCGGAACGACCCCGATATCCACCCTTGCAGCAGCTTGCTGCGCCAGGTCGAGGTCTTTTCGCACGATGACCAGACTGCTGTTCGTCTGGTTCAACACTGCTAGGAGCGTTTGGCCTTGCTGGCCCCCGGTGCTGGCCGGTTTAATGAGCTGGCCGTCCAGGTTAGCCAGTTCAATGCCGGCATCCGAGATGGCAATCCCCATGTCGGCGATCCCATCGACTGCGGTATGTCGGGATTGCGCTAGGGCCCCGACAGTGGGCAGGCTCTCTAAACGTTGGAGAAGCTGGCTCGTGTCGGCCATCTGGCGCGCGAGCATGAATTGCACCTTGGCCGTCGTGAAATGAACATTGGTTTGCGCAATGAGACTTTCATCGCGGGTTGCGTTAGCCGACTTGAGGCTCGCCTTGGCCGCCTCCAGCTCGCTCTGCCCCATCTGCAGGTGAACCGCGAGCTGGGCTTGGAGCTGATTGGCCTGAGACTTCACCGACATATATGCAAGGGCAGCTCCAACGCCACTGCATGCCACGATCACGACCACGATCGCGAGAGCCCAAAGTGCTCGGCCGCGCCGACGACGCGGCCGCGAGAGGACCACACGGGGCTGGCGGCCCAGGGATGCGGGGCGCGTCATTTAGACCAAAGCTGCTGTAATTGGCCAAGCGCCCACTGCGTTGTCCCGGAATCCGTGGCGAGTTTTATCCAATGGTGAAGCGCATAGCGGGTTTGTGATTGCGCAACCAGTGCTTGGTCGCGCCAAGTCCCAACGCAGTTTACTCTCACACCGCGAGCCGCCGAAGACGTTCCCCTTGCGCATCTGTAGACCAAAAACGGTCTGGCGCCGGGTTTGGTATCGACCCTAGAAAGTTCCAGTCACGCAAAATCTAGCCACGATGAAACGCCTCGTTGAGGTGTGGCTGCGCTACCAGGGGCTGATCGCGCTCGGCCTTGGGGCAATCTACGCCATCGTCTACATCGCTCTCTCGGTGCTCCGGCACGAGTCATACCACTCGCTTGGGTTCGACCTTGGGCTCTTCAACCAGGTCTTCTGGAACACCACGCAGGGGCGCCTTTTCGAGTCGACAATGAGCCAGGCGCTGCCCGTCCCCCACTCCCTGCTGGGCGACCATTTCTCGCCGATCTTCTTGCTCCT
>CAAGKR010347866.1_pt1 | contig 15796 bp, 17 predicted proteins | sample 2556971 | NCBI WGS metagenome assembly CAAGKR01 (sample SAMEA5207829, study PRJEB30636) | soil metagenome | biome: forest; feature: boreal; material: soil | place: USA | collected 2011-09 | depth 1 m | reverse complement strand
CCCGAGACGCTGCACGCACACGCGCAGCGGCGCGCCGCCGCCACGGCGTAAGCCCGTCGGCGTTTGCACACGGTGCAGACCGTCAGCAGCGCTCGGCGCTCGATCTCGCCAACTCCCGTCGAGGTGGCCACCAAGCGCCCTAAAGTCAATAGACTCGGGGGGCCAGGGCGCGTAGCTCAGTGGGAGAGCGCTCGCTTCACACGCGAGAGGTCGCAGGTTCGAAACCCGCCGCGCCCATTACGGGTTCCGCAAGCCGTTTCTGCAGAAGCCATCTCGTGGCTAATCGAACCATCGCGGCACAGGCGCGACCACGAGACGCCCGCGAGTTGATGGCCTGACGGTCGCGGAGCGGCCCCCGTCGACGCAGCGGAAGGCATGTGCCGCCGCCATATCATCTAGCGTGAGCAAGCATGTCGAGCAGCGCAACCCAGCTCGTGACATTCGGCTATGGCAAGCGGAGCCTTGAGGACTGTCTCACGCTTCTTCAGCACCACCGCGTCAGCCATGTGGTCGATGTCCGGTCAGCGCCCTGGTCGCGTTTCAAGCCCGAGTTCTCAAGCGAAGCGCTTGCTGCAAGCCTCCAGCGCAACGGGCTGAAGTACGTATTCATGGGCGACGAGTTGGGAGGCCGACCAGACGATCCTGACTGCTACGACGAGCAGGGGCGCGTCGACTACCTTGCTTGCCGCCAGCGCCCGAAATTCATGCATGGGATCGAACGACTGCTCCGGGCCCGCGAGAGCGGCTATCGAGTCGCCGTGATGTGCAGCGAGGGACGACCGGAGAGCTGCCATCGCACGAAGCTCGTCGCAGAGGTGCTCCGCGAGCACGGGATCGATGTGCTGCACATCGATGAGCGCGACGACCTATGCTCGCACGACCAAATCCTCGACCGGTTGCGGGCGGGTCAACTTGATCTGCTTGGGGGTCAGTACGAGGATGTCTTGCACAAGTCCCGCGGACGCTACATGCAGGCGGCACTGAGCTGATCGAGCGTATCTTCACGATTGGTGCCTATGGCTTTGAGCCAGAGTCGTTCTTCGTGGCGCTCGAAGCAGCAGGCATCGATATTTTCATCGACGTCCGTCAGCGACGCGGCGTGCGAGGCTCTCGCTATTCATTCGCCAACGCAAGCCGGCTTCAGGCCGAGCTCTCGGCACGAGGGATCAACTATCTGCACATTCGTGATCTGGCCCCCAGCACTGACGCGCGCCAGCTCCAGAAGCTCGCCGATGCCGCGGTCGGCACGACCAAGGCTGAGCGCCAAGCGCTCACACCAGCCTTCATTGCCGCGTATGAGGAGCGAAACACCAAGCCGTTCGATTGGGATGACCTTGTAGCTGCACTTGGGAAGCACAATGCACCCGTAATCTTCTGCGTCGAGAGGACGCCTGACGCCTGTCACCGGAGTCTGGTTGCAAGACGATTGGCCCAGGCGACTCACGCCCAAGTCCAGCATCTCATGCCATGAGCCGCGTTCTCATCGTCTCACGAACCCGAATGAACAAAGGCCGTGTATGTGTGGGCGGTCACGATCTCGACCGTGACTTCCGCAGTATCCGTCTGCTCACGCCAGGCGGCATGAATATGCCCGAGGAGAAGCCGCTCGAAATCGGCGAGATATGGGAGCTGGATTACACCGACCACGACGATCCCGACCCCCCACACGTCGAGGACGTACTCGTCACCGGCGGCAAGCGGGTCGACGTGATCCCTCGAGGCGAACTCGCTGCGTACCTGGCCGAACGAGTCACTCCTTGGAACGGAAGTCCCGAAGTGCTCTTTGACGGCACGGTCGCGGCAACGCCTAGTAGTACTTTGTCGGTTCGCCTCGATCGGCCGGATTCGGCTCTACACGACATCGACGGCGAGAACCCTGCATTGGCCTGGTTGAGCGGGATCTCCAGGTCCGAAATGCCCCGGAATCCCGGGGGCTGTTGATGCCGGACATCAACATGTTCGGACTCACCTACATGCAGCAGATCGAAGGGGTCGACCCAGCGGAAGGACTGCACATCGAGCCGGGTATCTGGGCGCATGTTCCGCCGACGACCGATCCGAACGTTCCGCCGACGGTGGTACGGATGGCCTCGATTCCGCACGGCACGACGATCCTCGCGCAGGGAAAGTTCCTCACGGTCGAGAGCGGTCCGCAGATCGCCGAGAACAACATCATTCCCTTCGAGCCCGGCAAGAACGCCCCGTCCTTCGCAGAGGCAGAGGCGGTATTCACGGAGCTCAATCTCGGGGTAGCGAGCGGCTTTCGCCAGACGTCGGCCGGAGTGACCGAGGCTATGGTCGAAAACCCGAACAGCGTGCTCGTCAAAGACATCGAGGGTCAGGACATCAAGAGCACAACGGTGCTGATCGTCTCCACGAAACACGAACCCGTGCTCGGTGGGGGCACCTCGAACACTGCGTTCCTGGAAGCGGCGACCAACCCGCCAGGGGGTAACGCCACGGCCGTCGAAGTTGAAGCGATCTTTTGGATCGAGACCGTCGCCGATCCATACGGTGGACCCGACATCCTCCAGCTTCAGTACACGCAGACTGTCCAGCTCGTGTTCAACAAACTGAGCTGGCCACACGTGACGGTCGCGACCCTCAAGAAAATCTGATCTACGCACCGCTCGCCACCCGCCGCAGCGGCTGGCGCTCTTGGCGTGAACTCTGATGCTTTCTAGAAGTTGGTAGGGTTGCGATCTATGGTGGACTACGACGCGATCGTGGTCGGATCTGGCTTCGGGGGCGGGATCGCCGCCTGCCGGCTGGCGGAAGCGGGGCGGCGCGTGGTGGTGCTGGAGCGCGGGCGGCGCTGGGGCAAGGACGACTTCCCGGAAAAGCCGGAGCAGACGCCCGAGGCGTTCTGGCATCCGTCGCTCAACCCCAACGGGCTGTTCGACCTGCGGCTGATGAAAGACCTGTCGGTGATCACCGCCGCGGGCGTCGGAGGGGGCTCGCTCGTGTACGCGAACGTGCAACTGCGCGCGCCGGCGGAGGTGTTCACGCACGGCTGGCCGCGAGCGATCGACCGCGCCGAGCTCGACCCCTATTACACGCGCACCGAGGAAGCGCTCATGCCGATGGAGGTCCCCGGGGATCTGCCGAAGATGCGCGCCTTCGCGGCCGCGGGGCACAAGGTCGGCAAGGACGCGGAACGCCTGCCGCTGGCGGTGAACTTCGAGGGCGATCGTGAGCACCCGTTCAGCGGCGTACACCAGAGCGTGTGCGCGAACCTCGGCCGCTGCGACCTCGGCTGCCCGATCCACGCCAAGAACACGGTCGACATCACCTACATCGCGCGAGCCGAACGTTTAGGCGCCGAGGTCCGCACCCACCACGAAGCGCACAGGCTCGACCCTCCCGCGCGGGGCGATCGGCTCTGGCGCGTCGGCTACCGCGACCTTGGCGGCGGCGAGGACGGCGAGCTCACCGCGCCGGTGGTGGTGTTGGCGGCGGGCTGCCTGGGCTCGAGCCGGCTGCTGCTCAAGAACCGCGGCCGCCTCAAAGATCTCTCGCCGGCGCTCGGCAGCCGCTTCTCGGGTAACGGCGACGCGCTTGCCGCGGCGTTCGACCCGCGGGCGAGCGAGGTCGGCGATGCCCACGCCGACTACGGCCCGTCGATGACGAGCAGGCTCGACTACACAGCGGAGCACGGCTTCATGCTCGCGGATGGCGGGCTGCCGAGCAACTTCGGCGGACTGCTGGAGATCGTGCGCATGATCGACACCCTGCACGGCTGGCGGCGTCTGCTCCTGCGCGCCCAGCGCCTGCTCGCGACGCTGGGACTCAGCGACCGGTCGATCACCCATCGCCACCTGCGCGCGCAGCCGCCGCGGCGGCCGATCGCCGACTCGCTGGTGTTCCTGATGCTCGGCCGGGAAGCCGCCGAGGGACAGATGCGGCTGACGCCGCTGTTCAAATGCTTCGACATCCGTTGGAGCAGAAAGCCCAGCGAAGGCATGTTCAGCGCGATGCGGGAGGTCTCGCATGAGATCGCCAAGCAGGTGGACGCGGAGCCGTTCTTTGCGCTGGACACTTGGCCGCTCAGCGGCTACATCACCGTGCACCCGCTGGGGGGCGCTCCGATGGCCGACGACCGGCAGCGAGGCGTCGTCGACGACGCCGGCAAGGTTCACGGCTACGAGGGGCTGTACGTGCTCGACGGGTCGATCGTCCCCGCCGCGCTGGGGGTGAACCCATCGAAGACGATCGCCGCGCTCGCCGAGCGTGGCGTCGAGAAGATGATCGCAAGCCGCGCCGGCGGACGCTGGACACCGACGACACGACCACCGAGCGCGCCGACGTGAGCGAGCCGGTCGCCAAGCGAAAGCGCTGGCGCAACGACACCGGCAACCAGCGGATCTACCCGCTGCGCCAGATCACTCCCACGAAGCTCGAGGAGCTGTGCGAGATCGTCCGCGAAGCCGAGCGCGACGGCATCGCCGTGCGCGCCGTCGGCTCCGGGCACTCGTGGTCGGACATCGCGCTCACCGAGGGCATCCTCGTGCGCCCCGAGGGGTTGACCAAGCCGCTGGATCTCGACCGCGCGCTGCTGCAAGGCGAGGCCGGCGACCCGGGCGAGCGCACCGGCGCCACACTCGTGCAGGTGCAAGCGGGGATGCGAATCGCCGAGCTCAACACCCATCTACAGGCGCGGGGCCTGGCGCTGGCGAACATGGGCGGCTTCGACGGCCAGACCATAGCCGGGGTGATCTCGACCTCCACCCATGGCTCGGGCATCGCCTTCGGGCCGCTGTCGGACCTCGTGCGCTCGCTCGACGTGGTAGCGGCTCGCGGCGTCGTCTACCGGATCGAGCCGAAAGACGGCATCACCGACCCCGCCGCCTACCGCTCGAATTACCCCGACCATCGGCTCGTGCAGGACGACGACTGGTTTGATGCCGCGGTAGTAGGTGTCGGCTGCATGGGCCTCATCTACTCGGTGATTCTCGCCGTGCGGCCGCTGTTCTACCTGCGCGAGAAGCGCTGGCTGAGCACCTGGGGGCAGGTGCGCGCCGATCTCGCGCAAGGCGCAGAGAGCGCCGTCCTCGCGGAGAGCGCGCATTACGAGGTGCTCTTCAACCCCTATCCCCCCGACCCCGAGGCAAAGCGGGTCGAGGACGTCGAATGTCTCATCACGACACGCAATCCGGTGACCCCATCCGAATACCGCCACGACCACCGCCGCAGCCGTAGCCCGTTGATGGAACTGGCGGCGCGCTTTCCGCTCACGCCCATGCTGATCGACTTCGCCGTCAGGCTGTGGCCGAAAGTTTCGCCGTTCTTGATCTCACAGGCGCTCAAGGCGCTGGTGAACGACGATTACGTGAACATCAGCTACCGCGTGTTCAACATCGGCGCAGCCAACTACCTGCCGGCGTATTCGTGTGAGATCGGTGTACCGGTCGACGAGCGCAAGCTCCATCTGGAGGCGGTCGAGCGGATCGTCGAGGTCGCCGCGCAGCGCCGGCGGCTGGGCGGCGTTTACCACAGCTCGCCGATCTCGCTGCGCTTCGTGAAAGCCACAGGCTCCTACCTGTCGATGATGCAGGGGCGCGACACGGTGATGATCGAGCTGATCATGTCCAAGCACACCGTCGGCGGGATGGAGCTGTTGGCCGCCCACGAGCGGGCCCTGTACGGGCTCTGTGGGCGTCCCCACTGGGGACAGGTGAACTCGCTGACCGGAAGCAACGGGCTCGTGGAAGCGATGTACCCGCGCTACGGCGATTGGCGGCGAGTCCACGAGACGCTGAACGCCAGCGGTGTTTTCGACAGCCCGTTCAGCAGGCGCGTTGGGTTCTCGCCCGCCAAGCGCGATGTCTGAGCCAGAGCCAGCGCTCGCGCCCGTACCGGTGGCCGGCGCCGAGCGTACGGCCGGACGGACGGAGCTCCCCGAGGTGTTGCGCGTGGTTGTGCTCTCGCTGGCGCTCGTCGGCTATGTCTACGTGATCGGTTGGGTGACCACGTGCGTGCGGCTTGCGGCTGCGCGCCTGCCGATCAGCTTCTCGCTGCCGAGCATCTCAAGCGCCGCCAACTTCGCCACCGGCGCGCACGCGGTGCTCGTGATGGCGATCGCGTTCGCCGGCATGTGCGCGTTCGCCTACGCGGTCCATTTCCGGCGCTGGGACCAACACGCGGAGGCGTGGCGGGAAATTCTCGAGCGCGACCGCGCGAGCGCGCGCGAGCGCTACCTCCGACGGGGGCCGCTCAAACCGAAGTCTCCAAAAGCCGTGCGCGCCCACTACGAACGCGTGTCACAGGAGAACCTCGTGCGGGTGATCGCGGGCTTCAACGTCGGCGTGCTCGCGGTTGTGATCGGTCTCGTCGGCGCCAGGCTCGTGAAGACGCCGATCGACGACCTATGGCCGGGTCACTGGTGGGCGCTGTTCGTGCCGTGGGCGGTGTGCTCGATCCTCGTCGCCAGGCTGCTCGCGCTTGTGAACCCGCTGAAGGGTGGGCGCCTGGCGCACGGGCTGTTTTGGCTGGCCGCGGTGGGCATCGCGATGGTTTCCTCGGCGCCCGTGGGCCTGCTCGTGCTCACGTGGATGGGAATCGGCACGCTCGGGCGCCAGTTCGGGGGGCGGTCGCTGCCCGCCTCGCCGTTCGCTTTGCTGCGCTCGCCGCTACCGTGGGCGCTGCTTACGATCTTCGCGCTTGTGGCGCTCTCCTACTCGGCGATGTCGCCGGTGAGCTTCCCGCAGACGATCGTCGAAACGAGCGCCGGTAAGCGTGTTGGTGGCTACGTCGGACGCACCGAGTTAGGGGTGTACCTCGCGTACTGCACGCCGCTGGCCGACGCCACCTCCTACGAAGACCGCGTGCAACTGATCCCCGAGAGCGCGATCTCCTCGACCACGGCCACGAGCGTCGATTTCACGCTCGACACCGGCTACCGCCCGTCGCTGCCGACGCTCGCGCTGCGGGCGTTCGGCATCGACACCCAGACCGTCGCCTGGATCCGCCCGGAACTGAAGGAAAGGAGCGCGCCCTGCGCGGGCACGCCGCCGCCGCGGCCGAACACGGGGTTTGCGGCGCCAGGACTCGGGCCGGGTGTGTACGCCGGTCCTGCGCCTCCGAGCGGCGTCGCCCGAGACGGTGAGCAGCCGATCGAAAAGACAGCGGTGAAGACTCCAAGGATCGCCGCGCTCGCCAAGCGCTTTCAGCCGACGGTGCTGACGTCGATCGCCGACCCCTTCTGGCCGCTGTCGTTGGGGGCGCTGCTGGAAGACCTCGCGAGCAACGGCGAACGGCCGTGCGTGCGTCGCGCGGGCAGCCGCCGGCGGTGCGCTTCCTATGTTCCCGCCACGGTGGCCGACCTCGGTCCGGGGAAGAGCTCTCCCGGCGACTTCCTCGAATACCCTGTGTCACCTCGCCTCACCAGGGGGCCTACGAAGCAGCTCGAAGCGTTCCTGCGGGGTCAGCGTGGTCGCGAAGCGCCGATCCCCTCATGGCGGGAAACGCTCGCCGACCCCGGTTTGCTCGACCCGTGGGCGACCGCGCAGGTGTACTTCTACTACGCCGGCCCCGCCGCCAAGCTGAAATGGCCGGTGACCGACCCGGCTGAAAAGGAAGAAAACCTCGTCGCGCTCGAGTACTGGTTCCTCTACCCATACAACTACCTTCCCACCGTCGTGAGCTCGCACCTGATGGAAGACGCGCCGATCGCGGCGGACGTCGTGAGCACCGACCTGCACCAGGGCGACTGGGAGCACGTCGTCGTGCTGCTCGAACCCCACAGTGGGCAGGCGCGATGGCTGTACACGGCCCGCCACGCCAACGAGGGGCAATTCATACGCTGGAACAGCCCGCTGCTCAGCTTCGAAGGGGAGCACCCGATCGTGCAGGCCGCCTACGGCGGCCACCCCACCTACCCCGCCGGCTGTGGCGCCCGCCCGCGTTATCTGAAACCGATCAACGGTCACCTCAGCGACCGGCTGGTGTGCGGTCCGGGGAGATTCGCCTTCCGTGCATCCTCCACGCCGCTGGTCGATCTGGCCCACACGCCTTGGGCGTGCTGGAAGGGCCATTTCGGGGCACAACCGCCCGGATCGATACAGATCGCCGCGCAGAGCACAAACGCGATCGTGCGCACGCTCGCACGCGAACTCAAAAACTACGTGTTCGTCGCCGGCCCCCGCTCGCCGCTGTGGCAGGCCGAGAACGGACACCTGGAAGCCGACGGCCCACACGAACACAAGCCGAACTCCGGTCCCTGCGCCGACGGCGGCGACCCCGAAGCTCCCGAGCGCGAGGGCGAACATGAAGGGATCGGACCGACCCGGCCGCATCGCGCGGCCCGATGAGAGCCCGTAAAAAGCGCAACCCTGCAACCAGTTCTCCTGCGGAGGTGTAGCACCGATGCAAGCCAAAGCGAACGCTTGGCGAAGAGCGAGTATGGAAGATCCGCTCGTCGTCCCATTCGGGGTTCTCGTCGGCGAGGATGCCGGCCACGCGGTTGTGCTCGCGGAGGAATACGATGTTCATGACGGTGTTACCGATCGTCGAGTTGCCATGCTCGAGGCCGACCGCGAAAAACGTGTCTGTCTGCTGTTCGGGGGCACTCCGCAGGATCACGTCAGTGATAAAGGCCTGATCGAATAGCCCTTCGAAATCCGGCTTGAACGCCGCTGGCTGACCCGGCTGGCGAGGAGCGAAAAGAAACTCGGGGTATTCCTCCCCCTTGATCGTCTGACTCTTGAGGCGCCCGCCCTGCTTTGAGCGCAACAGGTTCGTCGCTTCGATGTTCCTCCCGTATATCTGGCACAGGTCGATCTCATGGTTGGACTCGTTCTTGCGATAGTCAGTCAGGCTCGTGCGCAAGAAGCTGTCGGAAGCCCCGGCGATCTTCAGGCCGACGCTCGCAATCACGCGAAGGCGACGCCTCCCAGCCGCCGCATGACCTAAACTCGCGGCCATGTCGTTGCATCTCTTCGCGGGTCTGCGCGTGCGGGAGTTCGAGGACCAGCGCTTCTCGTGTTTCGCCAGGGTCGGCGGGGCGCGGGTGCTCAAGCCGCCGCCGCGCGTTGGGAGTCGCTGAGATGCAGGTCAAGGACTGCGTCGCCTCCAGCTACGCGGAGCTCAGGCCGTTTAAGCCCGAGCGGACCGCGACTTTCCCGGTCTACCCCGATCTCCTCGACACGCTCGTCTCTGCCGAGACCCATCCCGACGTTACGGTCGCGCACGTCATGGCCGTGTGCTCGGCCTATGCGTACGCCGACGTTGAGACGGTCGCGATGGTGATGGCGCGCATGGGACTCGAGGAGAACCACTGCGTGATGATCGACGAGTACGTCGATGTCCTGTTCATCACCTCGACGTCGTTTCTGATCCAGAGCAGGGACGGCCGGGTGGCGATCCTCTGCTACCGGGGGACGCCGCCCACGAGCCTCATCGCGTGGCTCACTGACGCGAACATCGATCCGACGCACATCGCCATCCCGTCCCCGGACGGCTCCCGCGAGGGCTACGTACATAGCGGCTTCTACCGCAATGTGCGCTCGACGCGCTACGAAATCCTCAACGCCCTCAAACGCGCGATCGACGGCCACTCGGTTCGGCTGGGCGGCGGTAAGCTCGCTAACAAGCTGCAGGCGCTGTATATCACCGGTCACAGCCTCGGCGGCGCGAGCGCGTCGATGCTCGCGTTGATGCTCGTCGTCGAGCCGGTCTACCACGATCCCATCCTCAGCAGACTGAAGGCGGTCTACACCTTCGGTGGGCCGATGATCGCCAGCCCCGAGCTCGCCCGCGACTGCAACCAACACGACTTCCTGCGCGAGCGGGTGATCCGCTACGTGTACGCCAACGACATCGTCCCCCAGCTGCCACCCGCGGAGTCCGATCCATTCGCGCACTTCGGGACCGGCTACCAGTACAAGCCCAAGGGGGAGGGGGGTATCTGGCAGCAGAACGACGCGCCGCGCAAGCAGCTGCGCAACCTGCTGGAGATCACTGCCACGCCGCTGTCTGTCCTCGCCGGAAACCTCAAACTAACGCGACGCTTCCAGTTCCACGCCTCCCTGCGAGACCACCTGCCGCAGCACTACATCGACGCGCTGACCCCGCCGGGGATCCGCAGCGAGTTCGGCGACTGAGCTCCCCTCGCCCCGGAAGCGCTGAGCGCGCGGATACCAACACCGCAGCCGATCGCGGCGGCGAGCGCGCGAAGGATGCTGTTCACTGAACCCGGCCGCGTCTCGCCTGAGCTGCTGGATCACCTGCGCGACGCCAACCCGCGATCGAGATTGGCGCGGTCGCAAGGCTGGTCGCGGGGTCTGCGGTCGTGGGCGTGGATGACTTCTGACGGGCGCGTTTTCGACGGTGGTGGGCGACGGCGACCATTGTTCGGTAGCTGCGCTCGCGCATCCAGTTCGGCACGGCCTCGGGGCGTAGTGGGCGGCTGAGCCAGTGAGCCCTGTCCGATGCCTGCGCCGAGCTCTGCCATGCGCTGCCATGTCGCTTCGTCCTCGATTCCCTCGACGACGACGTCCAGTCCCAACTTGTGAGCGAGGTCGACGATCGCGGCGATCATCGTAGGGTCGCCATCGACGCCGGCGTCTTCGACGAAGCTGCGGTCGATCTTCAGTTCGGTGAGGGGCAGGTCATGTAGCCGCGTAAGAGACGAGTAGCCGGTGCCGAAGTCATCGAGCGCGAGCGCTTGTATTCCGAGCGATCGCAGCGCCAGGAGTGCTTGGACGGCGGCCTGCGGTTCACGGATCACCGACTCCTCGGTGAGCTCGATCGCGAGCCTGTCCGCCGGTAGGCCAGTACGGTGGAGGAGATCGGCGATGGTGTCCGGAAGGCGATGGTCGAGGAGGCAGGGTCCGGCGATGTTGACAGCCACGCGGAGGTCGAGACCGTCCTTGCGCCAGATAGCGGCCTGCTTGATCGCTTGGTCCAGCACATAAACGGTCAGCGGCCAGATCAGAGCAGTCTGCTCGGTTTGTGGGATGAACTCTCCGGGCGATACGAGACCGCGTAACGGGTGGTCCCAGCGCAGTAGTGCCTCGACGGTTCGAACATGTCCTGTGCGCAATTGAGCGAGCGGCTGGTACTCCAGTCGCAGTTGGTCATCTTCGATCGCCTTGCGGAGGTCGCGGACCAGCGCTTTGTGCTGCTGTGCCGCGACGATTCGCAGTGCAGTCCCGACGTAACGCAGGCGGGAGGCGACCAGTAGCAAGACGATCAGCCCCGAGATGACAAGGACAATGTCGAGACGGCGCGTTTCGCTGGCGACTGCGCTCGCGATCGGACCGGGCCATGTACGCTGTATCGGCGCACGCGCCAAGCTTCAAGATCGGTCAGGTACGTCACTTGGTCCGTACTTGTCCGTGGACGTGTAGATTATGCTGGGTAAGCGCTGCGCCTGTTGTGTCTTGGGCCCTGCCTCGCGCGCAGGCGAGCCGCTTGAGGCCGAGGTCGGCAAGGCTCGCTCGCGACCCATCTCATCCAACGACCGTCCCGGAGCCTGTTTGCTGAACGGGCTTAGCCTGCGCTTGGATCGCTTCGAGGATTGTCCTCAAGCCACCCTCGGTTTCCGTGTTCATTGCATCGAGGATCGCCTGGGTGTCCTTGAACGTATTTTCCGAGCGAGCGTCGGCGGCTATCGACTGCACGTCTTGGCCGACCATGATGATCGACAAGAGCACGAGCTGGATGAAGGTCTGCGCGATCCACGCGACGACCAGGATGAGGCCCGGCTTCGTGAGGAACTTGGGCACATCGCTGTTGGTCAGGACGCCCGCCTGAATGAGGATGGCCGGAAGGCTCGTCAGGGCGATCACGCAGAAGATGTATGCCATCGCCATCGACCCAACGGCGTGAGTGATGACGACCGCGAGCTTGGCGTTGAAGCCCTCGACCTCGCTCATCGCGCGCTTGATCTCAGACGGGCTGAAGCGCACCGCCTTGGCGAGATGGTGCCGTGTTTTTACAATGTTCGGCGGCTTCGTTGCGATAGGCCCGGCAATCGCGGCGCCGGACGTAGGGTCTTGCGGTGTCATCGGCGTATCCCTTCGGGCAATGGGCCTTGAGCGTGTTCCGGTGGTTTCCGCGTCCATGAGCGAACCGCGGCACCTCGACCGACGATGTCCATGCTTCGCCGCGACATCGAGAGCCAGTATGCCCCAGGCGGCGGATGAGCCCGAGGCTGGGCTGCGACCGCGGCGACTGAGCCTGTTAGCGTCGCCGTATGACTGCGCGCATGCGGCTCTCGACCTGCGTGGCCTCGTGTGGGCTGCTGGCCCTCGTCGCGGTGGCCCCGGTGTTGGGGCGCGAACCGACGGCTGTCTCGCCGGCGGCGCGTACCGCGGGGGCGGTCGTGCTCGGATCCAAGGGCTTTGCGCCGAGGGGTGCCGGCTGGGGCAACGCGCACCCCTCGCGGATTTTCAACGGCGGCGATCCCAGCGGCCTGGTGACCCACATCCACTGGACGCGTTGGGGTGACTCGCTCGCGAGCGGCCGGGGACTGAGCTCGATCTATGAGCCACGGGGCGGCTACTACCCGCAGCTCGTCACCATCGAGTTGCACGCATCGAATCTCGGGCACTGCACAGCCGGCGGTCCGCCGCCGATGCAGCTGCTCTGCAGCGCCAAGCCGGTGCCGGCTCCGAAGGCCAACGGCGTCGGTGACTCCGGCTTCGTCTTCCTCGGATCGACTGGGCATCCGTCGCTCGCGCGGCTCAGCCAAGACTCCTTCGTCGGCACACAGCCGGTGGCGCTCCGCCGAGGGAGCAAGTGGGGCATCGGTCCGATCAGCGTTACGTGCACGATCGGCTCGCGAGCGGTGCGCTGCGCAAACCGCTCGCATCGCGGCTTCACGATCGCGAAGAGCTCCTACCGCGCGTTCTGAGGCTTCGCGGAGAGCTCACTGCGAGCCGATCGAAGCCAGCACGCGCGACTACGAGTCGTCTGAAGGCTCGTGGCCGCCAGCGCGACGAGCGTCGGGCCGCGCCAGCCTAGCGTCAACCGCGGCCCTGCGGAGCGTCGACGGGTTCTGAGGGGCCGAGCTTTGGGGCCGACGGGCGGGTCAGCTCAGGGCACACTCATTCGATCGATCTTGCCCACGAGGGTGTTCATTAGCTCGGCCGCGGCTGCATCGTCGAGGCCTTGCTCGCGCACCAGCGACTTCCAGGTCGAGAAAGCGATGGCGTGTCCGATGGTTGCCTGCATGCGCAGCTTGGCGGCTCCTCGAAGCCTTCTTCCCTTCATGAGCGTGTGGCGCGCCGCCACGAAGTAGCCGCGGAACGCGGCGAAGCGCTCACGAACGATCGGCACCGTGACCTCGTCGCGAAACAGGTTCTCGAGCATGGCCTCGGTCCGCCCGTAGAACGCGTAGAGCTCTGCCAACGCCACCGTCAGGCGTTCATCGGGGTCAGCGACGACCGACCAGGCTGCGAGATCGGGCGGCGGGTTGGAAGCCGTCCAGTGAGCGGTGCACGCGTCAAACAGCGCCGCCTCGTCGGGAAAATGGCGATAGAGCGTCGAGCGGCGAACTCCCGCATGCTCCGCCACGGCGCTCATCGACGTCCGCGCAGGTCCAAGCGTTCCGTGCAGCTCCACGGCGCTCTCCGTGATGCGCCGGCGGGTCTGCTCCTGGGACTGTGCGCGGCGCTTCATGCAATATGGGCGGGATTGGTCGGTCACGGTTGTCCGCTCAATTTTGCCACAGACTTCGGCGCCTGTATAGTTCGTGCGACATCACTGTCCAATGAAATGAGGTAGCAAAATGCAGACCACTTCAACCCGTGTCGTCGGGCCCACCGATGGCAAGGCCGGGTTCCTCGGCAGCATCGGGGTGCGCTTCATGCTCTCTGGCGAGACGAGCGACGGCGGCTTCTCGCTCGTCGAACACCCCATGTCCGCGCGAGCACTCGCTGCGCCGATGCACCGTCACACGCGCGAGGACGAGTACAGCTACGTGCTGGAAGGTCGCATGGGAGCGCTGCTGGGCGACGACGTGCTCGAGGCAGGCCCAGGGGACCTCGTCCTCAAGCCCCGCGGCGAGTGGCACACGTTTTGGAACGCCGGGGATGACCCGTGCCGGATCCTCGAGATCATCGCGCGGGCCGGCTTCGAGCGTTTCTTCGCCGAGCTGGTCGACCTCGGTGGCGTCGCGCAGGCGGACCCCGCAATCCTCGGCGAGCTGTGCGAGCGCTACGCCCTCGAGATGGACCCTTCCAGCGTGCCCGGTCTGATCGAGCGCTTCGGAGTGCGCTTCCCCGGAGAGCCCCTCACGCGCTGAGGTAGCTCCCGAGCGTCGAGCTACGGCGTCTGGAGGTTGTGGACCGGGAACTCCTTCACGTCCGGCGGACTGGGGAACCCACGGTCGCCGAGTCCCTGTAGCCGTGGCATGAGTCGCTCGCCGACGAAACTGTCGAAGGCCTGGCGCGACTCCCAGAAGTCGATCACGCCCCAGCCGCCGTCGATCGGACCGGCCGAGTGGACGATCATGCCCGCGGGCGGGTTGGTGTCAATTTCCATGACCCCGTGCGCCGCGTCGTAGTTCTCCTGCGTTCCACCGGCGAACTTGAGTCTTATACCGACAGCCATTGCGGTTCCTCTCCTTGGGTATGTCAAGCGAGTATATGGCGGCCCAGCCGGGCCGCCGCTCGCTCTGCTGCTGAGCGCGCCGGTCGCATCTTCCCGGCGTTCGCCTCCTACAGAGACAGTGCAGCCCGCGCCGGTCGGGAGATCCCCATCCTCCAGCTCATCCCGAGCAAGAGCTAGTCGCAGCCATCGCGGTCCCGGTCATCCCGTTCGGGTGAGCATGTTGTCCATAGGTGCCGAAGTGCGTATGCGCCTCGGCGGGCTGCCCGCCGCAGCCCACAGGCCGAGCACGGCCGCGATGTCCTGTGCGCCGGCGGCGCGAATCGTCCAGTGGTCATGGGCGTCCATCCGAAAACCGCTCACCCGGACACGCTCGTCACAGGCTCGCGGCGACGCCAGGTCACGCTCAGCGCGATGGCCTGGGTCGCCAGTGCGGCGGCGGTGGCCAGCAGGAAGCTTTGGGCGGTCCCGAGCGGACCCAGCGCAACGGCCAGGACGAAGCAGAACAGCGCATAGCCCACCAGCCCTGTCACGAACCCGCGCATGATCCGCAGCAGGTCCTGCCGGCCGTGCTGGGTGTGTGTGAACACGGCCAGAACACTTGCAATCACGGGAAATGGCGCCAGCAGGCCGCTCAGCTTCGCTCCCAGCTGACCTGCCACCGCCGTGAGCACCAGCATCAGCGCGAGCGCGCTCACAGCGCGCAGCGGCAGATCCCAGCTGGGCAGTGCCACCGCGCCCATGCGCTGCCCGCGCACCCGGGGCAGCGCCAGCAGCGCCGCCCCAACCGCCGCCAGCACCACCACGAGCGCCGGATCGGCGCCCAAGGTGATGGCGCTCAGCGCCGCTGTCATCGCCAAGAACGACCCCCATCCCAAGATGAGGCTCGTCCCCCAACCCACACGACTCGCCAGGTGCGCGTAGGTCACGGTGAACGCGAGCAGCGACACGATCCCCAGCAGCGTGGCTGCGGCCGCGTCGGCCGCGAACGCACGCCCATGACTCAACGCGAACACCACAGAATCGGTCCCGCGACCACCGGCAACCCACCCACCAGCGCGCCCGCCGATCCACGCTCCATAACGCCGTGCCGTCAGCGAGGCGCCCATCACGAACAGGGGCGCCAGCAGGATCTTCGCCACGAGCACGCTCATCGGGCCAATGATGACGACCGCGAGAGGCCACCATGCGCTTCGATGCGCACCGGCTCTACCAAAACCACGGCCTGGTGGGCGAGCGATCT
>CAAGKR010146228.1_pt1 | contig 15797 bp, 11 predicted proteins | sample 2556971 | NCBI WGS metagenome assembly CAAGKR01 (sample SAMEA5207829, study PRJEB30636) | soil metagenome | biome: forest; feature: boreal; material: soil | place: USA | collected 2011-09 | depth 1 m | reverse complement strand
GAATTCTGGATGGTGTGTGGAAGAAGTCTGTGAACGAGGCGCGATTGTTGAATTGTGTGAATTCTTTGTTGCGGGGAGTTATTTGGTCGATGACTTCTCGGAGCCGATTTGTAAACGATCGGCGGGTTCCACGCGGATCAACCCCATCATGCCGCCGTCTTCGTGTTCCAAGAGGTGACAGTGATAGGGAAACGTGCCGATGTTATTCGGATCGCGAAAATCCATGCGCAATCGAACGCTGGGATATTGCAACATCCGGCCATTGAAAAACGGAATGTTGATGGTGTCGCGTAGAAAAGGCTCGTTGACGGGCAGACCGGACCAGTCGACGAGCAGGAAGTGAATCTGATGAATGTGGAAGGCGTGGAGTTCGGTGGAGCGATTCTCGATGATCCAATCCTCCACATCGCCCTGCTTCACGATAATGCTCGGGATGGTGAATGCGGGATCGAACGGTGCCGGCGTTTGGCCGTCGACGGTGATGTAAAAGGTAGCGGCACTGTTGGGATTATTGGGATCTTCGAGCTTTTCGGAGAAAAATAGTTTGCGCACGCGCGTGGGAGCGACGCTGCCAAGCCATGCGGAGGTGGGTGGAGGGAGCGGCTCGGGCGAGGCCGCAAGGATAGAGCGCGGTTCCGGAGCGTCCGCGGCAGGAATGATGACGGCGAGCGCGCGATTCGGATCGTTCTCGCCACCCTTGCCGGTATCTACCGTGCGCGTGACGAACAGTCCGGTAACGCCGGCGGGTGGACCATTGACGATGAATTCGACGCGTGCTCCCGGCGGAACGCCGAGGTGATCGCGCCACTCGATGGCGTTATCCTGCTTGCCGTTTTCGTTGATGGGAACGCCGTCGATGGCCACGATGCCGAGCATTTGCGGCGCGCGTTTGAAGAGAAGCGCGAGATTCAGATACGTGATAGCGGAAGCATTCAGGACGCGCCAGAGTTGTCGCTCGCCCGGCTTCATTCTGATCGAGGCCGGCGGGTAGTCCGGGTAAGGCACAGGGACGAAATTGATGGAGAGATCTTTGGCCGGCTTACCGAACCCGGTGCCATTGTTTGCGGAATCGCCGTCGCGGTCGATGAGCATTTTGGGGACGACTGGTTCGGATTTGGAGGGCGGAGCATCGGGATGCAAGAGATCCTGGTCGCGGATGACAAGAACGCGCTCCGGCAAACCGGCGAGTTCCCTGTTGGCGCGCTCGATGCCTTCGATGATGAGTGCGCCGGAGGCTCCACCGAGCACTTGTGCTTTACTGAATCCATGAATGTGCGGGTGATACCAATATAGGCCGGGCGGTTCGTTCGCGGGGATCTGGATACGGTACTGGAAGGGCGGATCGCCGGGTTGCACAGACGTTTTCAAGACGTCGTCCTGATGGCAAATGGGTGGGATGGTGAGTCCGTGGAAATGGAGGTTGGTGGAAGTAAGCGACATAGAGCTGCTGGCGCAGGGATCGGACGTTTTTTCGGAGCTTGCGTGGACGTGCATGTGATTTGGAGCGACGGCCGTCGGCTCTGTGTCGGTCAAATTGTTTTTGAGGTTCAGGATGAGAAGATCGCCCGGCTGTAATCGCAGAGTGGGCGATTGACTTCCATCCGCGAGCAGGTAGCAGTAGCGGGTCGAGCCGTCTTTTCCCGTCTCGCTGCGGACGATCAAATCAACTTTCAGGTTACCGTTCTGGCTGCGCAAGTCTTGTGGTTCGGGGACAGCGTTTCCTTGGGCAGGACGAGGGCAGGCGCCTTGGGAAGATTCTTGCGCTCGGAGAAGTGTGCATGCTGGGGCGATAAAGACGAAAAGAAAAATCAGGGACGGCCATCTTGGCGTCCGGCGCAAGACGGGAATGTCAAGGAAAGTTCGGATGAGAGATCTGAATCGCGGCATATTTTGATTTTCCATCTCGCAGGCGAGCGCCGGGCGACCCCGGGGCAGGCGTAGCGCTTTTAGGGTATGCGGGAAACGTTACGGAGGCGTGACAGTTGGGTGAAGAGGCTGGGGGCAGTGTAGAGGTTAGGGGAGGATATTTGCCGAAGGATCTAAAGTCAGAGAGCGAGACACGAACTCACCGGGAATTTAGCGGCGTGATCGCAGGAGCAAATAAACGGAAATGAACCTCAGGAGAGACAGGACAGCGACCATCGCCACCCCAGTGACGAACAGTGTCGCGGTGTAATACTCCGGGCGGCCGCATGAATGCAGCGATCGAGATGGGCAGGGTTAGAAGCAGGGCTGTATTTACGACAGCACTCGCCTCGCCCAAGGTTCGCGTGCAAGAGCGGGGCCTGCGGCGAGCCAAGTGATGTAGCCAAGAGGAAGCAGGAGTATCCCAACCAAGACATGATTTAAAAGTGTCGGCCCGACGGCGTGCCGGTACACCTGGCTTGATCTTTCGCTTGGTAAGGTGGGAAGGTGCGGCCCTGCGACGAGGTGAACCAGGCCCAGGGCCACGAGTAGTCCGCCCATGGTGCCCAGGAATGCCGTGATAACTCTATCCAGATTCGCCGACATGAGACTGCGACAGAATATCACTTTGAAAAATGTTTGGGCAGTGCTTATAGCCCGACGGCTCGGTCGAGTAATTCGCGCAGAGTTTTGCAAACCTCATCAAGTTGCTGATCGCGGATTTTATTGAAGAAAGGCAAGGCTATGGAACGAGCGGCGGTGAATTCGGTGACGGGCAGATGCGATTGCGCGAGGGCCAGAGACTTGGCTAGTTCTATGTAGATGGGCTGGAGGTGAATAGGTGCGAAGTAGCGAGCGGCGCCGATGCCGCGTGTCAGCAATTCTTTGATGATCCAATCGCGGTGAGATTGATTCAGCTGATCGCTAAGACGGACTACATAGACGAACCAGCTAAGTTTGCGCCCCGGGACATCTACCGGAGGACAGGTCAAGGTAGAAAGCTCGCCGAGTTTTTGACCGTAAGCTCGGGCGATGGATTCTCTCCGAGCGAGAATCGTATCGATTCTCTTCATTTGTTCGATTCCCAACGCGCAATTGATTTCGGAAATGCGGTAGTTGTATCCCAACTCCACATGTTGAAACCAATCACCGGAATCGCCTCGACCTTGATTGCGCAGGCTTCTGGCCATCGATGCAATTTCGGGATTATTGGTGACGATGGCGCCGCCCTCGCCAGTGGTTATTTGCTTGTTGGGGTAGAACGCAAAAACGCCGGCGTCACATTTGGCACCGATTCTGCCGCCATAGTATTCCGCTCCAATGGCTTCGCAGGCATCTTCGATGACCAGCAGCCGATGACGTTTTGCAATTTCGAGAATCGCGGAGAGATCGGCGGGACATCCAAACGTGTGCACCAAAAGAATGGCTTTCGTGCGCGGAGTAATGGCTTTCTCGATTTGCGCTGGATCCAGGTTCAAAGTTTCGGACTCGATATCAACAAAAACCGGAATAGCCCGTTCATAACGGATTGCATTGGCTACAGCAATAAAAGTGAAGGAAGGCACGATCACTTCGTCGCCGTCGCCGATTTGCAGAGCGCGAATGCAAAGATGGAGGCCAGCAGTTCCGGAACTGACGGCGACGGCGTGGGCCGCGCCAACATAATCCGCTATGGCTTGTTCAAATTCCTGAAGTTTCGGGCCGAGACTCAAACGCGAAGTGCGAAGTACGTCGGTGACCGCTCGAATATCCGCTTCATTGATATCTGGTGAGGAGAGCGGAATTCGCTGTTCGGATGAGATCATGGCGCGATGTCCGGAGGAACTGGAGAATAAAAATGGCGTTTCATTAATAGCTGCGGGGAAAGTGGAACGGTACTGAGAACGCTGACGATTTTCTCGGAAGCGGACCCATCGCCGTACGGATTGCTCATGCCGTTGAGAGATGCACGAAACTCAGGAGTCTTTGCTTTGCGAATCGCTTCCAGGATGGCAGAAGCCTCGGGTACCGCATCCAAAGTATTGCAGGTCCGTTCACGGCCTTGCTGCCTTATTCCCACGTTGACGGTCGGCAAAGCGAGTGAAGCTGTTTCCATAATTCCGCTGCTCGAATTACCAAGAACGAGATTTACGTGCTTCAGGATACTCCAATAGGTGATGGGATCGAGATTTATGAATACTCGCGATGATTTTCGAGAAGATGCGAACTCTTTGGCGCGTTCGATGAGAACTCTGCTTCCGGCATCTACGTTCGGATAGCAAAATAATATTTGGTCCGGCAGGGTTGACAGCGCGTCGAAAAGCGCGTCGGCTTCATAGACCGTGTCGCGGGCGATGGTTACCGGGTGGTAGGCCACAAGAATCGCAGGATCCTGCAATTCAATTTGCAGGCGCGATTCAAGTTGGTCTTTGTCGAGAAATGCCTGGCGCCGCAGATGATCTAGTGATGGAGCGCCCGCTCGATGAACGCGCCATTCTTCTTCTCCCATGGCAATGACGCGGAGGCGTGCGCGGCGGGTGGACGTAAAGTGGATGTGACTGAGTTTCGTCAGAGCATTGCGGACGGCGTCGTCGATGGCTCCTTCGCTGATTTCCCCGCCCTCGATATGAGCGATGGGAATTCGCAGCGCGAGGGCCACCGAGGCCGGGGCGAGCATTTCGTACCGGTCGGCAATCAACAGGAGCAAGTCTGGGCGCATTTGTCCGAAGAGGTCGGCGAGGCTCAACATCGCCAGACCCGTGGTTTTGGCCATACCAACATCACTGTCGGAGCTAAGCAAGCACTCGATGCGAGCATCGATCTTGAAGCCGTCGCGTTCGATTTCCTGAATGGTGTAGCCAAATTCGGGCGAGAGGTGCGAACCGAGAACAACGATTCTCAGGTCGACCTCAGGATGTTGCGACAGATCCCGCAAAGGCCAGTATAAGTGCCCGTAGTCCGCACGAGATGAAGTAATGACCGCGATTTTGCGCTTCATGTTTTTTCTTGTACTTGAGGCTGATGCAAAGATTTGAGCAACCAGTCGCTCGGACGATACTCCGGAACGAGATGGCGGGTGATTTCGAGAGACGTGGGCAGGTCGTATCGTTCTACGGCCTCGGCCAATTTCTTGAAGTGAGCGTCAAAATCAATTGGCGGAGCTTCGCGAGGCATGATTCGGCGGAGTCCGGGATCGCCGGAGGGTTCGGCCGTTTCCCTTGAAGAAGTTAGCTCTTCGGCAAGCTTTTCGCCGGGAGCAAGTGCCGTGAATAAAATGGGAATCTGAGTTCGCGGATTTGAGTTCGCCGATTCTATCAATTGACGAGCCACATCCACGATTTTTACCGGCTGACCAATTTCCGGAACGAAGATTCCTTCCGCGCCTTCGAGACTCGCCACGGCTAGCGTGAGATCGACAGCTTCCGCCAGCGACACGAAATATCTGCTGACGTCCGGGTGAGTCACAGTGACGGGCCCGCCGCGCGAAATCTGTTGCAGAAAAAGCGGAACTACGCTGCCGGCGGAGCCCCAGACATTTCCAAGCCGGAGGATTTTCATTTTAGTTCGGGAATTGTTCAATTGCAGCATGGACAGTTCTGCGAGCCGCTTCGAGGCTCCCATAACGCTATGTGGATTTACGGCTTTGTCCGTGGAAATCATGACGAGTGCAGCTGAGTCATATCGGATGGCGGTCTGGGCCAGGCGGGAGGTTCCGATCGCGTTGCTTCGAAGGGCGGCTAGTGGATTGTTTTCCATCAGCGAGACATGTTTGAGAGCCGCCGCGTGATAAACGATGTCTGGACGATATTTTTCGAAAAGACTGTCGAGCAGAGCAACGTCACAGATATCGCCAAGAACGGGAACGCATGAGGGGCAGCCGGGTTGGGCAGCAAGTTCCATTTCAATTTGATACAGGTTGTGCTCGGAATTTTCGAGGAGGATCAGTTGGCCCGGGCGGGAAATGGCGGCGGCCTTGACCAGGGCGGAGCCGATGGAGCCTCCGGCACCTGTAACTAGGACGGCTTTGTCGGCGGCCACGGAAGAAACAAGTTGGAGCGGATGGGTGGTTTGTTCTAATTGCATGAATTTATAGTTTAGCGAGAGTTAAAGGTTTAGACCAATGGGGTGGCGACGGTGCGAGGTGGTTTTTCAGCGGCTATTGTGGCGGCCGGGAAGCGAGTGCCGCACCTACGGCGCTCTAGGAGACTAGCGATTCGGTGCCCAGTGCATACGCACTGAGCTAATTTTTATCGCGCCTCTGGCGCTTCAGGATTTAGCTAATTCGGAGTGAGTGGCCTTACTTAGACTTGGATGCGGAGCGGGCGCGGCTACGGAGTAGTTCCCAGATCAGGTATACAACTACGGCCATGTTGATGAGGAAAAGGACCAGCTTCGTTTCGGTTGCACGGTGGTGAATTTCCCAAATCTCCAGGGGAATGAAGGAAGAAGTAGAAATGACGGTGAAATATTCGGCCCAGCGTTTGCGCAGGGCCAGGCCCGTTCCTTCGATAAGGCAGAGACCGGAATAGATGAAGGTGCCGATGCTGAGTTCTTTCAGGGTGTGGTAGTCAACGATGGAAAGACGGGCGAGGAGACGGTGAATGAAGATATTTTCGGGGTCAACGCGAAGCTTATTTATCCAATGCGCTGCGGTCGCGGCCACGTCCTGATGTAGATACCGCAGCGCGCCGACGGCCACCGCCAGGAAGAGCACCCCTTTTATGAGCTTGTACGCCGCAATGTACAGAAGGCCGATAGACCCGGAAGGTTTGGTTGCCATTGCTTTTACTTTACACTAGGCGGCAAGCTGGGCGCTTTTGGGTCCCGAGAGAGCGCGTGCGCTTTGAGATTTTAGAATGGGCGGAAGCCCCAAGAATGGCGGCGCCGCTGCTTGTATTCCTAGTATTGCAAGCCCGTTGAGTTATCATCTGGTTGCCTGTGTTTTGCCGGGGCGTGTCGCGTTACATAAGCCGTCCTACTTCCAGTTCAGCACTTACAATCCAAAATGAAACGATTTGCCTTTGCCAAACACTACTTGGCAATAGGGCCCCTAAAACTCAGGGTACCCTCTCGTGGAGAAAGGTCACCGGCTCCACGCGTCCCGCGGGCGCATCTTGGCACACCTGACCACGCGAAGATGCGCCCCTCCTACGCGGGGAGGGATAGAGAAGGGGCCACCGCAAAGGGAGTGGAAGTTATGCAACTCGCCGTTCTACACGACAACGAAATCAGAGAATCACTACCACGGAGTTCAGAGAAAATGAACCTGCTGAATGGAACGCAGCATTGCAGCATGGCGGCTTGCGAAGATCCGGCACGGGCTACCCTTAATGGCAAGGCGTTTTGCCTCGAGCATTTCATCGTCCACTGTTATGAGTTGCTGGAGCAGCTCGATCCCAGGATTCGCGGAAAGCGCGACGAAGGATCGGAATTAAGCTCGTTAAGGGACGCAGTCGAGGATTGTTCGAACCGGGCGCTGCTGGTGAGCCTGCGTTTTGAAGCGCTTACCAACCTTGATCGCTCGCGTTTGCTGGATATTCTGCTGTGGTCCAGCGAATTGCTTTTCCTCCTGAATATCTCGCCGCGCGATTTCGACATCCTCAAGGCCTTCCGAAAGGACTCCGAGACTGGTACGGACTTGGATACCACTGCCGTGCGGCTGTCCACATTCTCCATCCAAAGAAAACGTGAGCAGAACTGCTAGCTCAGCCTGCTCCGAGAGAAGCAGCGCGACGTTGCGCCTACGCTCGTCAAATCATCCGCGAGTCGCGAATAGTTCGTTCACTGCGCGATACGCCTGATCGATAGCGACATCCGTGTATGCGCTCGCGCCGGCATCGGAATTGGCAATGGTAATGTTGCCAAAAGGCTGACGTCCGACCACCCAAGGTTGCTGGCCTTCTTTCCAGTCCGGCACATCGAGTCCAAAAGGCGTGAACGCGTAACCGTGGGCCCAGCGATTGACGGTCATTCCGGAGATATCACGCGCCGGATCAAAGCCTGCGCCGCCCAGCATGCGTGCCAATTGATCGCGAATATTGCGTTCAAATTTTGAAAAAGGCGTTTGCATCAATTCCACGCGGCCTATACGGTTCTGGTCACGTACCGGTAATCCGGGCTTGCAAGGGGTGCGCAGCATGAACAATACCGCCGGCTCGTCGGGCTTGCTGGGAAACTGGTATTTGCCAAGAGTTACCGGAAAATCCAGCGTCGTGTAGGTGTGATAGCTGGCGGGCGCAACAATTTGGCGGATGCCGAGTTTTGAAAAGGAAGTCCAGTTGTTGATAGCCACGTGGGTGTACACCAGCGGGGCTTTCACGAGATAGGAGAGCGCTTCTTTTTGCGGGCTCGGCAAATCGGGGCAAATATACGGAATCATGACGTTGTAGCAGGCCAGCACACAGTTCTTGCCGCTCACGCGTTGCAGCTTGCCGCCACGGATATACGACACGTGCACGGATTTGCCACCGTCCTTCGCATTATCAGTAGCGAGAGTAGCGGCGGAGTGTTTCACGTTTACAACCGTGCTGTTCAGCCGCAGGCGAACACCATTTTCGGGGCGATCCAGTTGCGAATAGTCGGCCTTGGCCGTGACCACATCTTCCATAGTGCTTCCCGGCACTGCTGCGGGAACGAACGAGCGCACCAGCAGGCGCGCGACTGAGGCGTTGCCATCCGGAAAATGAAAAATATAGGGCTCCTCCTTTTCGTGTTCCGGAAGGCCCACGCTATCAAAGCCCGCGTAGGTGAAAGAATGGTAGTCGTCCCCCGCTTCGTAGCAGTCAAACGCCGGAACAGCCTCGATTCCCACGCAGAACAGGTCGTGGGTAAAAGTCTGGAAGAACGGCAGCGCCGCGGGGGTGAGTTTGCAATATTGCGTCAAATAATCCGCGTAACTGATGGTTTTTAATTTGGCGATTTTTTCGTCGCGCGACATTCCCGTAAGGTAGTCTACTTTCTCCGTGTACACTCGCGCGATGTCTTTTCGCACGGCATCGGAGAGCGGCGCTTTCGCCAGAAATTCCGGCCAAGCGGTAGTGTTCATTCCGGTGAGCAGGCGGTCTTCGCCGAAGGTTTCCTTATCGAAAAACGCAGCGGTACCAAGCGCCGCGTACAGATTCTGGTCGTAGGCTTTGTAGAATTTCTGCGGATCGATGCCGATCTCTTTGATCAGCGCTCTCGCTTCCGCGCTGTAGCTGCCGGGGTTCTCAAGTGATTGCGTGCCGCCATAGCTCAGCACCATGCGGCCACCCGCCTGGAATTCGTTGCGCTTGGCATGGCCGCCAAAATCGTCGTGATTGTCGAGAATGAGAATCTTCGCGGACGCTCCCGCTTTCTGACGAAAAAAATACGCCGCAGAAAGGCCGCTGATGCCGCCACCAACTACAACGAGGTCGTAGGTTTCTCCAGTATCGAGGATCTCGCCCATGGCGTCAGGAGTTTCTCCATCGCGCAATTTGTGCGCAACGATGAAGGAGCCGTCATGATTGCCGCGCATGCCAGTTTTTGCGGGCGGATAATAGTCGGGGGCCTTCTCTGGCGCGAATCCATCGAGCATCCCCGCGGCCAGCAAATGCTCGGCGCCGAATGCACTCCCAAGCACGCTGGCGCCTGCTCCAACGGCCACGCCATTCAGAAAATCGCGCCGGGTAATTTCCCGCGTCATTCCCAGTTCAAGGTCGCTCTTCCCTTTGCTCATTCCGCCCTCAATCCGTGTGATACACGTGCGTAGTATATCGCGAGTTAGCCAGGCTAGCGGCGTAGGCTGATACACTTTCTAGTCGAAGAGGATCACGCACGATATGGATATACAGACGGAAGCCCTATCCGAAAAAGAACGGGCGCCTGGAAGCGTTTAGTGACGGTGTATTCGCCATCGCTATCACGCTCTTGATTCTGGAATTGAAAGTGCCCGCACTAGTTGCAGGTGCAGTGACTGCGCCTGCGCTCGGGAGGGCTTTGCTCCAGCAATGGCCAAGCTATTTGTCTCCGGTGACCAGCTTTTTTCACAATACTGGTGATGTGGGTGCATACGCCATCTTCAGCCATGTACGCAAATGTGACGCCTGGGTACACTTCGCCAATGGATGCCTGCTATTGGTTGTGATCTTCGTTCACTGCCCAATCTCGGTGCTGGCCGCGTACCTAGAAACGCCGGCAGCTAAGGCAGCAACCATCTTTTGCAGCGGCACGTTTATTTTTATCGCCATCTGCTTCAGTCTTGTATTGCGTGGGGCATCCCGAAAAATACTCCTCTTGCCTTCCACACCGATGAGTTCGTCTAGAAATCCTGCCGCAACTACATGTTCTGGCCGCCGCTTTACGCTGTTGCGGTAGTGCCCGCTTTCATCGATGTGCGACTGTGCCTGGCAGCCTGTACCGCCCTATGGATCTTTCGGCGGCCACGGCGATGCAAATTTCGCAAGTATAAGTCGCCAGCCAATACGGCTGCCGTCTTCCCTTTCCGCGTGTGCCATACTTTTTCTCAGCCTAACACCGGTCAAACATGCCGACAGAACTAGCTACCATCGCCGAGCAGGCTTCCCCAAACAAACGCGTGCTCGCGTATCTCGCGCTATTCGCGGCGATTGTGTGCATTGGCTGGTCGGCTATTTTTGTCCGTTGGACGGACGTGCCGGGATCAGTCTCCGCGTTTTACCGGATGTTGATTCCCGCAACCATTCTGCTTCTCACATTTTTCTTTAGGCAAAACGCCAAACCGCTGAGCCGGCGATCGATCGGGATCATTGCGCTGGGAGGTATATTTTTTGCGCTAGATCTGGCGCTGTTCAACTCGTCGATCCTGCGTACCAGCGCGGCCAACGCCACACTGCTTGGCAATAACTCGCCCATCTTTGTGGGCCTACTCAGTTGGCTTATATTGCGGCGACGCCCGCAGAGTTCTTTCTGGATTGGATTGCTCCTGGCGGTGGGCGGTTCGCTGATTATTGTCCGCTCGGATCTGTTGCGGCACACGCAATTCGGACTGGGCGACGCAATGTCGGTGGGAGCAGCACTGTTTTTCGCGATGTATTTGCTGGCGACGGAAGAAGTACGCACGACGACCGGAACATTGCAGTTTCTGCGACTGGCGATGTTATCGACGACCGTCGCACTGCTGCTGATAAACATCGCGCTTGGCAACTCTTTCCGGGTAGCGAACACGCGCACATGGGCCGCGCTGATTGGTTTGGGGCTGATCTCCCAGCTGGGCGGATATATGGCCTTAACGTACGCGATGGGGCATCTACCCGCGACGATAACTTCGATTAGTTTGCTGACCCAGGGCCCGCTGACGGCGCTTCTTGCAGCGGTGTTGCTGCACGAAGCGCTATCCATTGCGCAGATCTCGGGCGGGTTACTCGTGCTTGTGGGAATTGGCGTGGCGCACCGGCAAAGGCATCCGGAAGAAGAGGCCAACGTTTAGGCAGCGGAGTGCTACAAGCTTTGCATCTCCTGATCGTAACAATACCGGACTGATTCAAATTGCGGATTGAGTCTGGCCTGGCAATTATTTGTTTGCGCGAATTCGTTGCCCTAGAAGTCTCCTCCCACCGAGCTACTGGTAATGGCCAGCGCAGCGGCGCCGTTGTTGGTCAGGGTTTGCAATTGTGGCGCGCTGGTGGTACCGACGACTTGAGCATTGAAGGCTAGGCCCGAAGACGCCAGGGTCAAGATCGTACCCACTCCTTGTGGGTTGACTGTTTGGGGAATGGGTCCTGATTTAACATCCGCCCGGCCAAACCCGAGATTGGTGACGGCATTGGTGATTGGTAGAAAGACAGCGTTCGAAGTGCCACCACTGGGGGGAGGGATTAACAAATAAACGCGGCAATCGGACGAGTGAAATTATCCGTCAAAAGCCAGATGCCCGGTTACTCGACCGACCGGACCTGAACAGAGAACTAATTCATATAGGCCTCGTGATGATCGGGCAACCCTTGTGATGGATCGATGTTCCAATAAGCCGTGTCAACGCTGCGTCAGCGAAATGCTTCATGTTCAATTATTCAACGCCGATGGCACTGGAACACTCGGCCGAATCCGGCCGGATGGCCAAGCCACGCTTAAAGGCAGCGATTGCATCCGCTGGCTGGTGAAGACCCACGCCATAGGCAGCTCTTAACGCAACCCAGGCGTAAAAGTTGTTAGGCTCGGCCTTAGTCCATGCCGTTGCATATGCACGACTCCTTCACTGTCGTGGGCAACAAGATAGGCATTCGCCCCGCTAGCTCGTGTTGGCGCCCTGACCCCAAGCATGTACCGGCAGGAACATAACCAAGCTAAGGAAAAGAAAGAGACACTTCGTCATCGCGTGACAGTTCCTCTCCGAAAAGTTGCACCGGCCAGACTACTCGGAGTCTGGCCTAAACGGAATCAAAAACGCGCGCGTCCGTTTTGATTAAAACCATCCGGCGCATGTCGATACAACAGAACTCGCCAATAGCCGTCCTCAACGGAATGTTTCCCAGACTTCTGATCGGAACCTATGCGCCCAATTAACGCCAATCGTAGGTAAGCTTGTTACTCGCGCAAAAACGAAGAAGTGGTGCATCGGAACGGTTACCAAGCTGGGGCGAAGCGGTGCTGCACCACTACGGGCGAAGGACCCTGCGGGACTATTGCGGGAATTGCTTTACGGCGGAAACTCTTTCGCTGGTGAAACAGACGAAGATGGTTTTGTCCGGCGGATGGCCGTAGATCCAATCTTCGGTGTCGTTGCCGTTGGTGTCGCGCTCGCGGACTTTGCGGTCCGGCTTGCCCATAGCGGCGACCACTTCGTCGCGGTCCATTCCCGGAATGGCGCGGCGTTCGGTGATGGCCTGTTTGGTAGCGGGAGGTAGAGTATCAATCCAGTGAACGGAGGCTGACCGCACTTTCGTGAAATCCAAAAAAGGCGCGAGGAGTGCTTTCAACTGGTCAGGCGTCAAATCCGGGATGTGTTGAGGAAAATCGATGTAGAGCGTTCCGCCCATGCCTGGTTGAAAGCCGGGAGGGCCCGTCTCCTGCGGACCGGAGTTTGATGTCGATTGAGGCATGGGGTTGCTGCCGCCCATTCCAATCTGAATGCGGTCCCGCCAAGCCTGTTTTTTGGGGCGGCCACCGCCATTGAGATCCACGACGATGGTTTTGTCGTGAAATTCAAGGCTGGTAATTTGGACTCTGTCTCCAGTGTTCACCGCTGCACCGTGGGTCGCCACCGCTCGATCCAAATAATCCTCGTTCAGCGGTTTGTCCACGAAAATCAGAAAGCCTTCTTTACCGCCCGGAACCGGCTTGCGCGCTTTGGCGAATTCGCCCGAAACGTAACGAATAAGCGCCAGCTTCGAAGCCTCCTGAAGTGTGCTGGCACTCTTGGGGGGTGGAGCGGTCGGTTTCTCCTGAGGCGGTACTTCGCCGTAGATGACGATCGGTAAGACCGGTAAGTTCTCGCCAGCTGGGAACGCTTCGGGGGAATTGGGCTGTGGCGCACGCAGAGAAGTAAGGCGCGGCAGGTCTGCGGCGGCAAGCCAGAGCAGTATGAGCGAAATGGCAGAACGGTAAAGCATGATGTAAACGCGCGCTCAGCCTCAGGCCAACCCTATATCTGGATCGGGCCGTTTTGGGGACTTTGTACCGGACCCCGCTATCGTACCCTATGATGCCACGAGAGGCGAGAAGCGCTGCCGGGAATTTTGCAGCTCAAGCTATTGGGTTAGGACGGTGACACCCTGCCGATCGATGTGCATGGGTAAAAGCTCACCCCCGGCGGCTACCACGGCTTTTTCCACCTTCTCGCGTGCTTCCGGCTCTATCAGAAGCACCAGGCAGCCACCACCGCCCGCCCCGCAGACCTTGCCGGCTAACGCACCCTTGTGGCGGGAATACTCGATGATGCGGTCGATAGTCTTTGTGGAAATGGTGGGCAGGTTGCGGCGGCGAAACGTCCATTCGTCGTGCATCAGCCGACCGGTCTGTTTCCAGTTAGCCGATTCCAGTGCCAAGCGCATTTTCTGGGCGATCTGCGAGATGCGCTCCAGGTTGTTCTGTACCGACTTCTTATTGTCGATGTGGGCTTTGAAAACTTCCCAGTTGTTGATGCCGGATTGGCGAGGTTTTCCCGTATAGCAGACCACCAGGCGGCGCTGCAGTTCCTCGATATTTACGCGCAACTCGACGCGGCGCTCGCCGCCGGGGTTCAGTTCAATGGCGGCCACGCCGCCGAAAGCTGGTGGATAGTGGTCCTGCATGCCGGTAGGGACGCGGATGACAATGCCTTCCGCGTCTCGACAGATGTGAATCCAATCGACCTTGCTTTTCCCTGCTCCCGTAAAACGATCTAATGCCCCGCAAATGGCCACGGCTAGGGCGCTGGAACCTCCGATACCCGCACCAGCCGGGGCTTCTGAGTTGGTCGTAAGGGTGAATCCTCCGGTGGGCTGGAAGAATTTGACGAGTTCCGCGAGCAGCGGCAGGCGATAGCGCTTCGTCTTCGAAAGCTTGGCGAGGCTGGCAAACGATTCCGCGCGATTAGTGTCCAGAGAAATCAGTTTGATGCGATGGTCACTGGCCGGGTGCGTTTCGACGACGCACGATGCGTAACGCGATATCGCGGCATTGAGGGTGACCGCGCCGGGATGGAAAAGATAGAGCGGCCAGATATCCAGTGTGCCGCCGGCCAAGTCCACTCGTGTAGGTGCTTTCGATTCGATGCGCATAAATATCCTGGCTAATTTTTCCGGATGGGAAAGCTGATTCAAGCGACAGGCAGCATTCTAGCGACAAACCAAGGCGTGATTGCGAAAGAATTAGGGATGGTTGCCAAGAGCGAAAGCCAGAAGGAAAACGTAACGGCCTACCGCAAGGAAGGAGAGCCCAGCAGAGCCACTGTACAAAAGGGTACAGCCAACAACCTTGACACTCTATAGGATTTGACCCAGCACGGCGGGAAGCACGACATCGGACAATCTGGCCAGGATTGTCAGGAATCGGTTCTATCACCGTCTTTCACTTTTCATCCCGCCTTAACGCCCAGAGGAGTCGCCATGCCGCTTTCAGAATTCACTATCGCACTTAATGAGGTCATCGAATCGAATTTGACGAACCCTACAGATACACTTGTTTGCGTAAACGCCGGAGGTCAGAACAGCGGTGAACCCCATTTCTTTCGAGTTGAGACCAAGTTCAAGCCGATGTTCGTCACCCAGATATGGCACAAACTCTACGGCGGCGCCCTGATGGAAACCGACCCGGTCCGGTTATCTCTGTTCCTCGTATTAGCAGAGGAGGCGATTCTCGACCGCTATATTGAACTGATTGCCGACGTGACTCAAGCGGATGAGATTGTTGACCTACAGAGTGCCGTTGCCATGTTGTCGCAACTCCGAGAAGCTATCCCGATTGGTTACGTGCCATCGCAATTCGTCGCTTAGATTAGTATTGACCTCAGAACTCCCACTGGAGTCGGAACCAGTTAACCAACTCGATGTTATGTGCAAAATGGAACAGATTGGTTTTTTGGGCCTGTCCATCCTATTGGAATGGAAAAGATAGAGCCGACCAACAAACATTTGTCGTCTGTGAGTTGTCCGACGTGCGGTGTCGGTGCGGGTGAACCGTGTGTCTGGAATTCCGCCGGAACGGGTTTTGGACCGCACCTGAATCGCAAGCTTTCCGCTTTAGACGGTATTGAGCGCGACAAACCAATCGACAACAGCCGCCCGGTAGGTTCGCCAGATGATGCTGTTCGTCTCGCCCCAAAGCCAGTTCCGCCTCTGCGATAGCCGGCGGATTTTACGAAACAATTCCGGCTTACAGCTACGTCCGGCGAGTACCAAAGTTGTAATCGGGCTAAATAATGGAGCGGCCTATCGGAATCGAACCGACACCTGAACCTTGGCAAGGTTCCGTACTACCACTATACTAAGGCCGCT